>Ga0209396_1001635_pt1 | contig 24436 bp, 18 predicted proteins | sample GOMGulsemesocosm_6_FD_184638 | JGI IMG/M metagenome (GOLD analysis project Ga0209396, IMG submission 184638) | Methane-oxidizing microbial communities from mesocosms in the Gulf of Mexico - GOM8C Gulf of Mexico (SPAdes) (version 2) | ecosystem: Environmental > Aquatic > Marine > Cold seeps... | reverse complement strand
ATTGGGACCACGTACTATTCGCTGGAAAAGAAAAGATATCGATGATTATCTTGCGCGTATTACACCGGAGCAGCCAACTCCAAGTGAGTATAAAGTTAAAAGCAAAAGATCGCTTAATTAACTGAAAACAGCGTTGTTTATTCTTTTGGGGAAAAGTAATAAATGATTAATTTTAAATTTCGGGGGAAATAACTAAAAATAATTATTGTGCTAAATCGGGGTAGCACTTAATTAGAAATAACTAAGGTAAATCATGTCTTATCCTGACATTTCAAGAGTACATCATACATTTATTGATTTTGAAGCATCAAGTTTAAATCAAAAAATTAGCTATCCAATATCTGTAGGAATTATCCATCAAAGTAAAGCATATTATTGGTTAATTAAACCTAAAGAAACTTGGGCTGATTGGGATTATAAAGCTGAACAACTCCACGGTCTTTCAAAAGATTTTCTTATCTCAAATGGTAAAGAGCCAAAGGAAGTTCTTGAAAAAATCACAGCAGTACTTGGCACACAATGCACTTTGTATAGTGATAATCCTTTTTGGGAACGATTGTGGCTAAATCGACTTGGCATAAGTAACTATCGGATCGCAGATGCGTATGATTTAGTAAAACCAGGGAATGAAGAATATGTGGGTTCTACTATCGAAGGTATCTTCAAAAAACACAACTTAAGACCGCATAATGCTATTGATGATGCAATGGCTCTGGCCTTGACTATTATAGAATTAGACCAATACAGTTAAATACATATTCTGTTTATTGTCGTTATTAATATTAAGAGCTTCAACTTAATCTGACTATTTAAAATATCAGAGCTTTACTAAATCAGGCAGGATCCTTCAAGCTCATCGCACACATTGGCATTTGTTTTTAACACTATGTGGTAAAGTTTATTCATGTGATTTAGGGGGATATTCCCCATCAGCCAACATTGAAAGCATCACGCAATTTTCATTCTTGATGAAATTTGTCTCAATTGCCTCACTATGATCCATGTACAAAACATCTAAAGGCAGGTTTTCCCCAGCTAATCCAATTTCTATTTTCAAATTAGATAATCGCTCACCATGATCCCCAACAATTAGAATATCTATGTCATTACCAATGCCATTCAAAGTTGAACCAAACATGTATGATTCAAAAAAGTTTAAGTGTCTACAAGAAGTCAGCAAAAATAATGCTATCTCTTGAGCTGTCATTAAAGGGACTGCATATGCGATTTTAAATCATCGGTTTTTAATACTTCGCATCCAAGCTCTTTACCTGCTTGAATTGAAGATGCAGTGGGTTGGCCATTCGGATTAATATTCCAAGCAATATCTACCGACCCAAACTGCTCTACTAGACTTCTTACACTATCAGCAGTTGGCTCATAATCGGCAATCATTCCAATTCTTACCTCGCGACCACTCTTAAGTTCTACCATAAAGATTCGATCAAACTCACGAATAGCATTTTTCACTATCCCATATTGATGAATCAACCTTGATGAAAATGCCCAAGTCTTATGTTCTGCAATATTTGCGTCACCATTGCGAATAGCTGAGGATAATGTTCCGCTATTTCCCCAGCCAACCCCTCGTGATCTAAGAAAGTCTATAGCATCTCCATTCCAAATACAGTTACTCCTATAGCCACAGACAAAATCAAGATTAGGAAATTGCTCTGTATACCCTTTCACTATTGTTAGTGTAATTTCATGGCAAGCCGAAATGTGGGCAAATACTTCAGGCTGCCCTTTTGTAGTAACTTTTATTACATCGCTTTCAATATATTCAGCTTTAAATAACTTACCAATATCTCTGTTTAAGTTTTCTAGTGCATATTTCACTTGCCAGTTCATCTAAAAATTTCCTCCATTCCTTTGGGGAATCGAATAGCTTGCCCCGCAACATGACATACATGCCTCTCTGTTAAACCTCGTACATGCTCTTTAAATTCAGCAAAAACTTCGCGTTCAATTTCTGTTGCATGATTTAAATTAATTTCTATCAATGCTTGAGTTTGATAGTGATTAGGTAAAATGACACTTTTAACTCTCTGTTCCCACAACTTAGCCATTTCTGACTCTGGGTTGTATTCAAATTCAGAACCATCGATTGGGGCCAACCTTTTCCATATAGCTTTATTTTCAGCAAGCCTTGCTGCGAATGCTTCTCTAAGTTCTTCGCGGGTATCATATGGCTTGATCCCTTGATTAGCTGATAGCTTAGCTAAGTGTTCTCTTTTCCATTCAAGTAAAATTGGACGTGGAAATGTTTCAGGTTCTTTGTCAATAATCGTATGACATTTAGGGCACAATAGAATTAAGTTCTCAAAGGAGTCGCTGTCTACTGAAGTATTATTTTTTTCATCATGTCGTGGACCAGCATCACCATGTGGAATGATATGAGCCATTTCAGCAATATGCTTTTCACCACCAAGCTCCGCTGGATAAAGGGGAGTTAAGCAATCAGGCTTTTGACAATAACCAACCGAATCAGCAAATAGACGAAGCTTAACTGCTGCTGGAATTGCTTTTCTTTTTGTCACTTAGTCACCTATTCAAAAGATATAAATAAGAGTTATTGTTATTATACTTGGGACCTTTTGTATAATTTTCAAGTATCTAGTGAACTCTTGAATTATTTTGCAGGCCTAATTGACCGTTTTGGTGACTTTCGCTACTACCAGACACGATAAAAGCCTATTTACTCAAGTGTCAATTCAAGTTGAAGCTAATGATATTTACCTGATGAAATATACCTAAATTAAAAAATTTCAGTATTCAGTTAAAGTTGTTCTGTTAATAGTTACATAGTGGTCTTGTGTCATATTTATTAGCTAATAAAATAAACTTCATTAACTTTTACTTTTATCACCATAGGTTTTAAATATTTGCTCCACATCATCATTGATAATTTTGGCTGCACCTTTGTAATCTCCAGGGTGATTCTCAAGGTGGGTAATGGCCGCTAAATGCCTCAAGGCATGAATATTCACTCCGACTTGTTTTAAGTTAGGATCTAAAGCATAAAAAGCTTCTTTTGTTTCTGATTTAAATTGATTGCTTAAGGTTCTTTTTAATATATGCAATTTTCTAGATATCTGTCTTTCAGCTAACCATGCATCATTACTAAGAATTCCTTCTAAGTAATCGCTCTTTAAATGTGAAAAATCTTTTGGAACCGTTAGCCATACAATTAAGGGCATCGTTTCATCTAAATTAAACATGTTGTAACTTCTGTTATCCAAAGACAATATTTCAATTAGCTTTTCAATTTTATCTAATGACATGTTTAACGAATTATTTTTCAAGTATTCAATTGTTTCATTATTTTTTTCAATAACCTTTGGAATTTTATAAGTCAAAAAGTGCTTAATATAATATTCCCTAATATTTAGGAAGTTTTTTATTATTGGTGTTAAATCTTCAGACAAAAAGATATCAATTTTCTCTGCATTTTTAGCCTCAGCATTTTTTAGGTATCTAATATTTTCACCAGATATCGAGCACGGACCATATAACGGTATATATAATTTAAATCTATTCTTTTGGCGGTGATAAGTTAATGATGAGTACAGAAGGTCTTGCGCTGAAACAGAGTCATAATATTTCAACATTGACCAATTGAGAACTCTAGGGCAGTTCTCAAATGAAACCCCAAGTATCATCGCAGACATAGCATCGTGATAAGCCCTTTTTAGAGGAGAGCCAACCTCTTTTTCAAGCCTATCTCTAGATTTTTGATTTCTGTTTTTATTTTCTGATAACTTTAATAACCTTTGAGCTTCTATAAGGTTAGATTGCGATTTTTGTACTAAAAAACCACAAGCCTTATTACATATATCCGTTCTTTGTTCAGTGTCCTTTTCTAAAAGAAATAAGATATTTTCTTTCCCTTTATCTGCACCTATTCCTTTTTCCTTCACGGTTCTATTTGCTTGATCTTTCCAAATAGGAAACTCTTCGATTATAAAATCTAAGTCATCAAAGTATTCATCTAAGGTTCTATCACCGGGACTAGCACATAGTCTTAAATAGCCTTTTTTTTCACTACCGGATTTAACAATGGTGAATATATAGGAGACCATACTGCCACTAAGAACGCCTTTATTTGCAGCTACAATTAATTCATCTAATATTGATGGGTCAGTTAGGTGATGTACATCTACCTCTTCAAGTGCCATTCCTCTTTGAGTTACACAAAAATGAATAAACCCTCTCATGGTATTGTAAAATTTGTCCGCTGCTCCAATTACTCCATTAGCCCCTTTCGACCATCTTCTTTCTTTAGAATTTTGTAGTTCTCGAACTTTTAGTCTTCTAGATGCATATTTATCTAAGCGCATCTGTTCTGAAATATTACGAATTGTCGGTTGAGTTCCATGAATTTTATAATTTGAATATTCCAAATAATAATCTTGAAAATTTTTATTAAGTGTTCTTGCTACAAATGTTTCTCTTTTAGTTACTTTCTTCTTTTCTATTTTTTCAATTGAATGTTTTTTATGCAGCAAGTTAAACTTATTAACGAGTGAGTTTTTAGGTAAACCTAAATATTTCTCAATAAAAATAACTCTTTCAACAGGGACCCTTGACGATGGAACTGTTTCACCTGTAATCCAATATCTTATATTTCTTCCTGCTGCACCTATTGCACTTTTACGCTTTTTTGCCTCAATCTCTGGATCATTAATATCAAACGCAACCCAAATTTCAGGTTCCTCTTTGATTCCCGCTTCTACTATTTCATTACAAACCTGAGGATAAGTAATAAATTTATTTTTAATCTCAACTTGTTTCTTAGGATCAATATCACCATCATAAAATTTATCAAGTGAACCATACTTTCTTTTTAGCCCTTCTTTTAATACATCGGAAAATGACATCTTTTCGGTATTTAAAGTAGTTAGCTCAATATAATACTTCGATAAGTTTCTAACTCTTGTTAAATATCCATTTACGTCTGCCTTGTTACTATCTTTTAGATATTTTTTATAATCAGTCAATAATTCGCTTAACCTTTCTGTTAAGTCTTTAGCTAAGCGGTTTTTATTTGTTGCTTCACTTTTTAATAAATTATTTAATGCCGTCAACAATTGCCTTGCGTTGTTGCTGATTGCTTTTTCAGTACTATCTATATCTTTTCTTATCGCAGTTTCTAATTTTTCAAAACCCATAACCTAAGCCTAAATCTATTCATAATAATATCATTATAGTGCATAGCAGTACTTTTTATAAACGGCCTAAATTATTAGCAATCATTAATAATAATTTCATTTATATCAATTAATTATAAATAGTTGTAAACTTCAGAAGGTATTGCAAAATATAGGATTTTTAATTGACAAATTAATGCAGCCTCCCTTTTTTACAATGCTTTTTGTGCTTGAACAGGTGATTGTAATCTATTGTCTTTAAAGTCAAATAAAAACAAAGAGTTATATCGTGTTGGTTGTATTGTTTTCTGTCGCAATGGACGCGATAGGTGTAGGATTAGTTGTAATTTCGTTGCAAACTATACTAATAAATTAATAATAGTTGTAAATTATTAATGTATACTAATAAAGTTGGAATTGTCAATATATACAGTGTGTTGGTAAGTGTTGGTAAATATGTGTTTTTTTAATTTAGTATAAAATTAAAATATTTTACCTATTATTTACAATGCTATTTACGCGAATTTATTGTTGTAAAAATTTTAATGCATTGATTTCCAAAAATCCTTCTAATAAAGAGTGACTATTTATTCTTACTCAACTGTAATCTGTAGGTTATTAAAATCTGATTCAACTAAATTTACCATCAACAAAATATTGACATAGATAATCATTAATCTATGATGATGTAATCAATTTGATTACTTGGTGTGTTCAATAATGCAAATAGAGTGTGATGCTAATATAAGTTTTTCTCAAAAACAGCGCTTAGCTTATATAGATTTTTTGTTGATGTTTAAAGGTTCTTTTAGTCGAAGTGATTTAACGACTAAATTTGAAATGGGCATGGCAAATGCTACTCGTGACATCTCATTGTATAAAGAGTTAGTTCCTAATAATGCTGAATTAGACAATCCTTCAAAGCAATATTTTCAAACAAAAAAGTTTAAGCCTCTATTCAAACATGATGCGCGAAAGACTCTAGTCAAATTAGCAAATAACATAACAGATGGGTTTGACGCTATCGGTGATATTAACTTTCCTGTGGAAGCACCAAGCCAGCTTAATGTTCCTGACATATTTATTGTTGCCAAACTAATACAAGCGATACTCAATAAAAAGTCAGTCAGCGTCATTTATACCTCCTTAAGCAGCGGCTCAGCATCACGTGAATTGGTGCCTCATTCCATTATTGATAATGGATTAAGATGGCATGTTCGTGCATTCGATCGTAAATCTAAATCATTTAGAGACTTTGTACTGACCAGAATAAGCAAAGTTACAATTAAACCACAGCAAATAGAGCATGATGAAGATAAGCTTGAAGATCATCAATGGATGCGCATGATGCCATTGCAGTTAGTTGCTCACCCAAACAATGTAAAACATCCAACAGCAATAGCAATGGATTATGGGATGGACAATGGTGTGCTTGAATTAAATGTTAGAGCCGCATTAGCTGGATACCTTCTAAGACGATGGAATGTTGATTGTACAAACGAAGCTACTTTGTCTGGCGGTGAATTTCAGTTGTGGTTAAGGAACAGGCAAACACTATATGGTGCCGAAAACTTAGCAATAGCTCCCGGCTATAAAAGCCTCGATGATTAATGCAAATTTAATAACGGTATAACTGATGTACGATAAAAGAATTTCAAAATACTTAGTTAATATAGCAAATGCTGACGCAATAAATTTTGCAACATTTCTTTCTTTTTTGCCTGAAAGTTTACGAGAAGATGTGAAACACAATGCTACTGTTAAGCCCCAAAAAGGAGGCTTATCGTTAGTGGAAATACCATGTGTACAGCTTAATGAGCAGCTAAAGCAACTAACAAAAGAGCCTAAGAACCGTGTTGAGGCAACAACATTAGGTGATTCACATAAAGTAAATACATCTACTAGTTATTTGTTGGCATACCATGAGAAGTCGAACTCAATTCATCCGGACACCATTGTTATTAATAAAAACGGAATCAACTGTAAGTTTAAGCAAAAACAACATGTGCTTATTGTTGAAAACTCTGAACTATTTTTCGCTAAAGAAGTAATGCTTAATAAGCTAAATCTTATCTTTGGGTTAAACCTGTCATTGGAAAATACAGACTTACTTTATGGTTCAGGTAATCAAGTAACAAACAAATTAAATAAAGAGTTTCTAAGTCAATATGTATCAACATTATGTTTTTTTGATTATGACTTAGGTGGCATAAAGATATTTAAGGCATTAAAAAATATGTTAGGTGAAAAGGCTAAGTTTTTAGAACCAGCATCTGACAATTTAAAAAAATATTTTGTTAAAAGACCCGAAAAGGAAGTCCAGTACTTAAAAGCATTATCAAATGCTGAAGAATTGGGGCTAATGTCACTTCATTCTCTCTTACTGTCAGAAACAGCATTCATGGAACAAGAAGCTATATTAGCTTTTGAATAAGGAAATCATAATATGTCACACCAGTTTAATTTTGTTCTCAAAAAGCTTGTATTAGTAGACTCCGCTGGGTTTTGTTATTCCGAGATAGAGTTAGATAAGCACACTATATTGCTTGGCGAAGGTAACGTTGGCAAATCTAGCTTACTTAATTGTATTCGTCTGTTTTTATTACCCGAAGTTAACTTTAATAAAGCAAAAGATAAATTTAATTTTAGAAGCTCAAATGGAGATGAATACGACAAAGATCAATCCTTTGGTCACTACTTCCCAAGTAAATATTCTCACCTAATTATCGAAGTCGAGAAAATTATTGGTGGTAAAAAATATACTCATTGTCAAATATTGAGCAGAGGCAATAACCTCGCTTTTGAGAGGATCTTTACCACATTAACTTATAACGAGATTAGACCTTTATTCTGGCAAGTAGAAGAAGATGATCAACATCAAATTGGTTCTAGGGTAGATAAATTGTCTACTCAAGAGGTTTTTGCAAACATAAAGAGTAACGACAAATATTGTATTACTGTAAAAGACCCGCAAAAGCTAAAAGACCTTATGTACGCAAGAGATATCCTATCTGAAGTCGCTATGCGTTATAGCTTATTTCCATTAAATGATGCATCAGAAGAGAATGTAGAGTCACTGCGAGCTTTAATATTAATGCTATTTGATATGAAAACATCAAATAAAGCAGTAGCTAAAGCTGTTGCCAATCTTATCGAGTCTGAAAAGAAAGAAACAACCGATGCTTTAAATTTTGATATCCAATCATTCATGTCTACCCATGATCAGCTAAAACTTGAAGAACAAAAGTTGATAGATATTGAAAATAAAACAAATGAGTACAAACAACTAACATCTGACTTTTCCAGCTACAGTATTTTATCGTCATCTGAAAATGATTTTGTGGATTTTTATCTTTACCTTAATGAAACACTTAATAACATCAATAAAAAAGCCAGCCAGAGAGCTACGGTAATTAGTGATTTTCAAAAAGAACTAAAGCCACTAAATAAAGAGATTTCTGAACAAGGCCAAATTATATTTTCAGCAAATAGAAATATAACAAAGCTCACAAAAAATATTGAAACCGTAGAAAATAATATTACCAAAGCAGATACTGAAATAAGACGATATCCAGGAACAGAGCTTTCTGAAATTATAGAAATATTAGGTGAGGAAGTAGATAAGATTAACGAACAAATACAGGCGCTAAATAATACTGATGCAAGACGTAACCGCATCGTTAAGTTGCAAAACCAACTTAATGATCATCAACAAAGTATACAACAATTAGAAGTAGAAATTTCAAACTCAGAGTTTGCTATCAAGCAACAACTGCCATCAGATTCGTTAACTTTATTAAATTCACTTAGCCAACAATTAACTTTAGCTAATCCAGGAAGACAGTTATCAAAACAAGAGTTTAGTGCAATCCAGAACTTTCAAGAGTTGTTTGAAGATCAAGGATATAGTTATTCCTTTTTTGGCTCTATGCTTCAAAAATCTAAATCTTTTTCCTCTCGCAATTTAAAACAAGAAGTCGATAATCTTCAATCGGAAATTACAGCAATACTCTCAGAAAAAAAGTCATTAGAAAATCAAGCTACAGAAAGCCCGCTGGTTATAGAAAAAAAACTAAAGGACTATTCTAGGAAATTAACAGATCTTGAGAGGGTTAAGCTTTTAGTAGACAGTTATTCTGAAAATAAACATCACCTAAAAATATACTTGAAGCAAAAAATAGATGAACAGGATGTAGTTAATAATACCCAACCATTAATTAACAAGTTATCTGCCAGGCAGGGTGAACTAACGGAGTTAATTGAATCAGAAAAACTAAAACAAAATTCAATAGAAAAGCAGCAGATAAAGCTACAAACCATAAACAACCTAGCTCAGGGGACAACCCATGCTTATCCCAAAATTCAAAAACAGCTAGAAAAGCAAGAGCAATACAGCGGAGCTACAATAGAAATAACAGAAGAACACTTACGTAAATTACAGAAGAACTTATTAGAGGTAGAACAATTAAGAACAAAAATAATTGATACTTTGAAAAGCTTTGTCACGGATAAGTTTGTTGATGCTGACCAAGATCTTTTTAGCGCTAGCCCATTACCAAGCGTTATTCAGAATACCTTTATGGAGCTAAAACGAATTTATGATGAGCTAGAAGATCAAAGGTTACTCTTACGTAGTAAAACCCAAATGCACAATGATAGCGTAAGTAGCTATGTTGGTATTTTAGATAAAAACTATGAGCATATTGAAAGATTTGAGCATCAACTAAACAGGTCTTTTAAGGGGATTTCTATTAATGACTTAAACGAGATTGAAGTTTCTATTCATATTGATAATCGTTTTAGTAACTTGATAAAAGAAATACATAAAAGCTATAACAAATTTACAGAGCAAACATTATCTGAGCAGTTTTATATCAGGCTGCAAGCCTTTAGTGACGCATTCTTTAAAAGTGGAGAGCGTAATAAACTAGTCATGTCAGATATTATTAAAGAAGTCAGTTACCGAGTTAAAAAAGACGGCCATGATGGATGGCAAACCAAGCAACAATCAACCTCTACTACCGCATTAATTAACCTAAAGCTTGTACGAATGCTTTTAGCCAAGCTACGTGCAGATAGTTGTATGGTCCAACTACCTGTAATTATGGATGAGGCAGCTAATATTAATGTTGATCAATATGAATGGCTTCTTGATGACATAAGGAAAAGTGGATTCTTCCTGTTTACAGCAGGCACACATAGTTCAGGAGCTGAACTTGTTCATATGATTGGCCATCACTACGATGTTGATGCACTTAAAACGGCCAAGCCTTATACCAAAGAACGTTCAAGAGTAGTTTGGGGAGGGCCACAAGCCTTTTTCAATGATAATGATTTTGGCTTATATAAAACAGATAACCAAATAGAGTTACTGGAAGGTACTGATGAAACAATTTAGTGCCATTAATACGTTAAAAATAATGTTGGAACGGCCAAATATAATGTTCAACGTTATTAAACAAATGGATCGACATAATGAACGTTTTATCAGTGAGGCGACTTTAGCGTTAACTGTTCTAGAAGATATTAAAAGCCTAGATAAAAAAGAACAACAGCGATTTAAACTTGCTTTTGCAACAGAGAATTTAGCTAATTCACATATTATTGCCGATCAAGACCAATTCGATAATGTTAACCGCTTAATGTTTCAAGAAGCAGTGTTATCTATATTCAGGCTATGTGAAACATCGTTATATCAAGAACTCACAGATGCAAAATTAAAGTCTGAACTTGCATCTTTTTGGCATATTCAATCCAAGTTAAAAGCCGAAAGCTGTAGCTTTAATATATTGGACCCAGATTACACAGAACTAGTCGAAGAGTTACTCCAAAAACTGGGTAGTTTGCTCGATTTACTTAAGCGAAACTTGGTTAGAATGCAAAACATAAATAGTGATCTTGAACAGCTTTCCATTGATGTTAGTAAAGAAGGTATTGATTTTGCTGAGTACAGACAAAAGCTTTTAGATGATGTTACACGTTTATATGAACGCCATATATTACCTACCCAAAAGTTTGTTAACCCAGACGTAAGGCTAATTGACGGTGATAACCTTTTAGCTACAATCAATTCGATAAAAATACTATTTGATTCACACGGTAAGCATGAGCTTTCGGATCAGGTTTTTCGTTACAGTTTGAGCTTTAGCAATATCATAAATCCACTCAAAGATGTTTCGAATCAAATAAATGGTTTCATTAGAAAAACACAAAAAAGTCTGACTCAATTTAATGCTATGGAATGGCACTTCGAACGGTTCAAACAAAAGTATGAAGAAACCTTAGATGGAAGGGTAAACAGAACTAAAGTAGACAGTTCTTTCGCTAAAGAAACCCAATTCATGAACAATGTTAAGCGAATTCCTCGCCCTAAAACTTTGAAAATAGAAAATAATGAATCCTATTTTCATAATGTTTTTACAGACTTAACATACAAAATTGAAGACCAACTGTTAACTTCAGATGATGTAATTGATGCCGAAGGTGAGGCATTAATATCATTTACATCTAAAGATAGGCTAGAACGAGCAAGGCAAATATATCAACTAATTGAAAAATTAAAACTACGTGAATCTAAAGATGTCATTGCAACATTGCATTATCGGCTTAAAGACTTGTTACCTAAGTATCACTTTGTTGACTTAATAAATGCCGTAGTGCATTACAGGAAAACAATATTAGACGGTAAGCAATTAATTAAAACAAATCAAAAATCATATATACATCACGACAATGAATACTACGTTTATCGTGTTGTTATCTTGCAGGAGGCACTGTAATGGAAAATACAATAATAAACAGTTTTGAAGAAATACCTTATTTAAAAAGTGCTGAAATATACCGCCTATTTTCGCAAGGAAAAGTTCTAAACAAGCAAAAGTATGACGATGTTCATGGCTGCTTTGTTGATGATGGCTTGTTCACTTTAGTTTTTAATAAAATAAAACATTTCACTTTATTCTTTAAGCACATGGGTTATGAGCTTAAATTGGATGATGAAGGCGATTTCTACTTCACGCAAGAAATTCGAGATAGCAACAATGATGAGTCTGACGACAATGCCATGAAAATACAGGCTGTACTGCTATTCATTGGCCGTTACTACGCAAAAGTGGGTGACTTAGAACAATTATCAGACCCAATGTTTGGCCTTAAAGAAACGGACATTGATGCATTAAAGCAGGATGAATTATTAGTTAGTTCATTAAAGGCACTAAGACTAGATAATTGGGATAAGGCTTTAGAGTACTTAAACAGTCGTGATTTGATTTTTAAAATGGCAAAAGACCGCTATGTCTTAAGTTCAGCGGCAGCTGCCTTTTTAAATAGGCTAATAACAGCGCACACAGAATTCATAAACAATGAATCAACTAATTAATCTATTGATATTGAATAAGTTTAATCCTGTTTTACTTTGACAAAAGTTAGTTGGTTTGGCAATGTAACCTAATCCACATGGATGAATATATTTGTGGAATTCAGTACAAATTAGGATGATGCAGTTGGCACTTCAGTTTTATAACGACAATGCTATAGAATTAGCGCAGCAATACCTTTCAAAGTCGTTTGATGAGGTACATGAAAACTGGTCTCAATTTTTGCCATCAATTATTGAAAACTCTAATGCTCGCATTCTTGATTTAGGTGCTGGCTCTGGACGTGATGCTAAGCACTTTGCTGAGTTAGCCGCTAAAATACATAACTCAGCAAATAATATTCAAATCCTTGCTGCTGAGCCAGCAACAGAGCTTTACATTGTTGGCCAAAAGACGACTCAAGGTTTAAGTGTAAAGTGGCTAGAAGACTCTCTTCCTGCATTAAGTAATGTTACTAAACAAGAAGTCAGTTTTGATTTGATTTTACTTAGCGCTGTTTGGATGCATATACCACCGAGTGACCGCGCACGTTCAATTCGTAAACTAGCCAACCTACTCAAGCCAGGTGGTAAATTGGTTATTTCTCTCAGACATGGACAAACTGATGAAGAGTGTAAGCAACGAAAAATGCATCACGTTTGTGCTGATGAATTAAAACAACTAGCAACAGATGTAGGGTTATTTACTAAATTAGAAACATCAAAAGAAGAAGATAAATTAGGTAGAAATCACGTTTCTTGGCAAACCGTTGTATTACAAATGCCAGACGATGGCACAGGTGCTTTCCCCTTTATTCGTCATGTTGCAATTAATGATGGTAAATCAGCTACCCACAAACTTGCCTTATTAAGAGTGTTACTCCGTATTGCTGATGGTCACCCTGGTGCTGTACTGAGGCGTGAGTCATCTCCTTTTGGTGACAGAGTTATTTTACCTGTAGGGTTAGTTGCGCTTTATTGGTGCCATCAATATAAGGACTTAATTGATACGCACCAGTTATACCAAACACCCAATAAAAGCCCTAATATGGGCTTTATGAAACCTGATGGTTGGCATAAATTAACTCACCGTACAGCTTCAGATTACCGTATTGGCAATTTATTCACGGGTGATGATGCTAAAGCGTTATGTAAAACAATATCGGCAGCGGTGAGCAATATTAAAACCATGCCTTGCCGTTTCATTACTTTACCTAATAGTGATGAAACCGTATTCGAGGTTGCTAGCAAGTCAGTAAAAGCTAAAGACAGTATTTTTCTTGATTTAAAAACACTAGAGCAATGGGGAGAATTTTCATTACCTGAATCTACTTGGTTAGCCTTCAATCGTTATGCTTGCTGGATAGAACCTGTACTGGTTAGTGAGTGGGTAAAAACAATGGCGACCTACTCAGGTAATGCTGAATACAGTTCTCCTGAAAAACAGTTCCACCTTTACCAAGCATTAAATTGGCTAGAAGCTAAGCGCACAACTGTTGAGGTACGAAATCGCTTTGAACAAATCAAAAAGCATCAACCTAATAGTGAGCTAATGCAATGTGTATGGTCAGCTAAACCCCTAAAGAAAAATTACGATATAGATCATAGTATGCCTTTTGCTCGTTGGCCTAATAACGACCTTTGGAATTTACTGCCAACAGACAGCAAAGTTAACAACCAAAAAAGTGATCGATTACCAACAGAGCATAAACTAAAAACAGCTAAAGAAAGAATTCAACATTGGTGGCAAGCAGCTTGGTTAGATAATACAGATGAGCCTTCAACCTCATGTGTAAATAACCAATGGCAACGATTTTTTGCTGAAGCAAATATTGCTTTGCCTGGATTGGATTCAGATAATTCTTCGATAGATGATTTATTTGAAGCTTTAGTTATCCAACGTAGTCGGCTGAAAGAAATGCAGCAGTTAGTAGAGTGGTAAGTGAATGAATTTTAAAATAAAAATAAGGCTTCAGGTTGATGGATTATAAACCCCCACTAGCTATTTCATTTGTATGGCATGAAAGTGACAATGATGTAACAAAGGACGTTTTAGCTGATCTAAGCAATAAATTATCAAAAGATCCTAATAACCCATTCTCTAGAAGGTTAGATATTCCAACGTTCTATTTTCAATCAATTACGGAAAATACCCCACCAGCTTCTAACCCTAGTGACAAAGCAGCTATCAATTTAGTTGTAGCCTTTACAAGTGTAAATACTGCTGCTGTTAAATCTTGGCGTTCATACCTACAAGGTATAAACGAACAGGCACAATTTGAGTTAATATGTGTCTCGTTAGATGAGATAGGACTCGTCCATAGTGAAGAGCTAGATGGTCTAAATTTTTTGAGGGCATATTCATGGCCTGAGCAAGATAGGATACTTTATGCATCTATGTATATATTGCATGAAGTTTATCGATTTGGTTTCAACATGAATAAGCGTCCAGTACTAGGACAAAACTCATCTTTAAAAATATTTTTAAGTCATGCAAAAGTCGGTGAAATAGGAATATCTCATGCTGAGTCGATAAAGGCATTTATAAATGATACAAATTTAACAAGCTTTTTTGATGCAACTTCAATCTCTCCCGGTTTTAGTTTTGATAAGGAGATATACGGTCACTTAGCGGATTCCACTTTATTAGCAATAGTTACAGATGCATATTCATCTAGGTTTTGGTGTCAAAAAGAAATACTTTGTGCGAAAGATCTAAATAGACCAATAGTTATCCTTAACTCTTTAGATAGCTATGAGGACAGAGCATTTCCTGAGTTGGCAAACTCCCCTGTTATTCATGCTCACCCAGTAGCTCTATCAAATACACATATATTAGAAATTCTAGTTGCTTGTTTAATTGAAACTATTAGACAAAATTATGCCGTTAAATCATTAATTGAGCTACAAAACCTTGGGTGGATAGATCAATGCGCTCAAATAATTTCTAAACCCTTGGAATATAGAGAGGCGTTAAGAAATTTAGAAAAAGGGATAATTAAATATTGCTACCCAGATCCCCCTATATATGGTGATGAATCATCTTGGCATTCTATTATAGGTGTTTCAGCATCAACTCCTCTTTGGCAAGAAAAGAATATTGGATTATTACTTTTGAAAAAAATTGGTATTTCTATTTCTGAAGCCACAACTCAAGAAGATCATATTTACGAAATGGGTCTGCCATTCAATACATTGACCAAACTGGCTCAAGAGCTAGCTCGTCACCTCTTTGCACGTAGTGCTACGATTATATATGGGGGAGATTTAAGGCCTAATGGTTTTACTGAATTTATCTTGAATGAGGCTGTAGCTTTAAAATCCCAAAACGATAAACTGAAAACTGTTGTAGAAAACCATTTAGCATGGCCTTTATACCTAATGGATTCAGCCGTAGTTAAAAAATGGCGAGCAAAGCATATGGATATAATTGAGTCAATTAATCATCTGCCGCCTAAACACCTTGAAATTCAGTATGATAAAGAGACACCTTTATTACCAAACACTATTGAAAACTCATATATTTGGTCTCAAAGTTTAACAAATATGAGAATTAAAAGCATAGAAACATCAAACGTTAGAATATGTGCTGGGGGTAAGAGAAGTAACTTTAAAGGGGCAATGCCTGGTGTTCTTGAAGAAATATTAATATCCATTGAGCAAGATAAACCTATATTGCTCATCGGGGGATTTGGGGGAGTTGTTTCTGATGTTTGTAAACTAATTTTAGAATCTACAACCGAAGCTTCCCTAACTGAGGAATGGCAATTAGAACAAAGTACTACTTATGGTAAGTTACAAGAGTATGCTAACCAGTTCAATAGAAAGGTCAATTATCAAAGTATAGTGAATACATTATCTGAACTTAACGTAGAAAGGCTATCGTCTAGTACTTGTTTAAGTGTTGAAGAGTATACGAAATTAATGACTACTCAGTTTATAGATGAAGCTGTATACATTTGTATGAAAGGACTAAGTGAAGTTTAGATAATAAAATGATAATTACTAAAAAAGAAAATAAAATAAAAACTAGCCAAGGCTATGATGAATTTTGGAAATTTGCCTATGAACGCCAAAACGTTTTCATTAAAAGAGCATCAGGTGAACTAGAGAACTTGACTTCAGATGCAGTTATTAAGAAGTTTAAGTTCACTAATACATATAGAGCATCAGATAGAGTCAGTCAATATTTAATCAAAAATGTCATTTATTCAAAAAAATACAACGCTGAAGATACCGTATTTAGAATTCTATTATTTAAGTTATTTAATAAAATAGAAACATGGGAACTACTTGAAGGCAAGTTAGGAGAAATATCTACTAAGTCCTACTCATCTACTAGATATAGTAAAATTTTGGATAATGCGATGGATAGTAAAATAAGAATCTATTCGAATGCATATATGATGGCCTCAGGTGCTAAAGAATTTCCGGTTACAAGAAAACATCATGCTCACTTTTTACTATTAGATAAAATGCTCAAAGAGCAGTTGCCGTTGAAAGTTCAAGACTCCAACTCAATGGAGGAAGCTTACAACTTAATTTTGTCATATCCAATGATTGGTCAGTTTTTAGCATATCAATATATTACCGACATTAATTATAGTGAGGTGACCAATTTTTCTGAGAGTGAATTTACTGTTCCTGGCCCCGGAGCCAAAGATGGTATAAGAAAGTGTTTCCAGAGCAAAGGCGGCTATTCCGATTCAGATATTATAAAAATGTTAACTGAAAGACAGGAAGATGAATTCAAGAGATTGGATTTGGATTTTAAATTCTTGGGTGAAAGGAAGTTACAATATATTGATATTCAAAATATATTTTGTGAGACAGATAAATACTGCCGTGTAGTTCTCCCTGAACTAGAAGGTTTTTCCGGTAGAACAAGAATTAAGCAAAAATTTAAAATAAACCATAAAGCAATTGATTTATTTTATCCTCCTAAATGGAATATAAGGTTGTAATAATGGATTTAGATGAGTATCAAGCACGAGCTATAGAAACTTCACAATTTGAATTGAATGAAAAAGATGGAAAATTTATAACTTTGATGGGGCTTTCAGGTGAAGTAGGAGAGCTAGCGACAGAGTATAAAAAGCAGCTTAGAGACGGTGATGGTTACACGGTTTTCAAGGAAAAGTTAACTGAAGAGCTTGGAGATATATTGTGGTACTTATCTGCTATTGCAAAACATGAAGAAATAAATTTAAGTTACATTGCAGAGTCTAACCTGCGAAAAATTGATGACCGATGGAAGGATGGTTTGATTCAACCTTCTTTTGATCTTTTCGATAATAATTTCCCACCGCATGAACAACTTCCAAGGCACTTTAAGGCTACATTTCAAGAAAGAATAGGCGAGGATAAGAAGAAATATATCTGCATTACTTGGGATGAAAATAAATTTGGAGACCCTTTAAGAGATAATGCATATGATTCTGATTATTATCGTTTCCATGATGTATTTCATCTGTCTTATGCTGTCATTTTAGGCTGGTCACCGGTAGTAAGACGGCTTATGAAGAAAAAGAGAAAATCTTCACACAATATTGACGAGGTAGAGGATGGCGGCAGAGCAGGTGTTATAGATGAAGCTATTTCGTCATTAGTTTTTGAATATGCCAGGAAACATAGTTATTTTGAAAAATCCAATAATGTTGATTATTCACTATTAAGAACTATTAAGGAATTAACTAAGCATTTAGAAGTAAAAGTGAGGACAGGGAAAGATTGGGAAAAAGCAATTTTATTAGGATTCCATCATTGGAGAGAATTGAAGAAGCATAATGGCGGGATTATTTATTGTAATTTATTAGAAAGAACAATGACTTTTGAAGAGCCTGACAAGGAGATGTTATGAGTAAAGTAACCAAGAATGTATTTGTAAGTCATCATCATAAAGATGATGCGAGTGTTGATGGTTTAACGCGATTGGCAGCGAATAAAGGATTTAACCTTAGGAACAGTTCAATTAGAGCGAAACCTGAAAACCAAAAAAGAATTAATGAGAAAAAAATCCCAGAGCAAACTCTCAAAAGACTTCTTCGAATGAAAATGAGATGGGCTAGTCAATTGATAGTTGTAGTCGGTAAAGAAACACACTCAAGAGATTGGGTTAACTGGGAAATTGAACAAGCACATAAAATGGGAATGCCCATTGTCGGGGTATATGAAAACGGTTTGACAGAAAAGGTCGAGCTTCCTGAAAAACTTGTAGATTATGGAACAGCAATGGTTTCTTGGCGTGGGGAATCTATAATTGACGCCCTTAAAGGCTCAAGCACATTTCAAAATGCTGATGGCTCTACTGCCGACAAAATGCAATCTGGTAACGTAGTATGTTAATAGATCAAAGTAAATCGCTTTATGTATATAGTGTGACGAGAGATCTTGGGTTTGCTCCAAACCCATTTCATGGTGTTTGTACTTTAGCTACCTGCAAACCTAATATTAGAAAAAAAGCTGTAATAGGTGATTGGGTCATGGGTATTGGCGGAGCTAATATGAAGAAGCAAAAGCGAAAGTGTATATTCTTGATGGAAGTTACAAATAAAACAACTTTTGATCAGTATTGGATTAACCCTGAATTTCAGCTAAAAAAAGCAGTTAGAAATGGAAGTAAAGTCCAAATGTTAGGAGATAACATTTATCATACATCGCCAGAAGGTATACGGATCCAAGAAGACTCCCACCATAGCAATGCTGACGGAACTACCAATGAAACCAATCTAAATAGAGATACAGGAAGGACAAACAATATATTAATTTCTAATAATTATTTTTATTTTGGTGTTAACGCTGCCGTTATAGATTTAGATGCAATAGGACATGGAAGAATTAGAGATTATAAGGGATATTCTCTAGAAAATAATAAACCAGCGTATAAGGAAATTTCGAAATTTATTAAAAAACAGAGCAATGCAAAAAATATATTACAAGGTGACCCTGTAAATTTTCATCAATTTGATACAAGAGTTGACCAAGGGACTGGTCAATACTCATAACTAGATCTTAATTCTTATCGTTAAACAATATTGTCATTTGCGTAAGATGTATAACATTAACGTGTTGATATTTATGGTTTTTAAATGTATTCTAATTGTATTATTTAAACATAGAGTTTATATAATAAATTAAGCAAGGAGAGGAACTAAATGAAGTGGAAGAAATGGCTTGAAAATTGGGATATGACGTCTCTAAAGATTAGCACAGGATTTTTAGAGATGGAGTGGAGTCCATCTGAACCAGATAAAAAAGCATCTTGGGATTTGTATATAGAACTTTTAACAAGAGTTTCAACACAAAAGCTTGATGTAAATTATGGAGATGAAAAAACAGCCTTAGATAGTCTTTATTCATTATTTGAGACAACAAGGGGAATTATTAAGGAGCATGGAAAGGATTGTATTGAGTTTACAAAACTTGCTGTTGTGGTACTAAATCAAAAAATACGACCCTTCACTCAAAAATGGCATAGAATTGCTATTTCAGAGGACTTCAATAATCCAGAAATCTGCACTGAATTTAGAAATGAATTGGAAGAGCTACAGAGAGACCTTCATATATATACTCAGATGTTAGCCCAGATGGCAGGTGTAGAAGACTTAACTAATTTAGAAGAATAATTGATTAGAGTCCTAAAGGGCTTACTCAACGTTTAATCAGATTATAATAATAAAGAAGAGCTTACTAAATTTTATATGAAAATATTTATTAACTATCGGCAGTTAGACACACCTTGGCCTGCGGATTACTTGGCAGACAAGTTAAAAGACGCCTTTGGTGAATCAAATGTGTTTATAGACGAGAGAAAGATAGATGTTGGAGATAGGATTAAGCACGAAATTAACTCTGCTCTTAGCACAGTTAAAGTTCTAATTGTATTAATTGGCTCTAAATGGCTATTTTCGCATGATAGTTCTGGAAGGCGTAGAATTGACGGATCAGACGACTGGGTGAAACATGAAATTAAAGAGTGTCTGAATAGAGATGAGTGCTTGGTCATTCCAATTTTATTAGAAGGAGCTGCATTACCAAGTAAGAAGGATTTGCCAGGTGAAATTCAAGGACTGGCTGATTGTAAGGCAATTAAGATTAGCAAAGAAAATAGAGCGTTAGGGGTTGAAGGTCTTATTAAAAGAGCTAATAGGCACTTAAGTGGTAATGATATTGAAACTACAAAGAGTACGCCCAGCAAAATTATTTATGAAAAACTTTCCCAGTATGGAAAACTAAATCTTTCAGACTTTAAAAATCCGTATAATCATGTATTTGATACAGAAAGCTGGTCCGAAAGAAAAGTATTTTGTGCTATATGCTTCCCAAAGATTGACCTTCTCAAAAATGCCCCTAAATCAGCTCAAATTCCAGCGGTTGCTCTTTGTTTTGACTCAAGTTATAAGGTAGATATAAAGTCACTGATGGATGAAGTTTTATATAGCAAATTTCAGCAGTATTCCCCTGGGAAATTATTCAATAAAGATAAAGTTAAAATACTCAAAAGTCTTTCGCCTATCTTTGATAATGTATTTATAGCTGGTGTGACGTTACCAGCTCTGCTTTTTTCAAGTAAGGTAAACAAAAGAAAGTACAGGCACACATACGCAGCTTTGATAAACTCACTTATATACCCACTTTTGAGCTATCATGAATCTATCGAATACACACTTGAAAATATTGAAGTTGCGCCAATTGGTTCAGCTTCTCATGATGTCAACTTACTTTCAGTCCTTAATAGTGAAATAGAACCTAATATAAGTCATTTGGAAAATGAAGAGATTGGAAGTATTATTAGAATGTTAGCATGGTGTATTGGAGCAGCTGTTAATAGTGATAATTTAGAATGGATTGATATTATAAAAGAAGGCTAACGACAGTCCAAGGATATCCGCACTAAAAAACCTCTTAGTTATAGCGTCAATGGACGCAATGGAATTATGCGGTAGGAATGTCGGGGAGGTAAAGGAAATCGCTCTCACTGGAGAGGTAGAACCTAGATAATGGAACTCTTAAACTATTAAATAAAGGAGATTTATGATTGATATACATTGCAGAGGAAGTACTTTATATTTTACTTTGAAGCAACGTTTAACTCCCAGACGTTTTCGTACGGGAAACAATTTAAAAACTTGTTTTAATTAAATATAAAGAGTATGAGGCGGCGAAAGCCGCCTCTTTTTATTGAGGGTTAACCAACCGCTAACTTTGCAGTCTCATGCCATAAATATGCTGGCATTGGATGCCTTAACTTCCAAGTAATATTCATAGGTTGACTGCCTTCATATTTAACGAAATCAACGGGGCCAAAGTTAACAAAACCCATCGTTCTACCGTTTTCATCTTTGGCTTGTTCCCGCACAAATAAGAGGAACGTTTTCATATTTTCTTTTTGTTTTATATAGCCAAGGCCCTTGCCCGAACTTGGTTTAGCACTATTCTGAGTTTGCCAGTGAAACAAAGTAGGGCTAATTGCATAGTCATGATACATAGTGGTTGCTGAAAACTGCTTTTCACACTTGTTTAAAGTCACAAATAGTAATTCAGTGTTTGCATCAGCTATATTTAATACACCTTCTCGGCTAGATGATTTCTTGGTAAAAGTACTATCACCAAAAGCGACTAGAATATGTTCTTTAGGGTAACGAACATGCATGTTGAGTGCTGATGTATCTACTTTGCTATTACCAACGATTGGCATATCAAATTCACTTACATCTAATCGCTCAATAAGAATTGCTATAGCTTCACTTAGCTCACTCTGTAACGGTGTATTTTTCAAAGCAGATAAACTTTCAGTTAGTATATCAAAGCCTAATTGTTTACCTGTTTTATCCCAGAAATCGTAATGGCACATCAAAGCAAAAAGTTGCTGCCGTTCTGACGAATTATTCCTTGGTAGGGTTCTTTCAGATGGTTCTAATATTGAGAAGTTATTATCGCAAAGCGCTTTAATAAACCGTAAATATGAGAGTGATGTGCAATTAATCAATCTATTATTGATTGCTCTGTAATAGGCGGTATAAAGCTCCTTATCGTCATCAATTATTTCTGCTCCCTTGCTTGCAGCAAGTAAAGTTGTCCATCCTCCAAATTTCCCAACTTTTACCTTATAGATATCTTCCAATGAAATATTAGGGTGAATATGTAAAAAGTTGGTTAGCGTTAATGGTAAATGTGTTGCATGAGGGAAGTTGATTATTAAGTTAATTAACTTACTCTTATTAAGTGTCGCTTGGTTGATATTTTTAAGGATCATTGCTTGAGTTTTTTCTTGTAACTCAATTCGACACCCTAGAGGGAGGTGAGGAAAACCTTGTTTAACTTCTTTCGCAATTGCTTGATTTGTTTTACCTACTAATGCTCTAAACTTATGTGAAAAGTCGTATTCTGGTCGCGAATTACCGACAAAATCTAAAATAGTGCAGCATTCTTTATCGTTAGTTAACCGTAATCCACGCCCAAGTTGCTGAAGAAAAATGGTTAAGCTCTCAGTGGGGCGTAAAAACAGCAAGGTATCTAACTCTGGGATATCAACACCTTCATTAAATATATCGACAACAAAAAGCACATTGATTTGCTTTGACTTCAATCGCTGTTGCTGAACCTCCCGGTCTTTACTGTTATCGCTAGTTAATACGCCACAAGGAATATTATGTAGCGTAAACTTTTTAGCCATAAAGTTTGCATGCTCTTTACTAACGCAGAACGCCAAAGCTCTCATTTGGAAAATATCAGTAACCACTTCATCAAGACTTTGTAGAATACGCAACACACGCTGATCGTTGTAGGTATATAAGTGAGTTAACTCTGCAATATCATAACGTCCTTTAGACCATGAAATTTTTGTTAGATCTGTATCATCATCTATGGCGAAATATTGAAATGGAGAAAGGTGGCGTTGATTAATCGCCTCTGGCAATCGAATTTCCGCAGCAATAACATTACAAAAATCACATAAAATATCTGTGCCATCGTGTCGTTCAGGTGTAGCTGTTAACCCCAATAAAATCTTCGGATTAAAATGCTCTAATACACTCCGGTAACTACTCGCAGAAATATGATGTACTTCATCAATAACAATATAATCAAAGTAATCTTCACTTAACGCCAATGTATCAATTTGATTATTTAAGCTTTGAATTGAGGCGAAAAGATGCTGATATTTACTCGGTTTGTTATTACCAACCCATAGTTCACCAAACGCGCTATTTTTTAATACGCCACGGTACGCACCTTGCGCCTGCTTTAAGATCTCTTCTCTATGTGCAATAAATAAGAACTTTGCTTCAGGGTTATCATTGTAAAAACGTGCAAAATCAAATGCCGAAATGATTGTTTTACCTGTGCCTGTAGCCGCAACCACTAGGTTTCGATAGCGTTCATGCAGGTCTCGTTCAACTTGAAGCTTTTCAAGTATGGTTTGCTGGTGAGAATGAGGTTTGATATCAAAATAAAAGCTTGGTGTTGAGTTATTAAAACTGCCTTTTGCCTCTTGCAGTGCATTTGTTAATTTTTCTCTACTTTCAATTTCACCATCGAAGTATTCAAAGTCCGGTGACTCCCAATAGGTTTCAAACGTACTAAGCGACTTTTCAATAATGTGAGGTATTTCTTGAGAGGTGATTTTAAGGTTCCATTCTAAACCACTAGTCAGTGCAGAGTGCGATAGGTTAGATGAACCAATATACCCGGTATGAAAACCAGTATTGCGCATAAATAAATAGGATTTTGCGTGAAGCCTTTCACGGTTAGTATTGTAGCTAAGCTTAACTTCGGTATTGGGTAATGATGCTAAAAACTCTACTGCTTTTGCATCGGTAGCGCCCATGTATGAGGTGGTAATAATTTTTAGTTTTTTTCCACTTCGTGTAAATGATTCTAGTTCATTCTTGAATATTCGAATGCCAGCCCATTTAATAAATGATACTAACCA
>Ga0209396_1001633_pt1 | contig 24492 bp, 24 predicted proteins | sample GOMGulsemesocosm_6_FD_184638 | JGI IMG/M metagenome (GOLD analysis project Ga0209396, IMG submission 184638) | Methane-oxidizing microbial communities from mesocosms in the Gulf of Mexico - GOM8C Gulf of Mexico (SPAdes) (version 2) | ecosystem: Environmental > Aquatic > Marine > Cold seeps... | reverse complement strand
TTCAACATAAGCATTCTGAGTCGGTTTTCCTGGCTGAATATATAGCAACGTAATTTGCTCTTTAGCTGTCCAATCAATCAGCTCCTGACTAATATATTCAGGCCCATTGTCACAGCGCAGCGCACTGGGTTTGCCTCGCCATTCAATGATTTGCACCAGCGATCTGATCACTCGCTTTGTGGGTAATGAAATATCCACATCAATAGCCAAGCACTCGCGATTAAAGTCATCAAGCACATTAAAGGTTCGCAAGGAGCGGCCATCTTTTAGGGAATCGCTCATAAAGTCCATGGACCAAACCTGATTGATAGCCGATGGCACGCTCAGCGCCTCCGGCTTATCACGCTTGATGCGTTTACGCGGCTTAATACGTAAATTCAATTCAAGCTCACGGTAGATGCGATATACCCGCTTGTGATTCCATTTAAAGCCCTTAGTATTACGCAGGAACAGAAAGCACAGGCCGAAGCCCCAGCGCTTATGAGTCGTGGTGAGGCGCAACAGCCAGTCGGCTATCTCTGCGTTCTCATGCGATAACTTGGCTTGATACGCGTAGCAAGTTGCGCTGATTGACAGCGCATTACAAGCCACCCGAACGCTGACGCCATGCTCAACTTGAACTTGTTTAGCCAGTTCTCGACGACGAGCTGGCTTTACAACTTTTTTTCGATGATATCCTTGGCGATTTCAGCGATGAGCTTCTCTTCGATATACATTTTCTTCAGGCGGCGGTCTTCATCCTCCAGTTCCTTCATGCGTTTCATGAGGGATGCATCCATACCACCATATTTAGCTCGCCACTTATAAAAGCTTGCCGAGCTCATGCCGTGTTCACGACATAGGTCTGGAACAGGCACACCGGCTTCGTTTTGCTTGAGGATCGCCATGATTTGGCTATCTGAATATCGTGATGTTTTCATAAAGAATTCCTTTGGTTCAGTTTACGAGAATTCTCTACTTTTGACTTCTATTAATTTTCGGGGGGATTACAGAGGAAAGCACCTAGGACTCTAGTTACATAGTAAAGTTCTAGCTATATTGTTCGTCAATCAAGGATCCAACCGAGTACTTTCTTTGCTCCATAGTAAGCTCCAGCGGCCACCGCAATCTGACCGGCCAGCGGGCGCGTAACGTTCTAAAAAACATCCCCCAGTCGGGGAAGCTTTAAGCTTCGGTTGTGGTCTTTTCTGATACTGCTTTAACTACGTACAACTGATCAGATTTTCCCGCGTTTATCGAAATGCCTAGCTTAGCTTTTACTTCTGACATAGTCCCAACAAAAAGATAAGTATTGTATTTTTTCATATCTGCTTCATTCTTAAACCGCCACTCATTAAATCTTACTTCTAACAGCCCACAGAGCTTATTTAAATCCTTAGTAGAACGGGTTAGAATTCTTGTGCTTTCACGATCAAGTTTATACTTCTCAAAATATGCTTCCGCTTCATAAACATCACAACTCACTCCTTCCTTTGAAAAAGGCACATCCCCTATTACTGTCGTTCTCATTAAAGTGCTCCTAAAGTATTAACTAGATAACCAATTCACTATTGTAATATGGTGATAAATATGAATAGAACACCGTTAAGGGCCATGGTGGTCGTAACCGGTGCGCGACGATACTAAGTGATCGCCTAAACTTAAATTTTCGTAGTTCATGGCACTGTCATCTGGTGGGTGGCAGAATTGGGAATATCACCCGCGACTTGAGTTGGTCCAAACTCATAAAGCCTTGGGAATAAAAATCCAAGACTATTCAGGATTTGAAAATCCCAGTCTACCTCTACTACAGCTTCTTCATAATCATAATGATTTATTGGATAATCTCTTCCTTCAGGCATATCTGAAATATTTATATCGGGATATCCTTGCTCATCGTGTGTTTGAGGTGTATCGCCTATTATGAAGCCTATTCGCTTACCTGATTTGATATGATCAATAAAAAAGACATTGCTGTATGGGCCAGGACGGTTCTCAAGTTCGATTAAGAACAGCCTCAGTATTGTGTCTGTACTTAACCCTGTGCGTTGGATAAGACTTTGACTGGCGCCATTATTAATAGCCGTATGGGCTGCAGAATAGGTTTCATTTCTTGTTTTAATTCTAGTGATGTCGTCAAAGCTAAGATCAATGGAATCTGGCCGCCATTTCCCAGTGTGAATACATTTAGACTCTGGCGGAAGAATGGCTACATTTGTTTGTATTGAGAAATAGGGCCCTTTCTCATAACCCATTATTCCGAATGAGATAGCTTGATCGGCCATAAAGAACGTAATTGACTTCATACATGGTTTTGGAGGGTTCAAGAGCAGCGTTTCTTTGGCAATCGGAATCAGGCGTAGGTCTAAATCAATAGTCCCCTTCTCATGTAAGTTGTCGCTCATAGCTGCAACTCTAGCTGAATCTGACAATCTTATTACTATTGTGGGTACGTCATAACCCTTCTTAGTAAGATTCTTAATATTTTTTAGTAACTTTTTATCACTTGTTAAACACGAAGAACTACCTGTAATAATTTCCTTGTTTAATTCTACTAAAAGCCATCTGCCCCATGGGTATATCTTTTGGGGTTCGTGATTGGGTTTAGGATTGGGTTTAGGAAGTTCGATATAAAGCAATGCGTATTCTTGTGATCCGGCTTGTTCAAGGAGCAATTCTGCATACTGCTGTAGCGGCAGTCCCTCAGCCCCACTGAGCATAATTTTAAGAGCTTCTTCGGGTGTATTTTTTTTTGAAAATAACTTTTTGGTGGTTGTGTAGTTATTTTCAAGTTGTTTAGCAGCAGGTGCCAAAGATTTGTAAGTTTTCATGCTGTAAATCCTTTGCCCACAACATTCAGACGTCTTAATGGAATATCAAGATACTAATCTGAGTCAGTCAGTTTGGGGCGTGGCTGATCTGAACAAGTAGCTCCATGTGACTGGAACAAGCAATCTTGGCACGTCACGTGAGTGAATTAGCCTTTCAATTTCAGCCTAGATATTAACCGGAGGAGGTTTACTAGGATGGTAAAATTACAACAGTGTCGTAACTCGAAGTAATCTTGGGTTATTAAGTTTGTAAATACAAGTACTTTTTATGAATAATTACTAGTGGGAAAGGGGGGAGGTAGACTAAAGGGGTGGGGCTTACCGTACCTCATCGAGACATCATTATGTTGTGGGATTGATAATCTGTAGCGTTTTCTGGAGTTGATTTATTGCTTTCGACTGATCTTTGCAAGCATTGGAGCTGCATTTATAAGGCGCTATATTAAAGTATTCTCATGCTGTAAAATTCATGCGCTCGAATTACATTATCGTCAAGGTAATCTGAATATGACTATAAAAAAAATTATTTTCGCAGCTTCTTTAATTATTAGCGGTTCTTCTTTTTCGATGAATGCAACGGAAGAGGCGGTAATCTTTGCAATGGGGACAACAAAAGTAGCCTTGGAATGTGGCGATCTACGTACACCCAAAATAACTTCCGACTATGATACGGTAATTAAGATCGCGAGTAAGGAAGCAAATATGTCCATTAGACAGGTTAAGACTTTACTGAGTGATGAAGGGGTTAGGTCACTGGTTTTGGATAAAGCTGAATCCATTAGAACGTCAATTAAAGAGGGGCGAATTTCCTGTGATGATGCGATTATGTATATGGTTGGCATGCTCATGGATTAGTTTTTCGTAAGTTTGACTCCTTGACGCTAACTTTGTGTCAATAGGGTTGGACCTTTGGCTTAATGTTTCAAAAGGTCCAATTCAATCCTAATTGAATGATATGACACGGTTCCCAAGGTATGACACTGGGGTATATCCTGCTAATGGTGTTACAATTCTCAATGATCTATACATAATAAAACCAATGATGTAAATCAGTTTATATTTATCTTATTTTGAAATATAAAAATTAAGGAAAACTATGCGTACCTGCCTGTTACTAATAATTACATTTTTTTTATACGGTTGCTCAAAACCTGACATCACTATTGGAATGCCTGTTAGTGACTTGAAAGGAATTGTAGATTGGAAAGTCTCCGATAAAGAAAATGGCGCCGTATTTGAATATGGATACGTTATAGTGGTTACAGAAAATGAGAAGGTGTCATTAATTATGTCCACTGCACAATCATCTGATACCGAGGTTCCATTTACTTTTTATGGGATTAATGGCACTAGCTCATCTTATCTAAATGATGCAATCGACACAGGCCGGAGTCAAATTTCGGATAAAGCGGAAAGCCCCCTTTACTCATACAAGAATGCTTGGTTATATCATTACTATACTACCCCAGATTCCACTGGATATATGAACACCATCCTTATTAAGGATCATCCATTTTATGTGGTTGATTCCGGCTTCATATTCATAAATGAACCTTTTCACCTGAATGATTTCGCTGCAGGGATACATGAAACGTTAGGGTGCTCTATGCGTTATAGCGAATTTGAATCAGGAGAAGTGGGATCTACAGAAGCCGTACAATACAAAATAATGGATAATATTTCAAATGCTGACCTAAAGAAAGCATGGGTTATAATAGATAGATTAGAACGCTTTGAGTATAGCGATGACCACTGCAGGGAGAGCCTAAGTGATTTACTAAATTTTGATGGCGGCGATAATGATTTGAACGATTATAAATGGCGAAGAGAGATGGTTGGCTCTGGTTTTTAAGCTTATGTTTATTTCAGGTTCGATATAGAAGTTTTTGAAATTACTATAGTTGGCAGTGCACAGAATGGTTTACAGCCTCATACTTCTACCAAAACAACCCCATTACGGGTAAGCGTCATGGGTCACTCGTTTTAAGCTAGTGACCCAAATATCTACAGACGGTTTCCGCTAGCTTATCTTAACAAGAGAGTTTATGGCTGCTTCAATCCATAAATTCACGACCATTTAGTTTTTAGACAGGAGTTTCGGACTCTTCCAGTCAGTATCTTTCCGATTATAATTCAAACTTGCTTTAACACCTCACAGCTTGCAATGTACCCGGCAAACCGGACGTACTTAGTGTTCGTGAACCCATAAGATGTTCGCTTTGGCCTCCTTATGGTAGCAATGGTACTTAGCGTGTCCGAATCAATAATCGATCTAATTACATAACAAAAAAGGCACCGAAGTGCCCTTTTGTTCCCCACCCATTATATGCGCCTACTTTCTTTGCTCGATTCTTTTGATCTTCATTTTTCAACCTTAGCCAACTTTAGTATGGAGTGCTAAAAGTCAAAAAGACTGCTCGCGCCTTCGCCAATTGGTGATCCAGCGTAAAGGGCATGAAGTAGTTCCCCGAATGAGGCTTCTGAGTCTTTAAACTCTTGAATGTTTTCTATGTCTCTATCGCCAGTAGAATCAATGATATCGCCAGCGCTATTTACTATGCGTAAGTAAAAATAAGATCCTGTGTTGCTAATAGCGGGGATTACATCTTTGTGTTTAAAGCGGAGCCACTTTTTAACAGCAGGCGCATAGAGCAAAAATTTATAGTTGTCATCGTATAGGCTCACTTTCTCTTTTAGACCTTTGTAATAATTGACTAACCGTTGAACCGTAGTCGAGCTTAACATTTCCTCAGCACTAGAACGCGCTAATAGCTCATTTCTGTAGTATGCGAGAGGCTCTAAATCCGATGTATAGACGGAAAGAAAATATGTGTCATTTTCAATCATTCCAAGTACCTCGCAATATGCGACTTTACTCGCAGTCCACGAGTCTTCTTTTTTTGTTAATGTAAGCCAATGATTTCCAGTTGCATTATAATTTACTAGTTTCTTGATATCGTATATTTGTTCCATACTCAGACCTTTTTTATTTAGAAAGTTTTGATTTGAATAATTAGTAAAGACTCTAAGATAGCACTGCTCTGCTAACAGCGCGATAGAATTTAGGGAGCATAAAGTGGAAGCTTTATGGTACTTGATCGCGGACACCTTATGATTACATGAACATTAGACAGCTAAAGCTGGCAACCCAAACACCCCCCCTCTAATGATACCTCAATGCTATGTGTTTCCTTGCGCCTGCAGCTTATAGCAGTGCATAACGACTATTATGCAAAGCTATAATACTGCCTTGCATTTCTGTGATAAAAGCATAACATTACATAATCACGTTATGGTGTTATGTTATGTCTTCAATGTATGAGCAATGGAACGTCAGAAAGGGCTTTATAAGCCGTGTTGCCGCTGAATTTGGCCGTGAGCCCGCCGAAGCGCCCCCGGCCGCCGTGCTGGAAGCTGGCCTGGTCAACGAGCATTTCGCCCGCATGATCCTGCAAAATCAGGATAAAACCTTTACGGTACGGGCCGCATACGCCCTGATTGGCGGGGACAACGCCGTGGTCACCGCCAATGTCCGCCGTCTAAAAGCATTATTGCCTCCCACCGAGCCCAGCAAGGGCGACAACGCCATGCAGGCCCTGATACAAGAGATTCGTGAAGAAGAGCGCAGGCGCAGTGCCGTACGTGAAGAAGAGCAGGAAGAGTTTTACCTGGCCAAAATTGATGCCATAGAAAAGCAGCACGCCGCGGATCACGACCGCATCATTGCCAAGGAAGCCCGCACCCAGGCTCAGAACGAATTACTCGCTGACGACAACAATAAACTCTGCGCCGATATTAAAGAGCTGCGTCAGCGTGAACGTGAACTCAACAACAGCTACACCCAGGCACAGTCGAATTTGAGGGGCACCGAGTCCAAAGTCGCCGGCATGCAGGAGTTGCTAGACGAGAAAGACCGATCGCTTACCGCCATACAAGATACAAGCGACAAGATGATGAGCTCTTATGCTAAGCAGCTGACCGCCAAAGTGGATGAAGTGGACGAATACCAGATTGCACAACAGAAACACATCAACGAAATTTCCGCCCTTAGAAATGCTTTGGAAGAGCAGGGGGAGCGTTTGACCAAGGAGATCACGGCTCAACGTGAATCTCTGGCCACCAGCCATAACGAGCTGGCAGAGGTTACCGAAAAGCTTGAACAGAAAAACCTTAAGCTCAATGAACACTTCACCCTGGATAGCATCAAGCGGGATATGGACATTAGCCTGGCGGTACTCGAACCCATGGGGCCATTGATTGAGGGGCTCATTACCAGTAAGAAAACCGGTGCGCTCGACATCAAGTCCATAATTCGTGAGATCAACTCGGTAGATGGCAAAGTGGCCGACATGAATGCCAGCGTACAGAAATTACTAAAGGAAGGGCAAGGGTAATGCCAACACAACGCACCAGTAGTGCAGCTATCACTGAAAAAAGTATTAATAAAGTTTATGAAGACATTATTGCGGATGTAAGCACCAAGGTGGACCTTGTTTTCTGGATGGTTCAACCACTCGGGATTCAGGTAGAAGAAGATATGGATGTGTTTGGAAGGACCACCTCACGCGGCATGCTTGAGATTCTAAAAAACTTCATAGGCACCCAAGCACATTCAAAATTAAGAAACACCATTACATACGAACTGGCCCGTCAATGTGTTGGGTTTAAGCTTAGAGACAGAGGTAAGCGATTAAGAGTAATAGCAGACTGGTTTGGTTACGACCCAGTGGAAATGCATCATCAAGAAGAGATGGTTACTAGTACCATACACTACAAATGGTCGGTCATAGCCCTCCTCAATAACGGCAGAACCCATGAAGTTGCTAAGGTGAAACGAAAAGCCAAGAAATGGACGCAGTATGCTATTACAGATGGTACTGATATCGAAGAAGGGCAGGAAGTGCTCAGCTACATATACAAAGAAAATAAGAAAAATGACAGTGTATGAATGGCACAGGTGTCGCCCGCTTGATCATAAACTGCGAAATACAGGATATCGTAAAAATGTGTAAAGTTATGATTAGTAAGCCCGTTGCTCCTGATAAGCAGGAAAGCCTATTACGCAAGGTCGCTGATATAAAAAATCAGGCTATAAATTTATCAATAAATAATTGTAATGCGGAAATTTGTAAGGTTCGTAACGATATTATTAATTATAAGAAAACATTTGAACTGAAGCTTACTGGTGTTCAAGATGGGTTTTCATTATTGGAAACTCGTGTCGAGGATTTTGTGAAACTCAGTAGATCCGTAACCACTATACCGCCGGAATTTATATATGAAGACATTAAGTGGTTCATAATGATGAATAAGGATTGTAATAATTACTTTGAATCAAGTAATGTGCCGCACAACAATCACATAACAAATGAAACTAACGAAACCAGTATGCTTATGGCTGAATTCCATCTAGTCAAAAAGCTCTGCCTCCGTAGAATTCATGATGAATGCCTTAAATTAATTGATGATATGTTGCACAGCATTGGTAAGATATCACATGAAAACAGGGTAGAAAGTGATGTTTTTCAATTTGTATCAGATGCACATAACAGCATTTCTTACGATCTCAATAATCTATACTGCACGGCAACATTCGCTAGTTACCTAAATCCTTCTGTCGATGATGCCCAGAGGTTTATCGATTCAATAAAGACGGGGATGACGGGTGATGAATTTACCGAGCTAACGGCTAGCAAATCAATGGAATTCCAAGCTCCTAAATATAGAAGACATACTGATAAGGCCATCTACAGATGATGAGCGTTTGGGCCCATAAAAATCATAAATGAGGGAATTCCAGATATATGAATTCCTACTTATAATGAGAACGAATTAAATGTCCCCTACAGAAAAGCAATACACCAGTTGCCTAAAAGCATTCACAGAGTGGGGTGGCAACCTGCCCAGCTCTAAGAGGCAGATCATTCGATTCCTCGAAGAGAAGGGTAGCTTTGATCGTGTGGACCGCATTAAGGTATCTAGCTTGCGTGTGACACGTGCTGCACTCAGTGATTGGCATAAACGGCACTGGGACCGAGACCCTTCCTCCCATGATGATGTTAAGCGCTGCTTGAGGGATATCGAACGCAAGGAACGGTCTCAGCGTGTCTATAAAGATAAGAGCCGCGACATCACCATCGAAGAGGCCGCTAGGTTCATTACGCTATTGACGGTTAAGTATGGGTCTAACATGGCCATACGCAACCGCACGCTGGCCTGCGTGGCGTATATAACTGGTTACCGGGCGGGCATGATTGGGGACCTGGAATACCAGTGGCTCCGGAACATAAATATTGAAGATGCAGATATCATCATCGACCGCGATCCGTTCAAGACCAAAAATCAGATTCGCTCAGTGCTTCCGTATACCGGTGAACTTTTTTGTCCGGCCACCTGGATGCGTCAGCACTTGAAGGCCAATGAGATAGCAGACGGCTTTATTTTCAGGGCTATTAACAAGTCTGGAAAACAAGGCACCGGCTCAAAACCATTCCATCGTAATAACGTTAACAGCATCCTGAAGGACCTCATGAGCGAGGCGCAGATTGAGGGTGGTAAGCTGACCGCACACACATTCCGCAAGACCATGGCCACAATAGGTGTTATGAATGGAGTCAGTACAGTTGAATTGGCAGCTCAGGGCGGCTGGATGAACGCCAGTACCGTTGAAAACCACTACGTATCGACTGCTATATCAATGCTGGGTAGGGCGCCTAATGCGCTGATTAAGGCTACCAAGTTGGCATCAACTAAGTACGTGGAATTTGTGGATAATGAAATGACTCACGCACTAAAATAAGGGAATAATAACAACGTCGTGGCCAGTTATAAGTAAGCTATATAATACAGTCTAACCCTCTTCTTTTAGCTAGCAATAATAAAGGGGGATGACACCCTCAATCGCATATACATCAAATCCATCCTTTGGTACTGTTTAGCCTGTTATGGGCAACAATTATCATGGAGAAAGCCCGTCGCCGCTTCCCGCGGAATCGTCTTAATTTCAAGCCGTAAATTACCTAACACTTTAGTTTCATAAAATTTAGTTTAGAGCAAAGACAACTGTTAGGGATATATTTCAAGTAAAGAGAGAATGACAATAAACTCTACATCGAACAATACTGACGTTACTCCTGATTTAGTGGGATATTCCAGAGCAGGAGACACATTTCATTACAGATGGGCAGCTAGGCGTTGCCTTCGTCTATTAGATTTTAATTCTACTCTAGAACAAATCACAATTGAGGGCTCCAAAGAGCCAAAGTTAGGAGGGGAGTATGTAATTGATACTGCTGAATATAGCGTGGATGATTTTAACGGTAAATCAGTTGAATACTTCCAGTTAAAACACTCTACGGTACAACTTCACAATTACTTTACGCTGAGCGGCCTTAAAGACACTATCGTAGGATTTGCTGATCGTTTTAAGCATCTGGGTGACAATCCACACGACTTCTCCAGCATAAAGTTTACTGTTGTTACTAATCGCCCCATTAGCCAACAATTTAAAAAATCGGTACTGAAGCTGGCCTCTGGCGAATCCGGCGGTACATCTTTTGATAAAACCATAAAATTCTACACTAAATTGAAAGGGAAGAAGCTGGCCGGGTTTTGTAGTTGTCTTCAGTTTATTGATAGCGAAGGTGATTATGATGCGCAAAAGCATGAACTTCATCGGGAGCTTTCCAGACTGACATGTGAGACCAGTGATACTAAGCCATTGCTCAGTCTTGTTGAGTTGGTCAGGGCACGTATTGAACCGAAAAGCACTAGAAAAGATATTAATAAAGATGATGTACTGGAACAGTTTGAGCTTACTTCGGAAAAAGATTTCTTTCCTGCGCCACCTTTGTTTGAACAATTGCCGATATCTATTGTGCGCGAGCAACATGATAAACTGTATAGCTCTATTATCAATCTACAATCATCTTTTTTGATACTTAAAGCTGTAGGAGGCATTGGCAAGTCTATTACCTGTAATCAGTTGGTAGATCGTTTCGGCGATGGCTCTTTGGCCGTGGCCTATGACTGTTTTGGCAATGGCGGATACCGCAAGCTTAGCGAACACCGGCACAGAGTCTGCGACGCATATGTGCAGGTTGCCAATCAACTCGCTCAACAGGGTTTATGTGAGCCGATGATACCTGTTAAACGGGATCAGGATGACAAGTTAACTCGGGCATTTTTATTACGATTATCGCAGGCGGTTGAAAAACTACGCGAAAGCAATAAAGACGCTTTATTGGTTATCCTATTTGATGCGGTGGATAACGCAGAGATGGCTGCACAAGAATTTGGTGATCGCTGCTTTGCTAGTCATCTGTTACGAGAAACACTGCCTGAAGGTTGTCGGGTTGTTTATTTTTCAAGGCCAGAGCGTGTTCACTTTTTTAACCCGCCTGATTCAATTCTACAGGTAGAAATTGAGCCATTTAGCGACGCAGAATCTCTTCAATGTATTCAGGCCAAGTACTCGGATGCTTGCCTGGAAGATGCTATTGAATTCCGCCGGTTGACAGATGGTAACCCACGAGTACAGGCAAATGCTTTAGCACTTGGTAAGCAATCTATTGGAGATGTTCTAGCCTATCTGGGTGTAGACGGTAAAACCGTGGATGATCTTATTGAGGAGCAACTCAAAAAAGCGGTTTCCAAAGTTAAAGCTCTATATCCTCAGAGATTTGAACAGCATGTCGAAGATATATGCACAGGCTTAGCAACGCTTCCACCTTTTGTTCCTATTGAAGTATTAGCGGCAGTATCAGGTACGGATGTAACAGCAGTGAAAAGCTTTATTGCTGATTTGGGTAGGCCGCTGTGGTTAACCGATAACTATGTACAGTTTCGAGATGAGCCAACGGAAACTTGGTTTACTACTACTTATGCAGCTACACCAGAACAAATTAAAACCTATATTACTAGGCTGGAACCATTAGCAGATGACTTTTCCTATGTTGCAGAGGCACTACCATCATTGCTGTTAAAGTCAGGGCAATATAATGAACTGATAGCGCTGGCTTTATCAGAAGAGAAACTGCCAGCTGATAACCCTGTCGATGCAAGAAATATTCAAGTGTACCGTCTTCAATTTGCATTTAAGGCTGCATTAAAAGATAAGCAGTATGCAGATGCCTGTAAATTAGCTCTGCGTGCAGGTGAAGAAGTAGCTGGTAATGATCGGCAGCTGGAAATTTTATCCGGGAATATCGATCTCGCAACTCGTTTCTTATCAAGACAACGGGTGATGGAGTTGGCTCACCAACGTAATATTAGTGGTGCGTGGAATGGCTCCGAAGTTCTATATTCCGCCGCAATATTGTCGTCGATACCAGAGTGTGAAGGAGAGGCACGCAGCTATCTTCGTTCAGGCTGGCACTGGTTGAAGCGTTACATGGAAGAGCGAGATAAGGACGACGATACTCATAGTAATGATAAGTTAGAAGATAGCGATGTATTAACTATGCTTTTTAGCTACTACAATCTTGATGGTGAAAAGACTGCTATTAAATTTTTACTGAGCTGGCGTCCCGACGAATTAATTTATCGCGTGATGCGTGCATTTTCAGAAAAACTGATAGATGTATCAGAGTTCGCAGCATTAGAGAGGATGGCACTGCATGGCAAAAACAACCCTAGTATAATTATTGCGATAAGCCATGAATTATTAGAAGTAGGTAGAACTCTGGACAAAAAATTATTAACACGCACATTGAATAAAATTGTTGGGCCAGGAAAGTGGCTGGAAAAGCCACGTGATATTTTTGATAAAAATAATATTAGTACCAGTGCTTATCTATCATTCCTTGAAGCTTGTGTTATTAAAAAGTTACCGCTAACTACCATTAGACGAGTTCTTAATTATTATATTAAAGATCCAAGTCAACATACAATAACTGATGACTGGCATACTGAAAATAAAAGAAACTTTTTTAGAAAGATCGCAATTCAAGCTTGCATTAAGAACAACTACGAGCGCTCTATTAATGATGTTATACCAAAAGACTGGCAAAAAGAAAGTGCGCCTTATCAGGCTAATGAAGAATTAAAAAAAACTAAGAAGATTGTTGAAACACTACTTCCTTGGTATATGGTAAAAGCAAAATTATTAGCTGGCGAGCATATATCAATTGATAAGTTACATAAGCAAGCCCAGAAAATATCGTCGCAAGTACTAAGTGGACGCTACCAGGAGTACGATCCTCTCCCTTTTGAAATTACCGATGCGCGCTTTTTTAATCTGCTGCTGGTGAAAGGCAATGTGGACTCAGAATTAAATGAGTTGATTGAAGGGATAAAAAGTGGTGATCTTAAATTTAGGCACCCTGATAAATTACGTGCATTACGGATAGCCCACCGGAATAAACGATTACAGGCTATCGCCGATACTCTTGAAGAGTCATGTTATCAAGTCTTGAAGGTTGTAGATGAAGACGAAGGGCCAGTAGAAAACGCCAATGGTCTTATTTTATTATCACGGGCCGTATTGGCATTCAGTGAGGCTGATTCCGAAGTTTATTTTGAAAAGGCTATAGAAGTGGTCTCGCGCTTTGGTGATGAGGCTGTTGAGAGATGGGAGGCTGTTGTAAATATTGCAAAGCAATCTTCTATTGGAGGGGATTTAGAGCCAGATCAGGCTTATCGCTTTATGCGTTGTGCGGAGTTGATTGGAAATTCTGTATATAAAGAAAAGCACTGGGACAGGGATGGGGCAATGGAAACTTGTTTTCATCTTAGTCCTACATCTGCATTTGCAATTGCCAGTCGCTGGAATGATCGAAATGTAGGGAGAGGTGAACGGATGCTTGCGTCTTTACTCGAACCCGCACTAAATGCGAATACAATCTCACCCTCTTCCGCTTGGGCTATGACCTCTTTGCCGTTTGACTATGGCTTGGTTGGTTTTGCAAGAAAGTGTATTGGAAAAGAAGTGGATGCAGAAAAGCAGAAAGTTATTTTAAATCATCTAATCACAGACTATCGACAGCGCGGGATTATCGGTGATGAGTGGCTGGCTATTGATAAACTGGCTAAGACGCATGGCCTTCATCATGAGGCTTTGGGACAACTGGATTTACTGATTGGTAAAGGAAAAGAAGCAACACCAAGTACTAGGATTTCCTCATCAAGTAATTACTATAAACACGGAAGCAGTAACGAGTTATACGGTGATATTAATTTACTCTCTGACGATGGTTTACGAGAAGCGTTGAATAGATTTAATGCGCTGGAGGGCCCAAGAGATTTTGAAGGTTTATGGCAATATGTGACCAGCAAAGTATCCAATGCTAATTCCGTTAAGTATTTATCGTTGATTGCTAATGCTGAGTATTTAGATTTTCATGAAATCCGTACAGCGATGAGGTATTTCCCTGATATTTTAAAGAAGAAGCTAGGTGTGCAAAAAGCCTGGCCTAATATCGTTAAAACTATTGCAGAACGCTTTCCCGATAACTTTATTAACTGTTATCACCGCCATTGGGTGTTAAAAGATTTTGGGACCGACAAGATTACGATTAATGCTGCTAGAGAGGGAGTGCTAAAGAGCTTATCTGAATCCAATGGCCTAGAATCTGCCAGTACCTTCTATGGATTTGCCGGCTCTTGCGTACAAGAATTATCGGTGGAGAAATCGAAAGATTTGTTAGACTTCGCTCTAACCCGATTTGAACTTCATATTGAGACTGACTATGCCGATGGCCAATGGAGGGCGGAACTGTATCCACCTGAGAAAATTACGGCATCGCTAGCAGGATATATCTGGGCTTGCTTAGGCTCACCTGAATCAGGCGAGCGTTGGAGAGCTGCCCATGTAGTTAGGCGACTATATAAATTAGACTGCCAAAAGGAGATTGATTCTTTAATCACTTGGATGTTAAAAGGGCATGCTGATGGGTTTATTAGTAGCAACCATGTCTTCTACTTCATGCACGCTAAACAATACTTGCTAGTAGCTCTGGCTCGTTGTGCGACGGATTCCCCCGCTTTATTGACCAAGCATAGTAGAACCTTCTGTGACCTTGCCTTGCATGGTGAACCTCATATTCTAATACAGCAATATGCTGCAACTATTGCTTTAGCTATCGCGAAGGCCGCTCCAGCAACTTACACTCCAGATATTATTACTCAGTTGAAGCAGGTAGGGAAATCACCATTTTCAATAGAAGCAGCCAAAGATTATTACGAAAAGCGTGATACCCCCTGGCATCAGCAAGGGAATGTCAATGCGTCGCTGGAATTATCTTTTGGCTATGACTTTGACCGTTATTGGTTTGAGCCTTTAGGTAACGTCTTTAAAGTTTCAGGTAAACAGGTTGAGGAACTAGCTACCGAAGTCGTATTAAAAGATTGGAATCTTTCTTTTTCTGAAGGCTATATCCGCGATCCTCGGCAGGGGCGCTGGAATAATCCTGGAGATAGAAGTACTTGGCATAGCCATTCAAGCTACCCGAAAACCGACGATTACAATTTCTATCTTTCTTACCACGCCATGATGGCAGTCGCAGCCAAATTATTGAAGGCAATGCCTGTTATTCATTCTCGCGACTGGGATGATGATGAGTGGAAAAATTGGTTGGAACGTCATCTTGTAACTCGAGGTGATGAAAGCTGGTTGGCCGATCGACGAGGCTTTATCCCTGCTGTGCGCAGGCAATGGCTAAACGAAAAGACTGACGATGACTGGCGCTGGCAGATCTGGCCCAAAGACTTTCTTGATGTATTGCTCTTTGAGCAGCAGAACGAGATGTGGTTAAACGTTGCCGGATCGTGGAACGAGTATCGTAATGGTCATAATGAATCCATATATATTTCAAGTAGACTTGTACCAAGCTGGGCCTCCATGTCATTACAGCGAGCCATAGCTCATCCTCAAAGCGATATACCGGACAATAGAAGTCTTGCACATTTTGATGAAAGGGATTACGACGATTGTGTCGATCATCCTTTCAAATTGAAAGAGTGGTATACAAAATATGATCGTCATGACAGGGTTGATGAGTTTGACCCTTATGCAGGTGCGCTTGATTATTCGCCTATCATGCTTAATCGGGAAATTGAATCAGAGCTCAAGTTAACAGCTGGTAAAGAAGGTCGCTATTGGTACGATGCTGACAATAGTAAAGTTATTTTATGTAGTCAGCTTTGGAGTGAGGATAAACCGCAAGAAGATCACGATTATTGCAGTAACGGTAATCGTTTGCAGTCGTCACTAACATTTTTGAAGTTCTTGTTAAGTACTCTAGATATGGATTTAGCAATACAAGTAGACATTAGTCGACAATATACTGATAGGCATAGGAAAAATGATGATGCTGGATATTCCCCTCCATATAGAAAAGTTTATATCCTCACAAAAGATGGAAAGCTTAGAGACTCAAGAGCGTATTTTGTGCTTGGGAAGAAAGTTAGAGAAAAACCTCAAAAAAAATAGTAATGACGAAATAAGCGTATGGATGGCACATTATATTGCTGAAAAAATGATAACTATAGAATCGGCTGGTATCAAAGAAAAAGTAACTTTACAGAAAGAATGTTTTGAAGCGATTTTAACATTATGGAATTATCAAAGCTCCTTTCCGTATGATATGCGACCGTTCAAGGAATTTGATTCAATTTTTAAGGCCATTGATCATATTGATCCTAATAAAAGCACACCATCTTACTTTAGGGATGAAAATCCTGAGCGTCAGCCTCCTGAAGAAATTAAGACTGCAATAAGCTTTATAACTAATTTGGATGCTGCTACACGAACTATGATTTCATTTTTTGTTCGAGAATCGATTTTACGTGTAACTAATAAATCAACATTAGACTGGTTGGATGCAATTAGAGATGTGGTAAAGTCTAATGAGGCAGACGTCATATTAAAATTTGCACCAGAGTTAGATGTGAAAAATATTTCCCATAATAAAAAAGAAAAAAGAAAAAAAGAATGTGCTGATAACATAAAGAAATTGGAGGCATTTGAGGCATTAAGTCGGGAAGTCAAATCTGCACTTGAGTTTGAATTAGAACACCTTTAGTAGAAAGGTCTTATTAAACTTCTATCGTTATTTATATTGTAAAGCTTAATATAGTTTAAGCTTAATTATTATAGAGGGCTTTTAATGAGCTCTATACTCGAATTTTGATTAAATAAAAATCAGCTACAACAAAAGAAAGGTGGAATTTCACTAAAAATTACTTTGAGGTCATGGATGAATAGTTCAATGTCAGGCATTGATAAGTTACTAAGAATTGCTGATGTACAAAGGGATAGTATCGAAGGGTTTATTCGTTTTACTGTTTATTCTCGAACAATAATGAAATCGCGCTCGGATGATTCTGCGTACAGAATGCTTGCATCAGCCTCTTATCGGCAAGTTGTAATTTTATGGTGTCATATTTTTGGGGATAGAAAAAGAAAACACACTGGCGAAAAGCCTTACCTTTACTAAATCACACTAAAGATAAATTTTGCTTTAAGTCGCAGTTTGCTTCAGGACCAGATGCAGATCGTTATCATACATCCATGAGAAATATTAGAGATAAATATGCCGCACACCTGGACTTCGACCAGTTAAATGAATTAAACAGAGTGGATTTGAGGATTGCACTTGATATTGCAATCGTATATCGAAAATGGATTTATTCTTCTCTACTAGAGGAAATAGATAAATCAGGAGAGTTTATAGGGGTTAGATGGGGGGATATTGACATGATCTATAGCAATGCCCAGCAGGAATTAATCCTATAGGTATATATGAGCTATCTAACGGTAGCAGCAGTAATCTCCATAATTTTACTATTCTCATTAGCAAGAGTATTAATGTGGAAATCCAATAATGATAAGAAAAATAATTACCAAAAGTAAATAAAAAAAGGGAATCTTATGAGCCTAAATGAAGAGGAACTCATATCAAAATTGAAATCCGGCCTCGGTGCAAGGTTACGTAACATAAAAGAAGTTAAGTCGCCCTTTAATTTAAAGCGGATAATACTGGCGTGTATCATCTTCTTAGTAATTATTTCAGGTTATAAGCCAACCGAATATCCAGTAAAAGCCGGTAATTATTCACCCAATGTTGGCGATTCAACAGTCGAATGGAAGGATAAAATAGACCCGAAAGAGTTGAGAGAAGGGAGAAAGGCTCAAGCTATGAGGCTGGAAATCGCACAATTTGCAATGCTTGTATCGGCATTTTGTTTAGTTATTGCAGTAATACTTTTAATATTCTCTCTGCCCATTTACATCTTTACTGACAATGATAGGCGAATGCTAAAAGCTGGAATGATTGTAAAGTCTTCAATGGGGTTTATCTTTATGAGCGGAACCGGTGTGCTCGGTACGTTGAGCTTTGTGGCATAACCAAATTTATAGAGAAGGCAAAGCTTATTGCAAATAACGTGACTGCCACGTTTAAATTAACTTAAAGGAATAATACCGAGTGACACCAGATAAAACAACTACTGAGAACAATGTGGAGATGATTAACTTAACACAGTTAATTAATCGCCCTTACTGGAACAGAAAATTGGTTAATCGGCTTCTAGAAGAGCCTGATGAAACAAAAAACCGGAGTAACGGTACAGTTTTAAAGAAGTTATACTCAGTTCGTCGCGTGTGTGAAGCCGAGGCTTCGCGAATCTTTATATCCAAGAAAGAATCGGATGACACTTATAAAAGTCAACTTCAAGAAAGGGCTGACGAAATTAGAGCTGGCTTAGAAAAATCCATTGAAATAGGTCTTTCTCAAATGAAAATACCTAGTAGTGGCTCTGTACAAGAAACATTCGATGCCTGCCTAATGCAAATGATTACGTACCAAGATATGTTAAACGTTGCTGATATGGATGCATTTCTAAGAGTTTATAGTCCACATTCTGATAAAGGGATCATTACTCCGCATTTAAGTATTTATAATAAAATCGCCAAATCTAGACCTGATCTAGCATTCGAAGCCGGTCGTCACTTTCAAATGCATTATATTGGTGCTGGGCATCATGGAATTTAATGACCACAAATAAAATGAAGGAATATTGAATTAATCACCTTGCCCGCTCTGCGGGCTTAGTCGGTAGAAAAGCTAAATATTAAAAATTAAAGGGATAGAGCATGACAATGTATCGAGACTTATTGGCAGAAGAATATGGAATAGACATAGGCTCTATCGTCGGCTGCGGGCTTGATCAATTAGATCGAGAGCTCACCCAAAACGAAATACAAAGAGCCGTTAATTTTTTCGAAGACTATAAACAGGATTTTAAAGGTTTGGGGCAGTCCGAGAAAAGGGAGTCTATTGCAAACTATATGAGGGATGGCACCAAGATCCCCCTGTCGCAGTAATATAGTTGCCAGGACTAACTGGCCAAAGATATTGGTTGTTTTAGCAGGGTCGAGGCCATACTGATGCATGGGAATCAAGCCCATAGCCAGAAATGGCACGGGCTTTTGAGTTAAAAGAACACTGAGATAAACTTAAAGGAATATATTAGCTATCTAACGGTAGCAGCAGTAATCTCCATAATTTTACTATTCTCATTAGCAAGAGTATTAATGTGGAAATCCAATAAAGATAAGAAAAATAATTACCAAAAATAAATAAAAAGGAATCTCATGAGCCTAAATGAAGAGGAACTCATATCAAAATTGAAATCCGGCCTCGGTGCAAGGTTACGTAACATAAAAGAAGTTAAGTCGCCCTTTAATTTAAAGCGGATATTACTGGCGTGTATCATCTTCTTAGTAATTATTACTGCCTGGAAGCCATTCGTGGACCCGTTATACTCCACGTATAAATACGATGTGGCCGATGTTATAATCGAAGGATATGATCACGTAGCGAGCTTTAATGCTCGATACCCACACGCAGCTATGAAACTGTCCATTGTAAATTTTGCGATGATGGTATCGGCGTTTTGTTTAGCTATTGCATCCTTACTTTTAATCTTCTCTCTACCCATTTACATTCTTACTGACAATGATAAGCGAATGAAAAAGGCTGGCATGATCGTAAAATCTTCAATGGGGTTTATCTTTATGAGCGGAACCGGTGTGCTCGGTACGTTGAGCTTTGTGACATAACCAAATTATTGTAGAAGGCAAAACTTATTGTAAATAACGGTGACTGTCACGTTTAAATAAACTTAAAGGAATAATATGGCTGATAATGAAGAAACCATTTCTATATCCAAAATTATTGACCTCGCACACTGGAATAAACAGCTTGTCGAAGAGTTGTTAGGTGAGCCCGATGTGAGATTGACTCATCCAAGTGGTAAGGTTTATTCGTCACGATACAGCCTTTGCAGATTCAACGAAGCAGAGCTGCACCCCAAGATCGTAGAACGAAAAGAAAACATCATTAATGATAAAAATAGAGTGATTGAAAGATCTGAAGAGGCACTAGAAAGCATTCGATATGCCATTGTTCAAGATCTGAAAAACTTGAAGATGAATTATGGCCTTTGTTTCGCAGATTTAATTAAAAGCTTGAAGGCACAGATGTATCTATATAATGGAATTATGGATAACGTCGATAGTAAGTATCTGGGGGGTTACTATGAGTTGGCCATGTCCCGTCAAGGTGTAGGTTTGCACATAGAGAAACAAATCGCATTGTTCATCAAGGAAAAGCATAATCTTTATGCTTTTGAGGCGGGGCGATATTACGAAGGGCATACCAATATTGTGGAATACCCTTTTTGCCAACTTACTGACAGAGATGACTAGGATAGGAAGCAATCAACAGTAATTCCGTTGTAAGCAAATATCAACCATTATAGGCTGATAATCAATTCAGGGAATAGGGATTCTGCTATGGAAATAAAAACATACAAAAAAATGACTCGAAAAGTTGCAGGGTATGTCGCTGAACTTTCGGTGCTGATGGTTGATTCAGGCGAAAAGGAACTTGAAGTTTTTTGCATAGTAAACAACTTACTCGAAGCAAGAGAGGGTTACTTTTTCATAGTCTCGAATAGACATGAAAAAATAGGTTTTGGGTGTTTCGCAGTAGGATTAAATGATAGCGAATTTAAGCAGTTGCAATACTTTGCAATTAAGCCTGAATTAAGAGGGTCTGGATTGGGAAAACGGGCATTAAAAACTGTCCTACAACAAGAAGTGAACGCTTTTTCTGGGTGTGGGGTAGCATGTAAGGTAGGTCTTAAATCTTTTAAGAAGAGCTTGGGTTTACAATAACCCTTGATGAGGGTGAAAATATAGCAATGAGGTTATCATCGGCTCCCCTGAACGAGTGGAATCAAGTTATTCGGATTACTGAAGTAAATCGTGATGAACTTAATTTAAATCTACCTCTTATTGAAGCAGAATACGGAGTCCATTTAGACCCTGTATAGATCATAACCACTTACATGCGCCAATGGGATGGCTGCGTAAAACTACAATTAAACTATTAGAGTCCCCCCCTCAAATTGCTCGCCCATCTAGCGATCGGTGGGCTTTCTAGGTAGAAAATAACAGTGACTAAATACAGGGAAAAAATGAAATACTTAATTTACTGCGGCTATATATTTTTTAGTTCATTACTTACTTACCCACTTTTAAAGTGGAAAGGTCAACACCCAACAACACTTGATAAATTCGTTGGCATGGTGTTTTTCAATGCTTTGATATGCGGACTTTTACCTATAGCTCCGCTACTGATGAAGAGCCCGCCAGATAAACGCCAAAGAACATCGTTTGAATATTATGATGTCGGTAAAATTTGGATATGGAACAAATAATCTCTAAGGGAAAAATTCATGAAGATCGATCCAACTAGTACGGAATGCTATTGTTGCAGGGAAAACCTAAATGGGACAGGAGCAGCCACTGGTGAATGCCCAGAGTGCAGCAGGATTTATAATTTTAATCAAAGGCGCTTTGCCGTAAAAAACCCAGCCCTCTATACATCTTCAGTTCCGTTACAAGGTGGTGAACAAAGTACGGTATTGAATCTGGCTGAACAAATGTTTGACGAAGAAATCATTGCTGTATTTGGAGTATGGGCAGTAACCACCGGCGGTATTGAATGTTTGAGTAACGGCTATTCGATTGTAAATCATCGCCTAAATAAAGAAGATTGGGTTTCCCACCTTGGGCTAAAGAACTGGGTGAATATTGGTGATTTCTCAATGGCATTTAACCGAGCTATAGAGCTGTCTGAAATGCTAGAAGCAAACCCAAAAAAATAAAGTTAATGATGCAGTGATGGGTGTCTGAATAATTATTACAGGGGAAAAACATGAAAGAAAAACCATACTTGACTCGTCTTGCAATCTTTTGTTGTTTGGCGATTTGTACTGTTTCTTCTTCGATAGCACAACAAGACTGGCGTGGTCTGACTGTAGCAGCTGAAAATAGATGCTCTCCATATGACAAAAAGAAGCAGTACCCATATCCCCAAGCTGTTGAAGACGATATTGTTGCCCAGATGGACGGCAATGTTTACGGACCATATACCGGTCGATACTTTGTAAGTGACACAGAAACAGACATAGAGCACATTGTTGCGGCTTCAGAAGGTCACGACAGTGGCTTGTGTGCAGCCTCTCCAGAGCAGAGAAGACTGTTCGCAACAGACTTGCTTAACCTTACACTAGCCGCACCGGCAGTTAATAGATGTGGCATAGGCGGCAAATGCGGTCTAGATGCAGCAGAATGGATGCCGAAAAAGAATAAATGCTGGTTTTCGAATCGGGTTGTAGAAATAAAGACTAAATACAATCTAAGTGTCGATAAATCTGAAGCCAAAGCCCTGGAGATTGTATTGGGGTCTTGCGATAGTTATGGAATGATATTCTTCCCCAAGCTAGGTCAAATTGAGGCTATTACAACTGCCATATCTTCACTAAAACCAGTGCCCGCTCTATCGCTATACGATGATAATAGTAATGGACGGATTACATGCAAAGAAGCACGAGCCCACGGTATCGCACCGGTATCGCAAGGACACGTCGCATATGAGTTTATGAATGACATCGACAAGGATGGTGTTGTTTGTGAGTAGTACATCCAAAATTCTACCGAACACATAAGGGAAATTACTGGATAGCGCGTATTCCAAATTAACAATTAACTTACAGTTCTAAAAATCTTATAATGAATGATAAGCCAATTGGCGATAGTAATTATATTAAGATAGAGTCATCAGACTTGATTGTTAGCCGTTGAGTATATATACAATTTGTAGGGGATAGTTTTTTGGATTTCAATGAAGAAAAGTTTAGATCGGAAATTAACAAATCTAAGATTAACACCAATTCTGAGCTACCAATAGAAGATCAGCTTAAATCTGCATTTCGCGACTTTGAGATACCTCATATCGAGGTAAAATCAAAACCCAAGCCCACAGCTATAAAATCAAAACCCAAGACCGCAGCAATAAAACCAAACCCCAAGCCTAGAGCGATAAAATCACCCACTAAGGCCGCAGCAATAAAAGCGGACGATGGTAAAAGAACAATATCCCTCAATTCCGATATTAGGAAATTAATACACAGGGATAATTCTGGAGAAACCTTGAGTGCGCAGGAGTATTTCCGGAAAGTTATAAGACAAAACGAAGAAACCGTTACACTAGGCCACCTTTTGGCCGAAGAAGGTAAAGCGTTCACCGAAAATATTGTACTGCATAATTACGGGGGCTCTTTGAATAGTGTTGCCCATACAATGGCCCTGTGCAAAGTTAAGCAAGAAGGTTTTGAATTTACGGACAAAGAAACCTTAATGCTTGTTGGCGCGGGAGGCAATACAGTGGCTCACCTAATAGCAAAATCAGACCACATTGAGCGTATGTCGTTTATAGATATTGAGATATTTGCAATGAGAAATGATAAAGGTGAAAGTGTCGCCAACCTCCTAGCCGCCAATGGGATTAAATTCACACATAAAGCTTTAGACCCCATCAGAGATGAGATATTCAACATAATTGCTGCATAACAAGCAATGGGGCCTGGAAATGGCGACACGCGGGCCGTATTATCCATATACAAAGTCACTCCCAACGGAACTTATGACTCATATGAAAAATATAACACCAGAAGATATGAACGATATCACTGATGCATTAATGATGGGTCTTAGAAATCGATTCCCTGAAGGCGTAAACCTCATACATGTGGCCATGGTTATGGCATCGCTTTCAGTGAAATTGCTACACGATAATGGCGTTGAAACTGAAGAGGCAAAAAGGGCAGTTACTGAGTATATAGGAGGAATAGACCCTGACGAAATTACGCCAGTGTCTATAAACTGAGCAACCTAATCTTTGCACCCCTAGTTTTCAATATCTATATAAATGTAATTCACTTCGATATCTGGACAACGGTACCTTAATGCTGGAACGTGAGCGTGGAGACAGTAATTCAAATTTCTGTGGCATCAAGGTCTCCGTATATTTCAATGGGAAAGCGCATTCCAAAGCATATTCGTTCTATAACTCTAATACTAAAACATACCTGCAAGGTGAAGAGCGAGAACCAATAAGAAAGCTCGCAGCAGAAGAGGAAAAACGTTTATATGCACTCAAGGCCGACTGGCTACTACAGTCAGCATTGAAAGAGTTTGGCTCATGCACTGAAAAGAAAAACTCATTAAAGATACATTTAGGGATGCCTTGTGGCTATATCTGGTCCGAATTCAAATCAGGCTTCATAAGTTTCGCAATACGTGGCGCAGGCGGGTTTAATCGCAGGTTTC
>Ga0209396_1001632_pt1 | contig 24496 bp, 19 predicted proteins | sample GOMGulsemesocosm_6_FD_184638 | JGI IMG/M metagenome (GOLD analysis project Ga0209396, IMG submission 184638) | Methane-oxidizing microbial communities from mesocosms in the Gulf of Mexico - GOM8C Gulf of Mexico (SPAdes) (version 2) | ecosystem: Environmental > Aquatic > Marine > Cold seeps... | reverse complement strand
CGGTGATCATTTCAGTTACTGGATGTTCAACCTGAATACGTGTATTCATTTCGATGAAGTAGAACTCACCATTTTCGTACAAGAACTCAAAAGTACCAGCGCCACGGTAGTTAATGTCAATACATGCTTTACAACAACGTTCACCAATTTTAGCGCGCATTTCAGGGGTAATACCTGGTGCAGGAGCCTCTTCAACTACTTTTTGATGACGTCGCTGCATTGAACAATCACGTTCACCTAAATGAATTGCGCCGCCTTTGCCGTCAGCCATTATCTGAATTTCAACATGACGTGGGTTTTCAAGGAATTTCTCCATGTAAACCATGTCATTTTTGAAAATAGTACCCGCTTCTTTTTTGGTCAGGGCGATAGAGTCTACTAACTCTTCTTCATTGCGCACAACACGCATGCCACGACCACCGCCGCCACCAGCAGCTTTAACGATAATAGGGTAACCTATACGCTTCGCGTGGGCTTTGTTTGTGGCATCATCATCATTTAATGGGCCGTCAGAGCCTGGTACACATGGCACACCGGCAACTTTCATTGCTTTGATAGCTTGAACTTTATCACCCATGATGCGAATGCTTTCAGCTTTTGGACCAATAAAGGCAAAGCCTGATTTTTCTACTTGTTCAGCAAAATCAGCATTTTCAGCTAAAAAACCATAACCAGGATGAATAGCAACAGCATTGGTTAATTCTGCAGCGGTAATAATTGCTGGAATATTAAGGTAACTTTCAGGTGCAGATGCTTTACCAATACAAATAGTTTCATCGGCCAATAATACGTGTTTTAGGTTTTTATCTGCAGTTGAATGTACAGCTACAGTTTTGATCCCTAACTCTTTACAAGCACGTAATATTCTTAAGGCAATCTCGCCGCGGTTGGCGATAACAACTTTATCTAACATGGAATAACCCTTATTTTTGAAATCTTTTATTTAAGATAAGTGGGTTTATTCAATGATGAATAAAGGTTGGTCAAATTCAATAGCGTCTTCGTTTTGCGCTAGAATTTCTTTAATAACACCAGACTTGTCTGCTTCAATTTGGTTCATCATTTTCATTGCTTCAACAATACATAAAGTATCACCAGCATTTACATGTTTACCCACTTCTGCAAATGCAGGTGAATCTGGCGAAGCAGAAGCATAATAAGTACCTACCATTGGAGAGCGAACAATATGACCAGAAATTACTGGAGCAGCAGCTTCAACAGGAGCAACGCCAGCTACAGGTGCAGCAACAGGCGCTGCCATAGGTGCAGCTTGCATCATAGGAGCAGCTTGCATTACTGCGCCACGGCTAATTCGTACCGATTCTTCACCTTCAGAGATCTCTAGTTCATTGATACCTGATTCTTCAACAAGCTCGATAAGTTTTTTTATTTTGCGAATATCCATTGGAACACCTTAATTTGGGTTACTAAAATTATTATTTTTTAATATAGGTTAATGATCAGTCATTAACTGTTACGGTTTGTTTTTGCTTTTGACAAATAATGTTATTTTCTATTTAAGTGAGCATGGGCTGCGTCAAGGGCATAGTGATAGCCTTTAGCGCCGAGACCACAGATGACACCTATGGCAGCATCAGAGAAATAAGAGTGTTTTCTAAAGTCTTCTCGTGCATGCACATTTGATAAATGAACTTCGATAAACGGTATGGCCACTGAAAGTAGAGCATCTCTTAGTGCAACGCTAGTATGTGTAAAAGCGGCAGGGTTGATGATAATAAAATCTACTTGCTGATACCCCTGATGGATCATATCGATTAACTCATGTTCAGCATTTGATTGCAGGTGTTTTAACTCAATCTGTTTATCTTCAGCTTCTATGGCTAATTCATCAATTATGTCAGTGAGGCTTTGTTTACCATATATAGCAGGTTCACGTTTACCCAACATATTTAAGTTTGGTCCATTTAACACTAAAATTGTAAACTTTGCGCTCATCTTCTGCTAAATACCATTAAAATATAATTGGCGCTAATAATTACATAAATTTAGGCTGGTGTGAATAAAAAAATCGTATTTTTCTTTGTTATTTTGTTATTGGCGACAATGATTGTGTTTTCGAAGAATATAGCAGCAAAGTACTGGTCAAACCTCTTTAGCAGGTTCTTTAAGCTGTAGGTAAATGTTGATTTTTTATTGATTTGAGCTATTATTATTGAGTTATTGCTATTACTGTATTGATTTTAAAAGTTTTTTATTACATTTGTTCAGGTTTTATCATAAGGCTCCCCTTATTAAATACTTTTCTTTAGCTATCTTGATCCTACTTGCGTGTCTTGTGTCTTCACAAGTATCTGCTATTGAGATAGTCACACACCCACAAGTAACTGAAAGCAGTTTAACTAAGTCTCAGTTACGCCGTATTTATACTATGCGCCAATTACGCTGGAGTAATAATAGGACTATTACAGTATTTGTATTACCTAGCCAGCATATATTACATCAGCGTTTTGCCAAGGAACGCTTGCAAATATTTCCTTATCAGCTCAACCGTATTTGGCACAAGTTAACTTATTCAGGGCTTGGCGTTGCACCAATTATTGTGAAATCTGAACAAGAGCTTATTCAAGCTGTTCTTGAGACACCTGGCGCTATTGGTTATCTATCTGATGAAATGTTGATAAGGCAAAGGGACGTTTTTATAGGTAAAGAATCCTCTGATATGGAAGAAATGCAGAAGGTTAGTAGTAAAGGAGTAGTAAATGTTGTCAAAATTAAAGACTAATGCTGCAGCTGAAATATCTAGCATTATTAATGATTTGTATTGTTCTAGAAGCTTACTTTCACGGACTGTCTTGTTTGCTTTTTTGTTGGTTAGTGCCTGCGGAATTGTAGCGCAAGCAGAAGAGGGTGATAGTTACTCTAACTCACAAGATTTTCAATTACATGGCTTTATCTCACAAGGTATTATTGATGTCGATGGCAGTGATTTTGTTAATGATAGCGGTGATCTTTCGACAGAATTAACAGAGTTAGGCATTAATGCGTCTTACCAACTGACAAGCAAGTTTCGCTTGGCGGCTCAAATAGTCTACTTAGATGGCGGGAATCGTTATGCTGAGGGAGTTAGAGTTGATTATGCACTGATCGATTGGTCGGCCTTTACTAATGAGCAGTGGCAAGCAAATATATACCTAGGGCGTTTTAAAAATAATCATTGGCTCTACTCTAGTTCTCGCGATGTACCTTTTGCCAGACCAAGTATAATACTACCTCAGTCTGTATATTTTGATGGTTTTAGAGATATTGCGGTTGGCAGTGACGGTGTCGCTGCTAAGATAAGTCATAGCACTGATGATTATGGCAATTTTGATTTTCAAATAAGTTATGGTTCATCACCCGTATCAAAGGAGCAAACTCAAAATATATTAAGTGAATATGCCCAAGGCATGGCAGAGCAAGATTATGATGCACAGGCCAGCTTTTATTGGCAACCTGCATTTTCATCATGGCGCTTTGGCATGTCGATACTTGATGCAGAGTTTACTTATGACAGTGCCGGTATAAATGGTGGTGACTTCTTTTATGATAGTGATTTTGCTTTTCAATTTTATACCTTAAATGCATTGTATGAGGGAGAACGCTGGGAGTTTAGCGGTGAAATCTATCAGCAGCGGTTTACCATTGATGGTTTTTACGCTCCTGGTTTTGAGCTCGATAATATAGGGCAAGGGTTTTACTTACAGTCTCGTTATAAAGTCACTCAAAAACTGACCTTATTAGCTCGTTATGAAGATTTTTATATTGATAAAGATGATAAAGACGGTAAAGAGTTAGAGCAAAATACAGGTATTCCATATTATTTCGGTTTTCATAAGGATATAACTATTGGGCTTAATTATGATATCACCAGTAACTTCAGCGTGCGGGCTGAATATCATTGGGTGAATGGTGCCGGTAGATTGACTCCCGTGGTTGCACCTAATCCAGCAATTAATGACTCTGAAGACTGGGGAATGTGGGCTCTACAGTTGATGTATTGGTTTTAGAAGTAGTGTATGAATAAAAGATTTATTGGTGTACCGACCAAGCTTTTGATGTTAATTATTTCGACCTTACTCTTTTTAGCGGTAGGATTTTCTTCGCTATCCTATTGGCGTTTACAAGCTGATTATCAAGAGTTTCAGCAAAATAATATTGTCCAAGGGCAGATACAAGTTAATCTGCATAACAGCATTTTACGCACTAAGTTAACCGTGTGGTTAGAATCATTCACCGATTTGATTCAACTATCACAACAAGATGACTTTTCTAACTTAGCTCTACAATTAGAGAAGCAATATGATGCTTTACAGCTGCACCTTAATGTAGAGGATATTTGGTTAGTTGACGATAAACAAAATATTTTATTTGCAACTAACGACTTCCCTACAGTCGTACAAGATAATATTGCTCAGGTTTTTAGGTTACAAGAGCCTGAATCTCGTATTTTTTGCCCACAAAGTTGCCAACTGTTATTGAGTTTACCTTTGCTTAATAAACAAGGTGATATGGTTGTTGTCACGATGAGCACGTCTCTGGTCGATATGTTGTTTGCCTTAAAAGCAACATTAGATAGAGATGTTGCTGTTATCCGTATACCCACTAAAAATAAGCATGAAATAAGTGCTTCTTCAGCTAAAGTGATCTCGGCGTCTGATATGGAATTAACAGAGTCTTTATTGGCTACAGATAAGCCTTACTCTGAGCTGAATAAAATATTAATGGAAGGGCTGCACTTAGATTTAGTTGATAATAGTTATCTAATTAATTTATTGATTTTATCAGAACAAGCGAAGCAAAATTTTTATCTAGTATTGATTAATGACGTAACAGCATATAAAGCAAAAAATGATACATACCAAAAACGTTTTATATTATCTTTGAGTCTTATTTTTACCTTACTCGCAGCATTTGTTTATTTCATCTCTAGCCCATTTACCAATCGATTGTTATTACTTTCAAATGCCCTACCTTTATTAGCGCAAAAAAAGTTTACTCAATTTCGACAAGTCGAATTAAAAAGGCCTCGCATGTTTGCGGATGAATTAGATGTCTTAGTTCATTCATCTCAAGAACTCAGCTTTGAATTAGAGCAACTTAACTTGGTGGTAGAGCAAAAAACCAAAGAGTTAGAGAATATCGCAATGTACGATTTACTGACCGGATTGCCCAATCGTAATATGCTGAATTATCAATTACGTAAGTCATTAGCTAATATTGCCCGCCATAAATGTGGTGTCGCTGTGTTATTTCTTGATTTAGATGACTTTAAAAAGGTTAACGACAGTAATGGGCACAATATTGGTGATAAGTTACTTATCCAAGCGGCAGATCGTGTCAGGGTCAGTGTTGGGGAGATAGACTTAGCGTGCCGTTTTGGTGGTGATGAGTTTGTTATTGTGCTGAGTCACCTCAATGGGGTTGATGAAGCCATTGAGGTAGCAGAAAAAGTACTGTTACAGTTTAAAGAACCGATAAAGCTTGGTTCTAATATCTTTTATGTTTCAACAAGTATTGGTATAGCTTATACAGAGTCACCTACGGACAAATCAGATGATTTAATTAGTCATGCAGATATTGCCATGTATGAAGCAAAAGATAACGGTGGCGGTCAATATCACATCTACCACCAAGAGATGTTTCAACGTGTCGCTCACCGAGTGATGCTTGAAGGTGAGGTCAGACAAGCACTAGCTAAGCAACAGTTTAGCTTAAGTTTACAACCACAAATATGTGCTAAAACTAAAAAACTGTATGGCTTTGAAGCGTTACTGCGTTGGCAGCACCCCGAACGTGGCATGATATCACCCGAGGATTTCATTCCTATTCTAGAAAATTCTCAGCATATGATTGAATTGGGTTATTGGATTATTCGTCGATGCTTCGAGCTGGCAGTCGCTTTAAAGAGTTATGGTTTAGACGATGTACGTATTGCAATAAACTTATCAGCAGGACAGTTTATTGATGCCAACTTACCAAATTTCTTACAGGAATTATTAGCTGAGTTTTCATTAAGCGCGCAAAAATTTGAGTTAGAGCTAACAGAGCAAACATTAGTTAAAGACATGGAGCATACTATTAGCATGATGGAGTCTTTGAAAGTTATTGGTTTTAGCTTTGCTATTGATGACTTTGGTACCGGGTACTCCTCTTTAGCTTACTTAAAGAAAATGCCTGTTGATGTTATTAAAATAGATAAAAGCTTTATTTTTGGTATGCTTGAAAACCATTCTGATTTTCAAATCATTACCTCGACCATTGCTATGGTTAAAAACTTAGGCTTGATGGTGGTAGCGGAAGGTGTTGAAACACAGGCGCAGTTACGTAGCTTAACTGAAAATGATTGCGATATAATTCAAGGTTATTATTATTCCAAACCTATCCCTGAAAAAGACTTGTTTGTTATGTTAGACGAACAAGTCACATCCGGTTATTGGAAAGTCCCTAAGAAAGTTACGACTTGTCTGTAAATATACTCATGATACTTCAAAATGTCTATTTCAGGACGCCTGAGCGATTTATGATCAAGGCGCGTATTTTATTAATGGTTGTTCCCTTAATTACTTACGCAACGACGAGCATGATTTGCTCGGACGTCCCCAGGGCGAATTTAAAAGGCTAATATGCCGCGTTATTGATTTCGACAAGGGAACAACCATTCTCTTCAATCAACGCCTTGCCTCTAAGCCTTTTAATTTTCGCTGAAACGAGTATTTCGAGGTAACATGAGTATAAGTCAGCCTAAATAGAGGCTGACTACTTTCGGTTGAATAATCTAAGGGCTATTTAAAAATTGACTGAACGTGGGTAGTAAACTCAGTCGCATTCATAAAACCAGTAGTGCGTTGTTTAGCTAATTCATTTCCTTGTAAATCAAAAAACAAAATAGAGGGAAGCCCTAAAATATTATAATGTTGAACAAGTTCAGCGTTATTTGTTGAATCAAACTCCGTCATATCTATTTGCAACCAAACACTATTGCTCAGTGCTTTTTGTACCTGTTTATCGATAAAGGTGTATTTTTCAAACTCTTTACAGGCAATACACCAATCCGCATATAAATCCACCATAACTGTTTTTCCTTGCTTGTTGGCAAGGGCAACTTCTTTATTAAGCTCTGCCAAGGTGGTGACTTGTTTAAAGCTCGCATGCTGGGCATCAATTACCGCTGTGTTTGCACTTGGAAAAATTAATTGGTAGGCAAGGTTAGCACCAAAAAATAGCATTAAAAATATAACTAAAGAGCGCAAACCATACCAAAAGCCTTTTGCCTGTTGCTGGTTTTCTTTAGCTTCTGCATGATTTTGGTTTGTGACATAAAAATAACTGGCACTGGCTAATATGAGTAATGCCCATAATGCTTGGCTTGCCGTTTCAGGGATAAAGCGCTCTAATAAAAACACTGGTACCGCTAATAACAATAAACCAAAAATATTTTTAATAATATTCATCCAAGCACCTGCTTTAGGTAATAATTTACCACCCGAGCTGCCTAAAATAAGTAAAGGTAACCCCATGCCTAAACTTAATGCATACAATGCTGATGCCCCTAAAACCACATCACCTGTCTGAGATATATAAAGCAATGCGCCAGTGAGTGGTGCTGTTGTACAAGGAGAGGCAACTAAACCGGATATAACACCCATCATTATCACGCCAGTTATAGACCCGCCTTTTTGCTTGTTACTTATATTATTAAGTTTATTTTGCCAACTTGCTGGTAACGCTAAGTTAAAGACACCAAACATTGATAATGCTAAAAATATAAATAAAACACTAAGACCGATTAATACCGCTGGGTGTTGAAATACAGCTTGGAATTTAGCGCCTGCCAATGCAACCACAATACCTAAAAGGGTATAAGTTATCGCCATACCTTGTACGTAGAAAAAAGATAAGGTAAAGGCTTTCTTAGTGGTTAATTGCTTTCCTTGACCCACAATAATACCCGTCAAAATTGGGTACATAGGGAAAACACAAGGCGTGAATGAGAGTAATAAACCACCAACAAAAAAGGCAATCAAGGTTAACAATAAGCTATCTTGCTTAAGCATGTCAGCTAATTGATGTTGTTCACTTTTTGGCGTTATGTTCTGTTTTTCCGCCGTATTTACTTCCTTGCTTTGGCTTAATGATGTTGGATTGAAGGGAAAGCTTTCATTAGCATCAATATTACTGAGTTCAATTACTTTGCTTGTTGGTGGATAACATAAACCTTTTTCAGCACAGCCTTGATAAGTTATCTTAATACTGGCATCACTATTTACTTGTTCAAGGTTTATGGTAAAGCTTAATTGCTCGGTAAATATTTTTTGCACACCGAAAAATTCATCCTCATGGTCTATACCGCTCGGTAATGTAACCGGGGTGAAATTGACCTCTTTACCTTTAAACTTAAATTGATGACGATAAAGATAATAACCGGGTGCAATATCAAAACTAACTTCTAACAGATTGTTCTTTTGATAAAAGTTAAAACTGAAAGCTTGCTCAACTTTTAAGAATTCATCATCGTTACTAAACAAACTGGAACTGGATACATCAAAAATCGATTGCTTTTCTTGTGCCTCAGCAGGAAGAAAAGTAAAGACAGTTAACATTATTAAGCAGAGGGAAAGTAAATTTTTCATTAAGCCTACTTCAAAGTGTTGGTTATCCAGTTCAAATAATTCATATCACCTTGCTGGATATTCAAGGCAATAACTTCCACCACATCATATGGGTGTAATTGGTTAATTCGCTTATTTAAAGCGGCGAACTTTTCTTCATTGGTTTTTATCAGTAACTGTACTTCATTGTCACACTGCAGTTCATCCTGCCAGCTATATACTGACGTAATGTTAGCAATAATATTAACGCAGGCTGCTAGTTTTTCCGTAACTAAATGTTTAGCAATATTTTTTGCTACGGTTTCATCTGGACACGTTGTTAATACTAATTGATACAATTTTGTTACCTCATCATAACCATCTTGCTGATAGTATACCCTGAGAATTAATGAAAACTTAGGGCTAATATTGAACGCAATATTGATACAGCTCAACAGGCCTTGAAAAAGACCCGTTAGACCCAATATAAGTTTCATAGAAATGAAGGAATCATTATGTTTCAGTTATTATTTGTACTTTTTATCATCATCCCTATCATCGAAATCACAGTAATTATGCAGGTTGGTGCTTTACTTGGCATATGGCCAACTATCGCTATTGTTATTTTAAGTGCTTGGCTCGGGGCTAAATATGTCCGCCAACAAGGTCTTGCCACCATGCAAAATGTGCAGGCTAAAATGGCACAAGGTGAAATGCCGTCAAATGAAATAGTGACAGGGCTTATGTTATTAGTCGCGGGTGTATTATTAGTAACGCCAGGTTTTGTCACCGATATTTTTGGCTTGTCTCTACTTATACCTAGTGTACGAACAGCGATTGCTGCTTATGTACAAAAACATATTAAAGTGAATCAGTTTGGTGCTGGGGCTGCATTTACTCAAGGCGGTTCTGGTAATGTTTATCAGCATGAACCACAAGAGCAGAGTTTTACTCAAGATAGCAAACCACTGCCTCAACACCAAGGTGATACCTTAGAAGGCGAGTTTCAACGTAAAGACTAATCTAAAATTGGTGAAAAGTATAAAAAAATGAAAGCTGACCTTGTGTCGGCTTTTTTTATCCCCATTTCTATTAGCAACAAGCGAGTCGTTAACTTTAATGGTTAATTAAGACTGGTAAATTTATTAAATAACTTACTAATTAAATAAGTAATCTCAGGAGAGAATAATGAGCATTCGTCCACTACATGATCGTGTAATTGTTAAGCGTAAAGATGCAGAAACAAAATCAGAAGGCGGTATCGTACTAATGGGTAGTGCTGCGGAAAAATCTACTCGCGGTGAAGTTATTGCTGTAGGTAATGGCCGAATCCTAGATAACGGCGAAGTACGCGCGTTAGACGTTAAAGTTGGCGATCAAGTGATCTTCTCTGAAGGTTACGGCGTTAAAACTGAAAAAATTGATGGTGACGAAGTACTTATCCTTTCTGAATCAGACATCTTGGCAATCGTAGAATAGTCGCAGTAATTTTCATGTCGCTATTTTACACAATAGCGGCATCAGAAGTACTCACTGACTAGCGTCAGCTCCGTGCTTCTTCTTTGCTCTTGAGTACACTAGCTTAATAAAATTGCTGCTTGAGCGCATAGCTGTAAAATTAATTATTATGAATAAACAAAATTATAGGAATAAATAACATGGCTGCAAAAGACGTATTATTTGGAAATGACGCACGTGCAAAAATGCTACGTGGTGTAAATGTATTAGCAGACGCAGTAAAAGTAACATTAGGTCCTAAAGGTCGTAATGTAGTAATTGATAAATCTTTCGGTGGCCCAACAATCACTAAAGATGGTGTTACTGTTGCTAAAGAGATTGAACTTGAAGACAAGTTTGAGAACATGGGCGCACAAATGGTGAAAGAAGTTGCTTCTAAAGCCAATGACGAAGCCGGTGACGGTACTACAACAGCAACTGTTTTAGCACAAGCTATTGTTAACGAAGGTTTGAAATCGATTGCTGCCGGTATGAACCCAATGGATATCAAACGTGGTATCGACAAAGCTGTTATCGCAGCCGTTGCTGCATTGAAAGAGAACTCTACCCCAGTTACTGACAACAAAGCGATTGAGCAAGTTGGTACTATCTCAGCGAACTCTGATGAAACTGTAGGCCAAATTATTGCTACAGCAATGGATAAAGTTGGTACTGAAGGTGTTATTACTGTTGAAGAAGGTCAAGCGCTTACAGATGAGCTAGACGTTGTTGAAGGTATGCAGTTTGACCGTGGTTACTTATCTCCTTATTTCATCAACAACCAAGAAAATGGCACGGTTGAATTAGAAAACCCTTTCATTCTTTTAGTTGATAAGAAAGTATCTAACATTCGTGAATTATTAACCACGCTTGAAGGCGTTGCTAAAGCAGGCAAGCCATTATTAATTATTGCTGAAGATGTTGAAGGCGAAGCCTTAGCTACACTAGTAGTTAACAACATGCGCGGCATCGTTAAAGTTGCTGCTGTTAAAGCACCGGGTTTTGGCGACAGACGTAAAGCCATGCTACAAGATGTTGCGACATTAACGGCTGGTACGGTAATCTCTGAAGAAATCGGTATGGAACTTGAAAAAACTACCTTAGAAGACCTAGGTCAAGCTAAACGTGTAGTGATTTCGAAAGACACCACAATCATCATTGATGGTATTGGTGAAGATGCTGACATTAAAGCACGTGTTAGCCAAATTCGTGGTCAAATTGAAGATTCATCTTCAGATTACGACAAAGAAAAGCTACAAGAGCGTCTAGCTAAGTTAGCAGGCGGTGTTGCCGTTATCAAAATCGGTGCTGCCACTGAAATTGAAATGAAAGAGAAAAAATTCCGTGTTGAAGATGCATTACATGCAACTCGCGCAGCGGTAGAAGAAGGTGTTGTTGCCGGTGGTGGTGTTGCCTTAGTTCGCGTTGCAGCAGCGATTAAAGATTTAGAAGGTGCTAACGAAGACCAAACTCACGGTATTAACGTTGCTATCCGCGCGATGGAAGCGCCACTTCGTCAAATCGTAGCTAACTGTGGTGATGAATCATCAGTAGTACTTAACGAAGTACGTAACGGTACAGGTAACTTTGGTTACAACGCTGGCAATAGTACTTACGGTGATATGTTAGAAATGGGTATTTTAGACCCAACTAAAGTCACGCGTTCAGCCTTACAATTTGCCGCGTCAATTGCTGGTTTAATGCTTACAACTGAAGCCATGATTACTGATGCGCCTCAAGAAGCCGGTCCTGCTATGCCTGATATGGGCGGCATGGGCGGTGGTATGGGTGGTATGGGCGGAATGATGTAATAGATTTTAAATTCTATTATTATAGCTCTAACCATTTAAACGAAGCCTGAATAGTGATATTCAGGCTTTTTTAATTCATGTGTCTTTCGTGTCTCATTGTGGATATACGAATAACTATCTGTTTTGTTCGTTAAGTGGAAGTTAGCGATTGTTTTACTTTAATGCCCCTTCAAGCGTTGCATTTAGCATTTGAACTAAGTGGGAATGCGCTAATCGGGATAAGGAAAAATCAGTGTTGTTGCCCCAACTCATCAAATGGGTATATTCAATCCAACTTTTACATTTTCCATCGAAACTGTTGAGTGAAATTTTTGAATATTATTATCGACAAAGAATAGCTTTTTCGTGAGCTTCTCATATTCAAGCATATTTTTAGCAGTAATAATTAAAATAAAATCCGTTTGCCCTGTTACATAAAAACACTGCTGAACTTGTTCACAATCAAGCATTTTCTTTTTGAATTTATCTATGTTTTGAGTGGCACCTTGTTTTATGGTTACTTCAACAATCACGGTCACATAATTATCAAACTCAATGCCATTTAGTACCGCTACCTCTTTGCTTATAACATTTGATTGACGTAATTTTTTTAATCTGCGTTGGCAAGCTGTCGCAGATAAACCAACTCTCATGCCTAAATCCTCAGATGATATACGATTGTTCTTCTGTAACTCATTGAGCATTTTTTTGTCTAATACATCCATACTACTTAATCCTGCATTTATTTAGTGTAAACGCAGTTTAGCACACTCTATATTGTGCGTTATGCAGCGAAGTGCTTGTTGATATAATATAAAATAGCTTTATCTAATTTAATCGGTATCACAAATTAACTCACCGATGTTTTTTCAAGAGGAATTACAATGGCTATAACTTTATATTCAGGTAACCGAAACGCTTCTAGTTGGGCTTTTCGTGCATGGCTAGCACTTAGAGAGCAAGGTATTGAATTTGAAGAGATTATTGTCGACATTAGAAGGCCGCAGCGTTGGGGGAATTTAGCTGAAATAGGGACGTTTTCTCCACCTGCGGCAGTACCAGTTTTAGTTGATAACGAATGTGTAATTTATGATTCGTCTGCGATTATGGAATATGCGAACGAACTTGGAGATGGATCTCTTCTCCCCAAGGATATTAAATTAAGGGCACAAGCCCGCTCTTTAGTTGCTTGGCAGCACTCTACTTTTAGCAAAGTTTGCGCTTGTTTGTCATTTGAAAGTGCTTTTTATAAAGAAAAAAAACAACTTACGGCAAATGAAATATCGAGTGCTGAATGGGTCTATTCAATTTGGGAAATGCATTTAACAAAGAATAAAGGTCTCTACTTAGCTGGGCAATTTTCTTTAGCCGATATAGCGCTCGTTCCATCTGTTCTTCGTTTAACGTCGCATTGCGCTGTTTCAGAAAAGTTTCCTTTAACTAAAGAGTGGGTGCAGCGATTATTAGAGCGGCCTTATGTGCAAGAATGGCTAACTGAGGCGTATGCATTAGAGCCAATATACTGTGAAGGATATTACAGCAGCTAAATACCCTTATATAAGGCCTATATAAATGAATCAGTAGTCTGTAATAATGAATACATTGAACACTGAAGATAACCCAAGGGAAATGAAATGACTTTTTTACACCTAAGAATACGCTCTGTATTTGTTTTCGTTTTGTCTATGAGCTTTACAACTCAGGCAAATGATTCGAATATAGCACCTGAAATAAAACTGAATTGGGATAATGTCTCTAGTGTTTTGATTAATAATATGCCTTATTTACCCGTAGATAAAAGTGTAAAAATTCATGATGTTGAGCAAAGGGGCTTTGTCGAGGTCCCTTTTGATTATTCAAAGCCTAACGGTAAAAAATTAGATGTATTTTATCGCTTTATGCCATCGAAAAAGGCCTCACTAGACACAGATAAAAAACCAATACTTGTTGTAATGAACGGTGGGCCAGGTGCACCTTCTAGTGGTTATCGAGCGCTTAACTATAACTATCAAACTGGAGAAGGGCGAAATTCATTTTCAGAACTAGATAAATATTTCAGAATATTAGTAGTAGATCAACGTGGTACTGGTTATTCGTCGCCAATAGATTTAAATAACTCGAACATATCTGCAACAGTCATAGCCAAATATTTTGACGCTGATGAACATGCACGTGATCATGCGGAAGTAATCAAAAAAATTATCGGTAAAAACGAACAATTTTTTATTATGGCACGAAGCTATGGTGGTCATATTGGTTTTCAATATTTAGCGTTAGATTCTCAAGCTCCAAAACCTGATGGGTTTATATTAGTGAGTGCTATTCAGCCAGGAATGGATGGAGAAGTGGTTTTTTCAAAACGTAGAGAAAAGCAACTAGCACTAAATCAATATTTATTGAAAGACAGACCAGGAATTGATAAAAAGTTAAATCAATTAAGGGGGCACCTACAGAGTTTGAAAATAGACCGCAATCTGATCAATGCACTTTGGGGGAAGTTAGGTAAGGGAGAAGATTGGTCTCATCAATTTGAAACAATGATTGATGAACTTAATGAAATAAAAGATGCTGAACTTTTGACAAATAGATTAAGTGAAGGTGTATTCAGTACGGTGAATTTATTAAACTACATTCTTTCTAGCTCCGCGTTAACCCCTGGTTTTACGGATAAAACACTAACCATTTCAACCTCTAAGAGTGTGCCTTTTTTACCTTGGATGTTAGATGAAAACTGGACACTTAATCAAATAGGTAATGATGGCTCTTGGCGTCAAGAGTTTGTTCAAAACATTGACCAAAATCCACCTCCAGCATCAAGTTTTCCAGCGATTGAAGAGTATAAATCAATCATTAAGCGAAATAATGTTCTATTTACCTTTGGTGTTAATGATGCTTTTTTAGAGCCTGATCATCAACTTAAGTCAGCTAAACGGTTCAATGTGGATGGTCAAGTTACGTATAAAGTACTCAATGGTGGCCATGGTGCAGCTTTTTCTAAGGAAGGTGCTGTATTTGTTAACGATTGGGCTAAAAAAGCATTGTTAAAATAAAGCTAAAAATGAGCAATGATTTATTAATTGTATTTCTATATTACTTGCCATAAATAGAAGCTCAAGGCTTCAATAAGGTGCTTTGCGGTATATTGGTGAACTGCAACACCCCACTTTAACAATATATAGCGTTAAATAAATATAAATTCACTTAATATGTCGCTATTTATTACTCATGAATAGTAGGTTTAAATGGGTGTTTTAAGTGGTCGTTTAAAATAAGAATCGAAGCAGAAGTTAAACTGGTGACTGGCAAAGCTACCTATTATTTAGATGTTTATTTCAGCATAAAACTACTCACTGCTCTATATTCTAAAATCTTATAATATAGTCCTGCATTGTCTAATTTAACCGTCCTGATGATACTACCTTTGAGATGTGTTTAATGTTTTTGTTCTAGTAATACTTGGTAACAAAACTTTAGCGTTTAAAACACTCGCAGGTTTGTTGGTTTACTTGGGAATAGTATACTATGCTTTTTTAATTCGCTTTAAGACAAGTTATCGTTTGAATGTATGCATAGTTGAGGCTTGATAGTTTAAAGTTGAAATTAACATCATTGAGTTAGATGGTGTTTAAAATGGATTTTAAGTTTACTTTAAAAGGATTTCAGACCATGAAATTACAAAAGAAATTATTGATCGCGTTTTTATTATTGGCTTTAACACCAACCCTTATCGTCGGGTTCTTAACTAGTTATGTCGCAAGTTCAACGATTGAAGAGCAAGTATTTTCACAGCTCGTCGCAGTTCGCGAAATTAAAAAATCTCAAGTAGAAGGATACTTTGCCGAACGTGAAGGTGATATTAAGGTACTCAGTGGTACGGTTGAAAAGATACTCGATTTTAGCTCATCAGAGGCTTTAAATACTTCAGCACATAACCAAAATGAATATTTCGATAACTTTATAAAAGCTTATGGTTACTATGATTTTTTCTTGATTGATAACTCAGGTGAAATTTTCTATACCCTTACCAAAGAAGCTGACTATCAAACCAATTTAGTGACAGGGAAATACAATAACTCAGGCCTTGGTAAGTTATTCAAAAAAGTGCAGAGCAGTGGTAAATTTGCTATGTCAGACTTTAGTAACTATGCGCCAAGTAATGGCGACCCTGCAGGATTTATTGCTTTACCGCTAACAACCAATTCAGGGATCTCAGTTGTCGTTGCTTTACAATTATCTATAGAAAAAATTAGTGAAGTAATGCAACAGCGTGCAGGCATGGGAGAAACAGGGGAAAGCTACTTAATTGGCAGCGACTTGTTAATGCGCTCCGATTCATTTCTCGACCCAGAAGGACATTCCGTAGGAGCGTCTTTCTCAGGGACAGTAAAAAGTAATGGTGTAGATACTGTAGGCGCTAAACTCGCTATAAAAGGCGAGGTAGGACAGAAAATCATTATAGATTATAACGGTAACCCTGTTTTATCTGCTTATACTCCTATTGATATAAATGGCATTCGTTGGGCGTTATTGTCTGAAATTGACGTGGCAGAAGCCTTTGAATCAATTTATACACTTTATTGGAGTATCGCTATTGTAGTTATGATTTTTATTGTTGTTATTATTGCTGTTGCGCTTGTGATTACTAAATCTATTACTACTCCTTTAGGTGGTGAGCCTAACGAGATGAAAAACATCACAGAGACAATTGCTAGTGGTGACTTAACAGTTTCTTTTGAAGAAGGACGCGAATCTGAAAGTGTTTATGGTTCCATGAAAGCAATGGTAAATCAACTTTTTGGAGTCGTTAGTGAAATTGTAGATAATAGCAACAGTTTAGCTAGCTCTGCAGAAGAAACTAGTGCACTAAGCTTACAGTCATCAATAAGTCTTGTACAACAGCAAGCAAATATAGAACTGGTTTCAACGGCAGTAGAAGAAATGTCGACCAGTATTAATGAGGTAGCCAGCAGTGCAAGTAATGCGGCAACTTCTGCACTATCAGCACAGAACTCATCTAATGAAGCGAATGATAAAATTTCACAAACTATTGATGATTTAGAGCAATTAGATAAAAAAATTATTCTTGCGGGTGACGTTATTAAAACACTCGAAACAGATTCAAACCAAATAGGCTCTGTGTTAGAAGTTATCCGTAATATTGCAGATCAAACTAACTTACTTGCGCTTAATGCTGCAATTGAGGCGGCAAGAGCGGGTGAGCAAGGTCGAGGTTTTGCCGTTGTGGCTGATGAAGTAAGGACACTTGCATCAAAAACGCAAGAGTCCACTAAAAATATCGAGCAAATGATTGGTCACTTACAAAACTCTTCAAATAATGCCGTTGAAGTAATAACTGCTAGTAGAGATGTGTGTAAACACACCTTATCTAATGCTCAAATAACTGCTGAAATGATTCATGTTATGAATGATGATATTGGTAGTATTACTCAAATGACTGAATTAATTGCTACCGCTGTAGAAGAGCAATCTTGTGTTTCGAATGAAATTAGTCAGAATATTATTGCTGTCAGTGATGTCGCTTATGAAAACTCAGCAGCAGCTACGCAAGTCTCTACTGCTGGAGAAGAGATCAGTGTCATTGCATCAACACTGAACCAATTAACACAGCAATTTAAGTTGGCTAACTAAAGGATAATTACTCGGTTAGGTAACTGCATAGATAGATTACTTTCCAATCAAGGTCATATGCTTTAGGGGGGATTTTGGTAACCAATATTGGTTACCAAAACAATTATCCGGCAGGCATTATTTATGTGCTTATTTTACAGTCAGACGCTGACGTAATGCATTAACAACATTGGCAGGAGCAACCTTTTCTAATGCTTGTAAACATTGTTTTGCGTTAAAAGCTTGGCGTTTAACCTGCATATCACATAAAGCATATAAATGCTGAGGATCACCACTTAACTCGTAGGCTTTTTGCATGCTTTTTTCGGCTAATTTACCCTTGTTTTCAGCCAGTGATAAGGCATAAACATAGTAATAACGTGCATTGGTTTTTGCTAACTCGGCAGCAATTTGCAAATAGTGCTGTGCTTTGTCAATATCTTTGGCTCTGATATAGGCTAAGCCTAAACTGTGAGGAATGCTGCTATTCGATGGATTGGCTTTACTGCCAAGCTTCAAGGTATCGATAGCTTCTTTATTTTCCCCTTGTCGTTTATAAAGCTCAGCCATATTGACATAGGCCGCGGCAAAGTAGGGTTCAATACGCATGCTCTGTTTATAAGATGCTAGCGCTTCTTTTATCTTATTTTGATACCCCAATACGATGGCTTTATTGGTATGGGCATAACCTCTATCCGCATTAAAGTCTTGAATTGCCATGTAATCAGCTAGGGCAGGTTCAAGATCACTTTTTTGTTCCGCTGAAAGCATTGACCAAAAGGGCACTAAGGCCATGGCTGCTTCACTTCTAACCGCTAATACATCATCTGCTAATAATGGTGACAATATTCGCCATTTCTCTGCAGGTTTCATATTTAAAGCCCCATCAATAGCACCTCGACGAATGTTGCTATCACTGTGTTTAACATTGCGAGCAATAGCGATTAAGGTATTAGTATCAGGATAGTTGGCCATTCTTGTTAAGGCTGATGCCCGGATAATTTCTGGATACTCTTGCGACTGTGCTATTTTAGACAGGTGTTGCGCTATATCTTGATAGCCAATATCAGCAAGGGAAAATATTGGAGCGAAAGGCTCTTTAGTTTCTTTTAGTCCCTTCTTAAACCACTTACTGACATAAGCACCACTCCAGTCACTGTTTTTTTCTTCATGGCACGACAAGCAGGTATCAGGTGTGGCGAATTGTTTTGCCATGCCAGGATTTGGTTTGTGCCAGCCATGGTCACGTCTATTGTCAATTTCCATGTAAGTAGTTTCTGGCATATGACAATTTACACACTGCGCACCTGTTGAACCTTCTTGGTGTTGATGATGGCTCTTTTGTGCATAGTTGTTAGCTTGATGGCATTGCAAACAAACTACTTCTTCAGGCATGATTAATTTAGCCGTATGAGGATCATGACAGTTACTACAAACCACACCATTTTGGGCCATTTTAGATTGTAGAAATGAGCCATAAACAAAGTTTTCGTTATAAACTTGTCCATCAGAGTAATAGTTGTCGCTGGTAATTAATGATAATAAATACTTTTCACCAAATTCATTTTTATCAATATGATTACTACCATGTTTAGCGCCACTTATTTGTGTTCTGCGACTATGACACTGTGCACACACTAAGTTTTGCTGAGTACTATGAATACTCTTTGGTTTTAAAGTGTTAAAACCATCTTTGTTTACCCAGTCTTTTACTTGTTTGCCTATGTTACGTGAAAAGCCTCTATCACTTGTGGAGTTATTAGGTACTTTTGCCCAATCTATATGTTTACTCGCAGGTCCATGACACGCCTCACAAGCAACATTGACTTCGCTATAGGTAGTTTTATAACTATCAGTTTTTACATCAAAATTCTTTTCAACGTTGGTCGAGTGACAATCAGCACACATATAATTCCAATTTTGTCCCTTATTGGTCCAAAAAAAGTCTTGATGGTTTTCATTAAAATCGGGGTATAAGTTAAACCAGCGCTGGCCGCCTTTTGCATTGGTTCTAGAATCCCAAGCAAAAGGAATTAATTGCACATGACCATTATCAAACTCCACCATATATTGCTGTAATGGCTCAAAGCCAAAGGTGTATTTTATTTGATAGTCATGAAATTTACCGTCTGGTCCTTTAATGTTGACCCAAAACTGCGATTTCTTTTTATAGAATGTATTAACCTCACCAGCATCTTTAAAAGCAACATTATTAAAATCCGCTAATACAGAATCATCATCGGCATGTTTCATTGCCATATCATGATGAGATCCTTGCCATGCAGAAAACTCTTTTTGATGACAGCTTTGACATTGCTTTGAGCCAACAAACTCTGCGGCATAACCGTTATTTGACAAGAAAATAAAAGATACAAGTAAAGCAGAAAGCCATAGGCTAGGAGATGTCATTTAATTTCACTTTTTTGTTAAAACAAATTTGAAGAGGATTAGATATATATGTTCAATTACTATTTACTGGCACAATAACACCTTTTTCAATAATAATATAAACTCTATAGTTATCAAAAGAGTCTGTTTGATAAAAGGTAAGATACCTTTTATCACTTACGTGATTACCACTGGTAATAAATATTTCCCCACAGATATGTTTAATAAGCTTATTTGCATAAATTTAACTTAGTGCTTGTACTTCTTTAGTTTCCAGTCCGGAGTGAACTTTTTTTAGTTGCAACAATCTTAATAATTACTTTTTTATCAATACCAATACCAATACCTTTAACAGTAATTAGTATTTCATGACCATAGGTCACTTTATTTCTTGATAGGTGACAGCACAATAAACTCTGTGAACTTAACGGTCTTATTAATTAAGCTTGGTTAGAAGTTTAGATAGATTTAATTACATACTGTTGCAGATTTTAATTTAATGTATTTATATACTTAATTATAGAATTAAGTCAATATTGAAGCGCTAATACATATTTCTAGGAAAGAATAATGAATAAAAAAATTACTTTAGCCATTGCCTTATTAAGTGGCACATTTGTTACTGCTTGTGTGACCGTACCACAAGAGCCAGCCATGAATAAAAATCAATTGGCTATTTCAAGTGTTCGAGATATTCCTATTTCTTATTCACAAGGTAGTCAGTTTTCACTTGCACCTAAATATGTAGAAGAAACGTCATTAAAGGCGAAGCAAACACAAGCAATATATAAGTTATATGCTGATGCTATTATTGCGGATTTAAATAGCCATGGTTTTAAAAATACCGATGATGCTAAAAACTCTGCTTTTCATGTTGGTTTTGGTATTGCTTTAGCTAGTGATTTATCAGATCAAACTATCAGTGATAAATTTGGTGTTACCCCTGGTTTACCTAGTAATGATGAGTTGAAAAAGGGGAGTTTCTTGATTTACATTGAGGATGCTCGTACCGGGAAAAAAGTCTGGCGAGGTGCGGTACAGGGTTTCGCTCATGAAAACATTGCTGAAGCAGAACGAGTGCAACGTGTCACAAAAATTGTGAGCCGCGTAATGAAACAATTTTACGCTACAAATTAGTACAGATAAGTATCATATTTATACAGTATTAATAATGCTTTGCTGTTTTAATAATCATAATCTAAATGAGGGATTTACTATGAAAAAATATATTTTAATGGTTACATTATTATCAACAAGTCTTTTACTTTCACCTAATGCCTCTGCTGCTAGCAGTGAAGTGACGTGGACTGATTATAAAAGCTATCGTGATATTAGAGAAGGTAATGAAGGTCGTAAACAATTTAGAGAGCGTACTTTTAAATCCCTTGAAAAGCACTTTGCTAAACTTGCCGCTACGTTACCTGAAGGGCAAACTTTAAAATTTGATGTCACTGATGTCGACTTAGCTGGTGATACTAATGTTGCAGGCATCAATAGAACACGTATCATTAAACATATGTATTCACCTCGCATGAACTTTTCATATGAACTCCTTGACGCTGATGGCAAAGTGATTCAAGCAGACGAAGTTGTAGTAAAAGACATGAACTTTATGTCGGGTAGTAACTTAAAGTATCGTAATGAGTCTTTAGGCTATGAGAAGAAAATGCTCGATGACTGGTTTAAAGATACATTTAAAGAATTGATAGTTAAGAAATAATATAAACCCTTTTAAAAGTCACTACGGTGGCTTTTTTTATTCCCTGATATTGTATTCCCTTCGAAGTAATTAAGTTATTATCCTTGTTATATTACTTTTTGTTATCACAAGGATAGGTGCAATGAAGCTAGCCCCTAACACTACTCTTTTTTGTCACCCTGCCGTGTTCTTTATACTCTTTTTTCTAATAGCTAACTCGTTTACTGTGCTTGCGCAATCATCGAGCAGTAATGGTAATGATGTTTCAGTTAAAAGTATGCTTAATAGAGGAGAGGACTCGGATAACAGTTTAGGTAATGATGCCATAGAAGATGAGTATAACGTCCCTCGTGATGATTATGAACGCGGTCAACCCAGAAGCGCAATGGCGGGCTATTTACGGGCAATGCGTTCAGCAGACTTAGCGCTAGCGAGTAATTATTTAGATTATCGAAACCTATCAGAAAAAACACTCAATGTTGGTAAAGAGGAGTTGGCAAGGCAACTCGGAGTGGTATTAAACCGTACGTTATGGGTGGACCTAAATAGCATTAGTGCCAAAAAAGAAGGTCAGCTTAAAGATAACTTACCATCCTATCGAGAGTTGGTTGGGCGAGTAGCGTATCAAGGTGACGAAATTGATATTTTATTGCAGCACATCCCCCGCGCTGAAGATAAAGTGAAAATATGGAAAATATCTAATGCAACAGTTGAGAAAATACCCCGTTTATTTAAACGTTACTCATATTCACCACTGGGTGAATTTTTAGCTAAAAAACTACCCGCAATAGACTTATTTGGTGTCATGCTTTGGCAGTGGTTTTATTTCACTTTAATGTTATCGCTATACTATTTCATCGCTAAGGTGTTCACTTGGCTGACAGCCTTTGGCATCAAACGCGCTCATAAAAAAGTGTCGAACGAGGTCTTAACGTTTATTAAAGAGCCCGTAGCCTTATTAATAGCCGTGATCCTTGCGCGTAATTTTCATGATGAAGCCAACGTGACTATTGCATTGAAAGCGGTAACAGAGGGAAGTACCTTATTAACAATTGCTTGGTGTTGGGTATTTTTTCGTTTTATTGATTTAATGAAAGTAATATTGGCAGATAAGTTTGTCGCGCAAGATAAACCGTTAGCTGTCTATTTATTAAGACCAGCTGGAACCGTGATAAAGCTAATTATCTTTGCCATCGCTACGTTAAATTGGTTAGAGAATCTTGGGTTTAATGCCTCAACATTATTGGCAGGTTTAGGTATTGGTGGTCTAGCCATTGCACTGGCGGCGCAAAAAACAGTAGAAAATATTATTGGTGCGATTACCTTGTATACATCAGCTCCAATTAAAATCGGGGATTTTTGTCGATTTGGTAACAGCTTTGGTGTGGTAGAAGAAATAGGTTTACGTTCTACGCGCATACGTACATTAGACCGAAGTGTGATTTATGTGGCTAATGCAAAATTCATTGATATGAATCTTGAAAACTTTTCAGAGCGTGAAAAAATAGCGTTTAGACCTAAAATATTCTTAGCGCCTAATACATCAAAAGAAAATATAGATGCGTTTTTGGGGGCCGTTAAGGCATTACTAAACGATACAGAAAGCATTGCCTCATCGCCGTTAAGGGCACATTTTAAAGCATATACTATCTACGGCTTAGAGCTTGATATTTTAGCTTATGTAAAAACGACAAATTTTGATGTGTTTCTTGATGAAATTAATCAGCTCAATCTGAATATATTGGCTTTATTAAACGAACATGATTGTAGAGTTCAGGTGATGGCAGAAAGAATTACTGAGTAGTTTAAGTCATTTGAACTCTGAACAAGTAATAAAAGCCGTCATTATCTAAAGTTCTAATCGAGACCCATCTCTTTTAGAACTTCTCTTTTAGAGTATAGAGCTTAGATTAACAGGCTTCGGCAATGACGGCTTTAACGTTAGTTCAGTATTATTGATTATAGCTTTGTTCAAAATTAGCTAAAACAGTGAAAAGTTGCTCTATCTTTTTAACTAAAGCAATTAACAGGGTTTGATCTTTACTTGATTGCCACTGAACAAGGTCATTAGCAATTTCTTCTACATAGGGTTGAAAAGTATTGTCTGTACTTTCAAAGCCCGCATCAGCAGTAAAAATAGCCTTAAAGCTGGCTTTTTTCTGTTCACGTAAATTAGCTAAGGTAGCATCAGCTGATAAAGATTTTTTTAAAATAACTGAAATATTTTCAATAAGTTGTTGTTCAATTGCTTTTGTCATAATACTTCTTATTAAGTCAATAGGGTTTATTTGGCAATTATGCCAGATTGATAGGGGTTTTGTTAGCTTGGCCAGCAATTTCTCGCACCAATTTAGGCATTAAAAACCCCGGTAAACTTGCTAACATGGTCTTAACAATAGCTACTGCATCTTCTTCTAACACATCAAAGTGGGCAGCACCTTGCACAGCATCAAATAGGTGCAAGTAATAAGGTTGAATACCAGCATCAAATAACGCTTCACTTAACGTAATTAAAACGTTTGCATCATCATTGACGCCACGTAATAAAACACTTTGGTTAAACAGTGGTATACGTGCCTCACGAAGCGGTTCAAGCGCAGCTATTAACTCATGATTAATTTCATTAGGGTGGTTAATATGCAAAACTATAGTGGCTTTTAGGCGTGAGTCTTTTAATAAGTTCACTAGGTTTTGAGTAATCCGTTTTGGGATAACTACCGGTAAGCGGCTATGGATACGTAATCGCGTAACATGGGGGATTTTTTCTATTTGTTCGATGAGCCAAGCCAAATGATCATCGCTAGCCATTAGCGGATCACCGCCACTAAAAATGACTTCATTAATTTCGTTATGCGTAGCAATATAATCGAGAGCACTTTGCCAGCGTTTTTTATTAGGGCTGTTAT
>Ga0209396_1001631_pt1 | contig 24528 bp, 25 predicted proteins | sample GOMGulsemesocosm_6_FD_184638 | JGI IMG/M metagenome (GOLD analysis project Ga0209396, IMG submission 184638) | Methane-oxidizing microbial communities from mesocosms in the Gulf of Mexico - GOM8C Gulf of Mexico (SPAdes) (version 2) | ecosystem: Environmental > Aquatic > Marine > Cold seeps... | reverse complement strand
ATATGAATGAGCAAGAGGTGACAGAGCGTTTGTCGGCACTAAGAACAATGGGCTTTAAAATATATATTGATGATTTCGGTACTGGTTACAGCTCATTAAAGCGCTTGGTTCAGTTTCCTATTGATGGAATTAAAATTGATCGCTCGTTTGTTGATGGTTTAGAGCAAGATTGCAATAAACAGGTTATGATTGAGGTGATCGTGACGATGGCGCGTTTACTCAATTTACAAGTGATCGCTGAAGGTGTGGAGACTGAAGTGCAGCGAAAATTACTGGAGGAAGGAGGCTGTCGATTGGCTCAGGGTTACCTGTTTTCTCGGCCTGTGCCAGAAGCGGAATTAAGTAGATGGCTTGTTAGTGATATGCCGATGATTGGTTCTAAATGTTGCCTTAATTCACATAAGGTATTGGATAGTGTTTGTTGATGTCGCTACAGTCGCTATTGCTTGGTGAGAACAATAGCTATTTATCATGGGTTGATGGCAAACACCAAAAAAGCCTCAGGAAACAAAAAACCGATAATAAACAACACAGGTAAAATGTAAAAATACGATAGCATAACCGCCCGTATCTTCTGATTTTCAAAGCGTAAACCGATCAGCTTATCAATGACTAGTTGTCCTTTTATTGCAATGATAAAGCAAACTGCAATAATGCTTAACGCCGCTTCTGGTGTTCTCTCTGCCACAAAAACGCTGGTTAGGGTTAAGCTAATCAGTATTACCCAAACCGCATTTATTTTTCGACGACTGAGCATTTTATTTTGGTTATCTTGGCTCATATTTACCTCAAAACATATAACTAGTATTTATCTTAAACATATAGCTAGTACTTACCTTAAAACGTACAACAATGGGAATATCATGATCCACACTAAATCAACCATGTGCCAATAGCAGGCGGCTGATTCTAAACCTTCATGGTCATCTTTGGTATAAGGAAAAATATAACTCCGTGCGAGTACCCAGCCAATCGTACACATGCCCATCATAACGTGGAGTAGGTGATTGAACGTTAGGTAATAATAAATGGTGAAAAATAGGTCTGTGGTGCCATTAATGCCATTGTCAGCATTAATACTGTACTCCCATGTTTTAGTGCCAAGATAAGCTGTGCCAGCAAAGAGGGTAAGCCACAACCAGCGTTGGCAGGTTTTGAGTTCATCGCGTTTAATAGCGTGGATAGCGCGGGCAACAAAAAAGCTGCTAGTGAGCAATATTAAGGTATTGATCGCGCCCGAACTTGTGTGTAACTGAGCTGGACCCTCAGCAAATATGATCGGGTTTGCGGCCTTGGCAATCAAGAAAATAGCAAAGAATAGTCCAAATTCTGTTAACTCTGCGTAGATCAAGATCCAAACTGCAATATTGCCCGGGACTTTGTCATCAGTTTTATCTTGAATAACATTGTCGGTATCCGCTTCTATATTTAATTGATGCGTATCGACTTGACCCAAATTCAATGCAGTCTGGTTTGACATAATGCGGCCTATTTTGTAAAAAGCTAAACGAACAAAGGCTAAAAGTGACAATCAATTAATTTTTCAATTGCCTTAATGGTTTCACTCTCATCACTTAAGGGTTGTGCTAAACAACACATACAGGCTTCTTTCGCGCCTAAACCACTCTTAATCATTAACGCTGTGTAAATAAGTAAACGCGTTGACGCGGCTTCTTCCAAGTCATAATCTTGCATACGACGAAGATCATTACCAAGCGCAACTAACTGCTGTGCAGTTTGTTTATCTAGGCTGGTTTCTTGTATTAATACCACCACTTCACGCTCAGGAACTGGATAATCAAACTCCATGGCGACAAAACGCTGACGAGTACTTGGTTTCAAGCCTTTCATGAGGTTTTGATAACCTGGGTTGTAAGAAATGACCAACATGAAATCTGGGTGTGCTTCAATGATTTCTCCGGTTCTGTCAATCGGCAGTATGCGACGGTGATCGGATAGGGGGTGTAATACCACCGTAGTATCTTTACGCGCTTCAACCACCTCATCAAGATAGCAAATACCGCCTTCACGCACGGCTTTAGTTAATGGTCCATCTTGCCAGTAAGTCCCATTTTCACCGATCAAATGCCGACCAACGAGATCCGTTGCGGTCAAATCATCATGACATGCAATGGTATACAGAGGGCGACCTAATTGTGCTGCCATGTGTTCAACAAAATGGGTCTTGCCGCAGCCTGTTGGTCCTTTGATGAGGACAGGCAGTTTATTACTTGCAGCATGATTGAAAATTTCTACTTCAGAACCTTGTGGTAAATAATTTGGTTTAGTCATAGCATTGTCCTCAGGATAACGACGTTAAATTTAAATATAATTTGGGTAAAAGCGTAGGCAAACTCTCCGCATCACTAATCACTGCATAGCCTTGGTCACCAAATAAGTACGGCAAGTAATCATTGGCTTCTTCATCAATGGTGATACAAAATGGTTGAATACCCCGTTTTTTTGCTGCGAGTACCGCTTGGCGCGTATCCTCAATACCATATCGACCTTCGTAATGATCGATATCATTCGGTTTACCGTCTGAAATGATTAATAAAATACGTTGTGTTGTTTTTTGGGTGCACAATACTTCAGTTGATTGACGTATGCTTGCCCCCATTCGCGTATAAAATCCCGGTTTTACCCCTAGAATTCGTCCTCTCGTTGCATCGGTGTATTTTTCTGCAAAGTTTTTTAATAAGTTGAAACGAACTTGTTTATTCTTAATGGATGAGAATCCATAAATCGCGAACGGATCACCCGCACTATCCAATGCTTCTGCAAACAATAGGATACTGTCTCTGATCACATCAATAACACGTTGATCTGCGTTGATGTGTGAATCCGTAGACATAGATAAATCCGCTAATAACAAACAGGATAAATCACGGAATGTATTGCTGCGATTAATGTATAAATCTTGGTCTTGGCTATGTACATTTGGATCGGTAACGCTATGCATGTAAGCGTCTAAATCTAATTCTGAACCAAATGGCTGACGATGAACCCACTGCTGTTGTGGCCGTAATATACTAAATTGATTACGTAACTTACGCGCTGTGCGGTGCAACTCTGCTGGTACTGGCGATGGTGGTGTATCGTCCGCGAGCATCGGCTGTAAAAGACAGAAATCAGGTTTCAAGCGACCTTTTTTGTAATCCCATTCTGGCAATTTGATGCCATCGCCTATTGCTAAGTCATCGGTGTAAGGCGCAGGTAAATCGAGGTCAAATTTTAATCGTGCTGAATTCGAACGACGTTGTTTTGCAACGGTAATAAAATCAAGATCTTCTGTTGCACCAGCTAAGTCTTGCTCTAAATCTTCGTCTTGTGGTCTGTCCAAATTCATGTGTTCAGTCCAGGTAAACAAACTTTCTGCCATGAACATGAGTAAGCCGTCAGTTTCTTTTGCATCGTCAGCACGGTGGCCTTGTTTACTGACGCCTTTGACTTTTTGAGCCTGATTTGGTGCTGTATTTTCTTCTAAGCCATCGTCATCACTGGCCACACTCGACACACTAGATAGCGGTGTAGGGTATAACCAAAGCAAAATAGGGTAGGGGTCTTTTTCGGCATAAGGTAGTTCGGCTACACTACCGGGGTTTAATAATGCCTTTCTGACAGCTTGTTCTTGTGCTAACTGCTTGCCTTCAAGTTCATCAATAGCAGGACGTGTTTGGATAAACGCATCAACCAAAGTGAAGTACAGGCGTTTAAGACCCGGACGTTTGGTAATTAATGTCAGTATTGCTTGCTGATTATCAACAAACCAATGTTGAATTTTAGGCAGTTCTGCAGACAATGCGGCCAACCAAAAATAGGCTTGTTGATTTAATGCTGCTGTTGGAAACACTGCTATATTGGCAGGCAAGCGAATGCTACGTTCATCATGCCAGCACAAATGTGTGCGCTGATGTGTGCCTGCAATACGCTGAATTAAGCTACGTTTGAAATTGATTTTTAGACTTGATGTCGGTTCAATAACTTTATGATGTTCGCCACCAAGTGCACGGAAATAGGGGGCCAGTTGGCTTGCTACAGCGCTAAGTGAGACGCTAGCATCTGGGTATTCTGTATTGGCTCTTTTGGTGATGAGTTTATGCCAAACTTCTCCAACCCATTCTTCCATAATACACCTCTACTTTTAAACGATTTAGTGTTGTTTTACTTTTGTTATTATTATTTTGTTCGTGGAGAGAGAAATAAAGCACATACTGGATTTGTTCAGTATGTGCTTTGCAGCAGGTCGTGACTAAGATTCAGTCGTTGTTGCTGTTAGATTACTTTCCTCTTGTTCAGAATAACCGAAGAAGAAACTTGCAAAGTAAGCGATAAGACCAACAAAGAACATCACACCAAAGGCTAAGCGAGCCCAGTACAGTGGTTCAATGGCGTCTTGTGTAGCCATGAAGCTAAGTGCTTCTGCATCATCAGGGATACGTTGCAATACAACTTGCCAAACACCGGCTATTGTTAACGCAATCGTGATACCTAGCATACCAATACACATAGTCCAGAATGCAAAGCGTTCGATACGTTGAGCGCCTGCTGGGTTACCTTGTGGGCGACCACACATGATTGGCATAGAGTAAGAGATAATTGTTAATACAATCATCGCATAAGCACCAAAGAATGCTAAGTGACCGTGCGCAGCTGTAATCTGAGAACCATGGGTGAAATAGTTAATTGGTGCAAGTGTGTGGATGAATCCCCATACACCAGCGCCTAAGAACGCCATTACCGAAGTACCTAGTGCCCAAGTTAACGCCATTTGGTTACCGTGTTCAAAACGACGTTGCTTTGTCACATTGAAGGCAAACAGTACCATCATAAAGAATGGGATTGGTTCAATTGCTGAGAAGATAGAACCCAACCATAACCAGTATTCACCTGGGCCAATCCAGAAGTAATGGTGTCCCATACCGATAAGACCAGAGATTAATGCCATGGCAATGATAACGTATAGCCATTTTTCAATAACTTCACGGTCAACACCTGTTACTTTAATCAGCGTGAACGCAAGGATTGCACCAAGGATCAGTTCCCAAACACCTTCTACCCATAGATGTACTACGAACCACCAGAAGTACTTATCTAAGATAAGATTATCAGGGTTGTAGAAAGAAAATAGGAAGAACACGGCAAGACCGATTAAACCTGTAATTAATACCAAGCTTACTACTGTCTTACGACCTCGCAGGATAGTCATACCAAGGTTAAAGATAAAACCAAGACAAACAATCACGATACCAATTTTAGTAATAGTTGGCTGCTCTAAGAACTCACGTCCCATCGTTGGCAATAATTCGTTGAATGTGAGTTCAGCTAATTTTGCGTAAGGAACGAATAAGTAACCTGCAGCTGTCGCTAAACTTGCTACAGCAAATACCCAGAACAAAACTTTTGCTAACAGTGGACTGTATAATTCGGTTTCAGCTTCTTCAGGAACAAGGAAGTAAGATGCCCCCATGAAACCAAATAGTAACCACAAAATTAGCATATTTGTGTGTAGCATACGTGCTACGTTAAACGGAATATACTCAGCTAAAAAGTCACCGAAAATATATTGTGTACCCATGAGCAAGCCAAATAATATCTGTCCAGCAAAGAGGATCAAGGCGAAGATGAAATACGGCTTCGCAACACTTTGAGATTCAAATTTCATATCTATTTACCCCTGCTTGTTTGGCGGCCAGTCGTTATTGTTAACGCGAGATGTCCAAATAAGAAATTGAGATAAACTATGAACGTCTTCCTCGCTTAAATTGAATTGTGGCATCTGGCGACGATTAGGCACATTGAGTGGTTGCATTGCCATCCAACTCTGCATAAATGCTTCAAATGTTTCTTCGCTACCATTGCCATAACGAACAAATACATTGCCAAGCTCAGGTGCGAAATAAGCGCCTTCACCCATGATGCTATGGCAACCCACACAGTTATTGTTTTCCCATAGTTCCTTGCCGTGTGCTACAGCTTCGGTGATATTTTCGCGGTGATCTCTTTTCGGTAGCTCTAACATGGTGTCAAAAGTAAGTCCCATTAGAAGCAGGAAAAAGAATACACTTCCACCATAATAGATGTTTCTTGCCATCCCTTTAGTGAAGTTATCTGCCATTGATTCCTCCTGGTTATCAATTAGATTATTGTTATAGTTATTTTTTTGGGTTTTTATTCGTGTTACTCCTATATTATTACAAGTTGCGTGCCAACTTGTAAGTCGTTGAAATAGTTGATTTTGGTGATTTGGTGTGTCATGATGACTTCAACTAATTGATGTTAAATTGATATCTGGGCGGTCATGATGACTACTGATGTTCCATTTTATGAAGGCATTACCTTCATTGTTTCTGATTTATCTAAAGATTTTCCAGCGAAGCAGCGCTATGAACGTTTGCTAATCGCAATGCGTAAAATTTTTCCATTTGATGCCGCGGCTGTATTGCGTCTTGAAGGGGAAATATTAAGGCCTCTAGCAACCTATGGGTTAAGTCATGATACGTTTGGCCGTCGTTTTCTGGTTAAAGAACATCCTCGCCTGAATGCTGCGCTTGATAGTCGAGATCCAATCCGTTTTCCTGCTGATTCTCCATTACCAGATCCTTATGATGGGCTGGTCGATATTGAAAGTGTTGATCTTCATGTCCATGATTGTATGGGTGTATCAATTAATATTGATGGAAAACCATGGGGTGTATTAACGCTTGATGCACTTGAAACGGGTACTTTTGACTCTATTGATATGGTGAAATTAAAAACCTTTATTAGCTTAACTGAGGCCACGGTTAAGGCCGCTGAGCGTATCCAAGCGTTAACAGATTTAAACAAACAGCAGCAATTAGTGAATCAAACACTGGTTTCTGATAACAGTAAATTTGAAATGATCGGCTCAAGTGCGGTCATGAAAGAGTTAAAAAGTGAAATTGGTATTGTTGCCCAATCACATTTAACCGTATTAGTCGAAGGTGAAACTGGGGTTGGTAAGGAGCTGGTCGCGAGGCAGATCCATAATTTGTCAGGCCTATCATCCGGCCCTGTGGTTTATGTTAACTGTGCGGCATTACCTGAAAGCATTGCTGAGAGTGAGTTGTTCGGACATGTTAAAGGCGCATTTACTGGTGCGGTTAATGACAGAACCGGTAAATTTGAAATTGCAGACGGAGGCACGTTATTTTTGGATGAAATAGGTGAATTGCCTTTATTAATTCAAGCAAAACTGCTCCGTGCGCTGCAAAGTGGTGAAATTCAGCGAGTGGGTAGCGATAAGTTTATTATATCTAATGTGCGTATTGTGGCTGCGACTAACCGAGACTTACAACACGAAGTGAGGGAAGGCCGTTTCCGTGCCGATTTGTACCACAGGTTAAGTGTTTATCCGATTAAGGTGCCCGCTTTAAGAGAGCGCGGTAGAGATATACTGCAGTTAGCTGGTTATTTCATGGAAATAAACCAGAAGCGCTTAGGTGTTCAGGGTATACGTTTGTCCGATTCTTCGAAAAGTATTTTGTTGGGTTATTCATGGCCTGGTAATGTCCGTGAACTGGAACACTTATTGAGTCGTGCAGCGTTAAAAGCCATTGCTGAGCAAGGACGAGATCAGCGTGCGATATTACTTGATAAGCAACATTTTGATATTAGCCAAACCCATCAGGTTTTTTCAAGTCCAGTTCAATCTGATTACGGTGAGCTTGAAATGATAGCGCAGGTAAGCGAGGTCGTTGATAGCGACTCAATATCTGTGGATCCTGGTCAATATACGTCATTGAAATCAGCAATCGATGTGTTTCAAGCAGAATTAATTGCCAATGCAATCAATGAGACCAATGGTAATCTGGCCAAAGCAGCTACCGCATTAGGGGTTAACAGAAGTAATTTTTACCGTTTACTTAAACGCTTAGAAATACCTGAATACGAGTAATTGATAATAAATAATTAAAAGGAAATAGCCAGCCCCATAATTATGTGAGCTGGCACAGATCCAAGCCGCCTAGCGAAACAGTTAGAGATTGAGCTAAATCAATAATTGTCCACATAACTGCTAAAAAGTACCTTCGATAATACTATTTATAGTCTTTTCACTAATAAAACCATTTTCGCACTCTACACTTCCGTTGATGCGCACTAGATTGCTCGTTTTGAGAGTTTCGACTTGCGTTAAGTTTGTCTAATTTCAAAAAATGGGGTGGAACATGAGTGAACAAAAAACACCAATAAGTTGGTATATCTGGCTCACACTGTGGGTACTGGCAATGTTAACAACGCTTGGCACATATCAAACTGAAACTGTAATAACGCTGGCAACTTGGGTGGGAGTTGGTGGCCTAATTATTTTAATGATTACGAAAACAAAATGGGTGCTGCCTTGGTTTTGCGTAATGCTAATATTTGATCTAACAGTTTTTGATCTATTGATGAACGAGGCTGGGACTAATCTTCCGCTGTTATTAGCAGGCTTAGTAAAAGAATTAGTGTTCTTAGGGTATTTAATTATGTCAGATAAAGCCCAAAGCTATCAAGGTTATCAAGGACATAAAACAATCACTATTTAGCACAGTTCTAGTGGCTAATTGGAAAGCGAGCAGTAATTTCGATTACTGCTCTTTGTTTCTGCACCAACCCTATTCCTCTAAAAACTATGTTATGTTATGTTAACTCATGCTAATAATAAAAAGATCTTTATAGGGCTAATTAATTTAAGTAATAGGATATAAATATGGATGTTGTCATTGAAATTAATAAGGATATTGAGCAATCAGAAGTCATTTCACTTTATGAAGCAAATGGTTGGTCATCGGCAAAAGTTCCTGAAAAATTAATACCTGCGTTGTTAAATTCAGATACCTTGATAACCGCTAGAATTGATAATAAATTGGTCGGCATTGGGAATGCAATCTCTGATGGTCACCTTGTTGTCTATTACCCTCATATGTTAGTTCATCCTCAATTTCATGGACAAGGAATTGGACGAAAAATGATGGAATTAATGCAACGAAAATATCAATCATTTCATCAGCAAATGCTAACTGCGGATGGTGATGCAGTAGAATTCTATAAATCATTAGGTTTTGAGCGAGCAGGTAGAACTGAACCTATGTGGGTTTACTCTGGGGATGACCACTAGCGAGCAAGTACTAACTTCATGATACTCCAATGCACATAAACTTATCGGAGGAATATTTTATCGACGCATATATATTTAATGTATTTACAGGTGAAGGGGCTCAAGGAAATCCTGCAGCCGCTATAAAACTTAGTTCGTGGTTACCTGAAAACGAATTAAAAATACTTTCATTAGATTTAAAGCAACCAGTTACGTCATTTTTTGTTGATAGTGAGAAAGGCTATGAGGTTCGTTGGTTTGCCGGTGACACTGAGATAAACTTATGTGGGCATGGTAGTTTAGCTGTCGCCGCTGCTATTTTTGAAATGGCGCCAGATCATAAGTCCTGTATTCAGCTGGTTAGTGAATTTGGGACTATCGTTGTTCATAAATGTGCTGGTGGTTACACCATGACTATGCCTAGTTGGCAGCCTGAGTATAACCCGACATTACTTAAATACGTTAAGTTACTTGGTCTGGAGTCAGTTGATACATTTAGTACTAGAGACTTGGTGGTTGTTCTTGATAATGAGCAGCAAGTTCGTAGTTTCAAACCAGATTTTGATGTCATCAAAGGTATCACTGACTATCATGCCGTTATTGTCACTGCTCAAAAAGGGACTCGCGGTTATGTGTTGCGGTATTTTGCGCCAAGTATTGGTATTGATGAAGATATCGCAACAGGCTCGGCTCAGTGTTCACTAGCTTCATATTGGTCAAATCAGCTATCGAGCAATGAGCTGGAAGTGAGTCAATTATCAGCTCAAGGTGGTTATTTCCAGGTTAGTCAAAACTCAAACAATAGCATTGAATTGAAAGTAAACCTTGTATTGAAACAAGTTGTAAAGCTTAAGGAACATGACACCCTATGACCAAAGCTAATGTAACAACCCTGTCTTAAATGAAAACCCTACAATAACAAATAATACCGAAATAATGGTCACAGGAATAATGTGGTAGGCGAGGGTAATTAAATTATCTTCCGTTAATTTAGGGATGATACGTAGTCGTGCATCGAGAGCCAATAAGATAGTGGCGGCTAACAGGCTTAATTTAAACACAATCAATTGAGATACTGGGTTGTCAAATGGTAGCCACAAGTCCAAGCTTGGTAATTGGTTATATGCCAACCAGAACCCCGATGATACCTGAATTAATAATGCCGGGATGCCGATCTTTTCAAATCCAGATTCAAAACGTTTGATTTCAGCAATGTCTTTCTCTCTGAGAACTCTAGGTAATATGGTGAAAGACAGGACTAAGTGGCCTCCAGTCCAAATCGTCGCAGAAAGCAGGTGAGCTAAGAGAATGTAATTGTACATAATAAAATCCTTATTAATCATCTTTATAATTAAACTAAATAATAAAGAGGCGTATTACCAATGAGTAATTCAGGCCTCTCTATCAGACAAATAGTCGCGCTTTATATGTTCTAGTTCAATAAACTAATGACTTGTGCCTTTTTCATAATTAATTTTGTTGTAAACATTGTATTTACCTGATGGCTTTTTCATTGGCAGGCGTTTAATTTCTTCTAAAGTGTCAGCGTTATACACAATGACAGCACCGTCGTTATCCCAAATACTCAGCAGTACGTATTTACCGTCTTTAGTGAATTCGACGTGAGCCGCTGTTTTGCCCTTGGCTGGAGATAGCGTCTTAACAATTTCAAGGGTGCTTTTGTCGATAACATGCACGCGTTCTTTGTTGGGACCAAAGAATACATCAACCCAAGCGTAACGTGAGTTACTGTGGCTACGCATAAAGAAACCCGGGCCATCGGTTTTAATCTCTTTGATCACTTCCCAGTTATCCATATCAATTACTGTCACTCGACCATCTTTGATATTAGGAGATGCAAACACCTGCTTACCTTGGTACTCCCATGTGATGCCAGATCCAAGGTGCGGCATACCCGCCATTTCAATCGTGGCAACTTTTTTCTTCGCATCAAGGTTAATAACTTGGCCATTATGGCTGTCACGAGATGCACCGATTAGGTTGATGTAATCAGGATCAAAGAAGAAGTCATCAAGATAATCGTCAGTGCGGATACGGCGGATTGGAAACTGTTCTTCTGAATCCCAGTTTTCGACCGCGCCTTCACCGACATCTTCACGGTAGTCATGTGCCCAGCCTTTTTTGACCACAACGCCACCTTCATCACTGTAAGGGATCTCCCATACTTCTTTAACGTCTTTTAGCGCAACAATAAAGCTGTGGCGAGGTGGCGCATTGTATACCGCACTTACGCGTGAACTTACACCGTTTTTATCTATGGTATCTTTCAGCATTATTGGTGATAAGTCTTTGGTATCTAAGATAACAATGTTGTTTGGTAAGTAGTTACCAACAATGGCGTATTTACCGTCAGATGAGACCGCTAAGTTACGGGTATTAATACCAGCACGTACTTCGGCAACCGTCTTCATATTATAAATATCGTATTTACTGATCCAGCCATCACGAGATGCAAAATAGACAAAACGACCGTCAGGTGAATATTTAGGCCCGCCATGTAAAGCAAAACGTGTTTTAAAACGAGTGATTGGCTCAAATGTATCACCGTTTAGCAAGGTTGCAGAGTGATCACCGAGTTCTACCACAATAAACAAATTCATGAGATCGGCTTCAAATTGTGGCGTATTCGGTAATTTACTTTGGTCGAAGTGTTGGATTCGAGTTCGGTTAATGTCAGCGATAGACCATTGCGGTAGAGTTTCTGCAGGGGAGTAGATAAACTCAACCAGTTTATCTATCTCGGTTGCAGACAATGTGCTGTCAAATGCTGGCATCTGAGTCGATAAGCGCCCATGTTGAATAACTTTTACTGCTTTTGATTTTCTGAGTCGAGACAAATTTTCTGGGAATAAAGCAGGTCCCATTGAGCCCAATCGGCCTTCACCATGGCAGCTTTGACAGTTTTCTGTATAAAGTTGTTCTGCTGATTTTTCAGTTGTGTCCACCTGAGTTTGTTGCGCAAAGACTGTTTCAGAAACAAGCAAAACCAAACAACAAACAATAATTCCAGCTACAGGGATACGTGTAGTAAAGCCTTGTAAATCAGAATAGAATCTTTCATATTTCAGTTTATTTTTCATCATTACATCCTTGAATTAAACAACTTCGACTACATCGTTCACTGCTTGTTTTTGTTCATGCTGGCGTGCATTTTTCAGTAGATTGGTGGTGTTACCTGATTGCAAGTTCGTTGACTCGGCTTGCAAATAACCGGCTTTAGCTAGTGGTTTATCGGTCAGCTGATTAACTACCTCACCGACCACGATTAATGTTGGCGGTAATACGTTATTGATTGCGGCTATTTCAGCGATATTAGATAAAGTGCCTCGATATGTTTTCTGATTGTCTTTGGTGCCTGATTGGATCAAAGCAACAGGGGTTTCATCATCACGGCCGTATTCAATTAATTTTTCAGTAATACTTGGCAGCGTGTTTATGCCCATGTAGAACACCACTGTTTGGGTCTTTGCGACCAGACTTTCCCAAGGTAAGTTAAGCTGATTGTCATTTTGCATGTGGCCAGTAACAAAGGTACAGCCAAGTGCGACGCCACGGTGGGTAAGAGGTATGCCAGCGTAGGTAGTACAACCTGACGCCGCTGTAACACCAGGGCAAAGGTGGCAGTTGACGCCATTTTTTAACAGTTCTTCCGCTTCTTCACCACCACGACCAAACACAAATGGATCACCACCTTTTAAACGTAATACTTTTTTGCCACGTTTAGCGTGTTCAACCAGTAGTTGGTTAATTTGATCTTGTGGTACACAGTGCTTAGCCTGTTCTTTACCGACATATATTTTCTCACTATTGATTGGTAATAACTCAAGGATATCGTTACTGACTAATCGGTCATAAATCACTACTTCCGCTTGCTGAATAAAGTGTAACGCTCTGAGTGTTAATAGTTCGGCATCACCTGGACCTGAGCCAACTAAAGCTACTTCACCTGCATTTAATATTGTTTTATTTTTCATGCTTTTACCTATGTATCAAAGTTAAATTAAGTTAACTTGAATTGATTCTTGTCGTTGGGGTGGTGATGAAAATCCGATTTCTTCATCTGTTAAGTAGCAACCAGGATCTTCTGCCCAAGCGTCACCATTAATGGCAAATGCACGTGTTCGGGTATTACCACCACAGATGTTAAGATGAATACATTCATTACAACGGCCTTTAACTGGGCGTGGACTTTGGCGAAAACCAACCATAAGTGGGTCGGTCGTGTTTGCCCAAATATCAGAGAATTTATCAACTTTTACGTTGCCGATGGTGTGATTCCACCAATAACTGTCGGGATGGATGGTGCCGGTATTATCGATGTTAGCCACGTTGACGCCAGATGCATTGCCACCCCAGTCAACTAAGCGCTTATGCAGTTTTGCTACGCGTATAGGGTGCGTATTAGCAAAGTGCTTTTCAGCCCACTGCAGCATAAAAGGACCATCAGCGTCATTATTGCCGGTGACAAAATCAGTTTCGATACCTTGGCTTATGTGTGACCATGCTCGTTCAAATAATAGGGTCATTGCGTCTTTAGTCATTTGGAACATGGCATCACTGTCTGCGCTACGTTTACCACGTCCTGAATAATTAAGATGAGAAAGATAAAATTTATCAACCTTATATTCTTCCATTAGGTTGAGCATTGCGGGTAAATCTTTAAAGTTATCTTTGGTTAAACAAAAGCGCATGCCGACTTTAATGCCTGCGTCTTTACACAGCTTAATGGCATGCATCGATGTTTTGAAACTGCCTTCTAGGCGGCGAAAATGATCATGAAAGGTTTCAAGTCCATCAATACTGATACCGACATATTGATATTCAGCGGCTTTGATTTTCTCAATATTATCTTCATTGATAAGGGTGCCGTTTGTCGATAATGCGACATAAAAGCCTTTGGCTTTTGCATATGCGGTGATCTCAAATATATCGGGGCGTAGCAGGGGTTCACCGCCAGACAAAATAATCACTGGCACATGTGCTACGTCAAGATCATCGATCGTTGCTTTAATTTGTTCTGTGGTCAACTCATCTTTAAAATCAATGTCTAAAGAGGTTGAGTAACAGTGTCTACAACTTAGATTGCAGCGGCGGATCAAATTCCAAATAACCACAGGCCCCGGCATTTTTCTAGCAGAGGGGATTGGTGCATCGGTATTCAATGTTTTAAGAAGTTGAGAAATACGAAACATGGTTATACCTCTTTATGCTTTAAACGTAGTCCGGTCTTTTTTAGGATCCGAGTACTGGTGAGCATGTCGTTACTACGTAAATGGTTAGCTAGAATATGATGTATCTGAGCTTTATATTCGTCGATGTCGTCTTGTGTTTGACCATGCACCATGGCAAAAATATTGTAATTCCACAGTGGTAAGTGACGCGGACGTAGGTAGCAGTGGCTAACGAAAGGCAGATCACCGATTAACTTTCCTAGTCGACTCGCTTCACTATCTTCAACGTCCCAAACTGTCATACCATTATGTTTGTAGCCAAGCTTGTAATGGTTAGGCACTGCAGCTATACGGCGAATGATACCGTTATCCTGCATATCCTGAGTCATTGTTAAAACATCTTCTAAACTAATGCCTAATTCATCTGCTAACCAATTGAAAGGTTTAGGTATAATTGGCAGTCCATTTTGAGTTAGCAAAATATATTGACGTTGTAATTCAGTCATAGATTGACTTAACTCTCTTGGTTCAGACTTCAAAGTACAGGCCGACATAAAACTCCTCCAATTTAGGCACGTTTAAAACGGTCAAACCCGTTTTTGATTCAATATCATCAATCACATAATCTATTTCTGCTTGTGATTCTGTACCGATAACAAACCACATGTTGAGTTGATGGTTGCGCTCATAGTTATGTGCAACTTGCGGGAAGCTATTGACTATGTCTGTGACCTCTTGAAATCGTGATAGAGGAACATCTATCGCTGCTAAGGTAAATGCGCCACCTAAACATGCAGCGTCAAACATCGGCCCGAATCGCGTTAAAACACCTAATTTCAACAAGTTATTTAGTGTTTCTATGATTAAACTTTCATCACAAACGGGCATGTCACAAAACGCATTATTGGCCGTTTGATAATTGATTTCCTCAGCTATCATGGCAAAAGGGCTCTCGCAAAGTGGCAGTCCTTTTTGTAAGGTATTGATTAAATACTTTTCGAGCGCTGAAAAAGCATAAATTCTCTCTGCTTCGGGTTTAATTGTTGTTGCTGTTCTCATGTATTTACCTGCCGTTGATATCTGGCGCCATGTTGTTTATAAGCTTTGTTGCTAAACAAGATGTCTTTGTCGATATGACTGAGCCCAAGTTCTGCAATAATGGTGGCTATTTGCATTTCAACTTGCTGAGTTGACTGCCCGTGGATCATACAAAATAGGTTGTAAGGCCAGCTTGGCATCCGTCTTGGCCTTCTGTAACACAGGGATATTTCGCTTCTTAAAGCCAATTGATTAGCTATTGCGTCGACGTCATCATCGTCAATGTTCCATACGACCATAGCGTTGGCGTTATATCCAAGCTGCCTGTGTTTGACGACGAGCCCGAAACGTCTTATTAAACCGTCACTTTGCCATGTACTAATTTGTTGAATAACTTGCTGTTCTGATACTGCTGTTGAAGGCATTGTTTTTACAGACATAGCGGTCAATTGATTTGCGATGGCTAGGTAAGGCTGGCTATTAATTGGCAGACCTTGCTCTACTATTTCGCGTAGTTTGTTTAACTGCTCATTGCTTAAAGGTAAAAGGCTTGGTCCCGTTTCTAATGCCAAATTAATCATGATGAACCCCAGAGAAATTAACCTTAAAAGACAAATCAATATGATAAGACGCTTCCATAGGTAATACTAAAATAGGAAATCCGGTTTGATTTTCAATTTCATCAAGCACTTCTTTTAATATGATGGAGTTGCCAGCTGCAACCACAAACCACAAGTTATAATGATTCTGTTGTATATTGCTGTGGCGTGCATAGTTGTGATTGACGGCATCAAACTGGTTAATAATGGCTGCTATTTCATCGCGTTGATCTTCTGGAACCGCGATGGCTGCAAGGGTGCTCGCGCCTGCTTTTTTATGATCAAAAACAGGACCTACTCGAGACAAGATATCCAGGCTATCAAGATCTTGAACTGCATCTAATACTTCGTCTTCTGAATAGCCCAACTCGTCAGCAACCTTTTTAAATGGCTGAGCACAGAGCGGAAATCCTTTTTGATACTGATTAATAAGCTGTTGCTGTAATACTGAAATAGACATTAACCGCTCCTAAAGACCAATCTGATGGGCTCTATTGGTAAAGAAAATACCGCTAGGACTCGTTGCTTCTAGCGTTTTTAACAACTGCTGATTTTGGGTATCGTATATCTGCACTTCATTGTTATCACGTACTGACATCCACACATTTTCGCCTCGAGGAGTAAATTCCATATGCAGTACTGCCGGTCCCGGTTTTAAGGTTTTAACTAAGTCAAAACTTTCGGTATTAAATACTTGGATGGTATCGTTACGCGGGAAAGCAAAGTTGACCCATATCTGACGATTATCCGGCTGCGCCATAACAAAAATAGGTTGTCCGTGGGCTGCAATTTCTCCAACCTGTAACCAAGTTTGGGTATCAATAATAAGTACTTTATGTTGACCAACAGCAGGCACGAAGGCCAAATTACCGGCGATAGCCCAACCTTCTAGGTGTGGCATTTTGTAGACTGGTAGTTTTTTATCCCCCTTACCGTAGTCTTTTAAAATACGCTTAACGCCATTTTCGGGATGCCATAAATCGATTAATGCCATGCCATCTTCACCAAATAACCCGGCAATGTAATAGCGACCGTCAGGACTAATTAACGCATCGTAAGGAAAAGAACCAATGTCAGTAAACTTAGTTAATGCCATCTTTTCTTGAGAGAAATCTGCTATCCAGATTTCGTTAGTATCGAATAAACTAAAAACGAATTTCTGCCCCGGAGCATCCACTAGGCCAACAACTTTAGAGCGTGCTGGTTGTCCGTTTTTAAGCTCTGGTTTATGGCTTACTATGGTAGCGGGGATGTCGGCAACAAGTTCAAGCGTTTCGCTGTTGAAAACCTTAACACCGCCTGGCGTATAGTTTGAAACCGCAACGAGTTTACCGTCTTGACTTATAGCGCCACCAATACTGTTACCTGATTGAATAATGCGTTTGTCGATTTTGTCTTTTAGGATATCAACCTTGGTTAGACCACCATCGCGGCCGAAAACGTAGGCAAAACGTTCGTCACGAGAATAAACAATAGAAGCATGCGATAGATCGCCTAAGCCATCAATTTCACTGAGTTCGCTGTTGGTAGAATGATTAACAATTTTTACCTGACCTGTGGCACGTTCGATAATGACCCCCAAATCGCCAGTTGCACGTAATGCAGCCGTCTTATTGCCGACGTTACTGCAGCCGGTAAAAGCAAGCATTGAGGTTAAAGTTAAAGCTAAAATCCAATTACTTTTCATCGAGAACTCCATGTTTCAGTTGGGTCGCTAACCATTGCGCGTCACTTGTCGACAGAAATGCATTCCACGGCGGCATAGCCGTTCCTGGACGTCCTTGCAAAATGGTGCTGGAAATAAATTCGGTTGGAATATTTACAAAGTTTTCGGGCAGTAGGGCTGGGCCCAATCCACCTTTTAGAGTCATGCCATGACAAGATCCACAATCCTGTTTGAGTAAATGAATCAGTTGTTTTTGGCGTTCAGGCGCTACTTCTGCCGCTTGCCCATAGAGGGGGATGGCTGTTAACGCTATGTATAGAATACTTTTAACTAAAAGTAATGATTTTGTCATTTAATCCTTCCACCAAAATGCATTTGATTAATGGTTTTATTTATAATTCCACACAAAAAGCATGCCTATCAATGCCTTATTTGTGCAAAATTGTTTTAAATCAAATGTAATGTGAATTGTAAAGAATCGTAAATCGGAATTGACTTTAGTCATATTGGGGTAGTCCTAAAGTGGAGTATGTTAAATGGCAACGCGGCATACAGCCGTTTTAAGCGTGACATTAGATTGCGCAAGCATTTATTTGCACGCACTCATGCACTTGCGTTGGTACAAAGTTTTTAAACAAATTTGTGGCTAAACAAATGTGCAAAACAAACTAGATTGTTAGGGATATCTTATGAATAAAATGAAAATGGGATTGTCAACGCTTAGTCTTGCTATCGGGCTTAGTGTTTCTGGTTTTAGTGGTTCAGCAATGGCTGGTGGGCAGCCTCATTTGTCTGATGCAGATTTCGAAAAAGCACAGCTACAATATTTCCAACGTTGTGCAGGTTGTCATGGTGTTCTACGTAAAGGTGCTACAGGTAAAAACCTTGAGCCAAAAAATACGTTGAAAAAGGGTCAGAAACGTCTAGAGAAAATTATCTCTTACGGTACTGAAGGCGGCATGAACAACTTTGATGATATCTTTAGCAAAAAAGACATCAGCAACCTTGCGACATTTATCCAAATGACTCCTCCAGTACCACCGGAAATGTCTATAGAGCAAATGCGTTCGCACACCAAAGAGTATGTTGCACCTAAAGATTACCCAACTAAACCGCTTCACGGTTTAAACTGGAAAAACTTCTTTGTTGTAATCGAACGTGATGCAGGTACTGCAGCAATCGTCGATGGCGATACGAAGAAAATCATTACCCATATCAACACCGGTTATGCAGTACACGTAATTAAAGGTACTGAAAACCACAAAATTGATACTGCGGAAGATGTAGGTCGTTTCTGGTACACCATTGGTCGTGACGGTAAAGTGAACAAGATCGATTTATGGCAAACTCCTGAGAAAATGTTAGTTGCTGAAACTAAGATGGCTTACGACGCACGTGATATTGCGGTATCAGGTGACGGTAAATACGTTATCGCTGGTGGTTACTGGCCTGCGCATTTCGTTATCATGGATGCGGTTACATTAAATCCACTTAAAGTTGTATCTACTCGTGGTTACAACACGAAAGGTGAGTTTATTAATGAAGCACGTGTAGCGGCTATCTACACTGCACCGAAAACGTCTTCATTTATCGTAGCAGTGAAAGAAACCGGTCAAATGTTGCAAGTTGATTATAAAGATTTAGATAATCTAACAATCACTAGCATCGCATCAGCTGAATTCTTGCATGATGGTTTCTTTGACCCAACAGGTCGTTACTTCCAAATCGCAGCAAATGCATCAAACAAGATGGTTGTTATTGATACCAAGAAACGTAAGTTAGAAGCAATGATCGATGTTGATACGCTTCCTCACCCTGGCCCTGGTGCTAACTGGATTGATAAAGACTGTGGTCCTGTAGGCGGCACAACTCATTTAGGTACTGGTCTTGTATCTGTTTGGGGTAACGATCCAATTGGTAACCCTGATAAAGCATGGAAACTTTGTTATGAAGTTGAAACAGATGGTGCTGGTGCATTCATCCGTACCCATGAAAAATCACAATATGTTTGGGCTGATCAGCTGAAACACCCTGAACCTGAAGTTCAACAGTCTGTGCAAGTATTTGATAAAGATACTCACGAAATCGTTAAAACTATCCGTGTAACTGAAGATGAAGGTAAAGCTGCTCTTCACATGGAATTCAACGATGACGGTAGTGAAGTTTGGGTTTCAGTTTGGAACCGTAAAGATGCGAAAAACCCAACGGGCGAGATCGTGGTTTATGATGCGAAAACGCTAGAAGAAATTACGCGTATTAAAGGCCTCACTACGCCAACTGGTAAGTTCAACGTATTCAACCGCGTGAACCACAAAACTTAATTTTTTGTAAACTGACAAGCAAGCCACACTTTCTTTAAAAATAGCTTTATAAGGCGTTGTTTTTATTAATAAGGAAAATGTGGCTTGTTTTTTTATCATTGTTTAAAAAAATAGCGGCACCTGAGGGAGTCAACATGGAAAATAATAAAAAACGGTGGTCTGGATTTTGGAGTAAGAAATTGATTTTAGGTACATCAATTTCAACTGCTGCAATTCTATTTATCGCAGGGATCATCTTTTGGGGTGGCTTTAACACCGCAATGGAAGCAACAAACAAGTTAGAGTTTTGTATTAGCTGTCATGAAATGAATGACAATGTTTATCAAGAATACATACCAACAATTCATTATGCAAATAGAACTGGTGTGCGTGCGGGATGTCCAGATTGTCATGTTCCTAAGCCTTGGATTTATAAAATGATCCGTAAGGTGCAAGCATCTAAAGAAGTTTTATCATGGTTAACAGGTAAAATTGATACTCCAGAAAAATTTGAAGCTCACAGATTAACGATGGCAAAAAGTGTCTGGAAGGTAATGAAAGAGACCGATTCTAGAGAATGTCGAAATTGTCATAACCTACAAAATATGAACCCTGAATTTCAGAAACCACGCGCGAGAAAGCAGCACATGGCTGCGATTGAGGTTGGGCAAACGTGTATTGATTGCCATAAAGGTATTGCGCATAACAATGTTCGCCACATGTTAACGGATGAGGAACTGGAAGAGTTAGAGCGTCCAAACCCTGAATTCATTAGACCCTTGCCTGAACTTTACAAACAAGGCATGGAAAATGTTGAAAAAACAGAGAAAAAAGCAGCACAAGAACGATTAGAGGCCAAAAAACTTGCTCAAGCAGAAGTACAGGCGCAAATTGATGCAGCGGTAGAACAAGCGGTGGCAAGTCAACCTAAGTCAGGCGGTTCAACTACAGCACCTGTGCAGCAAGAAAGCGCGATCAACGTTGACTGGTCAAAAGCAGGTAGTCGAGAAATAACCGTGTTTTATCCTGGCACTGCGTCGATAGAGTGGGTCCATGGTCGAGATCATGGTGGTAAACGTGCATTTACTAAAGGTGAGCGTTGTGTCGATTGTCATGATGCTGAAGTTGCCGAGATGGGGGCTAATATTGTTTCGGGAGAAAGTGAGAAAGACTTAGAACCGAATATTATTCCTAACAAGCGAGGCTCTATACCACTAACTGTTGATAGTACTTATGATGATGAGTTCTTATATATGCGATTCAGTTGGAAAGAGGGTAAACACACTCCCGTTCCTTTTGTTGAGGGTGGTAAAATGGATCCGGACAATGCGGTTAAGATCGCGGTGATGCTAGCGACTGATGAAGTTGAGTATGCCGACCGAGCGGGTTGTTGGGGAACTTGTCATGTTGATGCAGAGAGTATGCCGTTACAACCGACAATTGATGAGTATAGTAAGAGCTCATTAGCAGGTCGTACTGAGATCTCCAATATCGTGACTAAATATATCAAAGAGAGTCGCACTAAAGTTGAGTTAAAAGGACGCCGAGGCAAAAAACTAGGCGGCTGGGATAAACTTAAAGATGAGGCTGATATTGAAGCGCTAGTGGAAGAAGGTAAGTACATGGACCTGATCCGATATAGTGTTGGCACCAAACAAGTTGAAGACGGCTCGATCATGGCTGATAGACAGATGCATAATGGCCAAGGCGCGACGGTTGAATCGACTTTCATTGGTGGAACTAGAACCGTGATCTTCAAACGTAAGCTAGTTTCTGGTGAAAAAGGTGACATCAACTTGGATACAGGCAATACCTACAACTTTGGCTTTGCTATTCATGATGATTACACCAAATCACGCTATCACCATGTATCACTTGGCTATAAATTGGCATTTGATAACGAGGAAGCTGAGGTTAACGCCATTAGACAATAACGAAGTGGCATTACAATTGTAATAACAAAAAGCACTATATCGCTCATATAGTGCTTTTTTATTGCGTTTGATAATTAGGTTTAGCCGGTAAGCGTATTATTTGTATCGATAATAATGTTGTGATCTATTGAATTTATGACTATGTTTTTGAATATATAGCGATTATATTCACTAACATGATTTAGAATAAGCAATGAAGCTTATTTAATATGCGCGAATAAAGCATAACAGCTCAATGTAGGCGTTAAATATTAAAGGAATAAAGGATGTTTTTAGAGACAAATAAGGCAGAATTAAGATCGCTTGATATCAATGATAGTGCGGAGTTTTATGCATGGTCATGCGATCGTGACGTTACTCAGTTTAGTCTATCAGCGTATGCATATCCTCAGTCTAAAGCTGATATTTCAACTTGGTTGTCAGGTATTAACGCAAATAAAACATGCGTGACATTTGGTATTTGCAGCGCTAAAACGGATAAACTGATTGGTTATGCAGGTATTGCATCAATCAGTTCACTCAATCGTTCAGGTGAATATTTTATCCTCATTGGTAATAAAGCATATTGGGGTGACGGTATTGGTACTGAAGTAACCAAGGTGATCACCGATTATGGATTTAATACACTAGGTCTACATCGCATTGAATTAACGGCTTATGCCAATAACCCCGCCGCCATCCGCGCGTATGAAAATGCCGGTTATATGCATGAAGGTTTGAAGAAAGACGCGGGTTTCCGCAATGGTGTGTTTATCGACAAAATTATGATGGCGATTCTAGCTCCTGATTGGCAAGGTATCTTATAGTTGTTTAAGTCCCAAATTCAGCAATTAAGAAGTCAATGAAACAACGTGATTTTTTAGGTAAATAGCGACGATGAGGGTAGATGGCAAACATGCCAAATGTCAGAGTGCGATAACCGGGTAAGACTTCCTCTAAGGTGCCTGATTCAAGTGCGTCTTTGATAATAAAGTGGGGGATCAAAGCGATACCGCCACCAGAAATAGCCATTGCTTTGACAGCGCGAGGACTATTTACCGCAACATTAGACTTGACTGTAATGATTTCAGTTTTGCCATCGGGAGCAATGATAGGCCATTGCTTGCCAATCCTAAAGTTACTATCAATGATGCAGTTATGTTGGTTAATATCCTGCGGCTTTCGCGGATGACCATGAGTGGCTAAATACTGGGGGGAAGCACATAAGGTTAGCGGAAAGTCTGCGATCTTCCTGGCGATAAGACTAGAGTCATCGACACTGCCAATGCGTATCACCACGTCAACAGCTTCTTCTAACATATCTATCATGCGGTCTGTGAGTTGAAGATCTACTTTAATATCGGGGAAACGTGCTAAAAATGCAGGTAACTTCGGTGATAACATGGTATCGCCAAACGTCACCGAGGTACTTATACGTAAGTTACCGCGCGGTGAAGTTTGCTCACCCGTCACATTGTCGACCAGTTCTGAGAACTCATCTAATAAGGGCAGGGCACTATCGTAATAACGTTGACCTGCTTCTGTTAATGCTAATCTGCGGGTCGAACGATTGAACAAGCGTACACCTAATTGCGCTTCAACCTCGGCGACGTATTTGCTGACTAACGCCTTGGACATAGTCAAGCGCTCGCTTGCTGCTGTAAAAGAACCGGTTTCAACAACCGCGATCACCGTTTTAATACCGTCTAGTGTATCCATAAATTATCTATCCATGTAATAAGTACAAGTCCTTTCTGATTTAGCTGTATCGCGCGAATTACAATACTACGTTGAGCTCACAATACCGTTCTGATCTTACAGTACAACTATGATCATCAATACCACCATGATTGTCAATACTACGTTGACAATCATTCAATGGAACACCTGTTTATCAATAACTCAACTTAATCGATACTTACTCCATCAACAACGCAGCAATGCAATATGGATTAACATACATTTAAGGAAGTTACTTATGTCAGCAATTAAATTATACCGTCACCCATTATCAGGTCATTCTCATCGTGTTGAGGTTTTTCTCTCTTTATTAGGTTTAGACAGTGACATCACTGATGTTGATTTGATGAAAGGTGCGCACAAACAGCCTGAATTTTTACAAAAAAATAGCTTTGGACAAGTGCCTGTTATTGAAGATGGTGATATCACTTTATCTGATTCTAATGCCATTTTGGTTTACCTTGCGAGTAAATATGATTCTTATCGCACTTGGTTACCTGAAGACTTTGCACAGGCTGCGCAAGTTCAGCGTTTTCTGTCTGTTGCTGCGGGTAAAGTTGCATTTGGCCCAGCTGCAGCACGTTTAGTGAATGTGTTTGGCGCTGGTCTTGATCATCAAAATGCCAAGAATATTTCACATGCATTACTCGGTGAAATCAATGTTCATCTTGCTGACAATACTTGGTTAGTAGGACAGCTACCAACGATTGCCGATGTCGCAAACTATGCTTATATCGCCCATGCACCAGAAGGTGATGTTTCATTAGAGGAATATCCACATGTACGTCGTTGGTTAACCAGTTTTGAAGCGTTGAAAGGGTTTGTGCCTATGCAAAAAACGATTGTCGGTCTCGTGGCTTAATCGGCTGATTGCACTTATGTAAATCTGTGATGTGTAAACATGGTGATTTGTGTAAGTGCACACTTAATAAAACCTATTTAGCAGAACAGTTAGAACCTATTTATTAACACTAATGGCA
>Ga0209396_1001628_pt1 | contig 24583 bp, 19 predicted proteins | sample GOMGulsemesocosm_6_FD_184638 | JGI IMG/M metagenome (GOLD analysis project Ga0209396, IMG submission 184638) | Methane-oxidizing microbial communities from mesocosms in the Gulf of Mexico - GOM8C Gulf of Mexico (SPAdes) (version 2) | ecosystem: Environmental > Aquatic > Marine > Cold seeps... | reverse complement strand
TAATGTGGGTATTTTAGCGCGCGATCCAGCCTATCTTCCTTATATTCAAAACGCGGTACAGCCAGAAAAGATTCGTCAGTATTTAGCGCATGTTATGGGCGAAAATAGTGATGTTAAATTGTATTCTTTACCCGGCTTGGATGCATACAATTTAATGTTGGAGCAAGCGTTAGGCGGTGGTGGTATTGCTAGTTTACGGATTGATCCTCAAGGTAAAGCAATGGCGCAGCAGTTATTAGATATGCCTATTTCAGTGCCTGCTGATATGGCGCGCCAAGCGCAAGCAAATTATAACGAGCTTATTTCAGAAGCTATTCCAAACACTCTTTCAAACATAGATGGAGCATTAGCGTAATGGCTATTTTAAGCTCAGAAATTGAAACTCATAGTGAAGAATTTGCGAATAATTGTGCAGCAATGCAAGTCGCGATTGACGAGTTTCGAAGCGTAGAAGAAAAAGTATTGGCAAAAGCCGAGCAAGCGAAAGAAAAATTTCGTAAGCGTGGAAAGTTATTACCGCGTGAGCGTTTAAATCTTTTATTGGATGGCGGCTCAAACTTTTTAGAACTGTGTTCGCTTGCAGGTTTAAAAATGCATGACGATAAAGATGGCAGCAGCGCGGGTGGCGGCATTATTGCTGGTATCGGTTATGTGGCCGGTAGCCGTTGCATGATTCAGGTAAATAATAGCGCCATTAAAGGCGGAACTATCTCACCTGCTGGCTTGGATAAAACCTTACGCATTCAAGAAATCGCCCGTGCTAATAAATTACCGATTGTAACACTAGCGGAATCTGGTGGCGCCAATTTGCAATATGCGACGGATGTTTTTGTTCCGGGTGCGCAAGCGTTTGCTAACCAAGCACGTTTATCAGCAGCAGGTATTCCACAAATCACGGTTGTGCATGGTAATGCAACGGCGGGTGGTGCTTATCAGCCAGGGCTTTCTGATTTCATTATCGCGGTACGTAATAAAACAAAAATGTTTTTAGCTGGACCACCTCTGTTAAAAGCAGCGACGGGTGAAATTGCAACGGATGAAGAATTAGGCGGCGCTGAATTGCATGCCTATGAAGCCGGTACTGCAGATTATTTAGCCGAAGATGACGCTGATGGTGTGCGCATTGCTCGTGAAGTTATGGGTGGTTTGCCGTGGAATGATCAAGTTGCTCCGCGTACTGAAAAAACTTATGACGAACCATTATTTAGTGCTGATGAGTTATTAGGTGTGGTGCCTTGTGATTCTAAGAAGCCTTACGATGTGCGTGAAGTGGTTGCGCGTATTGCGGATGGGTCTGAGTTCCAAGATTTTAAACCTGACTTCGATATTCAAACCGTTTGTGGGTTTATTAAAATTTCAGGTCATGCGGTTGGTATTATTGGCAACAATGGTCCGATCACTGCGAAAGGTGCTAACAAGGCCGCGCAGTTTATTCAGTTGTGTGATCAGAACCAAGTTTCACTTTTATTCTTACACAATACTACGGGCTTCATGGTCGGTACCGATTCTGAGAAGAGCGGCATCATTAAGCACGGTTCGAAGATGTTGCAGTCGGTTGCCAATGCTCGTGTTCCTAAGATCTCGATTGTGATTGGGGGTTCTTACGGCGCTGGTAACTATGCGATGTGTGGTCGCGGCTTGGATCCACGATTTATTTTTGCTTGGCCAAATAGTAAAACTGCGGTTATGGGCGGCGCGCAAGCGGGTAAAGTTTTACGCATTGTGACCGAAGAGAAGCAGTTGAAAATGGGTCAAGTACCTGACGAGAAGATGCTTGATCAGATTGAGCAAATGACTGCAGCGAAATTAGAAGCAGGTTCAACGGCTTTGTTCGGCACAGCACGCATTTGGGATGACGGTTTGATCGACCCTCGTGATACCCGCAAGTTGTTGGTAATGCTATTAGACATGTGTGATGAAGAGAAGCATCGCTCTCTTCAGGGTAATAGTTTTGGTGTATCGCGTTTTTAGTATTTTACAAAGAGCGATTGACGGTTTTGGTTTTTAAATCGCTTTCGCTTGCTATCGATATTGGGTATGTCGTTAGGCGGCACGCCGTGAATACGTCCATGTAGGCTCGTAGATCCCATCCCTGGGATCTGACGGCCTTAAACGCCACACCCAATACCGATACGCGAAAGCTAACAGCAACAAAATTTGAAATGACGTATCTCGTTTCAATATATGAAGTTTTACAGTAATAAAATCTTAAATGTAGAGTTGAACAAGAAAGCCTAAATACAGTAATAAGCCGTCAGATTTAGATTGTTGAAGGCTTTGAAGAATAGAAAGTATTAGAGGCGATGTATTAGGTGGCTCGTTTGAAGCCCTTCTACAGCAGGGAGCTGCGGAGAGCCTACAGGGAGAGCGCAGCGGCGTATTTACGGCGTGGCGAAGAACGAACTACCTAATGCAGAGTAAGCCCATATTGAGAGTTACGGCGTTATGAATATCAACTATTTTAGCGCGTACGAAATTATAAAATTAAAGATTAAAAGACTAGGAATAACAAAATGATCCTGACTCAAGAACACAAAGAAATTAAAAGAACCGTTCGTAACTTTGTTGAGAACGAAATTAACCCACATATCGAACAGTGGGAAAAAGACGGTATCTTTCCAGCGAAAGAATTGTTCAAGAAAATGGGTGACCTAGGTTTATTAGGCATATCTAAACCAGAATCTGCTGGTGGTATGGGATTAGATTTTTCATATGAAATGGCAGCTGCAGAAGAATTCGGTGGTATCACTTGTGGTGGCGTACCCATGGCTATTGGCGTACAGACTTGTATGGCGACGCCTGCTTTAGCGCAGTTTGGTAGCGAATATGTGCAGCAAACTTTCTTAGCGCCAGCGGTTGCTGGTGACATGGTTGCAGCGATTGCCGTCAGTGAGCCAGGTGCAGGTTCTGATGTTGCAGCGATTACTACGACCGCTACGAAAGACGGTGATGACTACATCATCAACGGTTCTAAAATGTGGATCACCAACGCCACTCAAGCCGATTTTGTTTGCTTGTTAGCGAACACATCTGACGATAAGCCGCATAAAAATAAATCATTAATCGTAGTGCCGACTAATTTAGAAGGTATTAGCTTCTCTGAAAAGTTAGACAAGCTGGGTATGCGTTCTTCTGATACTGCACAAATATTCTTTGATAATGTTCGTGTGCCACAGAAAAACTTAATCGGTACTGAAGGTGCTGGTTTCATGATGCAAATGATGCAGTTCCAAAAAGAACGTATGTACGTTGCGGCGATGTCCTTAAAAGGCATGGAACTTTGTATTAACTCAACGATTGAATATACCCGAGAGCGTAAAACCTTTGGTCAGCCAATTATTGATAACCAAGTAGTTCATTTCCGTTTAGCGGAATTGCAAACTGAAGTTGAAGCATTGCGCTGCATGACTTACCAAGCATGTGAAGGTTTCTTACAGGGCGAAGATATGACTCGTTTAGCGTCTATGGCTAAATTGAAATCGGGTCGTCTATCTCGTGAAGTAACGGATGCTTGCCTACAATATTGGGGCGGCATGGGCTTCATGTGGGATAACGTGGTTTCTCGTTTATATCGTGATAATCGTTTGGGTTCTATCGGCGGTGGTGCGGATGAAATTATGATCGGAATTATTTGTAAATACATGGATATCTTGCCTAAGAAGCGTAAGTAAAATTAACTAAGTGCTTTTTTATTGTCCGTAGAATTAACCAGGAAAATAGTTAATGTGCGGTGAAGTATGGAGTTTAGCGTTCGAGGGCTTCTATAGCAGGGATGCTATAGCAGAGCTTACAGGGAGCGTATTCACAGCGACCGAACAAGGATGAACTCCATGCTGAACGCAAGCACATTGACGGGCAAGTTGTATTGCATTGCCTAAATGATTGAGAGTAGCGAGATATGAGCCAACAAGAATTTGAAACACTGGTAGTGCAAGACCAAAGCCCTGTATTACGAGTCATGCTAAACCGTCCTAAACTGGCGAATGCCATGAACCTGAAAATGGTCAATGAGCTAATGTCGGTGATGGAGAAAGTTGAAGACGAACACTATCGTGTATTAATTATTAGCGGTGGTAACGGCAACTTCTGCGCCGGTGGTGATATTAAAGACATGCAATCAGCAGGCGCTGATAAGCAAGCTTTAATCGAACTTAATCGTGCTTTTGGTCGCTTGATTACCAAAGCTGATCATCTGCCTGCTGCGGTTATTTGTGCTTTAGAAGGCGCAGTGCTCGGCGGAGGTTTTGGTTTAGCGTGTGTTTCTGATTTAGCGATAGCCGTTGAGAAAACTCAGTTTGGATTACCTGAAACGTCGTTAGGTATTATTCCTGCGCAAATAGCACCGTTTGTGGTTAAACGCATAGGCTTGACTCAAACGCGTCGAATGGCTTTATTTGGTAATCGCATTAAAGCTCAAGAAGCAATGAGTCTAGGTTTGATACATCAGGTTGTAGACAATAACGAGCAGCTTGAAGAAGCCGTCTTGAAAGCAGTGAAGCTGGCGCTTAAATGTGCACCACGAGCATCTCAGGTGACCAAGGCCTTGATTCATAATGTCGACCAACAAGATATTGAATCGTTATTAGATCAAGCCGCTATCGATTTTTCTGATGCGGTGATGAGCGAAGGTCGTGAAGGCGGTGCTGCTTTTATGCAAAAACGTTTACCGGCTTGGGCTGATGTCTCAGCAACTCCAGAGCAAGCAGCAAAGGAAACAACATAATGAGTTCTTCTTTAAATAAAATGAATAAAGTACTTGTCGCTAACCGTGGCGAAATTGCAGTACGGGTTATTCGCTCTGCGCAATCTTTAGGGTATCGCACGGTTGCTGTATTTTCTGAAGCCGATGCTAATGCCCCTCATGTCAGCATTGCAGATGAAGCGATTTGTATTGGCGCAGCACCGGTTGGCGAAAGTTACTTAGTCGCTGACAAATTAATTGCAGCCGCGAAGAAAACAGGCGCGGATGCGATTCACCCAGGTTATGGATTTTTATCTGAAAACTCCGCTTTCGCAAAAGCCTGTGTTGATGCCAATATTGTATTTATTGGCCCTCGCCCAGATGCGATTGATCTAATGGGCAGTAAGCGTCATTCAAAAATTGCCATGATTGCGGCAGGCGTACCTTGTATTCCTGGCTATGAAGGTGCTGATCAAAGCGATGAAGTATTAAGAAATGCCGCGATCGAAATTGGTATGCCAGTGATGTTAAAAGCCAGCGCCGGCGGTGGTGGTCGAGGCATGCGTTTAGTGACAGATGCGAATGACCTTGATGAATTGATTAAATCTGCACGCTCGGAAGCGCTGAACGCATTTGGTAGCGGCGAACTAATTATTGAAAAAGCAGTGATGCAACCGCGTCATATTGAAATTCAAGTGTTTGCCGATAGCTACGGTAATACGGTTTACCTGGGTGAACGGGACTGTTCAGTACAGCGTCGTCATCAGAAAGTTGTTGAAGAAGCACCATCGCCTTTTGTTAATCCAGAAATGCGTAAAGCGATGGGTGAAGCCGCAGTTAATGCAGCGAAATCTTGTAACTACGTCGGTGCGGGCACCGTTGAGTTTTTAGCGGATAGTGAAGGTAACTTCTACTTTTTAGAAATGAATACGCGCTTGCAGGTTGAGCATCCTGTGACTGAATTAATCACGGGATTAGACTTGGTTGCGATGCAGTTGCGTGTTGCTGCTGGCGATAAGCTTAGCATTAGCCAAGAAGATGTGACGTTAACAGGTCACGCTATGGAAGTGCGTTTATACGCCGAAGATCCTGGTGCGAATTTTATTCCACAAACCGGTTTATTAAACTTGTGGCAGCCTGCTTCTGGCGATGGCATTCGTATTGATTCAGGCATTAAATCGGGAGTTCAGCAAGGACAAACGGTTAGCCCGTTTTATGATCCTATGCTGGCAAAAATTATTGCTTATGGTGAAAACCGCGAAGAAGCACGTCGCCGTTTAGTGCTAGCCGTTGAAGACAGTAAGTTATTAGGCATTAAAGATAACCGTGCATTTTTAGCGTCTATCTTGCGTAACGATTCCTTTATTCAAGGGGAAGCAACAACTGCATTTATAGGCGAAGATTTTAGCGAAGATCCTAGTTTGCAGCCATTACAAGCTAAAGATACCGAAGTTGCTTTGGCCGCGTCTATTTTATGTGCTTTGAATTCTAAAGTGAGCACGGGAACAGGTTGGCAGAATAATAGAACGGGTAGCCGTGTTATTAAATTGTCGTGTGAAGATCAGATATTTGAGCTCGCATTAACCACCGTTGAGAATACCATCACGGTTGACTTTGTCTCTACCAATGCAGATGAAACAGCGCAAGCTAAGCCGCAGCAAACGATTAAGATCCTCGAACAATCTGAAAATACCTTAAAGTATTTACATGATGATATCGTTCGCAGTATTACTTATAGCCAAACAAAAGGTGCAGGTGATGCGCTAGGCTGTGATCAAGTCCACTTGGCAGCCCGTTATGGTAACTTAACCTTTACCGATATCAGTTTGCAGTCAGCGAAGAAAAACAAAGGTGGATCAGATCAAGTATTAGCCTCGATGGATGGTGGTATGGTTGATGTGATGGTGAAGGTCGGTGATGTTGTAGAAGTTGGCCAGACGTTAGCCGTATTAGAAGCGATGAAGATGGAACACCCATTGAAGGCAGGTGTTGCCGGTACGATTGCAGAAGTATTAGTACAAGCGGGTGATCAAGTAAAAGGTCGTCAGAAATTGATACAGATTACGGCTGAAGATACAGAGTAAAAATTTGGTTTATGAATCGCACTTCGCTTGCTATCGGGATTGGATACGTCGTTAGGCGACACGCCGTAAATCCATCCATGGAGGCTCGGCTAAAAGATCCGTCTTTTAGACGGTCTTTAACGCCGCACCCAATTCCGATACGCGAAGTGCTAGCAGTGTTCCAAAATTAAATATCATGAATGTTAGAAGCTCTAGATGTATGGAATAGTGTTAGCCGTCAAATTTATTTTATTCTCGGTCTAGAATCTGAAAAGAAAATTGTGGCCTTGTATTAGGTAATTCGTTCAAAGCCCTTCTACAGCAGGGAGCTGTAGAGAGCCCTCAGGGATGAGTTTACGGCGTGGCAAAGAATGAATTACCTAATGCAGGGCTTGCTAAAATTTAGCGTCTCGGCGTGAATGCAAGCATGCGGAATTTAGTATAAATATAAGTTAAGGAATTTATTATGAGTTCATTGAAAAACAAAACAATTATCATCACTGGCGCTAGCCGTGGTATCGGTCGCGAAGTTGCTTTAGCGTGTGCTGCTGAAGGTGCAAATATTGTAATCGCTGCTAAATCTGATCAGCCTCATCCAAAATTGGAAGGTACGATTCACTCGGTAGTTAAAGAAGTTGAAGAAGCGGGCGGTCAGGGCCTAGCCGTTAAAGTTGATGTGCGTAGTGAAGAAGACATCGATAATCTAATTGCTCAAACTGTAGAAAAATTTGGTGGTATCGACGCGATTATTAATAACGCCGGAGCTATTGCGTTAGCCGGTGTTGAATCAACGCCGTTGAAGAAACTCGATTTGATGATGCAGGTTAACTTCCGTGCTGTTTTCTTATTAAGCCAGAAAGCGTTACCGCATCTGAAAAAATCCGATCATGGCCATATCTTAAGCTTTTCGCCACCGTTAGATTTAGATCGTCGCTGGATGCGTAACCACTCACCGTATACATTGACAAAATACGGCATGTCTATGCTGACCATGGGTATGTCGGATGAATTTAAGCGCTATGGCATCGCTGTAAACGCGCTATGGCCTCGCACTGTTATTCATACTGCGGCAACCTCTTTTGGTGGTAAGCAATCCTTCGATCGTGCTCGTGCTCCTAAGATAATGGCGGATGCGGCATTTGCACTGTTGAAAACAGAAAATCGAGAGGTCACCGGTCAGTTATTGATTGATGAAGATTTCTTGCGCACCCAGGGTGTGGAAGACTTTGAGCAGTATCGTGCGAATCCTGAAAGTGATAAGAAAGACTTGATGCCTGATTTGTTTGTTCAAGATGCGGATGCTTATGTACGTGGGGCTGTTGCTCCGCTTGCGGGTTTGGTTGACGAATAACAAGCGAAAAGAAGGTTGACCACAGAGAGCACAGAGGACACAGAGAAAAGAAAGTAAGAGAGTAATAAAAGTAAGAAGTACATATAGGTGGTAACCAGTATTTCTTTCTTTATTGTTTTATCTGCTTGTTCTTTATCTTTCCTCTGTGAAGCGAAGCGCTCTGTGTCCTCTGTGGTTAAATAGATTTTATCTTTTCTAATATTGCTTTAAGAGTAACAAATATGTCTTTAATGAGTTTGCGCAACGAAGGTAAGGTTGCAATTATCTCCATGGATAATGGCAAGAACGCCAATAACCTAGAATTTGCCCAACAGCTTTTAGACTTGTTAAAACAAGTTGAAGAAGAGAAATCCAATAAAGCATTAATTATTACTTCAAGTGATGAGAAGAGCTGGAGTCAGGGTATTGATGTCCCTTGGATGATGGGCAGTATTCAAAGTGGTAAGCATGATGATGTGAAAGAGTTTTTGCACACTATGGATGCTTGTTACACGGCGATGATGAGCTACCCAATGCCTATTATTGCAGCAATTAATGGTCATACTTTTGGCAATGGCTGTGTTATCGCCTGCGCTTGTGATTTCCGTTATATGCGTTCAGATCGAGGGTTTTTCTGCTTCCCTGAAGTCGATATGAGTGTTCCATTTCTTCCTGGTCTGATTGATGTGATTTTAAAAGCGATGCCAATATATCGTTTTAATGAAATGATTCTTTCAGGACGTCGCTTATCAGCAGAAGAGTTAAAAGAAGATAAAGTGATTGAGCAAACGTTTGACAGTGCTGATGCTTTGTTTGAAGGCGCTTTAGCGTATGCTAAAACTTTTACTAAAGGACGTGCTATTTTTGCTGAACACAAACGTCGCTTACATAAGCCTGCGATTGATGCCTTAGCCGAAAAGAATCCGCCGCTGATTGATGCTATGAAGGTCTTATTATAATCCCATTGGTTACCTAATGGGATACGCCCATTTTTTTAATTGACTAAGACAATGGGTTTTCATGTTGTGCTCTGCTACTGCCAGAGAACCAACGAGTAATATCTGCACACGCTAAGTATTTCTAATAAATAATACCGTATCTAGAACAAACTTTTATTTCATTTAGTGCTGCTTCATTATAAACCTGAGCTTATTTTAAGCAGCGTATCAATGTTATCGAGTAACTATTCAGATAGTTCAAGTTAAGACAGAATAAAATCCATTATTGGGTGTTTGTGGAGCAAATATGCGAGGCAGGAGCCGAACTAAGGCTACAAGGAGCGTAGCGCTATGAACACCTGCAATAGCTGGTATTTACGCCGTTTTGTGGAATAAATACCCAATCATGGATCGTTTTTAAAACCTGCTGAATAGTTACGTTATCTATTCAGCGTTTGGTTTATGAGTGAACTCTATGCGGTTGCCGCTAGGCTCTCGGATCATCATGTGTTTCGTTGGACCCTTACCATTAAGTTCGGGCGAAAACTCAATGACGACCTTTTCTGCAAGAATGAGGCGTTGATGCAATTCGTTTAATATTTCAAAACTAGCGACAGACAATGCAAGGTGATGTAAGCCTACATTGGTTTTGCGATTAAACGGCACCAGTTCTTGGTCATCAGCTATCTGCCAGAGCGTTAGAACAATATGGCCATCAGTGACAAACTTAGCAGGGTAATTAGGCTTTTCACCGACAAGCTTCCAACCTAAGGTATCGACAAAGAAACTGCTGGAAGCCTCTAAGTTAGAAACTGACAAACCCAAGTGGCTTAGCCCTGAAGTCATTACTTTATTTTGCTGGTTAAGATTATTGTCTGCAGACACTGTAGGAATTCCTATGGTTAGTAAAAAGCTAAAGATAATTCGAAACATAACATTCATGAGTTACTCGATGATTAATTGAATACTCGACTTGCAGTGATTGTCTCGATATTTATGAACAAGATAAATGGCTTGGTTAGCATTAAACTATTCCATCAAGTGGAATAATCCTTTTGCAAAGTCTGATTGATTTTCAGACCGTGGGATAGAAGCCTGCTAATGATGCCTTACGGCTGACCTTGCCATTTTTAAGCAGTTATCCTCGATTATGGCGTCCTGTGGAGAAAAGAATTAATGCGACTAACTTATAGCTATTATGGCCATTTGGGGAGCTTGAATAGGCATTATTGGGCTTAGGAGCAGATAAAAATCAAGTTACCAACACGATCTGTGCATAAGTATGGGTATAAAGTTTATATAACATGCTACAGCCTTAGTAATACGGGCTACTTAGTTAGATTGTTGCTTTTTCGAACAATTGTTTGAAATTGTTTAAACCTAGTAAAGTCAATGGGTTGCGGGCTTTTTTAAAAGAAAATTAAGGGTGTATAAATAGTTCGAATTATTTTGATATTAATGCAATGCAAGACTTGTTATTAAAAATATTTAAGGTTATTTAGAAACAATATTGGAAGTTATCATATTTATATCCACAGATAGTGTGGATAACTACAAGGATAACTAAGAGAATAACTTTTTAAGGGCTATTGTTATCCTATTCCTGTGCAGCTATTTCGCTCTTGCGGTCAGATTGTTCGTTTGTTAATCAGTGAGCATGATGGATATTGGCTAAGCAGTTGACTTATTTTCTGGTAAGATATGCAACCCATTATTTATCTTTTTTTAAAATATCTTTATCAGGCCATTCCATGAAACTATTAATCCGTAATCTTGCTCGTACTATCACAGAAGAAGAACTAGGCGCTTTATTTGCCCCTTTTGGTGAAGTCGCTGAGTGTTCTTTGGTAATGGATGCTAAAACCGGAGAATCTAAAGGGTTCGGTTTTGTAGAAATGCCAGCACCTGGAAATGGCAAAGCCGCGATGAAATCACTTAATGCCACAGAAATTGCTGGCCAAGTGATTCGTGTAAAACGCGCCGCAGAAGAATAGATCGCTTCTCTTAAGAATTGTATAGCACGGAAGCAACATGTCTCAATCTGACAAAACAAGCGGTGATCTAGGCGATCGTTCAAACGAGGCGTCTGAAAATAAGCCTTCGCAAGGAAAATCTCCCCAGAGCAAAGAAGGCTCGTTAATTAAGTCTTCTAGCATTGTCAGTATCATGACCTTACTGAGTCGAGTATTAGGCTTAGTACGTGATGTCGTAGTGGCCCAGTATTTTGGTGCTCGCGCGGATGCCTTCCTAGTAGCGTTTAAAATTCCTAATTTTTTACGCCGCTTGTTTGCCGAAGGCGCATTTTCAGTCGCCTTCGTGCCGGTGCTTTCCGAATACAAGACGCAGCGCAGTATCGCCGAAGTTAAGATGCTAATCGCCAGTGTCTCTGGCGTTTTGGGTTTGATACTGTTTTTAGTCACCGTCGTCGCCATGCTATTGGCTCCATGGCTGCCCTATGTATTTGCCCCAGGTTTCAGTGATGATGCAGAAAAGTTTGCCTTAACCGGTAATCTGATTCGTATAACCTTTCCTTATTTACTGTTTATCTCTCTCACCGCGTTTGCGGGTAGCATTTTAAATGCTTATGGCCGCTTTGCGGTGCCAGCATTTACCCCCGTATTACTCAATATTTGTTTGATTTTCTCGACCTTAGTGATGACGAGCTGGTTTATCGAACCGTTGTACGCCTTAGCTTGGGGTGTCTTTATGGCGGGGGCATTGCAGTTTTTGTTTCAGCTACCGTTTATTGCTCGTCTTGGTTTGTTAGTACCACCGACATATCAGCCTAAGCAAGAAGGGGTTGGCAGAATACTACGCTTAATGGGGCCTGCTTTGTTTGGGGTGTCTGTTAGCCAGATCAATCTATTACTTGATACCTTACTAGCGTCTTTCTTAGAGCCTGGCAGTGTTAGCTGGTTATATTATTCCGATCGCTTGAATAACTTGCCGCTTGGCATCTTTGCTATCGCCATTGGCGTGGTAATTTTACCCGCACTGTCGAAGAAGCATGCGGAAGATAATTCTGAGCACTTTGCGCAAACCCTTGATTGGGCGACACGGATGATCTTCTTGTTAGCCTTGCCTGCGGCGTTGGCCTTGGTCGTATTAGCGACGCCTTTAATGGCGACTATCTTTTTCCATGGTGAAATCACGCCATACGATATTGGCAAGATGACATTAAGCCTACAGGCTTACGGAACGGGCTTGTTTGCCTTTATGTTAATTAAAGTCTTGGCACCGGGTTATTACGCTCGCCAAGATACTAAGACCCCTGTGAAAATTGGTATTCAAGCCATGGTGGTGAATATGGTCTTGAACCTTGCATTAGTCGGCCCGTTTCAACATGCAGGACTTGCATTGGCGACTTCGTTGTCAGCATTCTTCAACGCATATATGCTTTACCGTGGCTTAAAAGCGACGGGGCACTATAAAGCTCAACCGGGTTGGCTCGGCTTTGCTGCCAAAGCACTCGTTGCGAATGTCGCGTTGTTTGCGGTGATGTACTTCATGATGGGTGATGCACAGCAGTGGCTTGAATGGGGCACTTGGCAACGTATTGGCTGGATGTCGGCGATTGTGGGTGCGGGTGTGGGTAGTTACTTCATTACCTTGGTTATATTTGGTCTGAGACCTAAGCATTTGAAAGGCGCTCGCTTTTAAAGACAGAGCGATTCAGCATAGGGGAAGGAATTAACCGATCCTGACTCCGTGTGCTTGCCTGTTAATATACTATTCCTCCACTTTATTCGTGTCCTCTTTGCACTCGGTAGTCGAATCATTTACCTGTCAGTAACAAATAAAAACATTTTGATTGAATAACCCAATCGTTAGCGTATCTGCTAAGCCCTTGATTCGCCTGGATGTAGTTATAAAGCATTAATTGGGTTAACAAATAACCAGATACATCTCATTACAGAACCCATTTATTTATCTGCTTAGTATGGATGCAGTCTAATTAAACATGATGACTTGAGCAGGATCGCACAGCATTTTTACAGGAGTAGCCTAAACCAATAAATATAATTAATAGGTTCTGAAATGAAAAAAATTAATCTAGCCAGTCTTGTCGCTGCTTCAAGCTTAATGCTTGCAGCAACCACGTCTACTGCACAAATGGCCGGCCACAATGTGGTTCTTGTTCATGGACTGCAATCTGAAACACTTTATCAAGGGAAGCAAACCGATGAACAGCTAAGTCAGAATGCCGTAAATTATTGGGATGACTACTGGTTAGATAAAGGTGATTATCGTCTCGATTGGGATACTAATGATCGAGTTGAAGGTAAAACTGCAGAACGAGCCTACGATGTAGTAATGCAGCTTTCTGATACCAATGCGTGTACTAATGGCTGTATCTTTGTAACGCACTCTACCGGTGACTTAGTTGCACGTTATGTTTTTGATAACATGGATACTTGGTTAGAAGCTGCTGGCAAACCCGCTCTTAATGTTCTGGCGTCTATCGATTTGGCCGGTGCAGGCGGTGGTTCTGAATTGTCAGATTTAGCCGTTGATTTACAACAGAATGATTCTTGGTATGCCGCTCCTTTAAAAGCCGCATTAAGTTATTACACCGGTGGTTCTACCACCATGCCCGAGAACTTGGGTGCTATGTATGATCTGCAAGTAACCACAGCCAGAAACATTGCGACCACGCCGAACAGCATTCCGCGCTTACGCTTCGTTGGTGGTGGTGATGATGCTTATATGACTTCGAAAGCCATTCTAAATGGAACTGATGATTCAGTCGTTGCTTTACACTCTTCTTGTGGTGCGATCAATGCGCGCGGTATCGACTCATGCTCAACACGAGTGAAGATGGACGGCCAAGTCGATTCAGCTAATGGTCCTGATGGTCTCGTTTATAATAACTATCCTATTCTTCAGGGCGAGAACATTTCTCATGCGGGTATCATGAGTTTTTATGGTAATACTAATGCCGTTGATGATGAGTTAGCGTATGTTAGAAATAGTTTCTCAAGTAATGGTTTAAGTGTTGAATTTGATACTTATGTACTTGATTACAAGCCTTGGTGGTATGGTTTCTGGGCATCAGCCGATCAGTATCAGTATGTGAAAGGTTCGGGTGATAAGATGGTTTCTGAAATCATTTACGATACCTTTAATCAATAGCGCATTAATTAATAAAAACTAAGCGCATGCAATATAAAAGGGGATGATATTAATCATCCCTTTTTTGTTTATCGTGTTTTTAGTGGGTCCTTAAAATGATATTTGAAAAGCGCAAGGAGCTACTTATGCTTAGCTCGGCAATCATCATCGGTTCTATTTTACTATGGCCAGCTTCAGATAATGAGGAGTTAGGATCTAAGGCTCTTGATCAGAAAAAATCGCCTAGTATAGAAAAAGTAAATATTGAAACAGTGAGTGCGTCGAGTACGGCAAAGGAACTGGAGAAAAAAATACTGCCTAAGGCATTAGAGCCTCAGACGGTGGAAAAAGGGATGCAGCATGAAATGCAGCGAGTTGCGGATATTTATGAGCAGCGTTCTAAATATGCACCCTATTCATTGTATCTGTCAGCAGAGCAAACAGACTTGATTAATCCCAATCAAAGTCATGAAAGTCCTAGAGCTTATGATATTGATGGTCAAAGCGTTAGCATTTTAATTAAACCTTTAAAGTACCGTTTTTCGACGGGGCAAAAAATTGAAGTCGATATCCAAATAAAATCTTCAGCTGAAGGATTAAAATCTATTACCAAGCTCGGGCTTGATGTCATGGCGACAAGCAGTAAAGAACTATGGCCAATGAAATCAGTGAGCGATGTCCAGCAGGAAGGTATTCGCACGATCAAGGCTGAGTTTGATACTAGTAGTGAACTCGCCCGCTTTACTGAGGAAGATTATTCGGTTGTGGTGAAGGCAAGCTTTAGTGGTGAATCTCCGGTTATACAGAGTGCTCCGATAAAAATTGTGAATAGCATCGCTAGTATTATCGGGTTGGGGTCTAACCGTATTGAAAATAATGATTTGATCATTCCAATCAATATAGAGGCGGACAAGTCCGGTTATTATCAAGTTTCGGCCAGTTTGTTTGACGTGCAATCGAATACTGCGATTAGTTTTTTGATTGCCAAGGAACGTTTAAGCAGTGGTTCAAATACACTAGAAGCCAAGGTTCAGGGACTCGTATTACGGGATAAAGGATTTTCAGGGCCATTTCGCTTACAGGGAATTACGCTAGTAAAAAAATCAGAGCGCCCCGGAATGGTGGAAGAGTATGGTATTTCAGAAAAAAGCTATTCTGTTGATGCTATCGATTTGACGGATTTTGAGTCCATTCCTTACGACGATCCAATGACTGAACAACGCTTAGAGTTTATGCGAAATATTGGGCAGTAAAGCCAGCCTTTGTTGGTCGAAGGCTGTTTTTTTTATAGTTTAACCGCCCACTCATATCCCTTTATGCGTATTTCAGTATCACTAATGTCTAGGTCTGTTGGCTCTAATACGTTCTCACCAAATTGGTAGCGAGGCTTTATCAAGCCTGCGCTCATCTGGGTATCATAAATACTTGCTTGCTGGCGAATACTCTTATTGAGTTGCTGGTATTTCTGCCATTGTTGTTCGCTGCTGTTGTGCTGCAAGCGTTCGCAGGTTTTGCTGGGAGAAATAATGTAGGTAGAAGCATTATTACCGCCAAACCCCTTAGCGTTTAGAAAGCTGATGGGCATCGCTTTTGGATCAAATACTTCGTGTTGCAATACAAAGCGTAAATTATCTTGCTTAACGTCGCTGGCAATTTTAACGCTAGTAGTGATGCCGGGTAAGATACCTTCAGACCAAGCTCCTAGTGTGGTAAATAGCTGATCAGCTGAGGCGGATGCTAGCGAGTGGCCTAAGTGCGCTTTAATGGCGGTGATTGGCCACTGTTTAATTTTGAATGCTTGTGCGAGATTGGAGAATATTTCTGATTCAGTGGTGCGGTTTTGTGGCGTACTGCTGCCATGAGCGTGTACGTAACTGCCCTTGGTTACGGCTTCTTCACCTAGATCTCTTTTCGCTGCGGCCAGCGCTTTTCCCATTGTTATGTAATTACCTATGCCTGGGCTTGAAATGGATTTTTTGTAGCCATCGGCATGAACAAAGACATCGCCTATTGAACCATGAGCCGTTAATCCTAAGTCGAGAGTGAGCTGGGCATCGCAAAGAACAAAAAACTGAGCTGACTCAGCTAAAGTGAACCCGGTATTTTCTGCAAAAGGGCGGCTAGCGTTTTCGAAGGGCGTGCTTTGATGTTGCTCAAGCTGATCCAGTTGGCGAAGTTTTTTCTCTGTCGCGAGGGCTGTCATAGCGTTGTAGCCTTCCACAATTTCTGGTTCTAGCGGTGCTTCACTGGTGCCAACCAATACGATGCGTCGCTTACCTGAGCGTATGTCATCACACGCCAGCTTAAGGTTGTATAAAAAAGTGGCGCAAGCACCGACCATAGTGCCGGTGGCGCCAATATTGCCGAGAACATAGGCATTGATAAAATCAGCGGGCATTTGTGCCAAGCCTAGTGCGCATTGCTTAGAGCTGGTGCGCTTGCCCAAAGTAGGCGCTTGCAACATACCAGCGTGGCCCTCAGGGCTGAGCTGCCCCATTGCCGCACCGGCATAAACGGCAATCTCATCAGGTTTCACATGAGAGCTGAGCTGCTCCCATTCAATACCGGTTGAGCGTATTGCATCTGACGCGCCATATACGGCCATTTGTAGACCACGTGGATGATGATGAGACGGATAAAGCTGGGCAGGATCAAATCCTTTCGGCATTTGAGCGGCGCTTTGCACGGCACTTTTTTTATAGTCTAGCTTCCAGCACGGTTGACCTTGTTCATCTGTGAAAGGCGAGTGGAAAGGCGTTTTATTGGCATTCCAGTGAATATTATCCCATTGGCGAATAAGGCTATGATCGAGTAGGTATTTTGAATCGCTTGCTCGGGATAAATCATCGTCGCTTAGCCCCATGACCTGTGCAAGACTTTGCAGCGTTTGTTGCTGCTTAGTTTGACTGATAGCATCAAAAATAATGCGGCGATAACCATGACCTGCAGAGCTACGGCCAGCGGCGCTAATGCCTCCATAACCGGTAATGATAACGGCTTTGGTATGATGATTGTGCTGGCTCATGATGTTTCCTAGGTTTCGAGAAATGGCATTGGCCTTATTATGAGCGCATAAGAAAAAGTCTTATTAGGATGAAAGGGACAGAAATTATGTTAAAAAAGACGTATTAAGCGGCCTTTTAGAAAGACACTCATGACTTCAACTTCCGATCCAAGCTTGAATACGAAAATGCATGTGGCAGGCAATAATGTTCGACATATAACCATTCTTGCCTTTGAGCAGATGCTCGGGTCGAGTGCGGCTACGCCGATGGAAATGCTAGAGGCTGCAAGAGCTAGGTTGAAAGTTAATCGCGCTGATAATGTCGACTTTAAAATAGAGGTCGCCGCGCCAGATGCGGGACCTTTATCGCTATTAGGGGGCTTTCAAATACGCCCTCATTGTCAGTTATCCGACATAGAATCGACGGACCTAATTGTTGTGCCCGCACTATGGCGTAACCCGCTGAATACACTTCGCAATCATAAGGACACGACAATACCGTGGCTAAGAAACCAATACCTAGCCGGCGCAAGTATCATGGCGATTGGGACGGGGGTTAGTCTGGTGGCAGAGGCCGGTATTTTAGAGGGCAAAGCCGCCACGACGCATTGGCATTACTTAGAGCAATTCACCCGAGAATATCCTCGAGTTAATCTTCAGACTAAGCACTTACTCACTCAGTCTGGACGAATTTATTGTGCCGCCAGTGTAAGCTCGGCAGCGGATATGATGATTCATTGGTTGGGGCTGGTTTTCGGTAAAGAGCTTTCGCTGCAGGTTGAGCAGCAGTTCTCTCCAGAGGTACGCAATTCGTTTGATGCTAAAGTATTTCATGCTGAGATGGGCAATCAACACCCTGATGAGTTGGTTGCTAATATTCAAAGTTGGCTGCAGCAAAACCTTAGCCAAGGCTTGGATTTAAGCACTTTAGCGAGGCAGGTAGAGCTGAGTTCAAGGCAGCTTAGTCGGCGCTTCAAAACCGTCTGTGGCAAGACCTTAGGGCAGTACCAACAGCAGCTGCGCTGTCAAGAAGCAAAGGACTTATTAAAAAATACCGACATGGCAATTGCGGATATTGGTCTTGCGGTCGGCTATAGTGATATCAGTCATTTTGGCCGTATCTTTAGTCGGTATTCGGGGCAAAGCCCGAAAGCGTATCGTAATAAGGTGAGACATAAGTTGTTTGTAGGCTAATATTTCTGTTCACTTGCTGGTCAAGTCGCTATAATCCCGCAGTTATTTTAGGCGAGGTTTATCGGCGGTATGCGCCTTATTCGTGGGTTATACAACATTCCATCCGACTTTTCGGGCTGCGTTGCGACTATCGGCAACTTCGACGGTGTTCATTTAGGGCATCAAGCGATTCTGCAGCAACTGAAAAAGCAGGGTGAGGAGCATCAGCTACCAACGGTGGTTATGATGTTTGAACCTCAACCGCGTGAGTTTTTTGCACCGGATCAAGCCCCTGCACGTCTAGCAAATATGAGCGAGAAGTTACAAGATCTCGCTCGTTTTGGCATTGATTATGTTTTGTGTCTGCCATTTAACCAAAAATTACGCTCGATGAGTGCCGATCAGTTCATTCAAACGATCTTGCTGGATGGGCTAAAAATTAGCCATTTGATCGTCGGTGATGATTTCCGCTTTGGTTGTGACCGTACCGGTGATTATCACCTGCTACAAAAAACAGGGCAGCAAGCCGGCGAATCGACTAGAGAGAAAAGCGGCTTTAGCGTTGAAGATACTCAAACCTTCGAGCTAGACGGTGAACGAGTAAGCAGTACTCGAGTTCGAGAATATTTAAGCGCCAATGATTTAGCTGCGGCGAGTAAGTTACTCGGTCGCCCTTATCGCATGAGTGGCCGTATTGGTTATGGCCGCCAGTTGGGACGCACGATTGGTGTGCCCACCGCGAATGTGATTTTACAGCGCAATAAACTGCCGATGACGGGTGTTTATGCGGTGAAAGCGATTGAAATTACAGTCGACGAGTGCAATGAAAGCCAAGCACTGGGTCACGAGGGAAGTGTTAAAGAGAAAGAATGGCAGGGTGTGGCAAACATTGGGGTAAAGCCTACAGTTGCGGGTACGCCTGAGCCTTCGTTAGAAGTTCATATTTTCGACTTCCCTAGTTCCGCAGAGGAAGGCGATCTTTATGGCAAGCGCTTAACTATTGAGTTTTGCCAGAAAATTCGCGAAGAGAAAAAGTTTAATGGCTTGGATGAGCTGAAAGCAGCCATTGCCAATGATATGCAGGTTGCGCGGGAATTCTTTTCCCCCAGCTAATAACTGATAGCGATCGGCAGTACAACGATCGCGTAACGAATAATCAGATTTAAATTTTAAAAACATAAGTGCCTAACCGCAGATTATAGTTGGAAGAAAAAATGAGCAAAAAAGACAAAGCACCAGAGAGCCAGTACAAGGTTACATTGAACTTGCCAGAAACAGATTTCCCAATGCGCGGAAACTTGGCACAGCGTGAGCCTGAATTATTAGCCCAGTGGCAAGAAATGGGTTTGTACCAGCAAATTCGTAATGCCCGCTCTGGTCGCGAACAGTTTATTTTGCATGATGGCCCTCCATACGCGAACGGTGATATTCACATCGGTCACGCGGTAAACAAGGTTTTAAAAGACATCATCATCAAATCTAAGACTATGTCTGGTTTTGATGCGCCGTACGTTCCTGGTTGGGATTGCCACGGTTTACCGATTGAATTAAAAGTTGAAGAGCTGGTGGGTAAAGCGGGGGATAAAGTAACTCCGGCTGAGTTCCGTCAGCATTGTCGTGAATACGCAGCCAAGCAGGTGGATGGCCAGCGTGAAGGTTTTAAACGTTTGATGGTATTAGGTGATTGGGAAAACCCTTACCTAACCATGGACTTCAAATTCGAAGCCAACATCATTCGTACTCTGGGTAAAATCGCTGATAACGGTCACCTAGAAAAAGGCTTCAAGCCGGTTAACTGGTGTATGGATTGTGGTTCTGCATTGGCAGAAGCGGAAGTTGAATACCAAGATAAAAAGTCTATCTCTATTGATGTGAAATTTGCTTTCACTGATACCGCTGCTTTGTTGACTGCCTTTGGTGCAGACGCTGCTTTTGCTGAAAAGACAGCGAACATGGTTATTTGGACAACGACGCCTTGGACATTGCCTGCTAACGAAGCGGTATCGGTTCATCCTGAATTAGAATATTCCTTGGTTCACATTAATACTGAAAGTGATCAAAGCGAAATCTTAGTGTTAGCAACGGCATTAGTTGAAGATGCAATGGGCCGTTATGGCATCACAGATTTTAATGTGATCGCCAATGCGAAAGGCGAAGCTTTTGGTCAGTTGCCTGAGCAAGAATCAGCACCTTTCTCTGTGACGCATCCGTTCATGACTGTTGCTACTGGCACTGAAGAGGAGAAGGCAAAAACTGTTCCTGTAATTACTGGCCATCACGTGACTGCCGATGCCGGTACCGGTTCTGTACATACTGCACCAATGCACGGTGCTGACGATTATGTGGTTTGTAATCAATACGGAATTACTTCTGAATCAATGTTGGTCAGTGCTGAAGGCAACTTCATCAGTACTCCGGCATTAGAAAGCTTAGAGCTTACTGGTTTGTCGGTTGCTGATAAAGGTGTGTTCCGCGTATTGGGCATCTTGGGTGATCCTTCAATCGGTGCGGTTGATTCATTAATTAAGAAATTAAAAATCGAGCACAGCTACCCACATTGCTGGCGCCATAAAACGCCAATCATTTTCCGTGCGACGCCGCAGTGGTTTATCGCCATGGAAGCTGAAAAAGCGGAAACGTCTTTATTATCACAAGCGATGGATGCGGTTGAGAACGATATCGAATGGCGTCCAACGTGGGGCAAGGCTCGCATCGAAGGCATGATGAATGGCCGCCCTGACTGGTGTATTTCTCGTCAGCGTACTTGGGGCGTGCCGATTGCCTTATTCGTTCATAAAGAAACGTCTGCACTGCATCCAGACAGCAAAGCCTTGATCGAAAAGGTGGCGTTGAAAGTTGAAGAGAAAGGCATTGATGCTTGGTTTGAATTAGAAGTACAAGATCTTCTTAGCGCCGCAGATGCTGAAAATTATGTAAAAGTGACTGATACCTTAGACGTATGGTTTGACTCGGGTGTGACGCACGCGGCCGTGCTTGATGAACGTGATGGTTTGCAATCTCCTGCTGACTTGTACCTTGAGGGTTCAGATCAACACCGTGGTTGGTTCCAGTCGTCACTATTAACGTCGGTTGCTGCTAAAGGCAAAGCGCCTTATAAAACGGCTTTGACTCACGGTTTCGCCGTCGATTCTAAAGGCCGTAAAATGTCGAAGTCGATCGGTAATACTGTATCGCCAATCGATGTTATGGATAAGCTAGGCGCTGATATTTTACGCTGGTGGGTAGCCGATACTGACTACAGCACTGAGATGACAGTTTCTGATGAAATTTTAAAGCGTAACGCCGATGCTTATCGTCGTATTCGTAATACTTGCCGTTTCCTATTGGCCAACATCGCTGGCTTTAATCCTAAAACGGATTTGGTCGCGGTTGAAGATATGTTGCCATTGGATGCGTGGATCTTGGATCACGCTGGAACTATCGATAAGCAAGTAAAAGAATTGTATACCGACTATAACTTCAGTGGCTTAACTAAGTTATTGATGAATTTCAGTGTGGGTGAGTTGGGTGCTTTCTATCTAGATATCATCAAAGATCGCCAGTACACCTGTAAGGCTGATGGTCTTGCTCGTCGTAGCGCGCAGACTGCCTTGTATCATATTGCGGAAGCAATGGTACGTTGGGTTGCTCCGGTACTGAGTTTCACAGCCGAAGAAATTTGGGCTGTATTGCCGGTTGCTGTTGATGCGCAGGGTAATGCTGTCGAACGTGAAAAGTCAGTGCTACTGGCTGAGTGGTATCAGCTGCCTGAAGTTAACAACCTTACTTTAGACGATGCTTACTGGCGTGAAATCATGGCGGTTAAAACTGCTGTGAATAAAGTGCTAGAAGAAGCTCGTTCAGAAAAAACTGTGGGTTCTAGTCTAGCGGCTGACGTGACTTTATACGCTGATGAAGCATTAAAGGCTCAGTTAGAAAAGCTAGGTGAAGAACTGCGTTTTGTGACGATTACGTCGAAAGCCGATGTTGAAACTTTGGCATCAGCAGATGAATTAACTACTCAGAAAACTGATATTAGTGGTTTACGTTTGTCGCTAGCGGCCTCAACCGCTGACAAGTGCGAGCGCTGCTGGCACCACAATGTGACGGTGGGTTTACACCCTGAGCACGCAACCTTGTGTAGCCGTTGTGTAACGAATATTGCAGGAGATGGCGAAGTACGCCATTTCGCTTAAGCTAGATATATTGAAAATAGAGAATATAAAATGAATCAAGAACGCAAGGCTGGGGAACCCTCAGCCCTGATTTGGTTGTGGTTGACGGTCTTCGTGATTGCGTTCGATCTCATTACCAAGCAGTTAGCAGAAAACTTTTTAAACTATGGTCAGCCTGTACCGATTTTACCGGTATTTGATTTGACCCTGCTTTATAACCCTGGTGCGGCTTTTAGCTTTTTGGCTGGAGAAGATGGCTGGCAGCGTTGGTTCTTTACTGCGATTGCTGTCGGTGTAAGCATCATGTTGATTGGCTGGTTGTCTAAATTACCGCGTGAAAATAAATGGTTAGCCGTGGCACTCGCATTGGTTTTAGGGGGCGCGTTAGGCAATTTGGTTGATCGCTTGGTCTATGGTCACGTCATCGATTTTATTTCTGTGCATTGGGCGGGTTCTTATTTTCCAGCCTTTAATATTGCCGATAGTGCCATTAGCATTGGTGCCGTGATGTTAGGTTTAGACGTAGTCTTTGAAGCGCGTCGTGAGAAGGCGGCTGCGAAAGCAGAAGCTGAGTTGTCCACTAAAGAAAAAGGTAAAGAATAATGTCTAACTCTATTCAAACGATTGCTGCTGACTCTAAAATATCTATGCACTTCGCATTACGTATGGACGGTGTTGCAACGGATGGCACACGTAAAAAAGACGAAGTTGATTCAACCTTTAATACAAAACCAGCTGAATTTGTATTGGGTGATGGTAATTTATTGCCGGGCTTTGAAGAATTTTTAATCGGTCTAACAACCGGCGATCATAAAACCTTCATAGTGCCTGCCGAAAAAGCATTCGGGCAAACGAATCCGCAGAATATTCAAGAAATGAAGCGTTCTAGCTTTGCCGTGGATATGCCTTTATCTCCTGGTTTAGTGGTCTCTTTTGCTGATGCGGCTAAAGCTGAATTGCCGGGGGTGATTAAATCCATCGAACGCGATTATGTGATGGTTGATTTTAATCATCCGTTAGCCGGTAAAGATTTAGAGTTTGAAGTTCAGATATTGGCGGTGGAAGCTTAAACATGAAAATAAAAATGGCGAATCCTCGTGGTTTTTGCGCTGGGGTAGATCGTGCAATTGATATCGTAAATCGTGCTTTAGATTTATTTGAGCCGCCGATCTATGTACGCCATGAAGTTGTTCATAATAAATTTGTCGTCAATGGTTTACGTGAGCGTGGCGCTTTATTCATTGATGAACTGCATGAAGTACCTGATGATAGTATTGTGATTTTTTCGGCCCATGGCGTTTCTCAGGCCGTACGCCAAGAAGCGACAAGTCGCGGCTTAAAAGTATTTGATGCAACGTGTCCTCTGGTCACTAAAGTACATCTGGAAGTTAGCCGCTATAGCGCTGATGGCAGTGAATGCATTTTGATCGGTCACAAAGGCCACCCAGAAGTCGAAGGCACCATGGGTCAGTACGACCATTCTAATGGCGGTGATATCTATTTGGTTGAAGATGAAAAAGATGTCGCTGCATTAGAAGTTAAAGATCCTTCAGCGCTTTATTATGTGACCCAAACCACGCTGTCCATGGATGATACGGCCAAGGTCATTGCAGCCTTACGCACTAAGTTTGAAAAAATTGAAGGGCCGCGTAAAGATGATATCTGTTATGCGACGCAAAACCGTCAAGATGCGGTTAAAGTACTCGCGACAGGCACTGAGCTATTGTTAGTGGTTGGTTCGCCAAATAGCTCCAATTCTAATCGCTTGCGCGAACTGGGTGAGCGTATGGGCGCCAAGGCTTACTTAATTGATAATGCTGAAGAGATTCAGAAAGAATGGCTAGATGGAGTCGAGAGTGTTGGCATCACAGCCGGTGCTTCGGCTCCAGAAGTATTGGTGCAGTCTGTGGTTGATCGCTTAAAAGAATGGGGCGGTGAAGTGCCAGAAGAGCTGCAAGGGCAAGAAGAAAACGTAGTATTTTCTTTGCCTAAAGAACTTAGGCTGACTGAGATTTAATACCGAATAGGGTCTTAACTAGCATGACAAAAGCCCGCGATTTATTCTGCAGTAAGAATAAATCGCGGGCTTTTTGGCTTAAGAGTTACT
>Ga0209396_1001624_pt1 | contig 24640 bp, 17 predicted proteins | sample GOMGulsemesocosm_6_FD_184638 | JGI IMG/M metagenome (GOLD analysis project Ga0209396, IMG submission 184638) | Methane-oxidizing microbial communities from mesocosms in the Gulf of Mexico - GOM8C Gulf of Mexico (SPAdes) (version 2) | ecosystem: Environmental > Aquatic > Marine > Cold seeps... | reverse complement strand
TTCAGCAGTGAACCAATTGAGCAGCTCTTCATTAGCATAAATACCCATATGATAAAATCCAATGTGCGCTTTTTGAGATGCTAAACTTATAAAAGGTAATGGCAATTTTGGATCACAATGATATCCTACTGAATAGATACTATGTGGTACCACATAGCCTAACATTCCGTAAGACATCTCTTCTTTAAAACCTACTGGTAAATTATCTAAAATGATTTGACGCAATTTGGTAATAATTGGTTTTCGATCTTCTGTCAATTCAGCTAAATATTGTTCTGGTGTAGTGGCTTTAGATTGCATATTGGGTTATTTTAATTCATTTAGCAAAGTACTGATATCTACTTTATATACTCTACTAAGTCCATTATTATAACTGTTAACTTCATTTAAAAACTCAACGTTATTTAACTTCTTATCAGCTTTCAATATCGATCTTTTACTTGTAAAATACAACGTCTTAGTAGACCAATTTACAAACGGGCAATAATCCATATATTTTGAATTAATTGTTTCTCCCATATTTTTAGCTAAAGACCATTTTCCATCTTCTTTATAACTAATATATAAATCGCCACTTCCAAGTCCATCTTTCCTTTTATACCCTCCGAATAGTATAAAACTTTCGTCTGGAGCTATGTATGCATTGTATTCATAACTTTCCGTATTAATAGCTGAGGACATAGAAATAGCAACTTGATATTTTCCATTTTTCCATTCCGATAAAAAAATATCATCCTTTCCCTTAGCAGAAGGACGATCACTTGTAAAGTACATATTCTTTGAGTTTGCAATAGATAGGTAAAACTCATTATGTTCTGAATTTATAGGTGCTCCTAAATTTCTAGGTTCAGACCATTTTTCAGTTAATGATTTACGCTCTACAACCCAAATATCAAAGTCTTTAGTTTTAGTATCAGAAACTAACAAGGGTCTGTTGGATGCAAAATACAATTGCAAATTATTAGGAGACAAAAAGGGCTCTAAGTCTTTAAACATTCCTGAAAATGAAACTAAAGTAGCTTCTTGCCATTCACCTTTTACATTTATTGTTTTAAAAATACCTGACAACTCTTCATTAGGGCTTTGAATTGTAAAATAAGCTTCAGTTTGATTATGACCGATTGTAAAATCACGTACTTTATTAAAATTGTTTAGTATTGGTAATGCTGCTTTTTGAGCATTTGATAATTGTATACATAATAGGCATAAAACCGAAAAGATAACTTTCATTGTCAATAATTTATTTTTCTTAAAAATTAAAACAATTGGTGTGATTAAACACCAAACTGATTTAAATGATGATCCAAATGTTTGTAAAACATATTATTCCACTCTTTAGCTTTTAAATTCCCAAATGAGTGAGATTCTTTCCCTTCAAAATGAGCTTCCCCTAATTTCACAGTTTTATTAATGTATGCGATCAATCTTTTTTTCTCTTTTTTAAAATCTTTACTTTCTTTAATTAAAAATTGAGGCGCTGTATTTCCGTTTTTGGGATATGTTTTTTCTCCAACTACAGATGGTTTAACTAGTAATTTCAACATATATCTCACAAAACCATTTGGACGTTTGTGCTTATCATCAAATACCATCTCGTAAGTTACATTACAATGTGCTAGCATCTGATCTACATTCATTTTACCCCATTCGCCTTTTGTATCTGGAGTCAAGTTATCAATACGATTGATAACTTCCTGAGCATTGGCTTTTTCGAATATGTTTTTCATCTATATATGTTAATATTTCTAGTTGCTACATTAGTTTGTCTAAAATAACAAATTAATCAATATTCTCGGTATAAGTACACAAGATATGAATTTAACAAATATTTTATCTCATTCGAGGCATCCCGATAGCTATCGGAACGGGAAATTAAACCCACTGGTGGGATTGAAGTTAAAATTGTGTAGCTTTGAAAAAAAGGACCACATGGAAGAAAAGTTAATGTCAAAAAAGAAACCTGCATTTCCTATTTCAAAACAACTAAACAACTACCTTGTTGAATATAAAAGAGTTAGTGAAATACCAATATTCTATGAGGATTTATTGCGCTTTGCAGGTTCTGTAATAGTCTATGATAAAAATGATGAAGACACCTTATGGATTCGTGTATACTATACTGATTCTGAAAGATTAGAAATTGACTTAAGTTTAAAAAAAGTCTATACTATTTTATATTCTGATGGGAATGAGGATAATATAAAATACCTTAACATTGACGCTGTAGACTATTGTACTTTTGGAAACTCTAAACCTTTTAGAGTAAAAGTTAGAAATATTTTAAATGATAATTTCACCTATTTCTATGTTAAAAAAAATGACGCCTCTCGTGTTTATGGACTGGAATTAGAGCACATGCTTTCTCCTTACAATCTTAACTTTTTAATATACCAAAATACTTTAATAGAAGAACATATTGCAGGTATAGCTGGGGATGTTTTTATCAAAAATATGCTTCCAAAATGTACCGAGTCAGAAAAAGCGCAAATAGCCAAAGAATTCGTTAAATTTAACGAACGTGCTATGGTGCGTTACTTAGGTGATATGCGTTCCTACAACTACGTAATTATACCAATACATGACTTTGATCAAGTTGTGTATAATATCCGTGCTATCGATTTTGACCAACAATGTTATGAAGGAAAATTAAAGGTATATAGACCACAATTTTTTAAAGAAAATTACCAGATGGTAAAGTTGGTTCAAGAAAAGCTACAAGAATCTTCAGTACAACAATATAAAGTTGAAGAGCGCTCTATGATCGTAAAACGGTTTTTGAGTTTCGAAGTTAGAGTTATAGAACTTATTAACTGTATGAAAAATGACACCATTTCTACCGATAAAAATATTTCTTTATTAAAAGAACAAACCTTTGAACTTACTTCAGATGTAAACTTTAAACGTAGTGAAAATATGGGGGAATTACTAAAGCATACCTTAGACTATGTAAGACGTAACTATGAAAAACCCTTGACGCGTTTTTAACTCATTTATAGGGTTACTCTATTATACATTGCTCATTTACCTCAATAAAGGATATTGGTAACTAGCTTGATTTATAAAATAAAACAAGCTAAATTAATACTATATTTTTAGGATCAGCTAATCAACACGGAATTGTATCAATAAAGAAAATAAAAAACGCGACCCAAAAGGATCGCGTTTTTTAATCTTACTCTTATTACTATATAATCGTATTAATTAACTCTTGTAAACGTCACTATTAGTGTTAATGAATTATCAATAGTCACTCCTTGTTGCGTTATTATTTCATCTGAATCCTGTTGAAACTTTAACGTAGTTGCAGACAATTCAAGGATTGTAAATGGTGTATCCTCTCCATTTGAGGTCAAAATCAAAGTAGTACCATTTTTAGACCATGTTGAATTTGGTAATAATGGTAAATCTGTTTGAGTTTGAGTTGTTGTTTGACCGTAAGTTGTACTTGTTAATTCAATATCATAAGTTCCTTGAGCCAATAGATCATTTGGATTTTCAGTAAAACTGATTGAATTATTCATATTTTCCCCAACTCCTACATAAGTACTTGGAATAGCTTGTCCTTGAGTAGTTACCGTATTACTTCCTGTATAATTTAAATCTATCATTTCCCAAGTTCCTAAAATTTCTCCCGAAACATCAGCCGCAGGTATAACTAGCGCACCATCATCACTATCGCAAGAAAAAATTGTAATACTTAAGAATAATACTAATAGGGTTTTTGTAATTTTCATAATATTTATTTTAGTTATTTATTAATTAGTTTCCAAACTTAAAACTTCTTACCCATTTTTTTTGTTTTTTTTTCAAAAAAATGGTGGTGAGTTTATATTTATTACTTTTTTAAGAAAGATGATTTTAAGCATCTATAAAAAATAGACCAAAAATTAATTTGGCCTATTTACAAAAGCATCTCAAAGTATATTATTAACCCCTTAATCATAAACCATTTATGAGACACTTAATCTTAAAGCTTTTGATTAACATTACTTTAAATTTTAGTTCTTCTTAAATGTTTCATCTAAGTTTACAATAATAAACTCTGAACGTCTGTTTGCTTGGTGCTCTTCTTTAGAACACTTCACACCATTAGCACATTTATTTAATAATTCAGACTCTCCTTTTCCTTCTCCAGAAATACGATCTGCAGAAATTCCTTTGGAAATTACATATTGAGCAGTTGATTTTGCTCTCCTGTCAGATAAAGCCATGTTATACGCATCCTTACCTCTACTATCTGTATGAGATGCAGCTTTGATTATCATTTTAGGGTACTTATTCATTACCGCAACCAATTTGTCTAATTCTGTAGCTCCTTGCGCAGTAATGTTATGCTTGTCTAACTCAAAGTAAATAGGGTTTAGTACTACTCTATCCTCAACTATAATTGGAGTCAATGCTAACCTTTCTGAAACTTCTGGCTCATCCGTTTTTGCAATAGCTACACTATTGATAGAATACATTTCTCTATTTGCCTCTACTTTAAAAGCTTGATTACATTCATATTTAAAATGTACATACCCATTTTCATCCGTAGTTTTATCTGCTACTTTATTATTACTTTCATCATAAATAGCAACAGATGTCATTGGTAAAGCTGTATTTGTTTTAGCATCTACAACTAGTACTGCTAAAGCGACATCACATACTGGTACTATTTGATCAAACGCATAAATATCATCACTTCCTGAACCTCCTGCTCTGTTAGATGCAAAGAATCCTTTTTGAGCCTCTTCATCAATAGTAAAACTAAAATCATCATTCCCAGAGTTTAATGGTGCTCCTACATTACGTACAGATCCAAAATTATCTCCTTCCATTTGCGATGCAAATACATCCATCATTCCTAAACCAGGATGACCATTTGAAGCAAAATACATAATGTTTTTACTACTAATAAATGGAAACATTTCTGATCCTTCTGTATTTATCTTTTTCCCTAAGTTTACAGGATCTCCGTAAGTTCCATCTCCGTTAATAGTAACATACCAAAGGTCAGAACCTCCTAATGTACCTTCCATATCAGAGTTGAAATACAAACGTTTACCGTCAGTACTTACAGCTGGACCTCCTGTATTATGATTTTCACCATTAATAGGCAAAGCAGTTACATTTGTCCACTCACCACCAGATAAGGTAGCTGAATACACATTAATTGTACTTTTCCCTGACTCATCTTTCTTGAATTTTTTTCCAAAAACTCCTGCATCACGATCAAGACTTTCTCCTGAAAAATACATTGTTTTTCCGTCAGGACTAAAACTTACTGTCCCTTCATTAAACTTGGTATTTACTTTTCCCGCAACTTCAGATTCATTGGTTAATGCTCCAGAAGGCGCATCATAATCAGATACATAAATATCTAAATACGGTTCTTCATTCCATCCGTACTTTTTAGACTTTCCACTACGAGCTGAAGCATAATATACTTGCCCTTCATGCATAATTGGTCCAAACTCTGAATACTTTGTATTAAATCCTTCTACTGGTTTAACAGTGAATTTAGGCGTATCTCCTAATAATTCTCCAACAGTATTTGGATTGTTTTTATGTGCGATAGCTCTAACATCAGTTGGTGCTAAGTTTGCAAACTTATCCATCCAATCATTAGCTTTATCATAGTTTCCATTTGCCTTTAACATTTGAGCATATTTAAAATAATGCTCTTTATTTTGACTTGTAGTAACTACTTTTCCATACCACTCTTCAGCAGCTGTTGTATTGAAAACGTTGTAATACGTATCTGCCAAACGGCTTTGAACATATTCGCTTTCTCCTTCTTTTTCAATAACTTTTAAGTAATCTGATATGGCATCAACATACTCTAAATTATCAAAGTGTTTATCTGCTTTTGCTGTTGACTTACTTTGAGCGTTTACACTAAACATTCCCAATAAGAACAACCCTGTATATATGTGTTTTTTCATTGTTTCGTTTGTTTATATTAGAAAAATCTTGGTGAACGTGATACTTTCTTTGGAAAGTTTAAGTCAAATTGCAAAAATGTTTCATAAGATGAAGAGGCTGCATTTTGAAGATCACTAATAGTATGATCATAAGCAAATCCAAAACGGACGCTTTTTGAAATTGCTAATCCAATTAAACCACTGAATGAATCAGTACTTCGGTATGAAGCTCCAACTTCAAACTTGTCGTAAAACAAGAAATTCGCATTTACATCAAACGATACTGGCGCATCAAATGAAGATTTTACTAAAAATGATGGCTTTAACTTCGTATTTTCAGTTAACTGAAACACATAACCTGCAGAAAGGAAATAATGCTGTACATCACTACCATAATTTCTACCATCAGCTTCTAAATGAGCACTGTCTAATATATTAGGCATTGATAAACCTACATAGTATTTATCCGTATAAAAGAATGCTCCTAAACCAGCATTAGGAGTTGTTTCACTAACATCTTGAGCAAATAATGGATCTCCAGCTACTGCTTGAGTAGTTCCACTATTTAAAGATATATCATGTAAAGTAACCCCTGCTTTTAAACCTAAAGCTAATTTAGATACTTCACCAACATTAATGGTGTAAGAGAAATCAGCATAAATATTATTCTCTTTAACTGGACCATGACTATCTGATATAAAAGATAATCCTAAACCTACACGCTCTCCTATTGGACTATGCCCTGATAACGTTTTGGTTTCTGGAGCTCCGTCAAAACCTACCCATTGATTACGGTACAAAGCAACTATTGATAAGGCATCCTTTGATCCTGCGTAAGCTGGATTAATTACGGCCTGATTGAACATGTACTGAGTGTACTGTGGATCTTGCTGGGCAACAGTTGTACTACTATATCCAAGTAGTACAACTAATGCTATAATTATTTTTTTCATTGATATTTTTTTTAGTTTTTTCCGAAAACCGGAAAGCTAATTGTTACGTTTTAAGTTATTTAGTTTTAGTTTTCTACATTAATGTAAACCCAACCTTTAAGAGGAGTTCCTCCATAATAATCTAATACATAATAATACGTACCTGTTACTAAAGCATCACCATCTTGATTGGTTCCACACCATTCTCTTTCATGGTTAGCTTTATCGTAAACACGAGTACCATATCTATTAAACACTTGTAGTCTAGCCACTTCAGTATTCGGAGCTAAGTTATCTAAAACTAAACAATCGTTTACACCATCACCATTTGGAGATATTCCTGTAGGAATGGTAATACAGTTTGCATTTTCATAGAAATCTACTTCCATAGTACTTGTACCTTTACATACACCATTACCATCAGTTACAGTAACTTCAAACGTTCCTAAAAGATATACCATTTCGGTATTATCAGTATCAGCATTAATAGTAGTATTAGCTACAGTAATAGTACCATCAACAGGATTTACAAACTGAATACTTTCACTTGAACCAGTAGTATTTGCGATCACTGTTGTAGCGTTTATAGTATAACTATCACTATCAGCTCCAGGAATAACTACATCATTGAATTTCCATTCATAAGATAAAGGCTGCACCATAGTAGGGTTTGAAGCATTTGTTACATTAGCATATAATGTTAATTCCTCATTAGCACATTTTACCACATCTTCTCCTAAATCAGGTGATGGATTAGGGTAAAACTCTATATGTACTGTAGCTTCTCTTGAACACTCAGGAGCAGCAACAAAGTAAATACTCATTGAATAATCACCAGTAACATCTATTGTTAAAGTTTGTCCTGTTTCTCCTGGTATTTCAACACCATCTTTAAACCATTTAATAGCTGTTCCAACTGGTAATACTCCTGCATCTAAAACTTTTGTATCTCCTTCACATAAAGCATTTGGATCACCTAAGAATACATCACTTCCTAAATCAACAGTTCCTAAAGAGAAACTTCCTCCTTCTAAGAAAATTGCAGTATCAAACGCTGAATCACCTTGATCAGCCATTACCAATTTAATGTGATAAACTTCACCTACATTAACATATGAAAAAGCTGTTAATGGCACTGTTCTACCTCCATAAGCTATTTCTCCAGATGCTGGAGTATATCCTGCAAAAAATATTTCGTTTTCTGCTGGACAACTATTTGGATCTATTTCCGGACGTATATTGGTTACAGCAACAGTAGGGTCTAAGTTTGGTGGACTAGGTAACGCCGCTAAGTTTACGGACGGACCAGGATTAGCAGGATCGTTTACATTTGTTAAAATAAATGCAAATGAATCAGCAAAGGTACACTCGAAACTTCCATTATATTCCGAAGAAGCCATTAAATAATTAAATGAAATTTGAGGTGCTAAAGGCACAAAGTCAAATTCAATATATACTCTATCATGCGTATTTGTTACTCCTGTAAGATTTTCTAAATCAATATCAGGTAAACCGTTACCAGAATGTGATGGTCCACTTCCAGAGAATGGCCCAGAAGCTTCAGTAGCCGCTCCAGAAGATAAAATAATTCCATCTTCAAATGGGAAGTTTGATCCTCCATCAGTAAAATAACTAAATCCTATATCATCTCCTAAAGAATGTGTTTCATATTGAATATTGTAAACAGAAGCACAATCAGCATCAACTAAAACATCTGTAATTAATTGTTCTGGTGTATATGTTACAATATCAGTAGTAATTGGTGGTGGTGGTGTACCAACACATACATCAAATGTAGAATCTTGTAATGGATTTGCAGTACTAGAATAAACTCTAACATAATATACATTTCCTACTGTTAAACCAGTAACTGTATCATTTGAACTACTATTACAGAATACTTCTGTTAAAGCACCACAAGCTCCCTCAAATACACTAAAATCAACATTTGTAGTTGACCCTGTAATATTAGCTAAAGTAACTGAATGTAAATCAGCCATTGCAGTAAATGTGTACCATACATCATCATCAGCTGTTCCAAAACAAGTAGGTGTAACCTCAGCAGAAGCAGTAGCTCCAGCTATTGTACCAGGAGTAACTACTCCATCAGGAATTCCATCACCATCAACATCAGCATCACAGTCTAAGTGATCGTTAACTGTTAAGTTAATTGCTGTTGCGCAATCATCATTAACTGGTGGTGGTGGTGGTGTAGTACATGTAATATCTAATTGATAGTTACCAGTACTTGTTCCAAAACCAAACACATATATATAGTATTCTGTTCCAGCAGTAGAAGCAAATAAAACTTCCGACTGTAATCCACATGAATCATCATTTCCTGTAACACAAGTTAAAGCTCCACAAGCTCCTTCATACACTTGAATTTTAGTATCAAAACTAGAGTTACATAAAGACGCTGTTATAATATCACCATTTCCAGTAAAATTATACCATACTCCTGGTGCTCCTGTTCCTGTACCACAATTTCCTGCTTGTGCTCCATTTTGTGTTGCACCTACAGTAGTTCCTGTTTCACTTCCTCCACAAGCAATTGGCATTGCGATGTCACATGTGTCTCCAGGCACTGGCGTATACGTTGTAAATGTTTGTTCTATACAACCAACAGCTGTACCATTTCCGTTAAAAGCTTCAATAGTTACAAAATATGGAGTAGTTGGTGCTAATGCTCCTAAGTTATAAGTAGTAACATTTCCAAGTGTTGTAGTTGGAAGTATATTGTTTCCTCCAGAGGTAGTTCCTACAGTTAAGTTATATCCAGTAGCTCCTCCCGAAGCAGCTGACCATACCAATACACCATCAGTTGGTGCAGAAAGGTCTCCATTTGCAGGACTCGTTAATGTAGAGTCACATGTTGGTGGTGTTGTAGGTGTAAAAGTTACTTCAACATCAATTGTGATATTTACAGTATCACCTGCGGCCCAATTATCATCATCTTGAGAAGTAATTGTTAAAGTTGTAAATCCAGAAATATCAACTCCTTCAAAAGCTGCCGCACATCCGTTTATAGGAGCTCCTCCATCTACAGATAAATTAAAACTGTACCAACTCCCACACTGTCCAGAAAGAAAGCTATCTACAGCATTTACTAATTGTAATGATGTAATAGTCCCTGCTCCTTGACAAGTTAAGTCAGCAGCATTTATCGTCAATACAGTAGGGTCGTTATCCGCACCCGTGACTGTAAAAGTCTGATTACACGTTGCCTGTGCATTAGCCAACAGACTAATGCATAAGAACGCTAATAGTAGTGTTATTTTCTTCATTTTTTTTTGATTAATTCGTTAAGGTTAATAATTCAGCTAATTTACTCAAAAAGTTGTTAAGAACTAACATTCGTTAGTGATTTATCTAACAAATATACCGAAAAAAGTTACAATTCGACTAAGTGTGTTTTTATTAGATAAATTGCGTAAACATTAGTTAAGTAACACATTAACTTTTAACAGAAACAGTTTAAAAACAAAAAACCCTACTTTATAAATTTATAAAATAGGGAATAATGTAATACGTATAATTAACTCAGGTTAACCCGAAAGGCAGCTGGAATAAAAAGAATTAAACCCGCTGTTGGGATTAAATTTTATAGTATTTTCTGTACTTAATATAAGATATAACACTAACAACAAGAATACCAATAATATTATAATATATATAGGTAGGTGTAACCCCAACATCGCCGCTTGCATAAGAATGTAATCCTGCTAAATAAAAGTTAACCCCAAAATAGGTCATTAAAATTGATGCAAAACAAATAACAGCTAAGAAATTAAACGTCCATCGTCCTTGTAAACCTGGAACTAAACGTGCATGCAACACAAAAGCGTAAATCATAATACTAATCAATGCCCATGTTTCTTTAGGGTCCCATCCCCAATACCTTCCCCATGACTCATTTGCCCACATACCACCTAAAAAGTTCCCTATAGTAAGCATTACTAACCCAATAGTTATAGCTTGCTCTACAATAATGGTTAACTCTTTAATATTTAAGTCCATTCGCTGCTTGTTATCATCAGTAGTTAATACCATCAATAATAAAGAGACTAATCCAAGTACGAAAGCCAAAGTAAATGGACCATAACTACCAACAATGATAGATACATGAATCATTAACCAATAACTATCTAGTACCGGTTGTAAGTTTGCTATTGCCGGGTCAACGGAATTCCAATGTGCTATCATTAAAATCATTGCTGTTACTAAAGATGTAGCCGCAATAGTCAAGTCAGATTTTCTTCCAAATAGCAATCCGAAAAGCATTGTAGCAAAACCTATGTAAATCATTGATTCATAAGCATCACTCCACGGCGCATGCCCCGAAATATACCAACGCATCACCAAACCAACAAAATGCAATACAAACAAGAGCACAATGATATATTTTAATACCGCTATTCCTTTAGGTAAAAACTTGCTTTTGTAATAAAAAATCTGGAAAATAAGTAGCATTAACATCAATATACCTGCACACATATACCAACTAAATAGATTTTTAAATACATCATATGTATTGTAAAATATTTCTGCTGAAATTTTATCGTCAGATGGAATTACAGAAGGACTATATCCTTTTTGTAACTTTCTAATCCCATCCAAAACATCGGCTGCTGTTTTATAATTTTTCTTTACAATAAACTCAAAATAACCTTGAGGAAATAAATTCTTTATCACCTTAGAGTCTGGACCATAGTCAATAGCACCTATTTCTAAAGGAGATATCCACTTATTATTGGTGTCTCCAGGAATAGGATACACTCTAATTAAGCTTCCACTTAAGGCCTGCCCTAACAAACGCTGGTCTTCATATGCCCGTTTAATATCTTTTTGAAATTGATTTAGCTTACTAGCAGCAGTAGAATTTGCTTCTCTAACCCATTCTGTTTTTATTTTCGGAACACCATCGTGCTTATAAAAGTCTGATAATGCCGCATATTTAGATTTTAATGGTATCTCTAATACTTTACGAATACTATCATTACCTCTTTTTAGTTTTATTAAAGGTGCATCAAACCACAATTTATAATTCTGAATCATCGATAGTAATACCTGATTCGCATCTAAGCCTGCATACGTGTCTTCTTTACTTACTTTACGCAGCAATTCAATGGCATAGGTATTTACAGGTTTTACCCTTCCACCCAAATCTTGTATTAACAAAGACCCAAATTTAGCAGCTTCATCAGCAGGAATTGCCCTTGCTTGAATAATAGAATCTACTTTTTCTTTTGATAGTTTTACGTGTTTTGTTTGCGAAAATCCATTGAATGACAACAATAATAGTATTATTCCTAAGCCCGCTTTTTTTATTTTAATGTCTTTTAATTTTTCTTTTAAAGCTCCAAAACGAGTATTACTATCAAATAATATTATTATCATCCCTAAAAACAATAAAAAATACCCGACATAACTAATCCAAGTTCCCCAAAAATCGTGGTTTACTGAAAGTACTGTAACATCAGGATCACTATTTTGCTTTTTAGTCATGGTTGTAAAATCAATACTTGATTGAAAAAAACGATAGCCTTGATGATCCAATACATTATTCATATAAATTCTTGCATCAAATGGTTTATCATCTTCAACAGTTACTTTACTTTCATAGGACTTGAAACCAATACCATAAGTACTAGGATCTGTACCAGGATAACGCTCAGCAACAATATCGTTTAACTTAATACTAAATGGCAATTCAATTTCTTTAGAACCATAACTCATGTTAAAATCTAACCCACCTACTTTTACTGTCTTCATTTGATTAGAAGTTCCCTGAGCTCCTTGCAGTGTAATTTCTTTAGATTCTCCTTTAGAAGTGATTTTCAACGTTAACGCATCTTCCCGTGCTTCTTTAGGGTTTTCTGCTTTAACAATTTTATACGTTCCTTTAATTGGTTTTTCTGGCAATACAAATTTCATTTCCCCAATTTCGTATAAGGACAATAATCGCAAATTCTGAATACTATCTTGACGAACAGGACTTTTTTTCTGATCAGCCATACGCATTACCGTTCCTTCGAATGGTGAAGTTAAAGTAGCTTGTTCCCCATCAATATCTGAAATATTAATAGCTCCTTTAGTTGGTTTATTAAAAGTAAATAAAACATTATGAATGCTTTCTATAGTTCCTTCTTTTAAATAATGATCATGTCTACCACCTTCTCCTGCTTCGACAATTTTATAATATCTGTCACCTGATTCATCTTCAACTAAAACCTCATGCGCATTCTCTATAAAATTAACGCATTCAATAGTAAACTTTTGCTCTTTATAGTCTGATTGAATTACGAATGAATTATCCAACTTTTCCGAAAGCAATAATTCTTTCTCAGGAAGTACTCTACGTTGTAATTCTCCATTTACTTTAAATTCTCCATCAACAAACGTTTTCAAATACACTCGTTCAGAAAGAATTTTATTATTTGATTCCCCTTCGGTTATTGGCAACATTCCTTCAAAACCAGTATAACGAGTAACTCCTGCTCCTACTAACAGCAATACAAATGATAAGTGTAATAATAAAATAGACCATTTTTTTTGTTGAACTAAACGATACCTGAAAATATTACCAAAGAAATTAATTACAAATAATACCATAATCCCCTCAAACCACCAAGTGTTATAAACTAGTGTTCTTGAATATGGTGTTGGTGAAGTTTCTGCACTGGCATCTAAAAAAGTTCCTGTTGCCATAGCTACTGCAAATGCAACAAATAAGATAGCCATTAAACGAGTAGAAAATATAATTTGGGCAAACTTAGATTTCATATATCAATATTTAAGTTTTTCTTAAGAAAAGAGAATAAAATAATTCACGCGAAAATACGGATTTTTATTGGATGATTCAGTGGGATAATTTGTTAAAAAAAACATAACAAATTAGTTTCTTGCCTTAAAAATTTCCATAAATAAAAAACTTGCAATATTTCGAGCTCTACTTTTTGCCAAATCTGAAATTTCACCTGAAAACAATTCATCTAAAGTTCCAATCCAAAATTGTAACCATAGGCCAAATAAATCATTTGTAATGGCATTATTATTCGCCATATCGACTTCGACATGTTTTTGAAGTGGATTTCCCGAATACACATTTTTTCGAAACAATTGACTTTCCCAAAAATCAGTTAAATGAATTAAATGTGCATCCCAATCTTTTATTGCATTATTAAAAATCGGGCCCAACTCATCATTAGCTCTAATTTTAGTATAAAACACATTTACCAATGTGGCAATATCAGCCCTATTTTGTATATCCTTATGCATGAAAACAAAGATATATCATTTTACTTTCATAAAAGCTACCTTTCACCTACTTTAGCTTTATGATAAACCTAGTTATTTTAGGCGCTGGAAATGTTGCTACCCACTTATTTAATGCATTTAATGTAGCTAAAAACATTACTGTTGTTCAAGTATATAACAGATCAGAAAAGAACTTAGACTATTTTAAAGAAAAAACTAATACAACAACATCTATTTCAAATTTAATAGATGCAGATGTATATATTATTGCTGTTTCCGACGATAACGTTGCTGCTTTGTCAAAAAAGTTACCTTTTCAGGATAAGCTAGTTGCACACACTTCCGGTTCCATAGCTATGCATCAAATAGGAAACCATAATAATCCTGGAGTATTTTACCCATTACAAACCTTTACCGCTGGAAAGGATGTGGATTTCAAATCGATCCCCTTATGTATTGAAGCAACACAAACAAGCGATTTGTTATTATTAGAAACTATTGCAAAAAGTATTTCTGACAACGTATATTATATTGATTCAAAACAACGTAAAGCATTACATATAGCTGCAGTATTTGTCAATAATTTTGTAAATCATTTATACCAAAAGGGAGAAGAAATTTGCAAAGAAAACAATGTATCCTTTGATATTTTGAAGCCACTAATTTTAGAAACAGCTCAAAAAGTAATACAACTTTCTCCTGAGGAAAGTCAAACAGGACCGGCTAAACGAAATGATCAAAAAGTACTAGAACAACATTTAGCAGACTTACATACAACTAAACAACAAGAAATTTATAAATTACTCACCAAATCGATACAAGAAACCTATGGCAACAAGTTATAAGCAACTAATGAATAACATTACTACATTTATTTTTGATGTAGATGGCGTATTAACGGATGGTACAATAATGGTAACCACTGGAGGAGAAATGTACAGAAACATGAGCATTAAAGACGGATACGCTTTAAAATCAGCTGTAGTTGCAGGATATAATGTGTGTATTATTTCCGGAGGAAGTAATGAAGGAGTTCGTAAACGTTTGGAAGGCTTAGGTATTACTGATATTTTTCTTGGAGCTCATCAGAAAATGTTACAGTATGAAGCGTACTGCACTAAAAACAATATTTCTCCTGAGCAAGTACTCTATATGGGGGACGACATTCCTGACTTACCTGTAATGCAACAAGTTGGCCTAGCTACTTGCCCTCAAGATGCTGCACCAGAAATTAAAGACGTATCTGAATACATCTCCCCTATTAACGGAGGAAAAGGATGTGGTAGAGATGTGATTGAACAAGTTATGCGCGTACAAGGAAAATGGATGACGCAATTTGAAGCTAAATACGACTAGTGTTTGGCATTAAACTAAAACACTACTCCTAAGCATCATAAAAACTAAATAAGGTTTCTCTTTACTGAATTCTATAAAAAATGAACATACTTAACCTCATCCGTTACAAAAACTTATTTATGATTGCATTCATTCAATGCGTTATCAAATATGTTTTTTTTGATTTACCCCAGTTTACAAACGCAAATTTAAATACTGCATTAGATACTACTTCATTTACATGTTTGGTATTAGCAACAGTATTTATTGCAGCTGCAGGATATATCATCAACGATATTTATGACATTGAAGCAGACAGCATAAACAAACCAAACAAAGTAATCGTTGGAAAACACATTTCTGAAGATTTTGCTAATAACTTATTTATAGGGTTTACCGTAACAGGAATTGCTTTAGGTATATATGCCACTTGGCAAATTGATAAAAACAGCTACGCAACTATATTTTTAATAACCTCTGCACTACTATACTGGTATGCAACATCATTAAAACAATCTATACTCATTGGAAATATTGTTGTTTCACTATTAGTCGCTTTAAGTATTTTAATTGTTGGTATTTTTGAAATTACACCAATGATAACTGCTGATAGCAGGGACGCTTATTTATTCATGTTTAAATTTTTAGTGGATTACGCCATTTTTGCCTTTTTAATAAATTTAGTTCGTGAATTGGTAAAGGATTTGGAAGATGTTGATGGTGACTATAAAGCAGGGTACAACACCCTTCCTATTGCAATTGGTAGAGACCGAGCAAGTAAAGTTGCCTTTGGTTTTTGTGCACTAACCATTATGGCAGTAGTATATTATGTGATTACGTATTTATTCGAAAATCAAATTTTATTACTTTATTTTATCTTTTTAATAGTTGGCCCATTATCGTACTGCGCTATAAAATTATTATCAGCTAAAACAAAATCGCATTTTAAACAATTAAGTTTAATTTTAAAAATAACTATGTTTTTAGGAATTTGTTCAATGATTCTTTTAAAATTCGTGTAATATGTTAAAAGACAAATTAAAAGGAAAACACATCATTTTAGCTTCTGGATCACCAAGAAGGCAACAGTTTTTTAAAGAATTAGGGATTGATTTTGAAATTCGCTTAAAAGAAGTTGACGAAGTATATCCACCAAAGTTAAAACACTTTGAAATAAGTGATTATTTGGCACAATTAAAATCGCTTCCTTTTGAAAAAGAATTAAAAGCAAACGACATCCTAATCACTAGCGACACTATTGTTTGGCATAATGAAACTGCACTAGGAAAACCAAGAAATGAAAGAGAAGCATTTGAAATGTTAACCTCTATGAGTAACACTACACACGAAGTAATTACATCAGTATGTTTTAAAACAACTACTTTTCAAAAAACTGTTGCCGCTGTTACCAAAGTCACCTTTAAAGAGCTTACAACAGAAGAAATAAACTACTACATAGAAAACTACAAACCTTTTGATAAAGCTGGTGCGTATGGAATACAGGAATGGATTGGCGCTATTGGGATTACTAAAATTGAAGGAAATTACAATACAGTTGTAGGATTACCTGTAAATGTTGTTTATAGGGAGCTTTTAAACTTAGCATAAAAAAAAGTCCTTACTTGGGGAAATAAGGACTTTTAAACTAACCAATATTAAATTTTTCTTTACGAAATAATTATACTTCAAATATATTACAACTTTACATTGTTTTACTTTTTATGATGTGAATGGTATAAAAACTGTGGTTAAAACACCTAAAACTGTTATTCAAATAATTTAAAATATTATAAAAAGCTTCATAAGCTTTTTATTTACTTTTCCAACTGTGTGTTTTGACAATAAAAATTAACTTCGGAATACACTACAGTAGATAAATATTGAATCACACTAAAAACAATAATTTTAAACTTTTTTTAGATATAGAAATATCTACTGGCTCTTTAAAACTATAATTGTATAATACACTACTAAAAGTAAAAAAGCCTTCTTTTTGGGAAAAGAAGGCTTTTACTAACTAACCAATATTAAATTTTTCTTGAAAAACATTTCGTTTCTCTATATGAACAATTATACTTCAAATATATAACAGATTGAAAGGCTAAATCAACCTTAGTTGCAAAACACTTAAAATCTGTTGTTTAGCAACAAGTTTCTGTAGTTTAGCAAAACTAGAAAGTTTATAAAAAAACAAAACCCTAATCTTTGGGGAGAAAAAGGGTTTTGTAAACTAACCAATATTGATAATCAACTTATATAATAAGCTAACTATACTTCAAATATAAGTACAACAATTTCTTTAAAAAATTATATGTTGCAAAAGCCCCTTTATATGTTGTAAACTAAATTTCAACTAGAAATCGTAAGTTTTAAGCATACTTCCTTTACAAATTTACACCGTATTAATAAAATATTAACACCTCAAGGTTTCTAGTTTTAATATATTTGATCAAACAAGAAAAAAAATGCCTAAAATCAGCCTTCTTTTAATCTTTTCAATTGTTATCAATTTTAGTTTAAAAGCACAAAACCCAGAAAAATTATCCTCTTCTGAAATACATGATAAAATTAAAAAATTAAACTTCTTAGGATCAGTTTTATATGTTGCCGCACATCCTGATGATGAAAACACACGTTTAATCTCATATCTTTCTAATAATACGCATGCTAGGACAGCCTATTTATCGCTTACTAGAGGTGATGGTGGTCAGAACTTAATAGGGCCTGAATTGAGAGAATCACTTGGTGTATTGCGAACTCAAGAATTACTATCAGCTAGGCGAATAGATGGTGGTGAACAATTTTTCACAAGAGCTAATGATTTTGGATATTCAAAACACCCTGATGAAACATTGGCCATTTGGAATAAAAAAGAAGTTTTAAACGATGTTATTTGGGCAATCAGAAAATTCAGACCAGATGTAATCGTTAATCGGTTTGACCATCGAAGCCCAGGTACCACTCACGGTCATCATACCTCTTCAGCTATGCTTAGTGTTGAAGCCTTTGACAAAGCTAATGATTCCAATGAATACCCAAACCAACTAAAACATTACAATACATGGCAACCTAAACGACTTTTATTCAATACTTCTTGGTGGTTTTATGGCAGCAGAGAGAAATTCAATAAAGCAGATAAATCTAAACTTATTAATGTAGACATAGGTGTATACTATCCCTCTAAAGGATTATCTAATACAGAGATTGCTGCTTTAAGTAGAAGTCAACATAAATGTCAAGGGTTTGGAAGTTCAGGTACACGAGGAGAACGTCAAGAATATTTAGAACATATAAAAGGTGATTTTCCTGAGAATAATAATTTATTTGAAGGAATTGACACCTCATGGAATAGAATTAAAGGAGGCGCTGAAATAGGAGAAATTTTAAAAAATATTGAAGCTCATTTTAACTTTCAAGATCCTTCAATTCATGTAAAAGATTTAATGAAGGCATATGTACTTATTCAAAACATAAAAGATAAACATTGGAGAAATCAAAAAACAAAAGAAATTTCCCAAATTATTGAAGCTTGTGCTGGATTATTCCTTGAAGGTGTTTCTAAAACCCCTTCAGCCAATTTAGAGATGACAAATGAAATTGCTATTGAAGTTATACATAGAGGGAGTAACACTATTAAACTAAGCAATATTGAACTATCAAATAAAGATTATATTCAAAATAAAACCTTACTATCAAACAAGCCTTTTAATTTAAATCTAGAAGCATACATTTCAGAGAAAGAGTGCTTAACAAACCCTTATTGGTTAAAATCAAAAGGAAATATTGGGATGTATAGTGTGGAAAATAAATTAAATATCGGCCTACCTGAAACCCCGAAAACCTCCACTATTAAATTTGATTTAATTATAGAAAATACACCTATTACTTTTGTTAAGAACATTATTTATAAATATGCCGATCCTGCAAAAGGTGAAGTCTATGAACCCTTTCAAATTATACCAGAAGTAAGTTCTTCATTTGAACAAGACGTGTATATTTTTAACAGTCAAAAGCCAAAGAAAATAAATGTTATCGTTAAAGCAGGAAAGGATAGTATCTCAGGAAATTTAAAGCTAAACATTCCTAATGGATGGAAAGTCACTCCTGAAAATATAGGTTTTTCATTAGTAAATAAAAATGAAACTAAAATATTAAGTTTTGATGTTTTTGCAACAAAGGAACAATCTGAAGGGATTATTAGCTCTCAGATAGTCATGGGCAATAAAATTTATGATAAAAAATTAATCGAAATTAATTATGATCATATCCCAAAACAGATGATTCTTTTACCTTCTCAAGCAAAAGCGGTAAAACTAAATATTGAAAAAAGAGGACAGTTAATTGGCTATATAAAAGGTTCTGGTGACGTAACTGTCGAAAGTTTAAAGCACATCGGATACACTGTAGAAACCATCAATGTTGAAGATATTAATACAAATAGTATTAAAAAATATGATGCCATTATTTTAGGAATTAGAGCATATAATGTTTTAAATGATATTACTTTCAAGCAGGATATTCTTTTTAGCTACGTTAAAAATGGCGGGAATATGATTGTTCAATACAACACTAGTCATCGCTTAAAAACTGACAAAATTGCGCCATATTCATTAAAGCTTTCTCGTGATAGAGTTACCGATGAATTTGCTGAAGTTACTTTTATCAATCCAAATCACGAAGTATTAAATTCTCCAAATAAAATAACTCAAAAAGATTTTGATGGTTGGGTACAAGAACGAGGATTATATTTCCCTAATGAGTGGGACAAAGCCTTCACCCCTATTCTTTCAATGCATGATAAAGGAGAGTCAAAAAAGGACGGAAGTTTACTAGTTGCAAAACATGGCTCTGGACATTATATATACACCGGATTAAGTTTCTTTAGAGAATTCCCCGCTGGTGTAACTGGTGCTTACCGACTATTTGCTAATTTAGTTTCATTAGGAAAAGAAAAAAATGAAAAATAAAAAATACCATTGGAAGAAAATATACACCATAGTACTGGTTGTAAATGCCATCTATATAGCGTTGTTTTATTTAATAACCTCATTATATAATTAATATGCAAACACTTGATTGGGTTATTTTAATAGGAACACTATTATTTATTGTTATTTATGGAGTCTGGAAAACAAGAGGACAAGTAACTATAAAAGAATATATAAAAGGAGGTGATGGAAAATGGTGGACTATAGGTTTATCAGTAATGGCCACTCAAGCAAGTGCTATTACCTTTTTATCGACTCCAGGACAAGCATTTCATAGCGGAATGGGATTTGTACAGTTTTACTTTGGACTACCGATAGCCATGGTTATAATTTGTTTGGTATTTATTCCTATCTACCACAAATTAAAAGTTTTTACTGCTTATGAATACCTAGAGCAACGTTTTGATTTAAAAACAAGAACATTAGCAGCTATTTTATTCCTAATACAAAGAGGTTTAGCAGCAGGTATAACCATATTTGCACCTGCTATAATTTTATCAAGTATTTTAGGTTGGGATTTAAAAACGCTGAATTTAATAATTGGTATTCTTGTAATTATATACACCGTTTCTGGTGGAACAAAAGCTGTAAGTGTTACACAAAAACAGCAAATGTTTATTATTATGACAGGAATGTTTATAGCTTTTTACCTAATCATAAGTTATTTACCTGACACTGTAAATTTTGGAAAAGCTATAGATATTGCCGGAGTTTCAGGAAAAATGAAAGTACTAGATTTTTCATTTAATTTAGAAAATAGGTATACCTTTTGGAGCGGAATAATTGGAGGAACATTTTTAGCATTATCATATTTTGGTACAGACCAAAGTCAGGTACAAAGATATTTGTCTGGAAAATCTGTTAAAGAAAGTCAGTTAGGGTTATTATTCAATGCTGCTCTTAAAATACCAATGCAATTTTTTATTTTACTTGTTGGTGTAATGGTTTTTGTCTTTTATCAATTCAATGCCTCTCCTATTCATTTTAATCCTAAAGTAGAAGAACAAATACTACAAACAGAATATGCAGGTGAATACCAAGCTTTAAAAAATGAGCATTCTGAAAATCAACAATTGATTTTTAATTTGGATGTGAATGATGATGAAACTAGAAAAATCTTAAACCAAAAAGATTCAGAGTATAGAACTCAAGCAAAAGAGCTTATTTCAAAAGCCAATATCGTCGCTGAGAAAAATGATAAAGATTACGTATTTCTAAATTTTATATTAAACAATATACCTAAAGGACTAATCGGCCTTCTATTGGCTGTAATTCTTAGCGCAGCTATGTCTAGTACCGCAAGTGAGTTAAATGCTTTAGCAACCACTACAACAATAGATTTATATAAAAGAAATCATAAAATAAAAAGAGAAGACTTACATTATGTAAAAGCAACAAAATGGTTTACTTTCGGCTGGGGTGCTCTTGCAATAGTTTTTGCCTGTTATGGAACTTTATTTGAAAACTTAATTCAGTTAGTTAACATAATAGGTTCTATATTTTATGGTAATATTTTAGGTATTTTCTTACTAGCTTTTTTCTTTAAACTAGTTAAGTCACAAGCTGTATTTGTTGCAGCTATTATCACACAAATAATTGTTATAATAGGGTGGTCTTTTGATTGGATGCCGTATTTATGGCTTAATCTATTTGGATGCTTACTCACCATGAGTATCGCAATCACACTACAGTTACTGAATAAAAATAAGTAAGCTAAACATCAAAAAAATAAAAAGAGCCAATATCAATGATATTGGCTCTTTTTATTTTTAAAAGAACGAGTTAATTATTTACTCCATTCTTTAATAGAATCCTTATTCATTTTTACATAATCAGCATTACCTGCTTTTTCTGCTAACTTCATTGATTCGTTAGCTATAGATATAGCTTCTTTCTTAGATCCTGCTTTAGCATAAATTAATGACTATTGTCTTAAATACCAAAATCTAGGCTTATCTTTAGTTATATCAACAGCTTTATCAATCCATGTTTTAGCATCTGTAATAGATTTTCCTTCTTCTAAATAATATCTAGCAGCTGAAAAATAATCTCCTGCACTAGGACCTTTCATAGCCTTTTCTATATTTGCTACAGTTTTCTTACCCGTTGGAACTGAAAAAGGTACTGCTACTGAAGTATTTTCCCATGCAATAGTAATAACCGCTGAATCATTTTTAAGATTATCGATTGAGATTGTAAAAGATTCTATATTAGAACGTAAACTTGTTACTTTTGCAGTAGTTTTTGCAGCAACCTTAGTGTCATCCCATTTTTGTGGAGTTCCCCAATTTTTAGTATCATTATAAAAATACACTTCCCAAGTAGTTGCTGATGGATTCGTATATACAGCATAACTACCTGCCTTCAATTCTTGTCCAGCAATTTTTACATCGTCAGAAAAAGTAATTTTAGTATTAGCATTTGCTCCTGTTCTCCATAATTTTCCAAAAGGAACCAGCTCTCCAAATACTTTTCTTCCTTTTACTCCTGGTCTTGAGTACTCTAAAGCTACATCTGTCAAACCTACTTTTTGCTCAACTTTTGCTGAGGGACTCGCTTGAGGTGTTTGAATTTGAGCATTACTTACACCTATTGTTCCAAGGCAAAAAATTGATAATAATAATTTTTTCATGATTATTTTTTTATTTATGATTTAGTTCAGACGAAATTAACCTTAATCTTTACCTTTTATAGTTAAAGAATTCTTAAATATTCGCTATTGTTTTTATCTCATTAATAATTTTTAGCGCCAAATCATCAGCAATTTCTTGCGATTTTGCTTCTGTATAAATTCTAATTATTGGCTCAGTATTACTCTTTCTTAAATGAACCCAGTTTTCAGCAAAGTCAATTTTTACACCATCAACTGTAGTTATATTTTCATGAGCATACTTTTCTTCCATAGCTTTTAAAATTCCATCAACATCCAACTGCGGCGTTAATTGAATTTTATTTTTACTCATAAAATAGCTAGGATAAGAATCTCTTAATTCACGTACAGTTATTTGCTGTTCTGCTAAATGCGTTAAAAATAAAGCTACCCCTACTAAAGAATCTCTACCATAATGAGAAGATGGGTAAATAATCCCCCCGTTCCCTTCTCCACCTATAACAGCTTTATTCTTTTTCATTAACTCTACTACATTCACTTCTCCAACTGCAGAAGCCTCATAATTACCTCCATGTTTTTCTGTAACATCACGTAAAGCTCTTGACGATGACATATTAGAAACCGTATTACCTTTGGTTTTACTTAAAACATAATCTGCACAAGCAACCAATGTATATTCTTCACCAAACATTTCACCGTCATCACATATCAACGCCAAACGATCTACATCCGGATCTACTACAATTCCTAAATCAGCTTTTTCTTTAACAACTAATTCTGATATATCTGTTAAGTTTTCCTTTAAAGGTTCTGGGTTATGCGGAAATTGCCCGTTTGGCTCACAATATAACTTTACGGTTTGCACTCCTAAACGATCTAATAAAAGTGGTATTGCAATACCTCCTGTAGAATTCACACCATCAACTACAACTTTAAAACCTGCTTTTTTAATTACATCTGCATCTACCAAATCTAAATCCAACACTTCATCAATATGAATATCAATATAAGCATCATTTTTAGTGATTTTTCCTAAATCATCAACCTCAGCAAAATCAAAACCATCTTTTTCAGCAATGTCTAAAATTTTAGTTCCTTCTACTCCATTTAAAAACTCTCCTTTACTATTTAGTAATTTTAAAGCATTCCATTGTTTTGGGTTATGACTTGCTGTTAAAATAATTCCTCCATCAGCATGCTCTAAAGGAACAGCAACCTCCACTGTAGGTGTAGTTGACAAACCTAAATCTATTACATGAATCCCTAAACCTATTAAGGTATTCATTACTAAATCCTGAATCATATTACCCGAGATTCGAGCATCTCTACCAACAACTACTCTATATGTATCTTTATTTCTATCATTCTTTAACCAAGTTCCATAAGCGGCAGCAAATTTTACTGCATCAACAGGAGTTAAGTTTTCTCCTACTGCTCCACCTATAGTTCCTCTAATTCCTGATATCGATTTTATTAAGGTCATGTTTATTTTTTTTATTATCACAAATATACAATTAGATACTGTATTTATTAATTCTCTTTTTATAAATTAGACTCATGAATTTTTTAGCACATATATACCTTTCCCGAAATAACGACAATTTAAAA
>Ga0209396_1001621_pt1 | contig 24683 bp, 20 predicted proteins | sample GOMGulsemesocosm_6_FD_184638 | JGI IMG/M metagenome (GOLD analysis project Ga0209396, IMG submission 184638) | Methane-oxidizing microbial communities from mesocosms in the Gulf of Mexico - GOM8C Gulf of Mexico (SPAdes) (version 2) | ecosystem: Environmental > Aquatic > Marine > Cold seeps... | reverse complement strand
TACGCCATAAAAGATAAAATTAACAGATTGAATAAGGAATTGTCGTGGGACCAGTAGTAGTAGATGTTAACGGTTATGAATTAACCGCAGAAGATAAAGAGATCTTAGCGCACCCATTAACGGGTGGGTTGATCCTGTTTAGTCGTAACTATGGTGATCATGCGCAGTTAACAGCATTAATTAAATCAATTCGTAAAGCTGCTAATGCGCCGCTTGTGATCTCGGTTGATCATGAAGGTGGCCGCGTACAACGTTTTCGTGAGCAATTTACCCGGATCCCGGCAATGGGAAAAATAGCAGAACGCTATGCCGATGATCGTGAAACAGCGAAACAGTTTACTCAGCAGTGCGGTTGGATGTTAGCAGCTGAACTATTAGCGTTTGATATTGATTTAAGCTTTGCACCTGTGCTTGATTTAGAGCGTGGTAGTCAAGTCATTGGTGACCGCTCATTCCATGCTGACCCAAGCTGGGTAACAGATCTGTCAACACAGCTTTGTATTGGTATGCATAAAGCAGGCATGAAAACCACGGGTAAGCACTTTCCTGGTCATGGTAGTGTGTTAGCTGATTCACATATTGCCTTGCCAGTTGATGAGCGTAGTCTCGGTGACATAACCGCAACTGATTTATTACCATTTAAAGCACTTATTGCCGACGCGCAACTTGATGCAATTATGCCTGCCCATGTGATTTATCAGCAAGTTGATAGCAAAGCAGCTGGTTTTTCTCAATACTGGTTACAAACAGTGTTAAGACAAGAGTTAGGCTTTAAAGGCGCAATATTTTCTGATGATTTATCTATGCACGGCGCAAGTGTCGCGGGCAATTATTTAGAGCGTGCCGAGCAAGCGATGTGGGCTGGCTGTAATTTATTACTGGCATGTAATGATCGCAAGGGTGTTGAAACATTACTCGATGGTTTAGATAATAATTTAACCACCGATGATTTTGGCCTTAAGCATAGTAGTAACTTTTCATTAAACGAACTTAAAACGAGTAGTTTATGGCAAGATACGTCGGCAGCGGTCGCTAAGTTTAATCAGCAATTTAGTTAATATACCCAAACTACTTCAAGATACTATATCAGAGACTAGCAGGGATATCAGAACAAGGCGCAATATGTAGTTAATGGTTATTCCATTTTCAAATATTGCAACGCTGAGCTGTCATTCCTGCTAGCCTCCCGTAGGGCAAACCGAATGAAGGTATCTTCGGCGTTATGAAGTCTTGATTTAGAATAACTAAATCCTCGACGTCATGCCTTGAATATCCTCTCCTTTCGGTTTGCTGATTATGCATCTTGAAGTAGCTTGGGTATTAATGTCATTGGCTAGATTAGGCTAATACTTAATTGAGCCAATGATGGATTTTTTTCATTAATTGGTCTTCACGAGCAGGCTTCATTAAAAAGTCATTCATACCAACTGCAAGGGTATTCTCTCTGTCTTCAGTCGTGGCGTTAGCTGTCATGGCTATAATCGGCGTGTTGAGATTAATATTAGAGGCTTGGCGTATCCCTTTCGTTGCGTCAAAGCCATCCATTTCTGGCATCTGCAGGTCCATCAGTATTAATTGATAAAGTTGTTTTTCACAGGCTGCAATGGCAAGTAACCCATTGCCAGCGACGTCCACAGTATAACCCGCACGTTGTAAAATAGTTTTGGTAATAAATTGATTGGCCTTATTGTCCTCTACTAGAAGCAGGTGAGGGGGCGGACCTTTTGTGAAGACTTGGGCTTGTGCTCTCGTTTGCTCAGTTTCTGGTGTCGCTGCATTTTCTAGTTTTAGTTTAATTCTGAACTCACTGCCTTGATTTAATTTACTGGTGACTGCGATGGTACCATTCATTAAGGTAATCAGTTGTTTTGAGATAGCAAGACCTAAGCCTGAACCACCGTATTCTCGTGAAAAAGAGCTGTCAGATTGAACGAAGTCATCAAAGATGTGGCTTAGCTTATGCTCCGAGATACCAATCCCGCTATCTTTGATGGTGAAACAGACTTGCGTATAGTTTGCTTCTTTTACCACTTTCATCATCACATTGACTTCACCTTGTTGGGTGAATTTGATGGCATTATTGGTTAGGTTGATGAGTATTTGCGTCAATCTATTATCATCACCGAGCAACCATAAAGGCGCTTCAATATTGCTGGAATGATTTAATAAGATATGTTTTTTTTGTGCTAGAGGTTCAAGGACACTTGATACGCCTTGTAAGATCTCTTGAATATTAAAGGGGCGATGTTCGAGCTGTAATTTTCCGGCTTCGATTTTAGACATATCAAGGATGTTGTTTAATAAACCAAGTAATATATTCGCTGACTTTAGGCTGGTATCGATGAAGTGCTGTTGCTCTGTAGTCATTTCACTTTTATCTATTAGCGATAATGCCCCCAAAATAGCATGCATTGGATTTCTTATTTCATGACTCATGGTCGCGAGAAAAGTCGATTTTGTCGTATTCGCATTAATTGCCTGCTCTTTTGCTGCATGTAATTGCTGCTCACGTTGCTTTTGCTTATGGGTTAATCCTTGAATAAGGTCGACAGATTCATTTAAACGGTCTAATTCGTTGGTTGATACTAATATGATCTGCTCATCGATGTGATGAAGCTGCGATAAGTGTAATAGTCGCTTGTTGATATTTGTGATTGGTTTTAGCACTGAAGAGTGTAGTAATAGCGAGATCGCGAGCGCTAAACATAACAATATTAAAGCAATGAGTAAGCGAATTAAGTTTACGTGATCGGTTATATCATCTTGTAAACGCGCGGTGCTGACTGCAATTTTCATATAGCCAAAGGTTTCACCACCAAAAACAACAGGCTGCTGAAATACTTGGTGTTGCTGGCTATCTTCTTCTGGTAACGTCCCCCAAGTGACTAAAACAGTCTGCAGCTCATTATAAATCGCGAAGAACTTGATATCGGGATAGCTCGATGATATTTGTAACATGATGGTTTCAAGTAACGGGATATCTTCTGTGATCAGACTATCAATAGTTGTTGCTGATATGATATTAAATGTTTGTTGTATTTGGGAGGTTAGGTTATTGGTTAGGTAATTATATTCAAAGCGCCGGGCTAATTCTCCTGCCGCCAAACTTGTGACTATAGTAATACACAAGGTGGCGAATAGGATCTTGGACCAGAGTGGTAAATATTTAACTAATTTGATCATTTAACCGCAGAGGTTGAAAAAAAACGTTTGTCATTCATCGATTTGCGTATTATATCATAGTCACTGTCGGTACCTGCTAGAAAGCCATTTTTACTGAATGAATTTTTGTATAGTGCATTTGATTCATTACTTGCGATTAACAATGCTGATAAAGCTTGAACAATTTTATTGTCTAAATCCGCTTTTGCCACCCAAGGTTTTGTGACATTAGGAAATCTTGCTAATTCACGTAATAACACACCTTTACTACGCAGTTTATTAAATGTGCTTTCTTTTAATGCGCCAGCATCATAGCGTCCCGCAGCGACAGCTGCACCAACAGCATCATGTCTGCCTAAATAATCAAATGTGGCCAAATCGGTGGCAAATATATGATGGTCTGCGAGATACGTTTGAGACAAGTAGCGGCCAATCGTCGATTGTTCAGAGCCAAATGCAAATCGCTTACCAGCTAATTGCTCAGGTTTTCTTATCGGGCTATCAGTTTGGACTGCTATCACACCATGAAAGCGCTTTTTACCTTTTTTAGCTTCGATAGCAAGTAATTGTAAGTCGGCGTTGGCATTTTTAGCTGTGATATATGATGCCGGGCCGAGACGAGAAAAATCTACTTTACCACTGGTAAGCGCTTCTACCCCCTCATTATAATTACTCGATATATGCATTTTAATTTTGACTGGCTGCTGTAGCTTTTGTGTCAGCTGCGCTTCGAGCGTATTAATAAAAGGACGAAATTTAGTGACCATAGTTGTTGGCTTATCTGAAGTATATAGACCAAAGATAAGATTGATCTCGGCACTGCTAGAAGCACTAAACAGTAGCGTAATGAGCAATATTAGTGGACGAAAGTGTATAGCACACATACCCGGTAAATGAATAAAATGCTGCCTTGTCATATCCGATTCCTTAGACGTTATCTGTTAAATTGATGCTATGGTGTTCACAAAATTCATTAATAAAGAGTGATTATTAATGATTGTTTACATTGACTTAAATTGCCAACTTTGCTTCTTTTTAGAACGAAGCAAAAAGCTATCATGGTTGTTTTAGCAGCAAAAATAACAACAATTGCAGATGATTTGATCACACGCAATTTTTAGGCGGTGACAATCATTGATAGCAATGGGATACTGATTAATTAACGCTTTGCTATAATGAAGTTAGATAGGACAACGAGTCTAGTCGGGCTTCTATTAAAAGAAGGTGATGTTTTTGGATGAAAAAATAATTAATCCATAGGCTCAAAATTAATAAAACGGTCATAATCTTATCCGATTATAGGGAAAGCAGACCAGATGACGTTAAAAAATAAGTAAGAATAACGCAATAATTTTATATTAGGGAATATCATGAAAAGAGCGGTTATAACAGGTATCGGTATTGTATCAAGTATCGGTAACAATAAAGCAGAAGTATGTGAGTCACTAAAAGCAGGCAATAGTGGTATCGAGTTTGCACCACAATTCGCTGAACAAAACTTACGTAGCCACGTCTGCGGTACTGTTAATCTTGATCCTAAAGAAATCATTGATCGTAAGGCAATGCGTTTCATGGGTGATGCAGCCGCTTTCAGTTATATTGCTATGCAAGAAGCGATTGATGATTCAGGTTTAACAGAAGAGCAAGTATCTAACGTACGTACTGGCCTTATCGCAGGTTCAGGTGGTGCATCATCAAAGAACGTTGTTGATTCTGTTGATATCGCTCGTAACAAAAGTGTGAAGCGTGTGGGTCCATATATGGTGACTCGTACTATGTCGAGCACAATTTCTGCTTGTCTTGCTACACCATTCAAAATTAAAGGCCCAAGCTATTCAATTACTTCTGCATGTGCAACAAGTGCGCATTGTATTGGTCATGCAGTAGAGCAAATTCAACTGGGTAAACAAGATGTAGTATTCGCTGGTGGCGGTGAAGAAATTGATTGGACTCTAGCACTAGAGTTCGATGCAATGGGCGCATTATCAACCAAATATAACGACACTCCACAACAAGCTTCACGTACTTATGACGCAAACCGCGATGGTTTCGTTATCTCTGGTGGTGGTGGTATGGTTGTTGTTGAAGAACTTGAGCATGCACTTGCTCGTGGCGCAACTATCTATGCTGAAATCACAGGTTACGGTGCAACATCAGATGGCTATGACATGGTAGCACCATCAGGTGAAGGCGCGGTACGTTGTATGCAGCAAGCACTTGAAACCGTAACGGGCGAGATTGATTACCTAAATACCCACGGTACATCTACACCAGTAGGTGACACCAAAGAACTTGAAGCGATTCAAGCGGTATTTGGTCATAAATCACCAAAAATCAGTGCAACTAAAGCATTGACTGGTCACGCACTAGGCGCGGCAGGTGTACATGAAGCTATCTATTCATTAATCATGATGGAAAACAGCTTCATTGCAGCAAGTGCAAACATTCAAGACCTTGATGAAAAAGCAGCAGGTCTAGATATTGTTGCTGGTCAAGCAATTGATGCAGAGCTTACTAACGTAATGTCGAACAGCTTTGGCTTCGGCGGTACCAATGCTACGTTAGTGATGAGCAAATTTACTAAATAATTGGTTAGTTAACGGCGTGGATGAGCACTGTTAATTTACGGTGAAGCTTCATCGTGACGAATACATAGAAGCCCATTTATCAGATTATTGATAAATGGGCTTTTTTTTTATCTTAACAACGCGCAAAATGGTCTTTACCGTTACAAAGCGTAAATACTCTTTGCTGTTACAAAATAGACATATTCTTTACCTCACAAAGCGTAAAAAATTTTAGCCGTATTATTAAGAGAATACTTAAATGAAGATCGTAGTTGATGAAAATATGCCTTATGCAACCGAACTGTTCTCTCAGTTTGGTGAAGTAGTTCCTTTATCTGGTCGAACTATTAGTGCTGAAGACTTACAGGATGTGGATGCCTTGATGGTGCGTTCTGTGACTCAAGTGAATCAAGCGTTATTGGCGCAAGCAAATAAACTCGCATTCGTTGGAACTGCAACAATTGGTATTGATCACTTAGACCAACCGTTATTGCAGCAACGTGGAGTCGAGTATACCAATGCTCCGGGCTGTAATGCTGTGTCTGTTGGTGATTACGTGTGTAGTGCATTGTTGGTGCTCGCTGAGCAACAAGGTTTTACATTGGCTGATAAATCAATTGCGGTTATTGGTGTTGGTAATACTGGCTCGCAAACCGTCAGTAGGCTAACGGCATTAGGCGCTGAAGTGATGCTTTGTGATCCTCCGCGCGTAGAGAAAGAGGGGCTGACTGACTTTGTTAGTTTGGAGCAAGCATTGCAAGCGGATATCATTTGCTTGCACGTCCCATTAGTTAAAACGGGCAGTAATCAGACTAAACATTTATTAACCGCGGAATTGCTAGCGGGTATTGCGCAGGACGCGATCCTGATAAATTGTGGTCGTGGTGATGTGATTGATAACCAGGCGTTGCTGGAATTAAAACAAGCCGGGCACGCGATGACATTGGTTTTGGACGTGTGGGAAAACGAACCAACACCATTACTTGAGTTGATCCCGCATGTTGCGATTGCTACGCCGCATATTGCAGGTTACAGCCTAGAAGGTAAAGCGCGTGGTACAGAGATGATTTATCAGGCCTACGCACAATTCTTAGGGCAGCAAGCGGACCGCAGTATTAGTGATATCTTGCCAGTGCCAGCGGTCAGCCGCATTGATGTTAACCAAAGTGCAGATCAAACATTCGCTAAAAGTTTGGTTCATTTGGTATACGATGTGCGCCGAGATGACGCTATTTTTAGAAAAAACATAATGAAAGCGGGTAGTTTTGATGAAATGCGTAAAAATTACTTAGAAAGAAGAGAATTTTCCTCATTGAGGCTAGTAAATGAGTCACATTATGCGGTAGAGTCGATGTATCAACTTGGGTTTGCCAAATAATTTTTTAGGAGTCGTTGATGAGTCAACTATATGATGTTGCAGTACTAGGAGCAACAGGTGCCGTAGGGCAAATGATGTTGGAAATTTTACAGGAACGTGAATTTCCAATTGGTAATATTTATCCATTAGCAAGCAGCCGTAGTGCTGGTGGTAAAATTACCTTTAATAATAAACAAGTTGAAGTATTAGATGTGGAAGAATTCGATTGGACACAAGTTCAAATCGGTTTGTTCTCTGCTGGTGGTTCGGTATCAGAAAAGTGGGCTCCAATCGCAGCTGATGCAGGTGTAGTTGTTATTGATAACACATCACACTTCCGTTATGACGATGATATTCCGCTGGTTGTGCCTGAAGTAAACCCAGAAGCAATTGCGCAATATACCAACCGTGGCATTATCGCCAATCCTAATTGCTCAACAATTCAAATGTTAGTTGCATTGAAACCTATTCATGATGAAGTAGGTATTAAACGTATCAATGTAGCAACATACCAAGCAGTATCAGGTTCAGGTAAAAGTGCGATTGATGAACTAGCGGGTCAAACGGCAAGTTTATTAAATGCACGTGAAGTTGAAACTAAAGTATATCCAAAGCAAATTGCATTTAACGTGATCCCACAAATTGATGTATTCACGGATAATGGCTACACCAAAGAAGAAATGAAAATGGTGTGGGAAACGCAAAAGATCTTTGCTGATGATAGCGTAATGGTTAATCCAACCGCGGTACGTGTACCTGTATTCTATGGTCACTCAGAAGCGATCCACTTAGAAACGCGTACGCCAATCAGTGCTGAAGAAGTTCGCTCTCTGATGCGTCATGCTCCGGGTGTTAAACTGATTGAAAATGAAGAAGACTATCCAACACCAATTTCTGACTCTGCGGGTCATGATGAAGTGTTTGTTGGCCGTATTCGTGAAGATATCTCACACGCGAGTGGTATTAATATGTGGGTTGTAGGCGATAACATCCGTAAGGGTGCTGCGACAAACAGTGTGCAAATTGCAGAGCTACTAATTAGTGATTACTTGTAAAATATATTTAGACCCTTGTAATGATAAATTATCATGGGGTTATAAAATATTTTAATTGCATGTTTAGCACCCAATAGTGGGTGCTATTTTTTTATTTGTACTTTATTTTTCTGATTCATATCATAGTTTCAGAGACCAAAATTTTTTTATCGTAATTAATGATTAAAATAGTAAAATAGAAGGTACTAGCGAATTCATGTGTATATTGGAATTTTGGATATGTTATATTGAATTCAAGCACATTGAAGTTGTTCATAGTAAGGGTTAACAATGATATCGGGTTTATCTAAGTTAAAATGGGTTGTTTTATTTCTGCTGATCCCTATGGCGGGTATTGCAGCTAATTCAAATGGATTTGTTCTTCAGTTAAAAGGTCCCGAAGTTCATACTCCTTCATCTCCTGGTAGCTATGGCCCTGTTGTCAAAGCCGATACATTATGGTCTGTTGCAACAGCGACCAGGCCTAATAACAGCTTAAGTTTATATAAAACCATGGCTGCAATCTTAGCGCTTAACCCACATGCATTTTTAGACGGCGACATCAACAAGATGATTGATGGCAGCTTTCTTAAGATCCCCAGTGCAGCTGAAATTCAAGCCACTGACGGTTCTAGGCTAAAGAGCTTACTCACAAAAAAATCTGATTCGAAAGCTAAAACTACTTCATCAAGTAAGCCGGCAGCCCCAAATTCGAAGGCTATCACTAGCAATAAACAAGACCTGGATAAACTTGCTTTACTGCAAGGTGAATTAACAGAAAGCAACGAACACCTTCTATTATCAAGTGAAACTAATCGCCGTCTTAAGTTACAGCTAGAAAGTATCCGTATGGAGCTGGCTGATCTTAAAGAACAAATGGCGATTGACAATCAATTGAAAGCAGATTTAAAAGCTTTGATTGAGCAACAAAACGAACAGATTAGCGAACAACAAGCGACGATTGAAGAAGCGAAAAGACAAGCGATACTGGAAGCTGAGTCCCATAACAACTGGTGGCTTATTGGTGGTGTATCGGGGTTATTCTCGCTGTTAACTCTTATTTGGTTAGCGTTATGGTTAAAAAATAGAAATGACCAGAAGAATAATGTTGAAGATAACGTGATGTTTGATACGGATAATACAGTTGACGAGCTCAGTGATTATCTTAGTGCAGACAGCTACTCTACAAACTCAGCAGCTGATACGGCTATGCCGGAAGAGGTGCGAGTAGCTGAAGAGAAACCCAATGATGAGATAAATACGTTTGCTGAACCAAATTTTAATTTACAGATGGAGCAGGAAACGAATTCATTTAGTGACGAGCTTGATAACTCGTCACCTGAAGCTATAGTCACCCAATCTGCAGCTCCGATCATGCCTGAAGTGATTGAGCAAGCGCCAGTTATGCCAGAGTTAGATTTGAACGACAATGACTTTAGTGATATTGACTTAACATTAGATGATGAAAGTACAAGTTTTGAAAATGACAGTGTAACTCCAGATTTAAGCTGGCGTGAAGAACTCGACGAACCAAGCCTGATCCCAGAACAACCGACAATTAGTCCCAATACATTAGATGAGGACTTAGCTGAAGTTGATTCAATGTTAGAGCAATTTAAGTTAAGTAAAGCACAAGCTCCTGATTTAGATTTCAACTCGCAGGGTGATGTTGACGTGACAGCAGCGGACTCATCTGAGGCTACTCCTGAATCATCGTCTGTAGTAGATGATGAATTTGTGAAAATGGACGATATTGATAGTATCCTCGCAGAAGCAGAGTTAGAAGCAATCGCTCAAGCGGGAGTTGATGATGTTGTAAATGATGAACTTCAGGTTCCAGCGCCGAACGCAGTCGTTGATATGGATGATATCGATAGTCTTTTAGCTGATGCAGGGCTGGATGCTATCGCACAATCCAATGCTGAGAATATCTCGCCTAATCTAGATAACCAGCAAACAGTCGACATGGACGATATCGATAGTCTGTTGGCTGAAACTGGGTTCGACACCAACATTCCGCCATCAACAGATACAAACTTATCGAACAATGACACTAGCCTCGATATTGATGTCGATGATATCGATAGTATTTTAGCAAGTGCTGGGTTTGATGAACCTGCGCAGGATATTGCGGCAGATAATAATGACCTGCCTCAAGCACATGGGCAGACTGTTGATGAAATGCTCGCTGAACTTGACGGCACTGCGAATAAGGCCCCTGAAGTCGAAGAACCACCTGTTAAAACCGATGAACCATTAGATGATATTGAAGCTATGTTGGCGGAATACAGCCCTAATGCATTTAGCGAAGCGCCAAGTGAGCAAGCTCCCATTGATGTTGCAGCGGCCCAAGCTGAGGAGTTTATTGATATCGACAAATTGTTGAATGAAGCTTCTCAACAACCGGCATCGATTGAAGATGAACCTTACGATCAAGTAAAACTGGACGTAGGGCTTGATGAGTACAGCAATACTATGCTTGATAGTAATACAGCAGTTATTGATGATGAGAGTAATCGATTTGGTGCGCAATTAGACCTTGCTCGTGCTTATCTTGAAATTGAAGATAAAGAAGGTGCAAAATCTATTTTAGAACCACTAGCTGGCGCTGGTGATGCAACTCAGCAAGCTGAAGTGAATAAACTTTTGAGCCGATTATGAGCATCTGATTATCGTTTGACTATCGAGCGTTAGCTACTTTCAAGTTGTACTTTGAAGCGGTATAATCCGGCGATACAATTATTGTGAAAAATATAATAAATTTTTTGTGTAATATTTAGTAAAGCGGTGGCGAGAGTCACCGCTTTTTGTTTTGAAAAAATTAATGAAAGTCTAAAGTTGGAATAAAAATGCGAATTGCACTCGGTATTGAATATGACGGAAGTAAGTATTACGGTTGGCAACGACAAAAAGAAGTTATTAGTGTCCAAGAAAAACTTGAAGATGCACTATCACGTGTTGCTAATCATCCTGTAATCGTTCATTGCGCGGGACGTACTGATTCTGGTGTACATGGTACTGGTCAAGTTGTGCATTTTGATACTGATTCTATACGTAAAGATGTGGCGTGGACGCTGGGTGTGAATGCTAATTTACCTGATGATATTGCGGTGCGCTGGGCGCAAGAAGTAGATGAAGAGTTTCATGCTCGTTTCAGTGCAACTGCCAGACGTTATCGTTATATTATTTATAATAATAACTTACGTCCTGCAATTTTAGGCTCAGGCGTAAGCTATTATCATGGTGACATTGATGCTGAACTAATGCACGACGCGGCGCAGCAACTAGTCGGCGAACATGACTTCACTTCTTTCCGTGCGAAACATTGTCAGGCAAAAAGTCCGGTTAAAACTATGCATCATATTAAAGTTATACGCCAAAATGCGTACATTATCATTGATGTGAAAGCGAATGCATTTTTACACCATATGGTGAGAAACCTAGCAGGTTCATTAATGGAAGTCGGTAAAGGTAACAAACCAGTATCTTGGATTGCTGAGTTATTAGCCGGCAAAGACCGTTCTGTTGCAGCTGCAACAAGTAAAGCGGAAGGCCTGTACATGGTAGAAGTTGATTACCCAACTCAGTTCAACCTTCCTAGACCTGCTGTGGGACCATTATTTTTACCTGAACAATTCTAACTACTTGCTTTAATTCTAATAAAGTTAGTTTCAACTTTAAGCACCAATCATGACCTGCGTGCATAATAAAGCGTAATAAATAGCTAATATTTATTACGCTTTATTATTTTTTATTAAATTTGGATGGAAAGTCACAAGGGTATGACCAGTTTTATATAAACTTATTGGAAAATCTGTGATTTAATTGTGTTACACGATAAATGTGGAGTATTGTTGAGTTTGATAATCATCGACTTAACGCATTAATTTTTGTTAATTGATCTAGGATTGTTTTTCCTGTTCTTATTAACAACGCATTTAACATCATATACTTCAATTAATTAGAACAAATTATAAGTAGGGTTCATGAGCTGGATTGAAAAAATACTACCAAAAAGCAAGAGCGCAACGGCGCGCCGTAATATTCCTGAAGGTGTGTGGACTAAGTGTTCTTCTTGTGACCAGGTTTTATATCATGCAGAACTTGAGCGTAATTTAGGCGTTTGCCCTAAATGCGATCATCATATGCGCGTGAATGCACGTGAACGCCTTAATAAATTACTTGATAAAGATGGCCGAGTTGAAATCGGTGCTGAATTTGAGCCAAGTGATAAGTTAAAATTCCGCGATACTAAAAAATATAAAGATCGTTTATCTAGCGCGCAAAAATCAACAGGCGAAAAAGATGCGTTGATCGTGGAAAAGGGAACGATCAAAGGTATTCCAGTCGCTGTTTGTGCATTTGAATTCTCATTTATGGGTGGTTCAATGGCAACAGTTGTTGGTGCTCGTTTTGTTGCTGCAATCAATGAATGTATGGCTGAAAACCGTGCGTTAATTTGTTTTTCTGCAAGTGGCGGTGCGCGTATGCAGGAAGCATTATTCTCATTAATGCAAATGGCGAAGACGAGTGCAGCGTTAGCTAAGCTATCAGCAAAAGGTTTACCTTATATCTCGGTACTTACAGACCCTACTATGGGTGGTGTATCAGCAAGTCTAGCCATGCTAGGTGACATTAATGTTGCAGAGCCAAAAGCATTGATTGGTTTTGCTGGTCCGCGTGTTATTGAGCAAACGGTGCGAGAGAAATTACCAGAAGGTTTCCAACGTAGTGAATTCTTGCTAGAGAAAGGCGCGATCGATATGATTATTGATCGTCGTGAAATGCGTGATAAACTTGCAGGCTTATTAGCGAAGATGATGAACTTGGAAACGTCTGATCACATCACGGCTGAAGCAGCAAGTACAGAAGCGACACCTGTTATTGTGCCTGCAGCCGATGAAATTAAGACTCCAAGTGACGCTCAAAAAATTAACGAGTAAACACTAACGAGTAACTATTACCGATGTTGAACAGTATTAATAAAAGCCAGTCTCTAGCAGACTGGCTTTGCTATTTAGAAAGTATTCATCCTGTTAATATTGAAATGGGATTGGGCCGTATTGGGCGCGTTGCTAATGAATTAGCATTAACGACATTTGATGCCAAAGTGATTACGGTTGCAGGTACTAATGGTAAAGGCTCTACATGCGCCTTTTTAGAACGTATTTTACTTGATGCAGGCTTCAATGTCGGTGTAACAAGTTCACCACATATTCAAGATTATCGAGAACGTGTTCGCGTTAACGGTAAAATGCTCTCCGCACAAGCTCATGCTGATTCCTTTGCTTTTATTGAAGCGGGGCGTGGCGATACTACATTAACGTATTTTGAATTTACGACATTGTCAGCTTTGAAGTTATTTCAAGATGCGGCACTAGATGTGGTTATCCTTGAAGTGGGGTTAGGTGGTCGTTTAGATGCATCTAACATTGTATCTGCTGATGTCGCAGTTGTGACCACAATTGATATTGACCATGCCGATTGGTTAGGTACAGATAAAGCGGTGATTGCACGGGAAAAAGCCGGTATTTTCCGAGCTGGTAAAAAAGCCATTTGTGGTGTCATCAACCCACCATCGACAATTTCGGCGTATGCTGAGGAAGTTGGCGCAGAACTGATAGCCGTTAATCGCGACTATCATTATACGCAGCACGCAGACAGCTGGGACTGGGAAGTTAATTCAGCCGAACAGCAAGATACTAGTGTGTTGACATATTCGGCACTCGAAATTCCGCAGTTACCATTACAAAATGCAGCAACGGCGATTGCCGCTATTCAAGCATTAGGCTTAGCCGTTCCTGAGACTGCGATCCGCAGTGGTGTTGCCAATGCGAGATTACCGGGTCGTATGCAGCAGCTTGGCTCATCACCGCAACAGTTTTTAGATGTTGCACATAATCCTGAATCGGCACGTTATTTAGCCACGCAGCTTACGCGCTTAAAGCAGCAGGCTAGTTCACCAGTTAAGATCATAGCTGTGGTCGGCATGCTTAAAGATAAAGATATTGCGGCAAGCCTCGCGGCGTTAACTGACGTTATCGACAGTTGGCACCTTGCAGCATTGCAGGGCGAACGAGCTGCACCCTGTCAGCAAATCGAGCAGGGGTTAGTTGATGCTATGCAACAGAATAGTAAAAGCCATGATAGCCTTAGCCAGCAGCCTATGAGTCATGATACAATAGCGAAAGCTTGGCAATCAGCAAACCAAAGTGCTGATTGTAATGACATTATTATTGGTTTCGGCTCATTTTTCACGGTAGCGGAAATTACCCAACATATAAGTGGTTAAATAAACGTGGCATCGACATTTCAACATCGCTTAGTCGGCACTATCATTTTAGTGGCGATTGGTATTATCTTTTTACCTGACTTACTTGATGGTCAGAAGATAACGTATCGTGAGAATACTGCGAGTATTCCTTTGCGCCCAGCGCTTGTTGAACTTGCAGAGCCCGTTAACTTTGATTCATTAGATAATGAAGTAGTCGATACAGAGTTACTCATTGAACCAGCAGCAACAGTCAGTTTAACCGCTGTAGATAAAGTTGAAGAAACGGTTTCAACACCAAAATCTATCGCTAAAGCGCAAAAACTCGTCCCATTAGTTAAGCCGGTTGAACCCGCAAAAGTGATACCTCCAGTAGGTAATAGCTGGAATATTCGTTTGGGTACATTTAAGAATTCCGCCGCAGTCGATGATTTGGTTAAAAAAATTAGGGACGCTGGATTTGATGCTTATCGACTACCACGTTATAAAGAAGCCGGGAAGTTAAATCGGCTGTATGTCGGTCCCAATGTCAATAAAAACGAGTTAAAACGTTTGTTGCCGAAATTACAAAAAATCACTGGTTTGAAAGGTGTAATTGAAAAATTTGACCCTCGAGACAAGTAACTAAAAAGCCGACATTTATGTCGGTTTTTTTGTTTTTAACTATTATCAATCTTGTATTTTACTTGTTACAATGGCGCGAATTTCAAATGAGTGGAACAAAAAATGGCGTGGATTGATTACCTTATTTTGGGTATTGTTGGCTTATCTTCGGTAATAAGTTTAGTACGTGGTTTTGTCAAGGAAGCGTTCTCTCTTTGTACTTGGTTTTGTGCTTTCTTTATATCTCGTTTTTATTATCAAGATATAGCTGCTTACTTAGAAAATTTTGATGCCTTTAGTGCAGCATTCAGCGAACAGTTAGTTAAAAATGGCGTTGCGATAGCGTTATTATTTATTTCGACCCTTATATTAGGGGCTTTGCTAAATTACATACTTGGTCAGCTAGTGGATAAAACGGGCTTATCAGGTACGGATAGATTACTCGGTGTATGCTTTGGTATTGCCCGAGGAGTATTAGTGGTGTGCGTCTTGCTGTTATTTTTACAGTTATTCACCAGTTTTCCGGAAACGGTTTGGTGGCAGGGGTCACCACTAATAGCTGAGTTAAAACCACTCATTAAATGGTTTTTTGAACATCAAGCTTCTGCATGGGACAACATGCAGAACTTATGACAAGTGAAACGTTATAAATAGCATTTTATCGAAAGCACAGTAAACGAGGATTTAGGTTATGTGTGGAATTGTTGGCATTGTTTCTACAACCCCTGTTAATCAGTCTATCTATGACGCATTAACAGTATTACAGCATCGTGGACAGGATGCTGCTGGGATTGTAACCTTAAGTGATGGAAACTTTAGGCAGCGCAAAGCGAATGGTTTAGTGAGCGATGTATTCGAAGCTAAACATATGCAACGCTTGAAAGGTAATATTGGTATCGGTCACGTTCGATACCCAACAGCAGGAAGCTCGAGCGCCGCTGAGGCTCAACCTTTCTATGTTAACTCTCCGTTCGGTATTTCCCTTGCTCATAACGGAAATCTAACCAACGCCGCTGAATTAAAAGAAGATCAATTTCATAAAGCCCGTCGTCACATCAATACTACATCTGATTCAGAAGTACTACTTAATGTAATGGCGCATGAATTAGATAAATGCCCAAGTTTACATTTAGCTGCAGAAGATATTTTTACTGCGGTTACAGCTGTAAACAAGCAAGTACTTGGTGCTTATGCTGTGGTAGCTCTGATTATTAATCATGGTCTTGTTGCTTTTCGTGATCCTAACGGTATTCGTCCGCTAGTATTAGGTATGCGTACTGAAGGCACTAAAAAAGAGTACATGGTTGCGTCTGAATCTGTTGCACTTGATGCTGTAGGTTTTGAATTTGTTCGTGATGTTGAACCAGGTGAAGCGGTTTATATTACTGATGAAGGCGAGCTATTTAGCGCGCATTGTGCCGAGAATGCACAGCACAATCCATGTATCTTTGAGTTTGTTTATTTCGCTCGTCCAGACTCGACAATAGACAAGGTATCAGTTTATGAATCACGCCTTGCTATGGGTGAGAAACTTGGTCATAAGATTAAGCGTGAATGGGCTGATATTGATATTGATGTTGTTATCCCAATTCCTGAAACATCATGCGATAGCGCATTAGAAATTGCGAAAGTACTGGAATTACCGTACCGCCAAGGTTTTGTTAAAAATCGTTATATTGGCCGTACGTTTATTATGCCAGGACAAACCTTACGTCGTAAGTCTGTACGTCGTAAGTTAAATGCAATTTCATCTGAATTTGTGGGTAAAAACGTATTGTTAGTCGATGACTCAATTGTACGTGGTACCACATCAGAACAGATTATTGAAATGGCACGTGAAGCGGGCGCTAAAAATGTTTATTTAGCATCTGCAGCACCAGAAGTGCGTTATCCAAATGTATACGGTATTGACATGCCAAGCTCTGAAGAGCTGATCGCGCATGGCCGTAATGTTGATGAGATTGCGACTATTATTGGTGCGGATGCACTTATCTTCCAAGACTTAGGTGATTTGGTTGCTGCTGTTTCAAAATGTAATCCTGAGATTAAAAAGTTTGAAACATCTGTGTTTAGCGGTGAATATGTGACTGGCGATATTGATGAGGCTTACTTACAGCGCCTTAATGATGTCCGTAGTGATGATGCTAAAACAGTTAAAGAGCAAAAAGAAGAGATTGCTAATTTAGAGATTCATAACGAAGGCGCATAAGCTTAGTGTGAGTTAAACAACTTAGTACTGTGATTTAAAAAGGAGCGTAATGCTCCTTTTTTTGATCTTTAATTTATCTGATCTATATTATTTTTCTTACGTGTCTTTTAAAAAGTCACGTTGCTGGAGGTCATATTGACCGTCGCGCCAAATAAGCACACTGCCTTGGTCAAACCAATCACCCAGTACGATACGTTTTCCTAGCTTGTCAGCTGTCAATTGAACATCATGGATGTTCGGTTTGTGAGTATGACCGTGAATTAAAATATCACATTGATACTCTTGCATCTTGTTGACAACTTCAGACTCTGTCACGTCCATGATGGTCATGCTTTTTTGCTGGTTACCTTGTTGGCTTTTGCCGCGAATTTTATCGGCAATTGCTTCGCGTACGAAGACAGGCAAACAGGTGAATAATTTTTGACGCCATGGAATATTTACTGCGGTACGAAATGCTTGGTATTTTTCATCCAGCGTACAGAAGGTATCACCATGTGCGATTAATACTTTTTGACCATCAAGATTAATTGCTGTGTAATCCCCAAGTACCGTCACACCCGTTTCTTTAGCAAAACGCTTACTGACAAGAAAGTCTCGATTACCTTTTACAAAGAAGCACTTTACGCCACTATCGGTTAAGGCTTTAAGTCCCTTTTTAACACTATCGTTAAGCGTATTGCGAATATCATCACCTGACCAAAATTCAAATAGGTCGCCTAAAATGTAGAGTGCGTCAGCTTCGCGCGCTTCGGTCGCAAGAAAGTGTAAAAATAACTCGGTAATTTGCGGACGGCGATCATCAAGGTGCAGATCTGAAATAAACAAAGTAGTCATGTGCAGGTATCATCCTTGTCGGGAGTAATGCCAATCATAATAAATAAATGATCACTTATTTAATGCAATTGGTATAAAAAAATACACTACCGAAGCAGTGTATTAATTTTCAGAAACTGAGTGAGCGATTAAGCTTCTTCTACAGTTACTTTAGTAATGATAATGTCTTCTAGTGGCACGTCACCGTGACCAAGTTTGTTGCCTGTAGCAACTTTTTTCATTTTTTCAACTACGTCCATGCCTTCAACAACTTCAGCAAATACGCAGTAACCCCAACCTTGAGACGTCTTGCTTGTGAAATCTAGGAAGTTGTTGTCTTTAACGTTGATGAAGAACTGTGAACTTGCTGAATGCGGGTCCATAGTACGTGCCATTGCTAATGTACCTAGTTTATTAGACAGACCGTTGTCTGCTTCATTTTCGATAGGTGCATTTGAACCTTTCTCTTCCATACCAGGAAGCATGCCGCCACCTTGAACCATGAAACCATCGATTACACGGTGAAAGATAGTACCTTCGTAGAAGCCGCTTTTTGCGTATTCTAGGAAGTTAGCTGCTGTTTTTGGTGCACTTTCAAAGTTAAGTGCGATTTTGATATCACCGAAATCTGTATGTAGAGTTATCATCTTAATGATCCTTTGGTTAATTAACGGGGTAAATTCTATCCTAAAGGTAGGCAATGGCAAAGCTTTTAGGGAAAGAAGGGGCTGGAAGGGCTTATTTTTGTGCTTTAATTTGACTGATTTATACACTTTTTTAACTGTTCCGTTAAATTTACTCGCTTTATGCTGCTGCAAAGCTAGTAATCATTAATGCTAATGGTAAAATCAGTCAATTAATTGCATTTTACTGTTTGCGCAAGGATCACTATTCGATGCTGAAGATTTACAACACACTGACTCGCCAAAAAGAACAATTCAAGCCTATCACTGAAGGTGAAATAGGTATGTACGTATGTGGTGTGACTATCTATGATTATTGTCATATTGGTCATGGTCGTACTTTTGTGGCGTTTGATACTGTGGTGCGTTATCTTCGCCATCGCGGTTATGCGGTTAATTTCATCCGTAACATTACTGATGTTGATGATAAAATTATTAAACGTGCGAACGAAAATGGTGAAACTTGTGACCAGTTAACGACTCGTTTTACTCAGGCTATGCATGAAGATTTTGATGCTTTGCATATGATCCGTCCTGATATCGAACCGACTGTAACAGGTCACATGCCAGATATTATCGAAATTATCGAGAAGCTAGTGGCAAAAGGTCACGCCTATGTTGCTGACAGTGGCGATGTATTGTTTGAAGTTAAAACCTTTGCTGACTACGGGAAATTAAGTGGTCAAGACTTAGATATGCTACAAGCGGGTGCTCGTGTTGAAGTTGAAACCGACAAACGTAATCCAATGGATTTCGCATTATGGAAAATGGCTAAGCCAGGTGAACCAAGCTGGGTTTCTCCATGGGGTGAAGGTCGTCCTGGTTGGCATATTGAATGTTCAGCAATGAACAACAAACTACTGGGTGAAGTTTTTGATATTCACGGTGGCGGTTCTGATTTAATGTTCCCACACCATGAAAATGAAGTGGCACAATCATGCTGCGCACATAACGGTGAGTATGTGAATACCTGGATGCATTCCGGTATGGTACAAATCGATAAAGTTAAGATGTCTAAATCACTGAACAACTTCTTTACTATCCGTGATGTTTTAGAAGAGTACGATGGTGAGTCTGTACGTTATTTCCTACTTTCAGGTCATTACCGTAGCCAGTTAAACTATTCAGAAGAAAACTTAAAACAAGCGCGTGCAAGTTTAGAGCGTCTTTACACAGCATTACGTGGTGTCACGATTGCTGACGTAACTGAATATACAGATAACGTTATACCAGGTTGTGAAGCGTACGTTGAAACATTTAAAGCGGCAATGGATGACGATTTCAATACACCTGAAGCATTCCCTGTATTGTTTGAACTGGCAAAAGAAATTAACCGTATTAAAGAATCTGATGCGAAACGCGCGGGCGAATTAGCGGCGCAGTTAATTACCTTTGGTGAAGTATTAGGCCTGTTATCTCAAGAGCCTGAAGCTTTCTTGCAAGGTGATGCTGGTGCAGATGATGAAGTGGCTGAAATCGAAGCGTTAATTAAACAGCGTAACGATGCTCGTGCAAGTAAAGACTGGGGCATGGCGGATGATGCGCGTGACAAGTTGAACGCACTGGGTATTGTATTAGAAGATGGTGCTAACGGTACAACTTGGCGTCGTAAGTAAAGTTGGCGTCGTAAATAATCTTAGTATCATAAAAATTTGAATTAACTTTAAATGCTAATTACCTGTTGTTCGAACCTAAGCAGTAATTGGCATTTTATTTACTTAATAAAGAGTTGGATAAAGGATTAATCATGTTAAAAATTATTTCAGTTATCGTCGGTTGTGCGTTGGTTTTTTTCCTTATGCAACGTATGGGTGGTAACAAGAAACAAGCGGCTGAAAACATTGAAGCGGGTAAGTTATTTTTAGCGGCCAATTTAGAAAAAGAAGGCGTTGAAGAAACTGCTTCAGGTTTACAATCAACAGTATTAGCAGAAGGTACAGGCACTGATCACCCAACGGGTCGTTCTAAAGTGACGGTACATTATCACGGTACATTATTAGACGGTACTGTATTTGATAGCTCTGTACAGCGCGGTGAGCCAATTACATTTGGTTTAAATCAAGTGATCCCTGGCTGGACTGAAGGTGTACAGTTAATGGTAGTGGGTGAGAAACGTAGATTCTTTATTCCAAGCCGTTTAGCCTATGGCAACCGTGGCGCTGGTTCTATTCAAGCCGGTTCAACACTGATTTTTGAAGTAGAGCTTTTAAGTTTCAAATAAACAGTTTAGCTTTAAATAAATACAAAAAAGCCGCATGATCTAAAGATTATGCGGCTTTTTCTTATTCGTTATTTACTGATTACTTTGAATGGTAATCACGGCAAGAGATTAGGGTATTCTCGATCAAGCTTGCAACTGTCATTGGACCAACACCACCTGGTACAGGGGTAATGAAAGAAGCGTTTTCTTTTGCTACTTCAAAGCCAACATCACCAACAAGTTTGCCATTTTCTAAACGGTTAATACCAACATCGACAACCATAGCGCCTTTCTTGATCCATTCACCTGGAATAAAGTTAGGACGACCCACTGCAACAACAACTAGATCTGCACGACGTACATGCTCTTCTAAGTTATTAGTGAAGCGGTGACATGTTGTCGTTGTACAACCTGCAAGTAATAATTCAAGCGTCATTGGACGACCAACAATATTTGACGCACCAACAACAACAGCGTCTAGACCATGTAGGCCAACACCTGTTGATTCAAGTAACGTAATAATACCTTTTGGTGTACAAGGGCGTAATGCAGGAATACGTTGTGATAAGCGACCAACATTGTACGGATGGAAACCATCAACGTCTTTGTCTGGGCGGATATGTTCTAACACAATTGTTGTATCAATATGGTCTGGTAAAGGCAGTTGCACTAATATTCCGTCAATCGTGGTATCTGCGTTTAACTCATCAATCAATGCTAATAAAGCATCTTGTGAGCTATCTCTTTCAAGATCGTAAGATTTAGAAACGAAACCTACCTCTTCACAGGCACGACGTTTACTCCCAACATATACTTGTGATGCCGGATCGGCACCAACTAAAATCACAGCAAGACCCGGGGCGCGTAATCCTTGTGCAGTACGCGTAGCCACTTCTTCAGCAACATTCTGACGAACTTGCTGAGAAATATTTTTTCCATTAATGATTTGAGCAGTCATTGAGTTTATTAATCTCTTGGTTAGAAAGTTGCGCTATTTTCGCACTAAAATGTGACTTTGTCAGCAATTCTTGGGATAAATAATCATCTATTTAGAGTGACAAAGAGGGTCTATTTGGTTATAAAGATGCTTTAAATTACTTAGGTAGACAACAGTGAAACACCAAGAGCATATCATTTCCGTTTTTGCAGACGTAGCAGCACCCTCAACTCGTTTAATTGACAGCGCGACTGTTAATATTGAAAGTAAAGATGTTGTTATCATGCAGCGTGCGCTGTTAGAAACAAACTCTGCATTTCGTCAGCTTATTCCTTATGTTGTGGTAAAGCAGGGTGATAAGTATTTAGCATACGAGCGTTCTGTATCAGGTGGCGAATCTCGTCTACATAACTTATTCAGTATCGGTATTGGTGGTCACGTTGATGCCGTTGATGCGGTTTATGACGAAAAAGGTGTATTCCAGTTAACGGATACACTACGTACCGGTATGTATCGTGAATTACATGAAGAGTTAGGTCTAACAGAGAGTGATTTCCTCGGCATGACGACTATTGGTTACCTTTCTAAAGATGTAACCCCAGTTGATGAAGTGCATTTAGGTATTGTGTTAGTTGCTGAAGTTCATGCAGATCTAGTTGTGAGCAGCAAAGAAGATGCACTGAATCTAGCAGGTTTCTTAGCTGCGGATGAACTAGCAAAGCTAAATCTAGAGTCTTGGTCTGAAACTGTAGTTGCAGAGCTAGTATAAGCGTATATAAACGCCGATAAGCAGGTGAGTGATGACCTGCTTTGTTGTTGATTTGTGTTCTTATTTTATAAATATTCTACAATTAGTCTCCGATGTATGCATATTGTTATTATAAGCTCGTTCGGTGTATAAGTATTAAACAGTTGTTTCTTGGGTTTAATAAACCATTTGACGGCAACAGAGCAACTCTGTAATATCCTCCCTCGTTGACAGACGTAGTCTTCAATAGTTCGGTGATTAGCGCAGCTTGGTAGCGCACCTGGTTTGGGACCAGGGGGTCAGAGGTTCGAATCCTCTATCACCGACCACGACCCCTTAGCTCAGTTGGATAGAGCAACGGCCTTCTAAGCCGTAGGCCATAGGTTCGAATCCTATAGGGGTCACCATATTATCTACGTAAAAGTAGAAATTAATTCGTTTACCAAAACGGGTTGATGTAAAAGTTAGTGGCGGTTGTAGCTCAGTTGGTAGAGCCCCGGATTGTGATTCCGGTTGTCGAGGGTTCAAATCCCTTCAGTCGCCCCATATTTGATAACTCACTAAGGTGAAGTTATCGACCCTTGTCAGAGTTACCTGCTGATAAGTTGATAGTTTGTGCGGAAGTGGCGGAATTGGTAGACGCGCTAGATTTAGGTTCTAGTATCGCAAGGTGTGAGAGTTCAAGTCTCTCCTTCCGCACCATGTTCGGTGATTAGCGCAGCTTGGTAGCGCACCTGGTTTGGGACCAGGGGGTCAGAGGTTCGAATCCTCTATCACCGACCACTTATTTTTCCAAGTGATTGGAATATGGAAAAGCCTGCTCATTGAGCAGGCTTTTTTCGTTTTGACGTTTTTCAAAATCGTGCTACTTATTGGTTTAAGTAAGCATTTAAAATAAAGGCTATTTATGACTGACAATACACAATTTTTAGAAAAGCTAAACAATGACATCGACACTAAATTACAGTTCGTTGATTATGCTGAAACAAAAGTAAACAAGCACTTAGCTAAAGCTGACCAACCAGAAACGCAGCATTTTGCGATTAACATTGCATTATTAGCATTGGAAGAAGAGCAAAACACCGCGACTTACTCTGCGTTATTGAAACTGTTAGTTGTACAACTTGAAGCTTACCTTGCACTTTCAGCTACAACAGTCGCTGATGATTTCCGTGCTGAAATCAAAGACACTATCGCGCAACTAAACGCGCTTGTAGCTGAAGTAGAAGCGGCTGCACTTTAATACCACTCTCATGATTAAATGCTGATTGTTTCGATGAAATGATTGCGCATTTATTCACAAGAATCGGTGTTATACCAAATAAAGCATTGATTAACATCGCGTTAATCAATGCTTTTTTTATTCCAATAAAACAATAAAAATGATTATAATTTTTAATGCATGGATCAGCTTTTAGTTATCGTCATTAACCTTGTTAAGTATTTATTAAAACTATAATTCAGATAATAAAGGCTATCCATGAAAGAAGTAACAATGCCTCAGAAGAATGAGGCTCATTCACATAAAGAGTTAAATAAAGAGCTAAAGCAAGAAGTTAACCACCCATTCTTATCGCTAGTGATCATGATCATTATCGCAGCCTTCGCGACGTATTTTGTACCCGCTGGTGAATTTACGCGTATCGTCGTTGACGGTCGTACGGTTATCGACCCTGCGTCTTATACTCTGTTAGAAAACAATCCAACCACGATTTTTAGCTTCTTTGAGTCATTTTATAAAGGCTTTAAAGCAGCGTCTGGCGTGATGGGCGTAGTATTCTTTGTTGGTGGTGCTTTCGGTGTTATCAAGCACATGGGTCTGTTAGACGCCTCTGTGTTTGCATTAACGGACAAGCTAAAAGATAAGGGTCTAGTGGTTATTGCTCCTGTAGTGATGATTGCGATCGCGTTAAACGTGACGTTCACGGGTATGCGTGAACTGGATGTGATTTTTATTACCTTGATGATCCCTATCTGTATCCGTCTTGGTTATGATGCTATGACAGCATTAGGCGTCGTGTTATTAGCCAGTTGTGCGGGTTTTGCTGCGGCGTTAGCCAATCCGTTCTTCACGGGTATTGCTCATAGCATTGCTGAAT
>Ga0209396_1001619_pt1 | contig 24699 bp, 26 predicted proteins | sample GOMGulsemesocosm_6_FD_184638 | JGI IMG/M metagenome (GOLD analysis project Ga0209396, IMG submission 184638) | Methane-oxidizing microbial communities from mesocosms in the Gulf of Mexico - GOM8C Gulf of Mexico (SPAdes) (version 2) | ecosystem: Environmental > Aquatic > Marine > Cold seeps... | reverse complement strand
CTGAATCCATCAGCAGGGAGTTAAACAGGCAGCCGACTACCATGGTGATCAGTAAGCCTTGCAAAATAAGACGGTTTTCACGGTCAAGCTTAAAACTGGCACGCCACTGGGAAAATAACATCAGGCAGAAAACCGCAAGTCCAATCACACCTAGTTGTGAAGTAATCATTAAAAACTCGTTGTGTGGATTATGGGTTGGCTCCAGTCCCTCTATATCGGCGACTTTTTTGTATTCGGTGGCCAGGCTGCCGGTACCAAAACCGTAAACCGGATTTTTTTCGATAACTTTCAGCGTATTTTGATAAAACTCAAGGCGATAGCTTATGCCTCGGTAATTCTCATAGTCGCCTGGAGTGTATTCAAGGAAATCGGTGGTGCTCTCATGAATTCGTGACTGGAAGTCGCTGGAACCATAATAGGCAGCGGCAAACAAGAGCGGGGCCGAAAGGGCGCCGATTAACAGACCTTTCCAGCCTATATGCTGATAAAAAAGCAAGGTGACCAAGCAGATTAAAATCACATAACCCGTTTGCCCTGTGATCATAAAGAGTGTGTTGTAGCAGGCCAGTACGGCCAATGTTATGCATAGCCAGCGCCAGCGTGGGCTTGAAATGGCAAACTGCACCATCAGGTAAAAGAAAAACGCCATAAAAATGCTGTGCGCGATACGGCTTTTAAAGGCCGTGTATTCCTGGTGTTCAGGGCCGAGCGGTAGCACATCGACGTATTTGAGGTAGGAAATGGTTAATAGCACTGTCATGCCCACTGCAAAACCACGAATCGCATAACGACGCCACTGCTCAGATAGCATTAGAGAAATAATAATGGGCACAAGTATCAACTTTTTGTATTTGCTGAAGGTGTCCATGGCCGCATCGGGCTCTGCGCTGTTGTACAGCAGGCCAATGGCTAATAGGGCGAAAAGGCCCATAGCCCACAAGGCTGTTTGGCTTTGCATGATGCGTTCAAATTTAAGGCGGAAGTTGCCGCCTAACAGCCAGAAGATCAGCAATAGTCCCGACGTAATGCTCATGGTGGCGGTGCTGAGCGGAATAGCAAAGGCGGTCAGGATGACCATAACCCGGGCCGCGTAATCAAAACGATCACCCAATGTTGTTTGATACCAGTTCATTTTTCCCCTTATGATTTGGCAACGTTAGCGCCGAATAAAATCCTTTTATAGCGCCCATGCAGGGCGGCAACTTTGTTAGCAAAGCAGTACAGCTAATGGGTGTTGGATGGTGAATAATAACGCGACAGAGTATACATTAAGCCGCCATTAAGAAATAACTCTCGGTATGGCATTATATGTCCTTGTAGTGGCATAGTGAATTTGGCCACCTGATTAGAGGTGATGGTTCGCAAACGCGCAACTTTGTTTATGTGGCGGATCTCGTGAAGATATTACGCTTGGCATTGGAGAGTGATTATCAAGGAGTGTTGAATCTTGGTACCGGTATTAATACGCAAATCGATGAACCGGTTGAACTGGTTGAGCGGGTGAAAAGTATTTGTGGCACTGATGTGACTGTACATAACGAACCGGAACGAGTTGGTGATATAAAATATTCGCTGGCAGGTATGAATGCATTAAAAAGTGCGTTGGACTTTGTTCCGCAGACATCTATCGGGGATGACCTGAAAGGCCTTAAGGACTGGATGGTTGTCGATTAGTTATTTGGTTGGCTCAGCCACAGAAAGGTTGTCGTTTTCGTGAGCTCAGTGTTGATAAAAAAATTTGTAGTGTTGCCTTGTTGGCTAGCTGAATGAACTGGATGAAGTCCAGCATGCCATTATTAGCTTCAATCTGGGAGTTGAAGGGGCCAATGTCGGCGCCTTCTTGGGTTGAAAAGTACCAAACGTTTTCCATGTAGAGGATTCTGGGCGAGCGGGGAGGCTGGTCACCTTTTTCATTCATGCGGGTGGCGTACATACGGCTTATACCAACCTAGGTTGAATATTTTATCGAGTGTTAACAGAAGCCTGTTCAGTTTGTGTTCAGGCTCAGAACGTTATGCTGGCCCTACATTGTCAACGGAGGGTCGTATGATGAAAACACGTCAAAAACTAGCAGGTTTAGTGGCAGGTATTGGGTTATGTGTTGCCGCTGGCACGGTACAAGCGGGAGATGTGGGTTTTAGCATCTACTACAGCGATTATGACCACGGCTATAACCAGTTTTATTACAGCCACGGCTATCCGGGAAAACATGCGCTGCGATATAGACGACATCAGGGTTATTATGACCACTATTACCCTGGCCAGAAGCACCGCAAACATTATAAAAAACATAAGCGTCATCAAGGACTGCATCATGGTTCCTACTATCGGGATGAACACCGTTCTCACGGTATGGGGCATGACCGTCACGAGCAGGGTCATGACCGCCACGATCGTCATGAGGAGGGACGTGAACACAGATAATAGCGTGGAGCAGGTGGTGAAAATGCGGTTGGCGCGCTATGGTGCGGCCTGGAAATTATGACAACTGAGGTAAATAAATGACAATCCAGCAAACCATTGAGCAAAAGTTGCAACAGGCCTTTAGTCTGCAACACCTTGAAGTGGTTAATGAGAGTAGTAATCACAATGTGCCCGCTAACTCATCGACTCACTTCAAGGTGACCATGGTGTCCCCTGATTTTGATGGCAAGGGCATGGTGGCGCGTCACCAGTCGGCTTATAAGGTATTGACTGAGGAGTTGCAGGGTGAGGTACATGCGCTGGCTTTGCATATGTATACTGAGACAGAATGGCAGAAAAAAAATGGAGCCGCGCCATTGTCACCACCTTGCATGGGTGGCTCCAAGCAAGATGTTGGCTAAGTGATTGTTCATGCAATACCAATGAGTGTTTAATCGTTACGGTTTGGTTGTTTTTGCTTATATGCGAGAAGGCGCTGTTAAGGCGCCTTTTTTATGTCGTTTTCCCTCTTTGTATCCTCAATAAGTCTCTGACTTAATTTATTTTTTTGCGCTTCTCGTATAAACTTCCGCCCTTAAATTATGCGCTCTATAGCCGCTAGAATTAAGACAACGCGAGTTACGTTATGACTGAATGTGTGATTACTGCACTGTATAAATTTGTCACCCTTGATGACTATGAAGAACTCAAAGATCCACTGCAGGATTTTTGTCGTAGCCATGAAATAAAGGGCACTTTACTGTTAGCTCAGGAAGGCATTAACGGCACGGTTGCGGGGGCAGGTTCAGCGATCGATGCACTGTTGGCATATTTTAAAAACGATGCGCGGCTGGCTGATGTCGAATACAAACAATCCTTTGCCGAAGAAAACCCGTTTTATCGCATGAAGGTAAAGCTCAAACGTGAAATTGTTACATTGGGCGTTGAGGGCATTGATCCGAATAAAGAAGTGGGACAGTACGTTAAGCCTGAAGATTGGAATGCGCTGATCAGCGATCCCGATGTTATTCTGGTTGATACCCGTAATGACTACGAAGTGGATATTGGTACTTTTAAAGGTGCGATTGATCCAAAAACAACAAATTTTAGAGAGTTTCCAGAGTACGTACACGATAATCTGGACCCGAAGAAACACAAAAAAGTAGCGATGTTTTGCACCGGCGGTATCCGTTGTGAAAAAGCCTCGGCCTATATGCTCAATGAAGGCTTTGAAGAGGTCTATCACCTGCAAGGTGGCATCCTTAAATATCTTGAGGAAGTGCCTGAAGAAGAAAGCATGTGGCAAGGCGAATGCTTTGTATTTGATAACCGTGTATCAGTCGATCATAAGCTGGAGCAGGGTCATTACGATATGTGTCATGCCTGTCGCCATCCGATTTCTGAGCAGGATAAAGAATCGCCCGACTATGAAGCAGGCGTCTCTTGCCACCATTGTATTGGCGAAAAGACGGAAGCTGATCGTGAGCGTTTTGCCCAGCGTCAGCAACAAATTCAATTGGCCAGTGAACAGGGTCGCCATCATATTGGTCTAACTCCTGAGGAAGTTGCTGAGGCGCGATTGCAAAAGAGCGCTAAACAGGCTGAGCTGAGAGAACGCTCCTGTGCCGGGCAGAAGAAATAGCCTGGGAAACAGTTCAAAAGACTTCGCGGAAAAGCCTGATAGAAACGTGCAGGCTGGTTTTATATTACAGAATGGATGGTTATGCCTCCTGAAGAGGAACACACCGCCAACCACGGCGGTTTTAGCTGGTCTTATATTCGTACGGTTGCTCTCGGGCATCGCCGCGAGTTATTGATAGCCAATATTGTTGCTCTGCTGGCAACGCTTGCCAGTGTGCCTATCCCCATGTTGATGCCGTTGCTGGTGGATGAGGTGTTGCTCGATAAGCCGGGCTTTCTAATCGCTACTACGCATCTTGTTGCGCCCCAAGCCTGGGCCAGCCCCTTTCTTTATATTATCGCGGTATTAATTGTCAGCGTCGTGCTGCGTTCAATCGCACTGCTGTGTAATGTCTGGCAAAGCTGGCAGTTTGCCGGTATCGCCAAAGATATTATTTACCGTATGCGATGCCAGTTGTTGCTGCGCTTGCCACGTATTTCCATGGCTGAATATGAAACCCTGGGCAGCGGGGCAGTGGCAACCCACTTTGTTACGGATATGGATGCGGTTGATGATTTTATCAGCAAAACGCTGAGCAAATTCCTGGTGGCGGTACTGAGTATTATTGGTGTTGCTACGGTGCTGCTGTGGTTGCATTGGCAGCTGGCGCTTTTTATCCTGCTTTTTAATCCGCTGGTGGTCTATTTCACGACTGTGTTTGGCAAAAAGGTCAAACAACTCAAGGCCAATGAAAATACCGCCTACAGCGTGTTTCAGGAAGCACTGGCCGAGGCGCTGGATGCCATTCAGCAGATCCGTGCCAGTAACCGTGAAAAGCACTATGTAAAAGGCTTGATTGAACAGGCCAAAGCGGTACGCAAACGCTCGGTGTCCTTTGAATGGAAAAACGATGCCGCCAGCCGCCTCAGTTTTCTGGTATTTCATCTGGGCATGGATGTTTTCCGCGCGGTTGCTTTATGTATGGTGATCTTGTCAGATCTCAGCATTGGCGAGATGTTCGCGGTGTTTGGTTATCTCTGGTTCATGATGGGCCCGGTGCAGGATGTGTTGAATATTCAGTATGCCTGGTACAGCGCTAACGGCGCGCTGGAACGCATTAATCAGATGTTCACCTTGCAGGACGAACCGCAATATCCACACCAACAAAACCCCTTTGCAGATAAACACAGTGTGGGTATCGAAATCCACGATGCCTGTTTTGCCTATGATCCTGAAACACCGGTGTTACGTGGCGTAAGCCTTAATATTGCCGCCGGTGACAAGGTGGCTTTAGTGGGGGCGAGCGGGGGTGGCAAGTCCACCCTGGTGCAGGTCTTGCTGGGGCTTTATCCGATGAGTTCCGGGCAGGTATTGTTTGATCATGTGCCGGTCACCGAAATTGGCCTTGATGTGGTGCGTGAAAACGTCGTCACCGTGCTTCAGCATCCGGTATTGTTTAACGACACCGTGCGTGCCAATTTGGATATGGGGCGCGACATGCCTGATGACGATCTTTGGCAGGCGCTGGCAATTGCGCAGCTAAAAGATGTTGTTGCCAATATGGATAATGGCCTGGATACCGTGGTGGGGCGTCAGGGCGTGCGGCTTTCCGGTGGTCAGCGCCAACGGTTGGCCATTGCCCGTATGATCCTGTCCAATCCAAAAGTCGTGGTGCTGGATGAAGCGACGTCCGCGCTGGATTCACAAACCGAATTTGCCCTACACGAGGCGATGACGGATTTCCTTAAACAACGCACCACCCTCATCATTGCTCACCGCTTGAGTGCCGTTAAACAGGCTGATCATGTTTATGTGTTTGAGGATGGGCTGATCAGCGAGCAGGGCCGCCACGAAGAGCTGTTGGCTCAGGACGGACTCTACGCCAAACTCTACGGTGAATATCAATAATTGGTCTTTTGTCTGATTCGGTTACACTTGTTTCAAAGTGACTAAAAATTGCAGCTATTCAGTCGCATCGAAGGTCAAATACAGGGTAGGCTTATTAATAGGGCGCCGTAGCACCATGACCAGTGACGATAAATCTGTATCCAAACACTCCAAGACCAATGAAATTGCTGATTTTATTGGCAAGGCCAATGAGCTTGCGGCTTCAACAGCTACAGGCAACAGCGGCAGGTTAATGTTTGCTTTGGACGCCACCGCCAGTCGCCAACCAACCTGGGATTCGGCCTGCAATTTACAGGGCCAAATGTTTGAGGCAGCGCAGAGCGTTGGTAATCTACAGGTACAGCTGTGTTTTTATCGAGGCTATCAGGAGTCGCGTTTCAGTCAATGGTTTCACAGGGCCGCGCAGTTGCACCGTGCAATGCAGTCGGTACGTTGTGCCGGTGGCTTAACACAGATTAAGCGGGTGTTACGTCATGCTCTTGATGAACATTTGAAACATCCCGTCAACGCATTGGTATTTGTGGGTGACTGCGTTGAAGAAAACCCTGATGTTTTGTGTGATTTGGCTGGCCAGTTAGGTATTCATCGTGTGCCGGTATTTGTGTTTCAGGAGGGTTCTGATCCCGATGCAGAGCCTACCTTTAGAGAAATGGCGCGTTTATCGGGCGGCGCTTGGTGTCGGTTTGATCACAGCAGCGCTCAGCAATTACATGACCTATTAACCGCAGTAGCGGTATTTGCTGCGGGAGGTAAAAAAGCATTACAGGATTTTACCCAGGCGCGTCCAGCTTTGGCGCCCATGCTTAAACAATTGACCGCTCAATGATGTTTGGCAAGCGGATCTGAAGGGGAGTTCAGCGTTGCGTATTCTGATTATCATTATTGCCTGTGTGATCTTGTATTTCATTTTACGGCATCTATTTCGCCAAAATCCGCAAACCTTTACGCGTTATTTTTTCTTCGCCCTGATCGGTATTTTTATCCTGCTTTTGTTTGTTTTGGCGATTACTGGTCGATTGCACTGGTTATTCGCATTGCTGGCAGGCTTGCTGCCGTGGCTGCGAAGATTATCCCCTTTACTACGGTTGACACCACTGTTACGCATGTTTGGCGGCATGACACGTATGGACGCAGGCCCCAGCGCGGGGCGGACCTCCAATGTACATAGCCAGTTCTTCAGCATGCAGCTTAATCACGATAGCGGTGAGATTAGTGGCGAAGTGGTGCAAGGTGAATTCATTGGCCACTTTTTACGCCAGTTGAGCAATTATCAACTGAAGAGATTGCTACAAGAATGTCGGACTGATAAAGACTCCTACGCGCTGTTGTGCAGTTATCTGAATTATCGTCTGGGCAGTGATTGGCAAAGTCAGTTTGGTATGGATGACCCTGCGGACGGAGGTGAGCAAGCCGAGGATAACTCTGCCGGTGAACAGGCCATGAATTATCAAGAGGCGCTGGATATTCTGGGTTTGCATGATCCGATCAATAAGGAGGATATTGTTAAGGCTCACCGCAGTATGATGCAGAAATTTCACCCTGATCGTGGCGGCAGTAATTACCTGGCAGCCAAAATTAATGAAGCGAAAGTTTATCTGCTTCATTTCCTTGAAAATTAAGGCCGAAAACTGCATTAATGGGCTGGTAGTTTGCCCAATAACTTCTAAAGTTAAGCTCATGTGGATGTGTATTTAGACTCGTATGAGACAGCGCAAAAAAGATCTGGCGATACTGACGACCGTAGTGATTCTTTTGTTGATCACGGCTGTGCTGTGGCCGAAGGGTACAACCCATACCTTGCCAGTTCGCTCGCTGGCTGAAATTCAACGCAGTGGCGAGCTGATTGTCTTAACTCAGAATAATCCCACAGTTTATTACGTTGACCGCCATGAAAATGAATCGGGGCCTGAATACGAGCTGATTACAGATTTTGCCAAGAGTCTGGGCGTTAAGCCCATTTTTATTCTCAAGAACAGCGTCGTTGATTTGATGGATGCCGTTAGCCGTGGTGAGGGTGATTTGGCCACCGCTGGGCTATCAATCACTGAAGAACGTAAACGCTCAGTGGTTTTTGGTCCCGCGTATCAAAAGGTCAGTCAACAGGTGGTTTGTCGCCGTGGCGGTGAGCGGCCTCGTAAGATCGCCGATCTGGTGAAGTCAGATTTGGTGATTATTGCCGGCAGCAGCTACGAAGAACGTCTCAAGGAATTACAGGGAAAATATCCTGATCTGGTATGGCATGGCACCAGTGGTCTTGAAGCGGAGCAAATTCTGGAGCGCGTCTGGAGTCGTAAAATTGGCTGCACGGTGATGGATTCCACCATCGTTGCAATTAACCAGCGTTATTATCCTGAACTGCGGGTGCGATTTGCGCTGGGTAAGCAAGACGAACTTGCCTGGGCTTTGCCCAAGGGTGCTCGCGAGCTACGCAAACAGGCCTTCAGTTGGTTTAAGGAGTATGAAAAAAGCGGCAAATTGGCGAAGTTGCAGGAATTTTATTTTGGCCATGTAAAACTATTCGATTATGTTGATACGCAGGCCTTCAGACGGCGTATTGAGGAACGTTATCCGGAGTTCCAGTCGCTGTTCGAACAGGCTGCATTGGATAATGAGTTGTCTGCCACCCTGTTATCGGCGCAGGCGTATCAGGAATCCCATTGGGATCCGAAAGCCAAAAGCCCAACGGGGGTGCGCGGCATGATGATGCTGACGTGGCCAACGGCTAAATCTCTGGGTGTGAAAAATCGTCTTAATGCCGAGCAAAGCATTTCTGCCGGTGCCAAGTACTTTGCAAAACTACGGAATAACCTGAAGGATGAATTACTGGAGCCGGATTTAACCTGGATGTCGCTGGCGGCCTATAACGTCGGATTGGGACATTTACGGGATGCGCAGACTCTGGCGAGACGCCAACAAAAGGATCCCAAGAGCTGGCATGATGTAAAAATAATGTTGCCGTTGTTAAGTAAACGTGAATATTATTCGACGGTTAAATACGGTTACGCACGGGGCTCAGAGCCGGTGCAGTATGTACAGCAGATACGCCAGTACGAGCAAATTTTACAGCAGACTCTCAACCCTCAAGGCGCACAGGTTTTTATTCGACCTCGGCAATGATTTACTGGGCCTGGGTACGGTGCAGCTTAAACAGCGTTAAGGTGTAGCTCAGTGTATAAATTGTGCTAATGGTAGCGCCGGGAAGAATAGTCAGGAAAATCTCAGGAGTACCTGCCAGGGCGTTGATACTCCAGGAAGTGCTGTAGATGAGTAGGCAGGTAATGAAAAAAGTCAGGCTGAATTTCACTTTCGGCTGATCGCTCAACTGAAACAACCATTCCATGATAAAACTCATTATTAACGTCAGTGTGAAACTGTAGCTGCCCTGTGTGGCACCTGCTTTAAGCGCGGCTGCCAGGCCGTGATCGAAATTTATATAAAAAGCCCAGCCGCCATAAATAACAAAGCCTGCTGTTCCAGCCAGCAGGCCTCGTAACGTTTTTGACCGACGTAAAGTTTCGAGCATTAGGGGGGTTATTTTTCCAGCAGTTGCGGCCAGTAGCGGTCAGCATCAATTATGTATTGATCACGATCTGCGCGCCATTTTTTGTTGATGCTGCGGTTGTAGTTGAGATACAGCTTGCCATCGTGAAGGGTGAATAGCTCGGGTTTGATGCCAGCCGTGGTGTTTTGTGAAACAGCGTAGGCGCAGTAGCCGCCGTATTGGGGTGCATATTTTTCAGGGGCTGCTTTGAACAGCGCCATATTTTCAGCACTGTTGAAGCGCCAGTTAGCCCCCATCCATTGCAGCTGATATTTTTTGTTACCTTCTACCGGCTGGTTTTGCGTAAAGTAGGCAACCGGATCGTAACCTTCAATCGCTAGGTCACCAAAGAAGCTGGTGTTGATATTATCGAGGGCAAAGGCCTGCGGGGTTAAGAGCAGGCTTATTGCAAAAAACAGGGCTTTAATCGAGGGCGTTAGTTTGATTGGCGGGTAGCTTGTCATCATCGTTCAGTCGCTGTGAAGTCGAGGGTTTGATCCGTTCGTGCAGTGCGCCATCAACAGCTTGCCAGCAGTGCTCGGCGCAGGCTTTGCGACAATCAAAATCTGAAACTTTGACTGGTTCATGAAAAATTAGTTCGACGCCGGCTTTGCGCATGCCCAATGCTTGCAGAAAGTGTGACAGGAAAGGCGTGGTGCCGTACCAGGCATAATATTCGCGAATCGGTTGGGACATTGTTTTGTTGTGGTGTTTTGTGTAGGCCAATGTCATGGGTTGGATCAGAATATCCACCGCGTCACTTTCAGCGGCGTGGAATAAGCTGCTTTTGAAGGGTTCAACATGGGCGCCGTCGGTGCTGGTACCCTCGGGGAATAGAATCAGGTTGCCGCCACCAACAAGCTGTTTTTGAAGGATTTCCACTTGCTCGCGGGCGCGGCGGCTATTGCGTTCAATAAACAGGGTGTTTTGTAGTTTCGCCAGTTTGCCGAGTAGTGGCCAGCCAGCCACTTCAGATTTAGCGACAAAGTAGCCCGGTACGACAGAACCGATCAAGAAAATATCCAGATAGGATACGTGATTAGCGATATATAGCGTAGAGCGTTGTTTGCTCATTTGTCCCGAGGTGCTGAGACGAAGACCAAAAATCGTGCACAGCCCCCAATGAAAAAACCGAGGAGTCACTTCTGTTGAAAAGACGCTGGATGAATCAAACAGGCGAATCAAGCTGATGGGCAACGTTACCAGCAGTATCCACAGCAACAGCAGCGGAACTCGGCAAATAATAAGTAATATGGAATAGGGGCGTTTTTCAGTCATACGTTTTTTATAATGTCAGAAACAGCGGCTTTTAGCTGTTGGGCCGCTGTTTAGTTCGTTGTTACTCGTATTGTTACTTGGGAACCAGCGTGTGATTGTCGCGCAGCATATCAGCTGCATCGACATAAATACATACGAATACCGAGTTGAAGACCGGGTCAATGATGGCGCAATTACTGATACGCGCGCCGAGTTTTAGATAGCCGCGTAGCAGGGTAGGCACAGCGCTTTTGGCAACCTCCCAATCAACCTCGTCCTCGTCAAGCGACACCTCATCAAGGCAGGCATGGTTGTCGACTTTTGGCATGGGGCACAGGTGTGGCGGTGCCGGGTTGTGTTTGTGCAGGTAGGTTAAAATATCGGTGTGTTTGCTGATGTCCATATCATGGAAGCTGGCGCAGCCAATCATCAGCTGGTATTGGTTGTCGATGATGAATTTCATCGCAAATTTCCAGATCAGCATCAAAATGGTGCCGGAGCGTCCGCCCGGGGCGATGCAATAGCGGCTCAGTTCGAGAATCTTTTCGTAATTATTTCTCAGCTTGTCCACACTGAAGGCTTTTTCGGTATAAAACTCCTGACCCGGATTGAGCCGTTGGTTGCTGACCAGGCGTAACGTACCAACCACGGCGTCGTCACTTTTACTGTTGGTAACGATGATGTGATAGGCATTGTCATCCCATTCATCAATTTCACGGCCCTCAGCCACCATTTCCGCGGTTGGCGAACCGTGGTTTTCCTGATAGAACACCTGATAACGTAATGCCTGTGCCGCTTCGATTTCTTCGCGTGTTACGGCCAGTCTTACCTGATAAGGGCCAGCTTGGAAACTAACTGCTGGCGATGCGCAAGCCTGCTCGGCTGAATGTTGGTGTGCTGGCATAATATCCTTCTCCGGCTCGGAAAAAGTGTCTGTTCAATAAGTGGCCATGATAACGCTGTTTATGGCAGCGGCGCTATCAGGCTACATGCGTTTGTTGGGCTGACTTAATTTCAAGACGCGTTGTATGGGCTTCACCAGCGTTGCAGGGCGGGCCGTCGTAATAATCAAAACTGATCTGTGCCTGATTAACACTGATGTGGCTGAAGCTAACCGTTTGGCCATTGTCACGGTGCATGCAAACCGAAAACGCGCCACGCTCAGGCGAGTGGCTGGCATGATAGTGCTGCAGTTGTGCGTCCGTTAAATCAGAGATCTGATGAAACTGTTGCAGGCGGCTATTAATGACGGCCTCAGTTTGAAATGACGACGACGTCAGCGGCATATCAGGGTTTGTGATCAATCGTAATTCGGAACCGTCCCAGCTTAGCTGGTGAACATGACCATTCAACGCCAGTATCAGTAAATCAAAGGGGCGATAGTGGTTAAGCTCGATGGCGTTGAACAAAGCAAGCAGACTATCGGCGTTGGCAGCGTGTGACAGATCCCGCACCAGCTGCCCTCGGCTGATCCAGGCTTTATTATTCATTTGCGCCTGCGCCGCATAATTATTGAGCAGGCAAAGTGTCAGGCCGTGTTCGTTAACGCTGATCCAGGTGCCACCCGCATCGGTATCGGTGGGGGCAATCACACGAGTATTCTGATGTTGTTTAATCTCGGGAGATAACGCGGGCTGTCGACTGTTGAGTTCGTCGCGGTTGAAGAACAGCTGATAGCCCGAGGCGTTAAACTGCCAGCTTACGGTGCACATGAGCTTTGCTGATTATAAATTTGAGTGGAAGCAGCAACACCGAAGTTTTCATCGACCGGAAATTCCATCAGTTTCAGCTGCGCGCTGATAATGGCGTAATGGTGAGTCGTGTGACCCTGTAAAAAAATCAATTCCCGCGCCAGTGATGAATCGGCGGGCGTGGTACATGGTGATTGTGGCGATGATGACAGGCTGACCTTAATGCTGCTATCGGAGTGACCCACTAGCGTTTTTAACTCTTCAATCAAGTGCTGGATTTTGCCGCGGGTATAAAGGCGCTGGGTTTCTATTGCTGGATCACGTTGGCGTTGATCGTAGCTGATGTGGTTTTGTTTCAAACCACTGAAAAAGCAGAAGTAATGATCAAGAATATGGCGAAAATGTTTGCCAATAGAAGCGCTGAAATAGGGGCTGTGAAGCTGGTTGTATTGAGCATCACTGAGGTCGTTGAAGATGACCTTGCTAGATTTGAGCGTCTCAATGTTATGGTTGATGATGTCAGTAATGGACAAGGTTTACCCCGGTAGATTGTTAATTGATGGGGCTTGTTGTTTTATAAGCCCGTTCTGACTGAATGTGACAGCAGAAATCGGCTAAAATTCGCCATTAATAAGCAGCTTTTTTGGGTGTTAATCGTGCAGGCGACGATTATCGACAGTTTGGTATTTTAAGTAAATACTTGCTTTATTTACTTAAGGCCGGTCAATTTGGCGGTTAATCCTGTTGGTTATCACAGAAACGTGTAAAATACCGGCCCTTACATATTGGGTGCTGGTTTTTTTAGCCGGACTCGAGTGTTACGGCTAACAGCAATAAACTTGAATTTTGAGCACGACAGCGACCATGCAATTAAATACGACGACTGAAATTATTGAAGATATTCGCCGCGGTAAAATGGTTATCCTGATGGATGATGAGGACCGTGAAAATGAAGGTGATCTGATTATTGCCGCCGAAATGGTGCGGCCTGAGGACATTAATTTCATGGCGCGTTTTGCCTGTGGCTTGATCTGTCTAACCTTGACAGAAGAGCGCTGTAAGCAGCTGCGTTTACCTTTGATGGTGCAGGATAACAATTGCCAGCACAGCACCAACTTCACGGTTTCTATTGAAGCAGCTGAAGGTGTTACCACCGGTATTTCGGCGGCCGACCGTGCGCAAACGGTGCTCGCTGCGGTTAAACGGGACGCAACTCCTGAGAGTATTGTGCAGCCAGGACACATCTTCCCGTTAAAAGCGAAGGAAGGTGGCGTTTTGAGCCGTGCAGGTCACACCGAGGCCGGTTGTGATCTGGCACGTTTGGCTGGCTTTGAAGGTGCGGCAGTGATTGTTGAGATCATGAATCCGGATGGCTCCATGGCGCGTCGTCCAGATCTGGAAAAATTTGCTGCCGAGCATGACCTTAAAATTGGCACCATTGCTGATTTGATCCACTATCGCATTCTGCATGAAAAAACGATTTCTCGTATTGAAGAGCAGTCTCTTTCTACACGTTATGGCGAATTCAACCTGATCACCTATCAGGACAGTGTGCAGGGTGGTATTCACATGGCGCTGACCAAAGGTGATATTGATCCTGAACATGAAACGTTGGTGCGTGTGTGCCAAACAGAAGTGTTCCGTGATTTGTTGGGTGCTGAACCTGTGGGTCGTAAAAGCTGGTCTTTAGGTGACTCACTGGAGAAAATCGAAGCTGAAGGTGTCGGTGTGGTTGTTGTGCTTGCCAACGATGATCCGCACGGTGAAATGTTGACGCATGTGCGTATGCTACAGGGTGATGAAGCAGCTAGCCGTAATGTGGTTCGTAATAATCCAAGTGTTCACGATACTGTCGGCACGGGTTCGCAAATCCTGCGAGATCTGGGCGTGCGCAAGATGCGACTGCTGAGTCAGAACATCAAATATACAGCGATTTCCGGTTTTGATCTGGAAGTGACGGAGTTTGTTGATCCGGCTTAAGGGTAAAACCAAGATCTAAAAAAGGCCAATAACCTGCGATACGGTTATTGGCCTTTTTTGTGATTGGAACTGCTGGGTTGTTACTCGCCGCAGTAAACGCAGCCGCTGGTGCAGGTTTCCTTAATCTCAATTTTGCTCAGCAACGGCAGCTCAGGTTTAAGGCGTTGCCAGATCCAGATCGCCAGGTTTTCACTGGTCGGGTTTTCCAGCCCTTCAATGTCGTTAAGATAGTTATGATCCAGCTGCTGATACAGCGGTTTGAACGCCGCCTTAAGATCGCCAAAATCCATGATCCAGCCAGCATCCGGCAAAACGTCACCGCTGATATAGATGCGGGTTTTAAATGAATGGCCATGCAGGCGTGCGCATTTGTGACCTTCCGGAACGTTGGGAAGTTTGTGAGCGGATTCGAAGGTAAACTCTTTATAAATTTCCATGCCTGTAATGCCTTGCCAATATAAGTGATGAGTTGCTTTGATGCCCCCCAATAAACGCGGTGCATTCTACCACCGTCCTGTGAAGGGATGTAAAAAATCTGTTTAAGAAGTCGTCCAAAACTGTTAGGCGTGCCGGTTTAAATATTTAAAAGCGGGTCTATTTTGGCTGCATGGAAGTTTGTGAAAATAAAATGTAAAAACTGCACTTATATTGCAGATTATCAATTGACTTGGGCCGTGGATTATATAGAATGCCTGCACTCGATTGAGGGGCGGTTAGCTCAGTTGGTAGAGCGGCGCCCTTACAAGGCGTAGGTCACAGGTTCGACCCCTGTACCGCCCACCAATCGATAAAGTAAGGTAATTGCGGACCGGTAGTTCAGCTGGTTAGAATGCCGGCCTGTCACGCCGGAGGTCGCGAGTTCGAGTCTCGTCCGGTCCGCCACTTACCCATCATCTGGATGTAAAACAGAATTGCCCAACTGTTTGAAATGGGCGGTTAGCTCAGTTGGTAGAGCGGCGCCCTTACAAGGCGTAGGTCACAGGTTCGACCCCTGTACCGCCCACCAAAGCAGTAAAAAAGATGCAAATTCGGACCGGTAGTTCAGCTGGTTAGAATGCCGGCCTGTCACGCCGGAGGTCGCGAGTTCGAGTCTCGTCCGGTCCGCCATTTGCTCTAAATTAAACCACCCGCGAGGTGGTTTTTTTATGTCTGCGATTTGTGTTTTGAGTTTTTGAGTTTCGCAGGCTTAAGCGCGCGCAATTCGCCTTCATGATTCCCCTTCAGTAACCTTCCTGCTACCCTGCACATCTTTGCGCTAACAGCTATCGGTGCGCCAGCTTCAATGCGAAGTTTTGGCCTGCTTAAGAACATATAAAAGATTTGGTGAACATAAATGAAAATTGAAAAAAATACCGTTGCTCAGTTTATCTACCGCCTGAAGGACGAAGAGGGTAACGAGCTGGAGTCAACAGAAGCCGGTCATCCTGTGGCTTACCTGCATGGTCATGACAACATGTTGGAAGGTTTGGAGAAGGCGCTGGAAGGTAAAGCAGTGGGTGATAACTTCAGCGTCACGTTGGCGCCAGCAGACGCCTACGGTGAGCGCCAAGAGAAATCCGAGCATCGTATTCCTATTAAGCACCTGCAGGGTGCCAAAAAATGGAAGCCGGGCATGATTGCCGTGGTGACAACTGAGCAGGGGCAGAGTCAGGTTACCGTTATTAAAGCCGGTAAGTTTATGGTGACGGTTGACACCAATCATCCTTTTGCTGGTAAAACGCTGACCTTCGACATTGATGTGCTGGATATTCGTGAGGCCACCGCTGACGAAATCTCCCACGGTCATGCGCACGGCGTAGGCGGGCATCAGCACTAATTCGAATTTCTAAGGCTAAAGGTAAAATAATGAAGCTCTATTTTCTATTGGACGATGAAGAGCCAGGAGCGGTTGCGGATAAACTAGTGGCTGCCCTTGGTGATTGGCTGGCAAGTGCGCAGTTGGAACTAACTGTTGTCGATGAGCGGCCTGATGATGTGGCGCAATGGCAGGTAGGGCTGCAATTTGAATGCAAACGTAAAGCGGCCTTAAAGCAGCCGATGGAGTTCCTTTTTACGTGGGCTAAAAAAGCAGAGCGCGAGTTTGTGATCGGTAGTTATGATAAAAAATCGGGCGCTCGCGAAGATGTTTGCTACTTCGGTTATGAAGAGGGGCGACCGGATCTGAATGAAGTGGCGATGTACCTTGGCTTGAAGGGTTGAGCCTGAGTAAGCATTAGCTGTACATAAGTAATTCTTTTAAATCAATCAGATAGTATCTCTGTCTGATCCTCTTTGTGCGTCTGTAAAAACTCAGGCGCGTCTTTGCATATTGTCTATACTTAATAAACCTTTGCCGATGCATTATCGGCAGAATCGATTTTTGTTGAGTGGTTTATGATTGCCGGTACAGACAACTTTGAAGCTGAAGCGATATTTTTCCTTGATAACGGCCATATTATCAAGGAAATGCTGTACGTTGAATTTGAGGCAGTACTTGATAGTGTTGTTGGCATTCCTGAGTTTAAAGGTCAGCTTCATCAGGCCGCTTATGTCAGTATTGACAATGATCTGCGCGTGCAAACGGCGGTGCTATTTACCGTTGGCTTTGATCAGGATGGTCATGTGCCAGGCAGCTGGAATTTACCGCTACGTTATATGGCTAGTCAGGCCCATATTGGGCCGGATCTTGGTGAAGGCCGCATTAAAGTGTTAAGTGCAGATGATGATGTTGAGCCTGAATACCGGCAAGATCTGTGGCGTTGCGGTAAAGGCTTGGTTGAGGTGTTGACCTCGATACAAAAAGCCGTGCAGCGCAATAAGCTTTGGTTGTATGCGGACTCTGGGCCGTCTTCTTTTGTTAATACACTACAATCTCCGCAAGTCATGCATGCCACCCATTTTGCTGGTCAACCGATGAATATGGGGAATCAAAACTATTTGGTGACTAATCTTGAGTCTGCGTTGCGTGAACAGCATGATCGTGACAGGGCTCGTCTTGAGGCGGGTCATGCTGATAGCATACAGAAAATGGCCGTTGAAAAGGCTCAGCTGCTCGAGCAGGGCGATGCGCTGAATCGACAAGTGGGCATTGTTGAAACGCAAAGCCGCAAACAAATTGATGTCATTGTTGATAAGTACAAAGCCAAGCTTCGCTCGCAATTAGCGGAGCAGGAAGCCCATTGGCAGGAAGTGCTGGCCGAAAAAGAGCTGTCTTTGCATTACGCGCAAGAGAAGGCGCTGCAATTGTGTGGCGAATTGCAGCGTCTTGAGGATGGGCGACCGGCAGATAATGCCAAGGCTGTTCAGTCTTTTATTCAGCAGTTGATGGCGCAGGGGGTTGAGCTGATTGTCAGTGAAAGCCGTCTTGGTAGTCGCGGGCTGAAGCTGAATCAAATTTATGAGTACCTCGAAAATAAAGACGGTTTTTGGGCTGCTCAAAATGGCATACCGGAAAGCCAGTATAAAGCGTGGCGCACGCACTACACGCGGTCAGTGTGTCAAGCCGGTGCCTCAACCGGTTGTGAGTGCGGTGTCATGGTGACGCGTGTTGATCACCCGCGTAATTTCGTGATGGGTGAAAGTGATATGTGTCGCGAGCATCGCTTCAAGCAGGTTAACGAATACGATTAATCCGGTAATTGAATTGCTGGCCATTCCCCATACCCCGTGCTCATGTAGAATGCCGTCATGAGTAATCTCGATGTAAGCCCGACCACCCCTCTTCAAAGAATCGAGCATGAGCTGTTTCATGAGCACGGCGTTGAGCTGTATATCAAACGTGAAGATCTGGTTCATCCGCAAATCTCCGGCAATAAATGGTACAAACTCAAATACAATCTGCAATATGCCAAACAGCAGGGCTATACCCGCCTGGTTAGCTTTGGCGGCGCTTTTTCTAATCATCTGCACGCATTAGCCTATGCCGGGCAGCAGTTGGGTTTTGAGACCGTGGGTTTTGTGCGTGGCGAACGCATTGAGCCCCTTAATCCGACCCTTGCCGATGCCGAGCAGTGGGGTATGCGTCTCGAGTTTCTAACTCGTAGTGATTACCGTCAGCGGCGTGATGCCGAATTTGTCGCGCAGTTGGTTGAGCCTTTTCAGCCCTGTTTTATCATTCCCGAAGGCGGTGCGAATCAATGGGCGCTGGCGGGGTGCGCTGATATTGTTGAGGGTATTTCCAGTCAGTTGTCGGATTTCGACACGGTGTGTGTGCCCTGTGGCACCGGTGCGACACTGGCGGGTATTGTTGCGGCGCTTGATGGTCAAACCGAGGTGTTGGGTTTTTCGGCGCTCAAGGGCGCAACGAGTTTGGCGGGTGAAATTGCCGCCATGATTGCAGAGTTCAGTGATACGAATACAACCCAGTGGCAACTTATCGACGAATTTCACTGCGGCGGCTTCGCCAAAATAACGCCAGAGTTGGTGGCCTTTATGCAAGATTGGCAGCAACAAACGGCTGTGGCGCTTGATCCAGTTTACACCGGTAAAATGATGCTGGGCCTGTGTGAGCTGGTTAAACGAGGCTATTTTCCGGCAGGGGCAAAAGTTGTCGCGGTGCATACCGGTGGCATGCAAGGTGTGCGCGGTATGCAGGCGCAGATGCAGCGTATGAGTTTATAGCTGTCTTATGCAGAGTTTATAACGGCTGTGGCCAATCATCAGGCGTTATAAAGTAGCGGCCACTTTCTTGATAGCCACTTCCCTGATAACCACTGACGTCAGGCTGCATATTAGCCACCATGATGGGGAAGGGGTTGCTGGCAAGGCGTAATGTGATATCACTTTCAAGATCATTTAATGTCAGTGGTGTGCTTGATTCTGGCAGTGTTACCGGCGCTAACCATTGTTCTTTCTTCATGATGTGCCAGCTGTTGGCTTTATCCTGAAGCAGATTAATGTCCTGTTGTGGCAACCAATATCCAGACCCATGCTGGGGATGGTTGTGCGGTGGCGGTGGACAGGTTCCGTTCAGTGGATAGAAAAAGCAGCCCTTCAAGCAAATTTCACGCAGTACGTGTGTTATGCCCAGCTGTTCGAGTCGCTGTAAACCTTCGGGCGTTGATGCTAGCCGGGTTTGCTTGTTGAGCATTTTCAACAATTTTATATCCAGTCGATCTTTGCAGCCCGGTCCAATCCATTGTGACCAGATCTGTGCGGACTTGTTTGGCGTGTGTGGGGCCTTAAACTCAGGGTCACCCAGGTAGAACTTAACCGCTGTTTCAAGATGAACGTGTTGCTGGCGAAGTTTGCAGAAATACACAAAGTCCATTTCACCGAGAGTTCGGCTGTTGTTTGTGATCGGCAGGTTTTGGCAAATTAGCTGGAAGCCCGGATAGTGCTCAAACACATATTGCCAGAGCGCCTCGTAATAGATGCCCAGACGACTGGGTTGCCGTTCTTTTATCAGTTTGGTTAGCGCTGTCGAGTGGTCTTGATTATGTAGCCATTGGGTCAGTGATTCCAGTGCGGGTGAATCAGCAAAGGAGTGTAAATCAGCAGCCTCCGGCAGGTTGCCCAGCTGCATCATATCGGCGCTGGTAACGGCCCATAATAAATCGGCCTGCAACTGTTGTTCCTGAGTATCAAAATGCACCTTAAAGGGCCCTGTTAGAGGTTGGATAACTGCTACACATATCTATACTATAAGACCTCTTAGCATAATCGAAACTCTCACTGAACGGATACAGAATCCCGCATATGCATGACTTTAAGCGCGTTGGCGTCGTAGGGCGGCTGGAAGGCAACTCCCAAAGTATTGATACTCTCAAACATTTGATCCAATACCTGCACGGCAAAGGGCTTGAGATTGTGTTGGAAGAACACGTTTCATACGTGCTGCCCGGACATGGTTTAAGTGTTTATAGTCATGAAGCATTGGGGCAGCAGTGTGATCTGGCGATTGTTGTGGGTGGCGATGGCAGTATGTTGACGGCTGCTCGTGCGCTGGCCAAATATCACGTGCCAGTGGTGGGTATTAACCGTGGCGGACTGGGTTTTTTGACGGATATTTCTCCCGATGAGCTGGAGCAGCGTCTGGACGATGTGTTTACCGGTAACTATGAAATCGAAGCGCGTTTTATGCTGGAAGCTAACATCATGCGCGACGGGGTTTGTCTTAATTTAGGCCAGGCACTCAATGACGTGGTGTTAAGTGCCGGTTCCTCGGGCCGGATGATCGAGTTTGAGCTGTATATTGATGATCATTTTGTCTACAGCCAGCGTTCCAATGGTTTGATTATTTCTACGCCAACCGGCTCAACGGCCTATTCATTGTCGGGCGGTGGCCCCATTATGCATCCGTCATTGGATGCCGTGGTACTGGTGCCGATTTTCCCCCATACCCTGACCGGTCGACCGATTGTGATCGACGGTAACAGCAAAATTAAAATCGTACCCGGTAATCTGCACGATACCCACGCCATGGTCAGTTGTGACGGCCACCTTAACTTCACCATTGAGGGGGATGAGGTGGTTCATATCTGCAAAATGGCCGATCAACTTAAGTTGATTCACCCGCTGCCTAACAATTTTTACGAAACCTGTCGACGCAAGCTCGGTTGGGGTAGTCGTTTAGCGGGCTGATGCTCGCCAGCTAATGTTATGAGCGGATTTGACGTTATAGGTGATGTGCACGGCTGTTGTGATTCTTTAATCGCGCTGCTGGAGAAACTTGGCTATGAAAAGCGTGCAGGTGTGTACCAGCATCAGGTGCGTAAAGCGATTTTCCTGGGTGACCTGGTGGATCGTGGCCCCAAGATCCGTGAAACCCTGCACCTGGTGCGCGGCATGGTTGAGCATGGCAGTGCGCAAATGGTACTGGGCAACCATGAAATCGCTGCTATACGCTACCTGACACCTGCTCGGCCGGGTTCTGATCGCCAGTTCCTGCGTGAGCACACCGACCGCACTAGCTTCATGATCAGTGAAACATTACGCCAGTTTGAGCATCATCAAGATGAGCTGGATGAGTTTGTGCTGTGGTTTTACCAGCTGCCGTTGTTTATCGAAACCGAGTTCTTCCGCGTTGCGCACGCCTGCTGGGATCATGGTCACATCAAAGCCTTTATTGCCCGTTACCACAAGTCGCAGATTGATGAGGAAATGATGCATGAACCGCTCAGCAGTTTGGCGCGGCAAACCATTGAGCTGCTGACCCGTGGTGCCAATATGTCATTGCCAGGCGGCGAGAAAATGACCAGTGGCGACGGTTTTACACGGCGGTCTTTCCGGACCAAATTCTGGCATGAGAATCCGGAGGTGTACGGTGATCTGGTTTTTCAGCCGGACCCGTTGCCGGAACATATTCATCACCACCCCTTAACCGATGACGAGCGCGAACAGTCGATTCGTTATGCGGCGGACGAGCGCCCTCTTTTTGTCGGGCATTATTGGTGCCGTGGCAAACCAAAGCCCATTAACGATAATATTGCCTGTGTTGATTACAGCGCGATTAACGGCGGTCAGCTGGTAGCCTATCGCATGGACGAGCAGCGGTTGTTGGACGAGGCGAATTTTGTGTGGGTTGATGCCTGCGATAATTTGCCTGAGAGTCCCTGTTCGTTGAGCAAGTCATTGAGAAAGACATGATTCAAGCCTTAAGTGTGCCCTCAGAGCAGAACCTACAGCAGCTCAGCCAATACCTGTGGTCGATCAATATTGCCCATCGCATCAGCGAACAGGCTCATCAGCAGATTGTTTGGGTGGGTAGTGATGCCGAAGTAGAGCAGGTTCAGGCGGCGTATCAATTGTTTGCGCAGGGCCAGCTTCCTCAGTCATCGCTACAGCGCCCTGTGTCTCTGAGTGAGGTGAGCGGTTTAGAGTTGGCCTGGTCGCGCTTGCGTGCGGTGCCTTTCGTGAGCCTGCTTATTTTGATCAGCATGCTGGTAACGGGCTCTCTTAATACCCAGTTAGGGGATGATGTGTTCGGCCTGCTACGTATGGGAACGCTGGCCTTTATGCTGGAGAGCGGACAGTGGTGGCGCTCAATTACGCCGATTTTCCTGCATTTTGGTGTCATGCATCTGGCGTTTAATATGGTGCTACTGTGGGTGTTTGGCCGTCAGTTGGAGTTGCGCGAAGGGCGTTTTACCCTGCTGATTTTGCTGCTGCTTTTTGCCGTGGTGCCTAATGTTGCACAGTATTTGGCTGCCGGTATTCGTTTTGGTGGCATGTCCGGATTGGTGTATGCAGTGTTGGGCTATTGTTGGTTATTGAACCGTTTAAGCCCGCAACCGGTGTTTGCTTTTCCGCCCGCCTTGATGGGCCTGATGGTGGTTTGGCTGTTGATTGGATTTTCTGATCTGCTGACTATGTTTGGTTTCCCTGCCATGGCCAATGTCGCACATCTGGGCGGCTTGCTAATTGGTTTGGCCGCTGCCGGAGTTATGTCGCTGATTAGGCGAAAATAGAAAGTTTAAGAGTTAATTTGGAGTTGTAGAAAGCATGAGTGAATCTTTTACTAAACAAGCGCAGTCCCTCGACGAACAGGCGTATCTGGCGCTTAAAGGCGCACTGGAACTGGGCAAATGGCCTAATGGCGAGCGTCTGTCAGCTGAGCAGAAGGAACTCTGCATGGAAACTATTATCAGCTACGAAGCGCGTCACCTGCCTGAAGACCAGCGTACCGGTTATATTCCGCCGGGCTGTAAAAGCCAGCAGGCCGATGTTATTGATACCGTGCAGAAGGATTAGACGTGCAACTGATAGCTTCAGGCGCGCTGTCGATGATGGCGGCCGATCATAACAGTCCTATTTCCTACCGCCTGCCAGTGGATGACACCCTGGTTGATGTTAACGCATTGATAGGTAAGCGCATCAAGCTCAGTTATCTGGGCGCGATCAACTGTATTAACTGTGGCCGTAAAACCAATAAAAGCTTCAGCCAGGGCTATTGTTATCCCTGTATGAAAAAGCTGGCACGCTGCGATACCTGCATTGTTAGCCCGGAAAAATGCCATTACCACGAAGGCACCTGTCGTGAGCCGGAGTGGGGCGAGCAAAACTGTATGCGCCTGCACTATGTGTATCTGGCTAATTCCAGCGGCGTTAAGGTGGGCATAACCCGTGGCGAGAACATTCCCAAGCGCTGGATTGATCAGGGCGCCGTGCAGGCGTTGCCGATTATCAGCGTCGCGACCCGTTATCAATCGGGCTTAGTGGAAACCCTGCTTAAGCAGCATGTGGCTGATAAAACCAACTGGCGCACCATGCTCAAGGGCGGTAATGCCTTGCTGGATTTGCAGGCCAAACGCGATGAGCTGTTAGCAGAATGCCGTGAGGAATTAGAAGCCTTGCAGGAACGCTTTGGGCTGCAAGCTATTCAATATTGCGAAGATGCACAAAGTCTTGAGTTTGATTATCCGGTGCTGGAATATCCCGTTAAAGTAACGTCTCATAATCTGGATAAAAATCCGGACTTTGAAGGTCAATTAATGGGCATCAAAGGACAGTACCTGATACTGGATAGCGGGGTGATTAATATCCGCAAATATACCGGTTATCAGGTTGAGCTCTATGGTGAAGAGGATGGCGAATAGAGTTCGTCTATTTAATATTTGGCTTTAACTATTGTTTTTAACTAATTGAATTAAAGAATTTATTATGAGAGAAGGTGTGCGCGAAATCCGTTTGGATGAATATCAGGTTCCACAGTATTTAATCGACTCAACACGGCTGCATTTTGAGCTGGGAGAGAACGCTACGTTGGTGAAATCCAACCTGCAAATGCGTCTGAATCCTGACTATCCGGAACAGAGCGGTGTGCCGTTAACGTTACACGGTGTTGACCTGAATTTAAGGCGTATTGCCATTGATGGCCATACGCTCGCCGAGGCTGATTATGTGGTTGAAGACGAAACGCTGACCATCGCCAAGGTGCCCAAGTGTTTTGAGCTTGAATGTGTAACGCTGATCAAGCCGCATGAGAATACCTCGCTGGAAGGTTTGTACAAATCCAGCGGCATGTTCTGTACCCAATGTGAGGCCGAAGGCTTCCGCAAAATCACCTACTATCTTGATCGCCCTGACGTGATGTCGATCTTCACCACCACGCTGGTGGCCGATAAAAGCAAGTATCCGGTACTGTTGGCTAACGGTAACGACATCGAACAGGGTGAGCTGCCCGATGGTCGTCACTGGGTAACCTGGCACGACCCGTTCAAAAAACCGGCCTATTTGTTCGCTATGGTGGCCGGTGATCTGGTGCATATCGAAGACAGCTTCACGACTTTCACGGATCGTGAAATCCAGTTGCAGATTTTTGTCGAGCCGGAAAACATCGACAAATGCGAGCACGCCATGTTGTCGCTGCAAAATGCCAT
>Ga0209396_1001614_pt1 | contig 24718 bp, 17 predicted proteins | sample GOMGulsemesocosm_6_FD_184638 | JGI IMG/M metagenome (GOLD analysis project Ga0209396, IMG submission 184638) | Methane-oxidizing microbial communities from mesocosms in the Gulf of Mexico - GOM8C Gulf of Mexico (SPAdes) (version 2) | ecosystem: Environmental > Aquatic > Marine > Cold seeps... | reverse complement strand
GCTGTTTAATGCAATATGTGAAAGAAACCCAACGTACCGCACTACCACATATTCGCGCGATCAAACTTGAACAAACCGAACAAATGGTCGTCATGGATGCAGCAACTCGCCGTAACCTAGAACTGACACAAAACCTATCTGGTGGTTTTGATAATACACTTGCAGCAGTACTTGATCATACTTCAACGCCAATGGGTAGCCGTTTATTAAAACGTTGGTTACATCAACCGATTCGTGACAGTTTAGTATTACAACAACGCCAATCAAGCATCCAATCCTTACTTGATGTGGGTGCATTAAACGATATCCAGCCAGTACTACGTACAATTGGTGATATTGAACGTATTATTGCGCGTTTATCATTACGCTCTGCACGCCCGCGTGATCTTGTGCGTTTACGTAATGCCTTCCAGCAGTTACCCGAGTTACAAAAACTGTTAGCAGAGCACAATGCCGAACACTTAAACTCATTACAGCAGTTAGCTGGTGAGTTCAGTGAACTAGAACAGCTGCTAACTTTCGCCGTTATCGACAACCCACCAGTATTAATCCGTGACGGTGGTGTAATAGCACCCGGTTATAACCAAGAGTTAGATGAATGGCGCACGCTAAGCAAAGGTGCCACAGATTATCTAGAGGCTTTAGAAGAGCGAGAAAAACAGCAAACTGGTATCCCAACCTTAAAAGTCGGTTATAACCGAGTTCACGGTTACTTCATCGAAGTAAGTCGCCTGCAGTCAGATCAAGTGCCAGCAACATATATCAGACGTCAAACGCTGAAAAATACCGAACGTTACATCATCCCAGAGCTGAAAGAACACGAAGATAAAGTACTCAGTAGCCAAGGCAAGTCGCTGGCACTAGAGAAACAACTTTATGAGCAATTATTGGATAAATTGTTACCGTATATTCCCGCACTACAAGACAGCGCTGCGGCATTATCAGAACTTGATGTATTGTGTAACTTTGCTGAACGCGCAGAAACCTTACATTATTGTCGACCAACAATTAGTGTCAAACCAGGTATCGACATTACGAATGGGCGTCACCCAGTGGTAGAGCAAGTAATGACGGAACCTTTCATCGCTAACCCTGTGCAGCTCAACCCTGAACGCCGTATGCTGATCATCACCGGACCTAATATGGGTGGTAAATCGACCTACATGCGTCAAACAGCCTTGATTACCCTGATGGCTCACATTGGTAGTTTCGTGCCCGCAGAGCAAGTAACAACGTCATTAATAGACCGTATCTTTACGCGTATTGGTGCATCAGACGATCTCGCATCGGGTCGCTCGACGTTTATGGTTGAAATGACCGAGACAGCTAATATCTTGCACAATGCAACGGCGAATAGTTTGGTATTGATGGATGAAATTGGTCGTGGTACCAGTACCTACGATGGCTTATCATTAGCTTGGGCATGTGCCGAATACCTAACGAATAAGATCCAGGCTTATACCCTCTTTGCAACGCACTACTTTGAGCTAACTACGTTAACAGAACAACACCCGAGTTTAGTCAATGTGCATCTCGATGCCGTTGAACATGGTGACTCAATCGTATTTATGCACGCAGTGCAGGACGGTGCAGCAGATCGCAGCTATGGCTTGCAAGTTGCGGCATTAGCAGGCGTCCCAAAAACGGTTATTCATGCGGCTAAAATTAAGCTAAATGAATTAGAACTAAACTCACACCAACCTGTTGTAGCAGGTGAACGCCCAAAAGTTGTAGCGACGCCCGTTTCTCACCCAGTAATCGACGATCTCAGTGCGTTAAATATCGATAATATGACACCACGGGAAGCACTGGATGTGTTATACCGTTTAAAAGAACAACTTTAATTGCTATATTCAAATATTAAATAGTTCACGATAAATCAAAAAGCCCAGATTATCTAAATCATGCAAAATAGCGGTATGATTATTTGGGCTTTCAGCTACGTAAGTCACCACCCGCTCTAACGCCTGTCGCTGGGTAGAATACATCCCCGCAATCACCCGATATTTAATCAAATTCCTTGCTTGTGACACACCCATACTATCGATATGTGCGACAGCAATATATTCTGGCACAGCAGATAGTTGATAGGCTTGCAGTAACCATTGGCTTAAATGATATAGTTCATTATCGAGTGTTCTGAATTTACTTCCCGTCTCACCATTATTAAGCGCTGAGTGATACGCATCTGTATAACTAAAACCGTCACTCTTGGTTACAAGACGATGCATAGCATGACTCATTTTCCAGGATATATCTGCATACCCCTTCTCTTTTAAGCGTGCAGTAAGCTGGGGGGTATCTATTGCTTGCTCACCAAATGCAGTTTTAAACGACTCATAAAAAATCATTTCTTTATCTGATCTTAAGCCCGATAAACCGTGTATGTCTGTTGGCAATACAATCAATTTAGCATCACTCGCGATGGCAGGAAAATCACTATTAACAAATAATCGCTGTATTGAGCAAGATGTGACAAATAAAACAAAACTAACTGTCAAAAATAATTTAATGAAATAATGAATAGATAGCATAACCGTCCTTAAACAATCCTTGTTTATAGAGGGTTAACAAGATACTAGAAAGGAATAAATAGTATGACTGATTTTAATAAAATCAGACTAAAGGTTGATTAAAGTGTTAATAACTAAGACTAGGGAATAGCTTAATGATTAACAACTCAATAAGGTTATTTAGCAGTACTTTATAACCTAAACAAGGCTTCAACAGAGAGTCCTTGCTGTGCTAATAACTCCCGTAAACGTCGTAATGCTTCCACCTGAATTTGACGAACGCGTTCACGGGTTAAGCCAATTTCACGACCAACATCCTCGAGTGTCGAGGCATCATAGCCTAACAAGCCAAAACGCCTTGCGAGTACTTCACGTTGCTTCGGGTTCAGCTCTTCAAGCCAACGCACAATACTAAATTTAATATCGTCGTTCTGCGTGCAGCGCTCAGGACCATCGCCTTTATCATCCGAAATAATATCCAATAGCGCTTTTTCTGAATCGCCGCCTATGGGCGTATCGACAGAGCTGATACGCTCATTTAAACGCAGCATTTTACTGACGTCTGCAACTGGTTTATCTAATTTGTCTGCTATGTCCTCAGCTGTCGGCTCATGATCTAACTCATGTGCGAGTTCACGTGCAGCACGAAGATAAACATTAAGTTCTTTAACGACATGGATCGGTAAGCGAATGGTGCGGGTTTGGTTCATGATGGCGCGTTCAATTGTTTGTCTAATCCACCATGTTGCATAAGTGGAAAAACGAAACCCCCGCTCTGGATCGAATTTTTCGACCGCGCGGATCAACCCGAGATTACCTTCCTCAATTAAATCAAGCAAGGCTAAACCACGGTTATTATAACGCCTAGCGATCTTAACAACTAAACGCAGATTACTCTCAATCATACGCTTTCGTGAGCTGGCATCACCGCGTAGCGCTCGACGGGCATAAAAAACTTCTTCTTCTGCGGTCAATAACGGTGAAAAACCGATTTCCCCAAGATAAAGCTGTGTTGCATCTAAGCTTTTCGCATCGTTAGGGATAAGGTGTTCATCGTTAAATATATCCATCCCTGGTTTTGCTTTTTTATCGTTTTCAGATACATCATGATCTTTAACGTCTAACTTATCTGCATCAGTTATCTTGCTCATTAGGTATAGGCCCCTGACTGAAGTAAATAGCCTATTAAGATTAGCCTAATAAACAACTTTCGGTCGGGCTTAACGTTTGGGCAAGTAACGCATCGGATTAACGGGTTTACCACGATAACGAATTTCGAAGTACAGCTCAGCACCCGAATTAGGTCCCGTGTTCCCCATACTTGCAATCTTCTGCCCAGCCTTAACCCATTGCTGTTCTTTAACTAATAACTTTTTATTATAGGCATAAGCACTTAAATAATCATCGTTGTGTTTAATGATAATAAGGTTGCCATAACCACGCAGACCATTACCAGAATAAACCACTCTACCGGATTCAGAAGCCAGTACGTTACGCCCTAATGAACCACCGATGTTAATCCCTTGCTGTCCCGACTTACTGCTGGAATAAGTGCTAATTAATTTACCCGATGTAGGCCATGCCCATGACAATTTATTATTACGAACAACCTGTTTTGGTTTTGATTTCGGTTTCGGTTTCGAGACTTTGGCAACAACTGGTTTTGCTTTCACTGGTGCTTTAACTTTTACCGGAGGAGTTACTTTAGCCGTAACAATTTTTATCGGCACCGGTTTAGCTAATGGCCTAGTGGGTGCTTTAATACTGGTTTTAGTCCTGCTTGTTTTAACCACTGTCACTGGTTTTGGCTTTCTATAAGATGAAGGCGGGATTTTTCCTTTCAGCTTAAGTAGTTGTCCAGGGTAAATTTGAAACGATTTAGGGATCTTATTTAATGCTGCGAGATACTTGAAATCTTGATTACTACGCCACGCAATTGCATATAATGTATCCCCTTTTTTAACCCGGTACGTGGATGTACTGATAGTTGATTTTAACTCTGTTTTATAGCCCTGAACACTCGTGACAGGCGCGGGACTACGATTAGCAGTAGAACAACCAGCTAACTGAACTAAAAAAAAGACAAGAGCAATACAAGGCCATAAATGGTATCGGCGTATATTACGTAAATGCCAGTTACTGATGGTCACCGCTTAATTCTCCCTAATCTCATTTAAATACTCAGTAACACAGCAAGAACCGCAACGCCACGGCCAATAACAAACAGTTAAAAATACCGTACTCCACAAGCTTGGAAAAAAACCTCACGCTAAATCGCCGATAATTAATGGCACAAATCTTACATTTTCAATATTTTGACTGGTATAAGTTTCACCATTACGCGTGATCACTTGTAATACCTGAGATTCGACACCTAATGGTAAAATTAGTTGCCCGCCATCAACTAATTGCGTCAGTAATGCTTGCGGAACGGAAGCGGGGGCAGCTGTAACAATAATTGCATCGAAAGGTCCTTTGCTCTGCCAACCTTGCCAACCATCACCATATTTCATCATCACATTATGCAGATCGAGATTCTTTAACCGACGCTTCGCTTGCCACTGCAACGCTTGGATCCGTTCCACCGAATAAATATGTGGAAATACCTGTGCTAAAATAGCCGTTTGATAACCAGAACCCGTACCTATTTCCAATACTTTGTTTGGCTTAGTTTGCAATAACAGTTCTGTCATTCGGGCGACGATATAAGGCTGAGAGATAGTTTGTCCAGCCCCAATTGGTAAGGCCTGGTTCCCCCATGCCTGTAACGCCAGCGCTTCTTCAACAAAATAGTTTCGAGGTGTATTTTGCATTGCAGCTAACACACTCGGTTCTCGAATTCCTTGTTCTTCAAGCAGCGCTTTTATACGCTGCCCTGCTACTCCTGTATTACCCAATTCAATCATACAGTTCCTGATGTTGGCGCTTGGTCAAAATGACGAATAACGACTTTTTCTTCAATCAATTCACGCACAACACTTGTCGCAAAACAGCCCGATGGCAGATAGAAACTCACTGTTAAGCTATCTTCAGTTAACTGGTAACTAAAGTTTTGAGGACGTAATATTAACGCTTTACGTTCCTGGCGAAGACCCGCTGCAATTAAGCCTTCAAGCAATTCTGGATATTGCGCGATGATGCTGCTTTCAAATGCTAGCGCTTCGTTCGTCGCACTGCAGTTACCTTTACCAACTAACGGAGCCGATAATTGTAGTGCGCCTTGGGCAACTCGTTCAATAATGTCGTCAGTTAAGGTTTCTTCCACAAAAAAAGAATTAGACCCCTGTAAAATGAAGCAATCGCCTGGCATCGCAGTTTGCCATTTACCTTGTTTAATACGTTCACTAACAACGTGATTAAATATCAAACTCCGTGCAGCTGAAATATAAAAACTACGCTTATTACGATCTTTTACTTTTTCACCCGCAAACATCGCTTGTGCACGCACAATGTTATTACCGTTTTGACCAAATCGCTGTTCACCGAAATAGTTTGGCACGCCTATGGTTTTAATTTTGTCTAAACGCTCGACTAATCCATCAATACTGCTTAGGTCCGTTAATTTTAATGTGAATTGATTACCTTTTAATGCACCAGTACGTAATTTTTTGTTATGACGAACAATTTTTAATATTTTAATTTGCGCTGTTTCAATAACAGAAAAATCGGGGGTTTCTTTACCCGCCATGTGAATACCAAACCATTGCTCAGTAATAGCATGGCGATCTTTAAGCCCTGCATAACTCACATCCTTGCCTGAAACACCTGCAGCTTTGGCTAATGCACGGGCAACATATTGCGTATTTTCACCTATTTTACGGATGGAAATAAAGATGTGTTCACCTTCACCGGTTAATTCAAAACCAAGGTCTTCAATAACCACAAAATCGGCAGCTTCCTGCTTAATAAAACCAGTTACGTTAGGTTTGCCACATAAGTATTCAAATTCAGGAAGCATTGATGTCTCCGCATTAGGATTAGTTTGCATTAATTTATGTTCACTTATTATGTATTTTTCATTAACAGTACGACAGCTTCGCATGCCACGCCTTCTTTACGACCAGTGAAGCCTAGTTTTTCAGTCGTCGTAGCTTTCACATTCACCGCTGACAATTCAGTTTCAAGATCCGTGCTTAATACTGCACGCATTGCTTGAATATGCGGGGCAATCTTAGGTGCTTGTGCAATAATAGTGACGTCTAAATTACCAATGCGATAACCTAGCTCTTTTACTTTGCTAAACACATCGCGTAATAGAATACGGCTATCAATATTTTCGAATTCCGCCGACGTATCTGGAAAATGATGGCCGATATCACCAAGCGCTAAAGCACCAAGTAGCGCATCGCAAATCGCATGTAACGCCACATCACCATCTGAGTGAGCCAGAAAACCTTGCTTATAAGGGATTGCTACACCATTAATCATAACAGGGCCAGCATTACCAAATTTGTGCACATCAAAACCATGACCAATTCTAAACATTAAATATTTTCCCTATTTATTTTTCACAGACTGTTGTAGATACAGTGTTGCTAACGGCATGTCTTCTGGACGTGTAATTTTAATATTATCCGCGCGACCTACGACAATTTTAGGCATTAAACCTAATAGTTCAATGGCTGAAGCCTCATCGGTAATATTCGCATTATCCGCTAATCCCGCTGTTAACGCATCGGTTAACAATTTAACGGGAAACATTTGTGGTGTTAACGCATGCCATAATAAATCACGCTCGACCGTCGCAATAATATTACCATTAGCATCAGTACGTTTCATTGTATCGCGAACCTGACACCCTAAAATAGCACCATATTCAGATGCAAGTGCGCCTGTAATCAGACAGTCTACATCAGTATGAGTAAGACAAGGCCGTGCTGCATCATGTACCAGAACCCAATTATACGATTGACAAGCCTGTAATCCTGCGAGTACCGAATCAGCACGCTCTTTACCGCCATTAACACGGATAATAGCCGGATCTTTGGCGATAGCAATATCACTAAACCAGCCATCTTCCGGACCGAGAGCCACAACAACTTTCGCAATACGAGGGTGACTTAATAACACAGTTAACGTGTGTTCAATCACTGTTTTACCTTGCAGCATTAAATATTGCTTGGGTATACTCGCGCCCATTCTGGCGCCGACGCCAGCGGCTGGGACAACCGCAATGAATTGTTCTGTCATCTCGGTAACCTAATTGTCATCACTAATAATACGGTAAAAGGTTTCACCTTCTTTAATCATACCAAGTTCATTCCGGGTTCGCTCTTCTATCGCATCATACCCATTACGTAAATCTAATATTTCATTTTTTAACGCAGTATTACGATCGATTAAAACTTGATTATTCATTTGCTGGACAATGACTTCACGTTCGATACGTGTGTAATCCATCACCCCGTTATTACCGGCAATAAAATGATAGATCAGCAAGCTGAGTATGGAGATTAATACAAAATAAAGAAGGCGCATGACAATCATCCTGTAAATTAATCAGTTATTGTCACATATAATGCGGAGTTTGGTTAGCGTATACATAAAAAAAACCCGCTAAAAAGCGGGTTTTTTAATCTATTCAGAATTAACAGTTAAGCAAATTAAGCTTGACCTTTAACCTCTTTAAGACCGTGGAAAGGTGCAGCATCACCTAGCGCTTCTTCGATACGAATTAATTGGTTGTACTTAGCAACACGATCCGAACGGCTCATAGAACCAGTTTTGATTTGGCCAGCACATGTACCAACAGCAAGGTCAGCAATTGTTGCATCTTCAGTTTCACCAGAACGGTGAGAGATTACAGCTGTAAAGCCTGCGTCTTTCGCCATTTTGATTGCAGCTAACGTTTCAGTTAGTGAACCAATTTGGTTGAATTTGATTAAGATTGAGTTAGTGATACCTTCTTCAATACCACGTGTCAAAATCTTAGTGTTAGTCACAAATAAATCATCACCAACTAATTGGATCTTGTCACCTAGTAGTTCAGTCTGATGTTTGAAACCAGCCCAATCAGATTCATCTAGACCATCTTCAATCGATACGATTGGGTATTGGTCAACAAGACCAGCAAGATAGTGGTTGAACTCTTCAGCAGTAAATTTCTTACCTTCGCCTTTAAGATCGTAGATACCTTCTTCTTTGTTATAGAACTCAGAAGCAGCACAATCCATAGCAAGTGTAACGTCTTTACCCATTTCATAACCAGCAGCTTTAACAGCTTCTTCAATTGCAGCTAGTGCAGCAGCATTTGATTCTAGGTCGGGAGCAAAACCACCTTCATCACCAACAGCAGTACTTAGACCTTTAGACTTAAGAACTTTAGCTAGGTTGTGGAATACTTCAGCACCGATACGTAGTGCTTCTTTAAGAGTTTTAGCGCCAACAGGTTGGATCATGAACTCTTGAATGTCTACGTTGTTATCAGCGTGCTCGCCACCGTTGATGATGTTCATCATTGGTAGAGGCATAGAGTATTGACCAGGAGTACCATTTAACTCAGCAATGTGAGCGTAAAGTGGTAAACCTTTTGCAGATGCAGCCGCTTTAGCGTTAGCTAGAGAAACAGCAAGGATAGCATTAGCACCGAAGTTAGCTTTGTTTTCAGTACCGTCTAGATCGATCATCACTTGGTCGATTGCAGCTTGATCAGTTGCATCTTTACCAATTAGTGCTTCAGCAATTGGACCATTGATTGCTGCAACAGCTTTAAGAACACCTTTACCTAAAAAGCGAGTTTTGTCGCCGTCACGTAATTCAAGTGCTTCACGAGAACCTGTTGATGCACCAGATGGAGCAGGTGCCATACCGATGAAACCACCTTCTAGGTGAACTTCAGCTTCAACAGTAGGGTTACCACGTGAATCAATGATTTCGCGACCAATAATTTTAACGATCTTAGACATTTTTACTTCCTTAACTATTAAAAATTTAAGTATGCCGCGTTACCGCGGCACTAATATTAAAATCTCTGATTAGCTAGTTGATGATTTTTTATTTTCACCAGCAGCATTAATGAATCCTTCAAATAATGCGTGACCATCTCGTGGTGTTGACGTGAATTCCGGGTGGAATTGCGCAGCAACAAACCAAGGATGATTCGGATTCTCAACAATCTCTACTAATTTCTTATCTGCAGATAAACCTGTTACTTTAAGGCCTGCTTTCTCGATTTTAGGAAGAAGGTTGTTGTTAACTTCATAACGGTGACGATGACGTTCTTTAATCGTCGCACTACCGTACATTTCTCTTACTTTACTACCCGCTTTCAGGTGGCAAAGTTGTGCACCTAAACGCATAGTACCACCCAGATCTGATGCGCCAGTACGTTCTTCAACGTTACCTGATTCATCAATCCATTCTGTAATTAAACCAACTACAGGGAACTTAGTTTCTGGATTAAATTCTGTTGAATGTGCGCCTTCTAGACCTGCAACATTACGTGCGAATTCGATTAGCGCTACTTGCATACCTAAACAGATACCGAAGTAAGGAACCTTGTTCTCACGCGCAAATTGAGCTGCAAGAATTTTACCTTCAACACCACGTTCACCGAAACCACCTGGTACCAAGATACCGTCAACAGTTTTTAGAATATCAGTGCCTTTCGCTTCAAGATCTTGTGAATCAATATATTTAATTTTCACGCTTAGACGATTTTTCAAACCACCGTGCTTAAGTGCTTCATTTACTGATTTGTATGCGTCTGGTAGTTCGATGTATTTACCAACCATACCGATAATAATTTCTTCAGTTGGGTTAGCTTCTTCGAAAATTACCTGTTCCCACTCAGCTAGATCGGCTTCTGGTGCTGTTAAACCGAAACGGTTAACAATTAGCTCGTCTAGACCTTGTGATTTTAATAGCGCAGGAATTTTGTAAATACTGTCTACATCTTTCAGTGAAATAACGGCTTTTTCTTCTACGTTACAGAATAACGAGATTTTAGCGCGTTCGTTCGCTGGTACATTACGATCAGAACGACAAATTAGGATGTCAGGCTGAATACCAATTGAACGTAGCTCTTTCACTGAGTGTTGTGTTGGTTTTGTTTTAACTTCACCAGCAGCACCTAAATAAGGAACTAATGTTAAATGCATAAACATTGTGTGGTCACGACCTAGTTGCACGCCCATTTGGCGTAATGCTTCTAGGAAAGGTTGAGATTCGATATCACCTACCGTACCACCCACTTCTACTACTGCAACATCAAAGCCTTCACTGCCCGCGATTACGCGTTCTTTGATCTCATTCGTAATGTGTGGGATAACCTGAATCGTTGCACCTAAGTAATCACCACGGCGCTCTTTAGCAAGCACTGATGAATACACTTTACCTGTTGTAAAGTTATTACGTTTAGTCATGTGAGTACGAATAAAGCGCTCATAGTGACCTAAATCTAGATCAGTCTCAGCACCATCGTCCGTTACGAATACTTCACCATGTTGAATCGGGCTCATTGTGCCCGGATCAATGTTAATGTAAGGGTCTAGTTTCATCATTGTGACTTTTAAGCCACGCGCTTCTAAAATAGCTGCTAATGATGCTGCCGCAATACCTTTACCTAATGAGGATACTACCCCACCAGTAACAAAAACGTACTTAGTTGTCATACATAACCTGAAGTTGTTAGGGATTAAATGTGTATTATTGAATATATACCAGAAGGGACGACATTATAAACAAATCCCCCTCATCCCACAATGTTGACAAGTATAGCATTACCGTTTTTTGATAACTGTGCGGTAGATCATATGTTGTAATTTTATTTCACTTTCAACCAGAGCGACTCCATTTCACCTATAGAACAATCACTTAGTGACTTACCGTTCTGTAATGCAAGTACTTCAACCTGCCTAAATCTTTTTTCAAACTTTTCATTTGCCTTGCGAAGTGCTTGCTCTGGGTCGTGTTTTAGATGGCGTGTTACATTCACAACAGAGAACAATAGATCCCCTAACTCCTCTTCAAGTTTAGCCTGATCAACCACCCTAGCATCCGCCTCCTCAACAACCTCACCAACTTCCTCGTAAACCTTTGATAATGCTTGCTTATAGTGTTCAAAATCAAATTTAACATCAGCGGCACGCTGTTGTATTTTAGTCGCTCTAACCAGTGCTGGAAATGCATTAGGAATGTTGTCTAATGCACTGTGTTGATCCGATTCTTCATGATTTTCAACACGCTCTTTCGACTTTTGTTTTTGCCATGCAGCAATAACTTCAGATTCATGTTGTAGTTTTATTTCACCAAAAACATGTGGGTGACGTTGAGTTAATTTCTCTGCAAGCTGTTGAATAACGCTATCAAAGCTGAATAACGCCTGTTCATGCCCTAATTGGGTATAGTAGAGTACGTGGTAAAGCAAATCACCAACTTCACCCTCGAGACCTTTTACATCATTATTTTCAATAGCATCAACCACTTCATAGGCTTCTTCTAACGTAAATTTAGCTATCGACGCAAAGTCTTGCTGCAGGTTCCAAGGACAGCCTGTATCTGGATTACGTAACTGTTCAACCATATGCTGTAAATCATTGATCGTGTACTTTTCTTTCAAGATAAATCCTATTAATTTAATTTTTCTGCGAAATCTCGAGATCTTGACTCATTACGTTAAATAGAACCATAAACTGAGATTAAATGATTTGTTAGTGAGTATATAATGATATTCATTACGTTTGGAGAGGCATGACAAATGAACGAGGAAGGGTTTAAAAGTACTGTGGATCATCTCATGATTATCCACAGTACATTATGATAGCCATTAAGCAGTCAATTTTTTACTTAAATCAACCTCACCTAACTGTTCTGGTTGCAGATATTTACTTAAATCAATCTCATCAATTTGTTCAGACTTCAAATATTTTTGCGCATATTTAATATGCGTACCACTTTGTAAAAATAATCTAAACAACTCAATATCTAAATGCTGATCCAAGGCCATCTTATACATGATATCAACTGCAACACTGACTGGTTTAGCTTTCTTATAAGGACGGTCAGACGCTGTCAGGGCTTCAAAGATATCAGCGATCACTAAGATACGTTCTGGAATAGAAAGATCATCAGCAGTCAGTTTACGCGGATAACCCGTGCCTTTTAATGTTTCATGGTGGGTTGAAGCATAACGCGGGACACGACTTAGTTCAGGCGGAAAGGGGAGGTTGTCTAACATCTTAATCGTACTGATCATATGTTCGTTGATCTTATACCTGTCTTCCGCAGTTAACGTGCCGCGACTAATCGTTAAATTATAGACTTCACCTAAGTTATACTGATGCTCTGGAACATCCATTTTAATACCAAATTTAGGGTCAAATTCCACTTTACGATCTCGCTCAACAATATGTTCAGCTTTATCTGAAAGCAATTTTTCAATAACGGGAAAATGGGGATTTAACGCTTCTTTTTTCACCAGTTCTTCAACCGAAGAGAGCCCTAAAGTATCATCGAAATGGCGTAGCCATGTCTGTTCAGATAGAGCCTTCACACGGGCAACTTTATCATCACTCATAAACTCACCGCCAACATTAGATGCCGCAATAAACGCAAAATCATCGATCAGTTTTTTATGCTTTTCTTTAAGCGCTGCATCAATCGAACTCTTATGCTCTGGTAATGCTATTTTTTGTTTGAGCGCGGTAATTTCAGCATCACGCCACAGCACTTCAAACCGCGTTCTAACTTCATGAATACGGTTGTAATTTGCCTCTAATTTAGTGCCCTTATCGACAATATATTCAGGTGTAGTGATCTTGCCACAATCATGCAGCCAAGCCGCAATTCTAAATTCACGTTTCTCATCCGCGTTGGCAAATTTAAAATCTTTAAATAACGCAGAATCACATTGCTCAGTAACCTCTGCTAACATTATGCCAAGCTCTGGTACACGGTTACAATGACCAGCCGTGTATTTCGATTTATCATCAATGGCTTGTGCAATAAGCTTAATAAACGCTTCTAAGAATTCTTTTTGTGCCGCTTCATATTGCTGTAAGTCTTTTGACATATCCATCATAGCTTCAGATAATTCCCAGACTTCTTTTATCGCCGTATCCACTAATTGCACTTCATCATAGCGCCGCTCTTGTACTTTTCTCGTTTCAATTCGTAATTGTCGAATTGGTCTGACAATCGGAGCACCAAACAACCAAGCTAAAGGCAACATCAATAACATGAAAATAACGGTCACAAAAATAGCTATTTTTACCTGCTCATTCACCTTCTGATAAATCACTTTTTTCGGGATGACTACAGCGAAGAACTCTTCCGAACTGACGCCAACTTTAACAGGACTGATATAAACTAATTTTTCCTCACCTTCGATGACACGATCAATAATTTGATCATGATGACCTTGCAATCCAGCTAACGATACTAAGTCTTGATAAGGCACCATAATATTGTCGTATATGACTTTATTCCCAAGCCACTTACTCGCAAGTACCGCTCGCTGGTTAGCACTAATATTAGCTATAGCAGCATTAATAATGGGAATCAGGTCCTCATGCTCGGATTTAAGCAAGATGTAAAACGCTGAAGAAAATTGTTCTGCTAAATCAATAATATCATCATGCAACTTAAGATTTTTATAGAAATATTGCGATAATCCAGAAATGAGTACCGGTTTAACATCTAATAATGCGTCAGTGCCCCCCTCCGAAACAGATTTAAATGCAGCATTTCGATCCACAAATTCAATCAACTCAATGTGAGGGAAATCTCGGCGTAATTTAGCTGTCATAGGCCAACCCGATAAAATCGCAACTTTCAGTCCTGCCAATTCGGCATAATTATGAACATCCGCACTACTCGTACGCGTCACCAAAGCAAAATTAAACTCATAAATAGGATCACTATATACACCTGAATATCTATTGTTTTGATTCTGCAGTAATGAATGTAATCCATCTAAAGAATCGTTGTTATACTTGTCGATTAATTCGGACCAAGAAAAACCATTAATAAACTCAAAGTCAATCCCCGTCATTTCTTCAATCAACAGCAATAAATCGATAGCATATCCTTGAGGTTTTCCGGCTAAAGAAAAATCAAGCGGTACCCAGTCATTTTGGTTTGATATCTTTATTGTCGCAGCTGTGCTAATAACGCTACGCTGCTGCGATGTTAACGCCAACATATCAGATTCTGGGATAGTAATATGCTTAGCAGCTTGACGGCTTGAAGAAATAACTTCGCCAGATTTTATGTATAGATAAGACTCAATTTCGCTAATATCACTTAAATCAAATGAATTATTCGACAACTTTTCTGCGATAGAAGACAACACAATATCAATACCTAGAATGCTACTTTTATCTTGGTTATTTTTGTCTTTAAATTTAAGTGAATAAGTTTGACCCGTAATTTTTAAATGTTGAAATAAGTAGGGCTTGGTTTTAAATACCGAATCTGTATTCGCAGCTACATACCAAGGTCTTTCGGTTGGAAAATAATTACTCTCACTAATACTTACGTCTCGTAATACAAAATGACTATCGTAATAATAAGTACCACGTACTCGATTCTGTCTATCACCCGTTATCTTGATAACAACCCAGCGATCATCCCGATTTGCAGCAAGCTTTTCTCGTACAATCGGTGAAGAGTCGAGATTAATCAATTGATAAAAATCATCATTCTCTGAGCCAACATAGATACTGTAAAATAATGAATTTTCAATCATTATTTCGGCAAGAATGTTACTAAGCTCTATCTCATTAGATTGGATATCAAACATCTGGTTCATCGCAACCAATAAGCGTGCTGCATTAGAGGCATCACGTTCTAAATTTTGTATATATGCGGATAAATCGAAAGATGCCTTAGATAAACTTTGCAGCGTGTGTTCCATCGCCATTTTTTTGCTGAAATGATATTGCAAAGATACCGCAACAAATCCAGTGATAAGTGTAGCAAGCACAAACATGGTGCCGACAGTAAAGCGCAGTGAAAACTTCCTTAGTTTCATCAAAATTCATCCCTAAATTCAATTACTTTATACAACTTTAAAGCATGTTTTTCATACGCTACCGCAAATAAACAGAACACTCTGTCTAATTAGAAAAAGTATTCGAGAAAAATAAAGGGAATGAGATATACATCAAGGAATGAAGTGATCAGAATTTCTAATATGTGGATTAAAGTATGTTTTTGGTGCTATTTTTATTTGGTAAAAGGAAATAACTTTGTGAGTAGAGCGATACTTGAAGCAGCGATCGGTTGGAATAATCACTATTTATTATTTCTAAGATAAAAGCCGGTATTGAAATAACAATGCCGGCTTTATAAATAACTAAATTACAGATACATATTTTACGTAATCAGTTATCTTAAACGCTTAGCGTAAATTACACCTTTAACCTGACTCATACGGTTAGTCAAATGGCTCAGAGTATCAATATTATAAAGCTCGATATTAATTTCTAACGTCGCTGTTTGTAACTTAGTATCCGTCCGAGTATTCATACCAACCACATGGATACGATCATTAGCAAAGATAGTCGTTAAGTCACGTAATAAACCTCTACGATCCGTCGCGTGTACCACCAGTGTGACACGATAACCGCCACTAAAATCGTCGCCCCAAACCGCATCAATAATACGTTCTGGTTGGCGATTACTTAAATCCGCATACTGTAAACAACCATTACGGTGGATCGAGATACCACGTCCTTGCGTAATATAACCGACAATGTCATCACCAGGTATCGGCTGACAACAATTCGCAATATGGGTCATCAAATTCCCCATACCTTCCACTACAATATGATCTTTATTGCGTTTTTTCTTCGGCTGGTTTTGTGATTTTTGTACTTGCTGGTCAACTAACTCTAGCGCAAGCTTATCTTCTTCTTCCGCACTTGGCTGTAATAGCAGTACTTTAATATGGTTAATCACTTGATTAAGACGTGCATCACCACTACCAACCTGGGCCAATAAATCTTCTAGCGTATTAGAGTTAAAACGCTCGAAAGCACAGCTTGCATCAGACAGCTGAAGCTTAAGTTTATGCAATTCACCTTCTAGCATGTCTTTACCAGCAGCGACATTCTTATCGCGATCAAGACGCTTAAAGTATGTATTAATCTTAGCTCTTGCGCGCGCAGATTTCACATAACCGAGATTCGGTAATAACCAATCACGACTTGGATTTGGATTTTTCTGAGTGATAATTTCAATCTGGTCGCCAGTCTGTAGTTCATACGTGAACGGGACAATACGACCACTGATCTTGGCACCGATACAGCGATGACCCACCATACTATGCACGTAATAAGCAAAATCTAACGGCGTTGACCCTTGTGGCATATCAACCACATCACCTTTTGGCGTAAACACGTACACGCGATCATCAAATACCTGACTACGTAACTCATCTACTAAGCTACCGCTTTCAGTCATGTCATCTTGCCACGCTAATAACTTACGTAACCAAGCAATTTTTTCTTCGTAGCTGCCTTTTTTGGTGGTATCAGCACCTTCTTTGTAACGCCAATGCGCAGCAACACCTAACTCAGCGTCATCGTGCATTTGTTTAGTACGGATCTGCACCTCAACCGCTTTATTCTCGTCACCAACCGCGACAACAGTATGAATCGATTGATAACCATTGGCTTTTGGATTTGCCACATAGTCATCAAATTCACTGGGAATAGGACGGAATAAATTATGAATAACACCCAGAGCAGCATAACAATCTTGTAATTCAGCGGCTATCACACGTACTGCGCGCACGTCATAGAGACCGGTGAAATCCAAGTTTTTCTTCTGCATTTTTTTCCAAATGCTGTAGATATGCTTGGGACGACCGTAAACTTCAACTTTCCCCCCAGCAGCTTCAACGCCCGTTTTAACTTGCGCTACAAAGCTGTCGATAAACTCTTCACGATCAATACGACGCTCAAGTAATAATTTAGCTATTTGCTTGTAAGTATCAGGGTGAGAATAACGAAATGAGAGATCTTCCAATTCCCACTTTAGTTGGCCAATACCTAATCGGTTGGCTAAAGGCGCGTAAATATCTGAAATTTCTTTCGCAGCCAATACGCGTTCTTCTTCAGATTCATTTTTGACCTGACGAAGATGACAAATACGCTCAGCTAATTTGATCACGATTGCGCGTACATCATCCACAATCGCCATTAACATACGGCGTAGATTATCCACCTGGCTTTCTGATGGTTTCTGTGATTTTGCTTGTAGTGTACGGATCGCATCCATCTCTACAACGGCAATTAATAAGGGTAAGAGTTTACTGCCAAACAAGGTTTCAATTTGTTCGTTATCATATAACTTTGCATGAAAAAACGGATACAGTAAAGCGACCTTTAAGGTATCCATGTCCATATCCATGGTCATCAATATTTCGACCATTTCCACCCCGTAAGCAAGTAACGGGAAATCAGGAACGGCTTCATCCATTAGGGGGTCAGCAGTTTCTTTTAATGCTAATTGAGAATACAACTCAAATAATTCATCTTGCTCTGTCGAGGTGAGTGCTAACGAAGACGTCCAGGTTTTCGCATCAAAGTCTTCCGGGTTGGTCAAATGAGAATCACGTACCGCAACCATGTCTTAATTCCTAACAAGATTAAACCAAAAAATACACGCGCTAAACGCGTTCAAATAACGCCATTGACTCAACATGCCCCGTTTGTGGGAACATATCAATCATACCAAGGCGTGTTAATTTATAATGCTTTTCCATCAACAACTTCGAGTCTCGCGCTAATGTTGCGGGATTGCAAGATACATAGACAATTTTATTCACTTTTAGTTTATGTAAATATTGCACTGTTTCTGCAGCTCCCGCTCGAGCAGGATCTAATAATACTTTATCGAACCTACTTTTTGCCCAAGATAGCTTAGAGAAGTCAGTCGATAAGTCCGCTTGGTAGAATTGCGTATTATCGACATTATTCGCGATTGCATTGACTTGTGCCTGACGCACCATTTCATCAACACCTTCCACACCCACGACTGAATGGCATAAACGCGCAACTGGTAAACTAAAGTTGCCACCACCACAAAACAGATCTAATACTCTGTCTTCAGGACTTAAATCGAGCCAATCGAGTGCTTGCGCCACCATTTGGTTATTAACCACAGGGTTAACTTGAATAAAGTTACCCGGTGTAAAACTTAATTCAAATTCACCATCGGCGAGTTGATACCAAGCAGCTGGCGTATCAGGTGTTAATTTAAGTATCGATTCAGGCTCAGGTTGTAAGTAAATACTTAACTGATGTTCACCAGCAAAGGCTTGCAGTAAAGCTTGGTCTTTATCCTTCAAAGGTTTCAAGATACGGAACAAACAAATAATGCCAGAATCTACCGCAAATAACTCAATATGGCCCAAATCACGGCGTACACTAAGCGTAGCAAGTAATTCGCGTAAAGGTTGAATCAAGGCTGACAAGGCTGGTACTAATACTGGACACTGATTAATTGCTACTAGGGATTTACTGTTACGTTCACGAAAGCCAAATACCAATTGCTTGGCTTTACGATCGAACATCACACTTAAACGTGCGGTACGACGATATTGCCAAGGCTTGGATAATATAGGCTCAGCAAATTCAATATCATCATTTTTACTGAAGTTCTGTAATAAACTAAACAATGCAGTTTGCTTATAATTAGCCTGAACATGGCTATCTAGTGTTTGTAAACTACAGCCGCCACACATTGCATAATGCAGACAGGCAGGCTCGATTCTTTGCTCTGATGGCGTTATTACTTTTCTTAAGATCGCTTTTGCGTATTGTTTTTTTTGTTCAATAATATTCACTGATACGCGTTCACCAGGTAATCCACCAGCAACAAATACCGCTTTGCCATCAAGACGCCCCAAGCCTAAGCCTTGATGATCTAACTTTTCAATAGTGATCTCGACCGCTTTACTCGGAGTTTTTTGTACTTTTTTTGCTTTAAAAATTTGCGCCATATTGATATACAACTATTGCCTATGTCATCATTAGGGTATTATTCTAACCTGCTTTCCCGCTTTATACTTTAAATAACTTCTGTAGATGGCATTAAACCAGATACCAATAAGATGACTTTATGACTAAATACGGACTTCGTGCCAAAGTAATGGCACTGACGATTTTACCAACAGTTTTGATCGGTACATTATTAGCCAGCTATTTCACCTTTAACCGCTATCAGCAGCTAGAGACCGTGCTTATTGAACAGGGTATCAATATCATTGAGCCACTGGCCATCGCGAGTGAGTACGGCATGTTACAAAACAGCCGTGAATCGCTTAAAAAACTGCTCGGTTTAACTCACCGCAAGTTTGCGCCGACGATTAAAAGCATCGCCATTTTTGATAACAATAATAAGCTGTTTGTAACCAGCAATTATCACCGTAATTTTTCCGTTCTTAAGAACCCTGACAAAAGTAAACTGCCGGAAACCACCCAAGTTGAAGTACTTGATGATTACATCATTTTACGTTCTCCCATTATTGCTGAAATTGACAATACCAATTTCCCGTTAAGTTTAGAAAACCCGGAACAGATCCTCGGTTATTTATCTATACAGCTCATTCGTGATAAAGCGATATTACTGCAATACCGCGATACAACCGTGTCGGTATTTATTGTATTACTGGGCTTTTTTACCGCGCTTATCTTCTCTTGGCGACTAGTGAAAAACGTAACCCAGCCCATTACCGACATGGTCACTGTTGTCGATCGGATCAGAGAAGGTCGGCTCGATGCCAGAGTAATAGGCGAACATACGGGTGAGTTAGCCCTGCTAAAAAATGGTATTAACTCGATGGCCAAATCGTTATCAGCCTACCATGAAGAAATGCAGCAAAATATTGACCAAGCGACTTCAGATCTACGTGAAACCTTAGAGCAAATTGAAATCCAAAATATTGAACTGGATATGGCAAAAAAACGTGCGCAAGCAGCTGCACGCGTGAAGTCTGAATTCTTGGCTAATATGAGTCATGAATTAAGAACGCCGCTAAATGGGGTGATTGGCTTCTCTCGCCAGCTATTAAAAACATCACTAAGCCCGAATCAAACAGATTACTTGCAGACCATTGAAAAGTCAGCCAAGAACTTACTTAGCATCATCAATGACATTCTCGACTTTTCTAAGCTTGAGGCGGGTAAGTTAACCCTAGAGCAGATCCCATTCAACCTACGGGACACAATTGAAGAAGCCGCCATATTACTCGCACCGACAGTGCATGATAAAGGCCTTGAGCTATCTCTACATGTTGATAAGAATGTCCCTGATGGCATTATTGGTGACCCATTCCGATTCCAACAAGTGATCACTAACTTACTGGGCAATGCCATCAAGTTCACCGAAAACGGTAACATTGATATCCATATTGAATTACTTGAATCCACACATAATAGCGTCACCATTCAAACGAATATCCGTGATACCGGCATTGGTATTTCAGAACAACAACAAGCGCAACTCTTTGAAGCCTTTAACCAAGCAGACACTAGTATCTCGCGTCGCTATGGCGGTACCGGATTAGGTCTGGTTATTACCCAGCGCTTAGTTGAATTTATGGGTGGTGAAATATCGCTAGATTCGGATTTAGGTCAAGGCTCTAACTTTAAATTCTCACTTAAGTTCAATGTTACCTCGGCATCGTTATCAGAGCCCTTACCTGTAAACGATTTTAAAGGTAAACAAGTCTTACTCTATGAAGTAGATAATTACTCCGCACGCTCGTTAATATCCTTACTGAATAGTTGGGATCTGGATGTCTTGCATTGTGCTAACGAAACCGAGTGGCAGAATTATATCAAGCAACCATATCACTGCGTAATTATCGCCCAGAACGATGAAAGCAATCTAACGCCTATGTATAACAAGATGAGTCAAAGTCATGATCTTGATGCAGCAGTAGTGGTATTAATTAACTCTTCAGATCCTTGCTTACAAGAAGAGATAATTAGCGCAGGCGCAAGACATTGTCTCACAAAGCCGTGTAATCACCGTAAGCTTGTAAATGCATTAGCCTATTTAGATAAACCAGCTGAGCAGCCAATACCACAACTGAAAATTGAAAAACCAAAACCTAAAATTGACCTGTCAATTTTAGCGGTCGATGATAATCCAGCGAATCTAAAACTCATTAGTGCAATGTTGGCAGATTCAGTCACTCACATTGAAATGTGCAGCAATGGTGCCGAAGCCGTTGCCAAAGCCAATAAAATGGATTTTGATATTGTCTTTATGGATATTCAAATGCCAATTATGGATGGTATCAGCGCCTGTAGAGCAATTCGTTCCGGTAGTCGTAATCAATCAACACCAATTATTGCAGTAACCGCACATGCAATGAGTGGTGAACGTGACCGTCTACTGAGTAAAGGCATGGATGATTATTTAACAAAACCAATTGATGAGTCCATTCTAAAGCGTACCTTGCAACAATGGAGCAATTCGTCACATGATCACAATATTGTCCAAAACCATATTTTAGATTGGCCACTGACTTTACAACGTTCAATGGGTAAAGAAGACCTTGCAGTAGATATGCTGGAAATGTTTATCAATAGCTTACCTGAAATCAGTGAGCACCTTGAACAAGTCTTAGCACGGAGTTTGTCACGCTCAGAATTTCAAAAAATCATTCATAAATTCCACGGTGGCGCAGCATGTTGCGGTGTATTACCGATTCAGAATTTAGCCGATCAGATTGAGCGCGGTTTACGTAAGGGCGCAGACATCGAAGATGTTGAACCCGAGATATTTGAGTTACAAGAAGCTATTGAAACAGTGATTAAGGAAGCACAGCCCTATTTACCCAATTAACCGCTAATCTAAATCAATTAACAACCACATAATAAAAAGGAGCCCACGGCTCCTTTTTTACATACGTATACGAGGTAATAACTTAGCTGTTATTACGCGCTTCTTGCATGATGATTTGCATGTCTTTAACCGCTTTACCTAAACCATCAAATGCCGCACGTGCAATGATTGCATGGCCGATATTCAATTCATAAATTTCAGGAATAGCCGCAATAGGTTGTACGTTATGGTAATGTAAACCATGGCCTGCGTTTACTTTCAAGCCAGCATTATGCGCATAACTCACACCAGCGGCGATCTTCTTCAACTCAGCTTGTTGCGATGATTCTGACTCTGCGTCCGCATAAGCACCAGTGTGTACTTCAATGTACGGCGCGCCAGTGGCAACCGCTGCATCAATTTGCTCTTTGTCAGCATCGATAAATAACGATACAAGAATACCTGCTTCACTTAAACGTTTAACCGCTTGGGTTATCTTGTCTTGTTGGCCGAGTACATCCAAACCACCTTCTGTTGTCAGCTCTTCGCGTTTTTCAGGAACTAAACAAACAAACTCAGGTTTGATCTCACACGCAATATCCAGCATTTCAGCAGTCACTGCCATTTCTAGATTCATGCGGGTCTGAATGGTTTCTTTTAATACGCGAACATCGCGATCAACAATGTGACGACGGTCTTCACGTAAATGCACCGTAATACCGTCTGCGCCATTTAATTCAGCGACAGATGCTGCATGCACAGGATCTGGGTAAGTAGTGCCTCGAGCTTGGCGTAGGGTTGCGATATGGTCAATGTTGACACCTAAAAAGATCTTATTCACGTTTAATTCCCTTATTAATAAATAGTTCTCTGCTTTTCAGCGGCTTATTGCCCAAATAGGGTAACAACATTTGTCGGCAAAAGCGTTTTGCAGCCGCTAAATTCTCTTGGTTAAATAGTCTTTGCTCAAAGGCGAGTAAATCTTTACCTAAAAATGAGCTATCCACTGCAACTTTATAAATAGATGGCACAATCCCAACATGTGGTACGTATTTATACATACGGTCGGGGTACACAGCATCCATGGTATCAGCACAATAGCTTAACGCACCAATGTTACCTAAACATTGCATTAAATTAAGTTCAAATTCACGCAATAAGGGTTCAAGAGGTTGTTGTTTGGCTAACGCTAATAATGCATTTTGGTAATGGGAGAATAGTTCGGGGTTCGCTTGTTCACTGGCGAGTAAACGATAGAGTAATTCATTGAGATAAAAGCTAGCATAGAGATGCCGACCTGAGAGCGGTAATGAATTAGATACCGCCTCTACCTGACGCATGGATTTTAACCCACCTTTGCCGGCATAGGCGATATTAAGTAAGGTAAACGGCTGTAAAATTGCACTTTGACTGTTCTTACGCCCTCGGCCTGCTCGTCCCACTAACGAAATTTTACCATCATTAATGGTAAAGAAGTCGATGAGTAAACTCGACTCCTTAAAAGGTCGACGGTGCAGTACAAAAGCGTTTTGTAAGTCCATGCAATAAAGCTATTTACACTTCATCTCCGTAACCTAAGCTACGAAGTGCACGTTCATCATCAGCCCAACCAGATTTCACTTTCACCCAACATTCTAGGAATACTTTATTATCAAACAAAGTTTCCATATCACGTCTAGCTTCGGTACCAATGGTTTTTAGTTTCGAGCCTTTATTACCAATAACCATACGTTTTTGAGTATCACGCTCAACTAAAATTAACGCATTGATATGGAATGTGCCGTTTTCACTGACTTTAAACTGCTCGATCTCAACCGTGGTTGAGTAAGGTAATTCTTGGCCGGTGAAACGCATCAATTTTTCACGAATGATTTCAGATGCCATGAAACGTGAAGAACGATCCGTTACATAATCTTCAGGGAAGTAAAAATCACCTTCTTGTAACTGCTGCGAACAAATACCACGTAGCATTTCTACGTTGGTCCCTTTCGTTGCTGAGATAGGGATAATTTCCGTAAAGTTAAATTTCGCTGCCAATACCTGCAAATGTGGCATCAGCTCTTCAGCTTTATCTTTAATCGCATCAGTTTTATTAATTGCCAAGTAAATTGGACATTTAATATCACGTAGCTTGTTTAATACCATGTCGTCATCTTCAGTCCAACGAGTACCATCAACAACAAAAATCACAGCATCAACATCAATATCTTTTAATGAGCTGCTAGCTGCACGGTTCATTAAACGGTTAATTGCACGTTTTTCATCAATGTGAAGACCTGGAGTATCAACATACACAGTTTGACGATTTTCTTCAGTATCAATACCTAGAATACGGTGACGAGTCGTTTGTGGTTTACGCGAGGTAATACTTACCTTTTGTCCCAAAATGCGGTTTAGTAACGTTGATTTACCTACGTTAG
>Ga0209396_1001611_pt1 | contig 24747 bp, 25 predicted proteins | sample GOMGulsemesocosm_6_FD_184638 | JGI IMG/M metagenome (GOLD analysis project Ga0209396, IMG submission 184638) | Methane-oxidizing microbial communities from mesocosms in the Gulf of Mexico - GOM8C Gulf of Mexico (SPAdes) (version 2) | ecosystem: Environmental > Aquatic > Marine > Cold seeps... | reverse complement strand
TGTGTCCAGCTTGCTTTGATATTCCCTACACAGCCAGTGGTGTGATGGGTGAAATTCACAGTAAAATGCAGGTTCTAGAAGAGGAATACCATGAAAAAGGTATTCGTATCACATTAAAAGCAAGCCCAGTTGCCCTAGAGCGATTACATAAAATGCTGCAACTCACTACTTTTTAATACGCAGTTAGAAATAAGTAGACCTCGTACTCCGGTTAGGGCCTCAGTGTCCTAGCCGGATATCCATGTGGTTAGTCTCTTGATCGACACACTCACTCTTATATATTATGTGATTTTTTTGCGGTGAGATAAACAGCCTTGACTTTCGAACCTACAAGTTCAGCAGTTATCGTTTGAAAACCTAAAGATTTAGTCATGTTTTCAGCCAACTGAGGAGTAAGCATTATAGTTGAAGATGACTTTGCCCCATACTTCCTCATGTACCTGAACTTCAAACGTATTTTATTAAAAAAGCTCATTCCGTGAAGCGTAAAACTTGCGATAACAAGTCTCCCATCATTTTTCAATACTCGAAAACATTCAGACAGTGCAATTTCTGGGTTGGGAATAACATGTAATAGATTAGCCATAAAAACAGTATCAAATGAAGAGTCCTGATACGGTAAATTAAAGCAATCTGCTTTTTCAATTTGAACCATTTTGTGGTCTTTAAACCTATCTCGAGTTATAGAAATCATCTGGTCTGAAATATCTGTAGCCACTATGCTGGACGCCGATTCAATGAAGCACTCAGTATATGTTCCATTACCGCAACCAAGTTCAAGAATATTCCCAGTACCAGATAGTAAATTCAACTTACTTTTTACAGTTTGAATGTCTTTTATACCAACAACATAATTGTTACTTTCTTCAAAACTCTTCGCAAACTGTTCCCATTTGTTATCTGTCATAGTGAACACTCCATAGTCAATAGTGATGAATTAAATGAAAAATAGATCCCCCCAAAAAAATTAGGAAGCCAGATCAACGAGCCATTACAGTAGGCATTTTTATTACACATCTACTATTTATTTACTATTATTATGGCAATTATTTTATCTTATGATTGCTAGTTCAAATTTTTGATCTCGAAATGAAATTGCTGATGCATAACCTATTGAATATAAGAGTGGCAATGCGCATAATGATTCTTGGTCAAATATAAGTTCTTCAGTATTGTATTATGAGGTTATTATGATTGTTCGGTCTTACTCAAAATTTGCAAAAGATAATCCATTTTGCCATAAATTGCATATCATTTCTTTATTGATCATAACCTTATTTTCGATTTATCAAGTATTAGAATTCAACCGCGTTATTTTTTTTATAGGGTTTATTTTTATTATTCCTTCGATAGTACTGCTATCTAAATCATCAACGTATAAAAGAAAATATTTAAGCTAAATTCGATTTCTAGACTGTAGTGGTTCATTGATTTTCGCCTACTATTTACGGTGGTTTTATCGCTAGGCACGAACGGAAAGCCTAGCAACTTGTCGCAAGTCCTGCACCGAAAACGCGCACATAATAGGTTTGTTATGTTAATGTCTATCACGCACCAAGAAGAGGTAAATGCTTACGCTGTTGATAGGTTAATCCCAGCTCTAGACAATACTTGATAACTGGTTCTGGTATAGGTTCTGATAAATTCAACACTATTGCCCTATTACCTTGAAACTCCAGCACGTCACCATATAACTCTCGAAAGGTGTCTACCAACTTAGTTTTGCAATTGAAAAATAAGTAATAACTATTTGGAGTTTTCAATTTCCAGTCCATTCGAATTGGACTACCAGTCTTGACGCTGTAGCTCGGCTCACCCCATTTAAGAGATTCTTCGACTCCACCTAACTCCAACTCAGAAACGAGCCTAAGAACTAAGTTTCGTAATTCTCCTAGCCGAATTCGAGCATTCTCTGGATACTCATCAAACCGATTTTTGACTGCCTTGTCCATTGAGGCCTCCTATTCACATAACATTAGTATCACAGGACGTCTCGACTACCCTAATGTATTCACCTAATTACTAGCAACTAATCAAATAAAAAAAGATAACATAGATAGCATAAGTAGCTTATTGGGCTTCAACTCCCCAAGCCCCCGGAGCTAATACGTACCCTTTATTTCTGATGGTTTTAAAGCGAGGGTTTACCTGATCATTATCAAGTAGTTTTTTTCTTAATTGGCTTATTCTGTTATCAATACCTCGCTCTAAACCATCAAATTCCTTGCCAAACAGTTGAATGGAAATCTGAGTTCGAGACATTATTTTTCCTGCATTTTTTGCCAGTATTTCTAATAAATCAAATTCTGCGCTAGTAAGGTATACGTAGATGCCATTTAGAGTGACTTTTCGATTGAGTGAATCGATAGATAATGCACCAAATTGAATAAGTTGTATCGGTAAGTCTGCTTTTGTGGAAGTTGTTCGGCGTAAGAATGCTTTGATTTTGGCTAATAATAGGCGTGGCTTGATTGGTTTTATAAGATAGTCATCTGCGCCAACTTCTAACCCGACAATTTGGTCGATATCATCCTCTTTTGCTGTGAACATTAAAATATAACCGTTATAAGAGGAACGCACATCTCGACATATACTGATACCATCTTTTCCGGGCAACATTACATCGAGCAACACTAAAGAGGGCTGTTCTGCCAATATTCTTTTTTCTGCAAGTAATCCATTTGACTCATAACTAGCATTAAAGTTTTCTTGCTGCAGGTAGTCACAAATAGACTCTGCAATACCTATATCATCTTCAATAACTAGAATACTTTGACGCTTCATGATCCGTTCCATATAAACAAATTAGTATGATGGTTTTACTGGAAGTGTAATTTTTACTTTTACTCCACCTGAGTGACTATCTTCAATCCATACTTTACCATGATGCCAGATAACAATTTGTTTAACAATCGCCAGCCCAAGTCCTGTTCCACCTGAATTACGTGAACGGCTTTGATCCAATCTAAAGAATGGTTCAAACACTTTTTCCTTATACTTATCCTCGATTGAAGTACCGTCATTTTCAATCGTAATTAGGCACTCGTCATTGAGTATTTCAATGTGAACATTGATGGTATTTAAAGAATGTTTATAAGCATTTCGAATTATGTTATTAATCATTCTTCTGAAATAAAAAGGCTCGATTGGTACGTATATTTGAGATGGCACATGAACAACATTAATGGTCGTGCCTTTTTCGTAATATATCCACTCTTGCTTTACATTATCAAACCAGGTTGTCAGTTCAGTCATGACAAATTCAAAATTAGGTCGTTCTCGGTCAAATCGTGCATACAGCTCCATTTCATCAGACATGACTCGTATTTCCGAAATAGCTTTTTCAATACGATGCATCTGTTTTTCTTGCTGTTTTAATGACGGGTTTCTAAGTAATTCAATGGCAAATTCAATTCTCGTTAACGGCGTTCTTAATTCATGAGAAACAGCACTGTTCAACATAATGTTATTGTCATATAGCGTCTCGACTCTTGCTGCCATCTTATTAAATGTAGTGGTTAATCCATTTAAATTACTGCCTTTAAAAATGGTGGAACGACTAGATAGATCACCATGTCCAAAATTTTCGGTCGCTTTGAGTAGAGAAGCTGAAGTTCGCCAAGAGGGAAATAGCCAGATGCTTAACGGTAAGAAAACCAATACGCCGATAATGATGACAAATCGCATTAATACATCATTAATAATCCTTTCTTCTATTACGCTGTTAAGTGGGCCAATAACAACAACTGTATTGTGATTAGGTATCTTCTGGAGGATATATTCAGGAATGTCGCTTTCGTTTAGTGGATCAATATACTGAAAAACAATCTCTTGGTTAAGCAAGTCTTCGCGTTGGATTTCAGAAATTCGACTGTCACTTAAGGCAATCATTTTAATCGTGACGGAAAAATATAGATCTATCTGTGCCATTCTCTTAGACCAATCGTCCGAAGGTATCGTTAATAAGTCTTGATAAATGAGGTTTAAAATTGCAGCAACCTCATCCTGTTGTACTGTTTGATGAATTGGGGCTGCATTGTCTATATCGCCAATGACCAAGATGAAACCGTTATCACCCAACTGATAGTAAAGTTCTGATGTTTCTGAATCGAATAGGGTTTGACCTTGTGCTAATACTTTAGCTTGTTCAAAAGTTAATGATAGCGGCTCCTTTTTTTTCAGTGTTAAAACATAGTTGAATTGAATTTGCAGTTGAGCCAGAGCTTCAATTTGTTTACCTTGTTCAATTGTATTAAGTTTCTTTGCTAACAAATAGATCGTACCAGCTGAGCGATAGGTTTCAATCGTTTCAACATGACCTGATTGCTCAAGCCAAAGCAAGTTTAGCGTTGGTATTAAAAAAGTAAAACTAACAAAAACAGACAGTGAAATAATAAACATTAATTGGATTAATATATTACGAAAGAACATTGGGTATCTCCAACGTTATTGTATTGTTTAAATTATTACGAATAACCTGGCCCTTACACTGCTGAGCAAATAGTAAAAGATACTGTGCATTTAGATTTATAGGCATCTTAACATCTGTTTCATGCTCACTTTTATAAACCAAAATCTGACTCACTTTCTGGTTAATGGTTAAATGCAGTTCTAATCCGAGCGTTGTCCCTATTGAAAGACTCAGTATGCTTAAGATAGCGTTATCAAAAAAATAAGGGTCTATATACGTTAAAATATCAGGCTCGATATCACTTTCAGAATGATTGATAACAGTCAGTTTGCTATCAAGCTTTATTTGCCATTGCAGTGAATGTTTATTTATCCACTCGGTCAATTTAATCGGCACAAATTGACGGTTCTCTTTTTCTCGGTTAAATTTTCCTATTAATAAAATCAATGAAGTAATATCGCGCATATCATTAACCGACTGTTCCATTTGGTCTAAAGTCTCGCTTTGTTGCATGCCTTTTTTGTATTGCTCTAGCTGTTTTTCAATTTTGGCCAAGGGCTGTTTGAGTGCTTTTGAAGAGGTATGGATCAATTGTTGGTTATCATAAAAAAGTTGCTCCGTTCTTTGCGCCATCTGGTTAAAGGTTCGAGCTTGAGGGTTTAGCAAACTAGCAAAAAGGATAGGCATTCGGCAGGTATAGTCTTGTGATCTGAACTTGCTGGTTACTTGGTTTAAATAGTAGATCGAACGCCAAGTCGGTAGCAACCATATTAGCAATATCAATACATTGAACATCCCAATACTAAGCAAGATAGAAATATTCCCAACGGTAATTTCATCTGTAATAAATGGGGAAATTGGACCTCCGGATAATATACGACCATTGGATAATTGCTGATAAAACCGATCAATGCCCGAACCATATTTATAACCATTTAGAGTAGTTTGAGTAAGTAACTTTCCTTGCTTAAGTTGTTCAACCTCATCTATGGATAAAGGTAAATTATCGATAGATAGGAGCTCTATTGGATAACGAAAATTAATCGTTAATTGTTGAGTTAGAGTATCCCAGTGCTCAATGGGTGTCTGATTAAATTCTTGGATGAGTAAAAACACGGTACCCATAATTTCATGCTGAGAGTATGACAAACTCGACTCGCTTCGCATATCAGGGTCACCAATAATAAGTACTTGATTATTATCTAACAATTTATATGAGTTCAGCGTATCTGGATGAACCCAGAAATCATTTTTTTTCAATGTATTAAATTGCGCTTTAGTGAGACTGAGTTCGCTAAACCTTTGAACCTTTACTGTGTAGGGGAAATCATCCAGATTAACGCTATTTGAGCCACCTTTACTTGCTTGTGAATTCAATTGTTCTGCTAGTATATTTGCAACGCCTTGACTTCTTAAAGCCTGAAACTTAACTTTCCCTGGTTGTAACCAAAGAGGTTCTAATAACGGCATGACATAATTTGGTACAGCATAAAAAAACAACAGCACAATAACTAATAGCTGTACGATAAAAAAACGGCTCAAAGCTTATCCCTCACATCGGTAATATGATGCAATCCTATCACTTTAAATCTTGTCGATAGATATAGAATGTCTGATTTCTTCTATTTTTGTCTTGTTTTGTCTTTACATTAAATATTCGTTATTTACATATCAATAGGTTATGAATATACCTCATCGTACACTCGGACATAATAAGACATTAAAATACGTTCCTTGAAACTCTAATCATCTAATCTTGATAGCATGATTTTGACATTAAATTACGCTATTCAACTGGAGAAATGGAATGAACAAAAGTGCTATATTGATTATTGGAATGCTTACTTCTGGATTCGTACAGGCAAATGGATGGACCGGTAATGTAAATGGTTTTGTCGGTAATAAGTCATTAGACAGTGATTGGGGGGAGTTTGATTCACAGAGTGAATTTGGCATTATCAGTGATTTTGGCCACCAAAGTTGGCCCTTTCTTATTGCGATTGATGTTTTTGCTTCTCTCGATGATGCTGATAATAAAGAGAATAAAAGTAGTAAAGGTCGTTTGCGTGTTGATGCTGTAACGTCCGAGGTTATGGTTGGTATTAGACGTTATTATGATTTTAATTACGTCATTACCCCCTACCTCGGAGGCGGGATCACTTCAGCTTATGGCAATCGAGAAATTAAACAATCCGATGGTACGTATAAGGATGAACATGATCGAGGTGTCGGGCTTTGGATCGGTGGGGGGTTAGTATGGAAACCATGGAAGCACTTCAATATCGGTGCTGATATTCGTTACTCGCATGCCGAGATTGATCTTTTTGGAAAAGAGCTAAATGCTGGCGGGCTTCATACAGGCCTGACTGCTGGATTTAATTGGTAGTATTGCGAGTCACGTTATGATTAATGACTCTGTATTCTGGCGCACGGTGGATACAGAGTCATGGTCAATTATTAATACCATGAAGTATTCACACTTTGCACCAGAACATTTAGAGGATGCAGTTAAATTGAATACTTTGATTAATTAATATAATTCGTAAATACCTTTACCAATAGCAGCAAAAACTCGGCCATCTTTATTTTCAACAATACGTTCAACGACCAACACTTTTTTGCAACCTGCAGAATCCGGGTTCCATTGACAAGCATCAGTTTTGATTGGAGCCATCAAAGAATTGCTATTATCAGTTACTTCCCAATCGGAGCCATCTTCAGATTTAGCAATACCATAATCATGTGAGCCAACAATAATCCCGTCAGTATATGCAACAGATACTAAATTATGGTCTATAATCCCTGAATTATGAGGTGTAAACTGCTCCAAGTTATTAGATTCAGAATTATATTTTATTAATCCATTAATATTATTAGCCATGTAAATATTTCTATTATTATCTTCAGAAAAAGCAAGTATCCCGCCAGCAGGCATTTGGGAGTTAAGCTCTGTCATTGGTGTCCAAGAACCTTTTGCATAATAAGAAATACCACCTTTTATCATAGAACCCGCCCATACACGATCTTGGCTATCAACAAATAAAGATTTAAAGTCTGTAAACTCATCTAGGCCATGTTCTGTGATTTTAGAAAATAAGCCATCTTTATGAGAAAATAATCCATCACTAGTCCCTATATAAAGCTTATCTAACATAGAAGCTAAACTGAATACAGCAGAACACTCATCATCATTCTTTGTTTTGCATGATAATCGACTGTCTAGATCGGATACTATGTTGCTATCCAAGTCATATTCAACAAGTAGCTTCCCTCCCATATATTGATCCTTCCGACCACCCATATATAGTTTATTACCTACTCTAGCCATATCATAAATAGGTTTAGGTAAATCTTTCCCAGATATATTCAGTAGCGTTATGTCGTCCGATTTAATATTAACGGAACGAACTTCTACATCCTTCATCATATCGCCTGTAGCGACATAGAGCGTATCGCCAAAAATACTAATATCTGAAATCTTATTGTTAAATGTGGCTATAGGACGAAGGATTTTATCAAATGATCCCTTAAATACTTCTTCTGCTGAACCGTCAGGTAAAGAAGTACTTATCTCATAAAAATATTTACCATATTTAAGGCTTGTATTATTGTACCCAGAGCCCACATTAACAGTAATTTCAGATGCAGCAGAAGATATAACCTTCTCAAAAATCATCGCATGATCTTTATCATAAACTTTAATTTCTGCATTAATGGTTTTAACAAAATTAAACGTAAGTTGATCGGTTACAAACCGAGTGCCCTTCTTCACTTGAAATACAGGGTCGGTTGTTAGCTTAATAACTGACGTGTCAGGTACTTCCACCTTGTCAGGCACCTCCACTTTCACAGGTGATTCCGCTACTTTAGAACGATCAACTGACTTAACATCCTTATCACAACCTGCCAAAGCAAGGATTAAAACTAATATTGTGTATTTTTTCATTATCATATTCTTATAAAAAATGGTGCTGCGATTATACACAAATGATAATGATTGTCATTACCATTTACATTGTAAGATTGTATTTTGAAATTATTGGCAAAATAAATATGCAATTACAGTCACAGCAACTAAATGTTCTGAACATTCGCTTAATATCAAAGTAGAAAAAGGTCCTCTTACTATTTCAGGTGACAAAGAGGAACACAAATACCTTTAAATAGAAGGAGTATCACCTTAATTAAAAACTAATTTGTCAGTAACCGCTCTAGAATCCCCGCCCCCCCAAGAAGTTCCCCAAGTTACTACCGAGCCGTCTTTTTTTAATGCAGCAAAAGCAGAATCTGTAGAATAAATAACTCTGATATCCGTTAATTCATTAGCAACCGAACTCGAATCACCACCACGTCGACTATTACCCCAAGTTACTACCGAACCGTCTTTTTTTAACGCTGCAAAAGTATCTCCTGCAGGATAAATAACACTAACATCCGTTAATTCACCAGCAACCGCACTAGAATCGCCACCAAAATCAGGCTCACCCCAAGTTACTACTGAACCGTCTTTTTTTAACGCCGCAAAAGCGCCATTAGTCGAATAAATAACGCTGACATCCGTTAATTCACCAGCAACCGCACTAGAATCGCCGCCCCAAGAAGAACCCCAAGTAACTACTGAGCCATCTTTTTTTAACGCTGCAAAAGCAGCATCTGTAGAATAAATAACACTGACATCCGTTAATTCACCAGCAACCGCACTAGAATCGCCACCAAGATCACCCCAAGTTACTACCGAGCCGTCTTTTTTTAGCGCTGCAAAAGCATAACCTGTAGAATAAATAACACTGACATCCGCTGTTAATTCGCCAGCAACGGCACTAGAATCGCCACCCCAAGAAGAACCCCAAGTTACTACCGAACCGTCTTTTTTTAACGCCGCAAAAGCATAACCTGTAGAATAGATAACACTGACATCAGTTAATTCGCTGGCAACAGCACTCAAATCACCACCATACTCACCCCAAGCAACTACCGAACCGTCTTTTTTTAATGCCGCAAAAGCTGAATATGTAGAATAAATAGCTCTGACATCCGTCAATTCAGCGGCAACCGTACTTGAGTCGCCACCATAATTACGATTACGATTACGCTCACCCCAAGTTACTACCGAACCATCTTTTTTTAACGCTGCAAAAGCCTCATGTGTAGAAAAAATAGCACTAACATTAGATAATTCCCCGGATACCAAACTCGAATCTCCACCATACTCATGACGACCCCAAGTTACTACCGAGGCATCTTTTTTTAACGCTGCAAAAGCATAGCCTGAAGAATAAATAACACTGACATCCTTTAATTCACCAGCAACCTGTCTCGAATCACCACCATCATCATCATTACCCCAGGTTACTACCGAACCGTCTTTTTTTAATGCTGCAAAAGCAGAAATATTAGAATTAATAATAGGGGCTGGTTTATCCTCAGTGGAAATATCTTTAGTAGAGGTATCTCCAGGATCACCACTACCACATCCCGCTAAAAACAAGCAAATCAGTCCAATTAAAAAAGTGTTTTTCATTCCTATACCTTCATGCAAAATACTAGGTTATATATTAACAATCTCGCGCGATTGATAATGCGTTTCACTATCATTACTGCAATCATAATTACAATCAAGAGTTTAAACACGAGCAATACATTTCGATACAATTGAACACAATTAGATACATTTAAGGACAAATGAACACTATTAGACGCATTTGAGCACACTTAGATGTAGCATCAGTTAAACACACTACTACACCAACCAGAATTAAACATATTCAACACCAGCAACCCCAGTAAAGTAAAATAAACTTCGGTATTTTTTATTATTTATAGGTTTATATATTGACTATACGACATATAAAAGTAAAATCGCAACTCAGAATAAAAACTCAGTTTAAATGAATAAAAAATCACGGAGAATTCAATGAGTGAAACCAGAAAAAATATATTAGTATTTTTAATCCCGTCTTTATTTGGATTATTTTTCTTTCTTGCACCATTAAGCGTTGATGGTAATTTTACATTCCCACTGGCTTTAATGGCTAAAGGCGTAAAAGGTCTGCTAGGTGACGCGATTCATCCACTCATTACCACGATTATTTGTTTATCAGCACTGATCTCTGTATTTGCTAATACAATTAAACCTGCATTTATTGTTCACTCTGAATTATTAACGCGTTTATTTATTCTTACCCCTATTTGGGTTGTGATCCGTGTTCTTGGTGCTGCATTCACATTATTCGCACTTTATAAGGTTGGTCCAGAGTTCATTTGGAGCGCAAATACCGGCGGGCTAGTATTGCATGATCTATTGCCATCACTTCTTGTTACCTTTTTCTTTGCCGGCTTATTACTGCCATTATTATTAAACTTCGGCTTACTCGAGTTCTTAGGCACTATTTTAAGTAAAGTCATGCGCCCTGTATTTCGTTTGCCAGGTCGTTCTGCTATTGACTGTATTTCATCATGGCTTGGTGATGGTACGGTTGGTGTGATTTTAACAAGTAAACAATATGAAGAAAAAAAATATACACAAAGAGAAGCTGCTGTTGTTGCAACCATGTTTTCACCAGTCGGTATTTCGTTTTCTTTGGTGGTATTAACACAGGTTGGCTTAGAAAATTACTTTGTTCCTTTCTACGCAACAATTTGTCTGTCTGGCATTATCGCAGCAATGATTATTCAGTTTCTGCCACCGCTAAGCTATAAAAAAGACACATACATTGATGGTAGCAAACCAGATCTTGATAACGAACTTATTCCGGAGTCACTGTCAGCTGTCAAATACGGCTACCAACTAGCGCTGGAAAGAGCGAGTAAAGTAAAAGGCATAAAATCAACGTTTAGTGAAGGTCTACAAAACTCATTAGATATGATGTTCGGTGTATTACCAGTGATAATGGCTGTTGGTACGATTGGTTTGGTTATTGCCGAAACAACACCGTTATTTGCATGGTTAGGTGTACCTTTTGTGCCACTATTAGAGCTATTAGATCTACCTGAAGCACAAGCAGCAGCAGAGACGGTACTGGTTGGTTTTACTGATATGTACGTACCATCGATTATCGCAGCATCAACCATTGAGAGCGATATCACTAAGTTCGTGATTGCTGCATTATCTATCTCTCAGCTAATCTTTATGTCGGAAACAGGCTCGGTAATCTTATCAAGTAAGATCCCAGTGAACATCATTGAGTTAATCGCGATCTTCATTCTACGTACATTAGTTACATTACCTGTAATCGCATTATGTGCGCACATGTTGTTCTAATATAACCTCAGTTGCGGCAGTCATGCCGCAACACTTTTTCCAGGCAGTTATCTCCTGCTTACGAAGCTCCGCATCGTAATAACATTTATCATCACTATATTTTCCGACATCTTTTATGGAATTGGTTATACACTTTTTCGATTACAACCTTTTTGTTTCTGCCATCAGGGTTGCTTTCCATAACTGATAGAGCACAACTTTTATATTTCATACGAAAATTGATGGAATATAAATTCACTCGCCGTTACCACCCTGTAAACCTTTGTACTAAATATAACTAAGATACACTTCATTCATGTAATTTCTTTAACGCCTCACATAAAATAGCAAGGCGATAAAATAACAAGTTTATGGCATTCTACCAACGTCGATACAGCTCATAATATCTTTTAAGTCACACGCTTTATTAAGATAAACGGTTTTTTGATTTTCACTAGTAGTTATTTTAGCTGCAGTGCTACAACCGGAAATATTACCCATTTCACAACTTTTAGCGAAGTACAACAAAGCCCCGCTCTTATCACGAAGAGGCTCTAAACCACGCCAAGCAAAAGTGTAACATGCGTCTGAATCATTATTACTACAACAAGCAGTATGCGCGTCTTGTAAGGGCTTGGGGAATTTATCAACTTCAGCGACGCAAACCTCAGTGACCTTAGCAGGTCTTGGTGGCGGAACCATAACGAAGAAGCTTTTTTCAACCACAACCTCATTTTGCAGTAGCACACTTATGTTCCATTGCCCGTTCAGTAATTCCGCGTCTGATTCGAACTGCCACATCGTATAGTTGCTACGACCAAAATACATCATATCCTGCCAGCTCGTTACCGTGGTCTTTTTACCATTAACTAGCATTTCAGGGTGAGTAACTTGAATTGTCACAGGTAAATGTCTTTGCTGTTTACCGGCTACCTCATCTATCGGCTTAACACTATATTCAAAACCAAAATAGTGACCTTTTTGTGCGGGCACAGCTAAGGTGCGCTTATATTTATAACCAACGGCCTGACCACCATTAATAATTGGCTGAGCCAAACCAGACTGAGTTATTTCAGCCGTGATCAGTTCTGCAGTTAATGACATTTTAGATTCTGTTTCTGTAATCTTGCTATTAGAACAAGCGGCTAAGCTAAGTAAAAGCACTAACGAAGATGCAATTTTTAACACTGAATTATTTTTTACCACACTAATTTCCCTATATTGATAATATTAAGGGGTACATAATAACCAATATATAATAAAATCAAAGTATTATAGTATTGTCTTAATAAATTAATACCGCATTTTAGTTCGTTATGTTTATGCCAGCGTTCAACTATCACTCTCATCATCCAACTTATCGCCAAATACGAGTTAAATCTAATAGAACACTTCTATTGATAAATTTATTTTCCTTGGAATTATATTTCTAAATAAAAACAATATGATTAACTCAGTTGGAACAAACCTTAATCTAAATTATTTAACTAGGAGTGATAATCATGAGTAACTTACTTAACCAAGCAAAAACTATCTACACTGCCGCAAAAGACACAGCAAAAACATCTATCACTGCTGGTTTTGGTGTTTATGGCACCGTCGTTGATGAAGCATCAAAATCATCAGATAAAGCAACGCAACTTTTTGAATCTCTTGTTGAACGCGGTTCGCAAGTTGAACATAATCTAAAAGAGCAAACGTCTTCAATCTTTGCTAAAAAAATCACGTTAGAATCAGTTGAAAATAAAGTGCAAAGTATCACAAGTCGTTTTACTGGTGTTCAAGGCTCAAAATTGAGTGAATTAGAAGGCAAAATTGACCAACTTACTACGCTGGTTGGCGAACTACAGACTAAACCTAAAAAAGTGACTAAAGCACCGGTAACTGTAACTGCTGAAGCATAGTTATTTAACTATCGTGGTTAATTGAAATGAGCCTCCTGACTGGAGGCTTTTTTGATCTTGGAATAGAGTACAAACGGCTTGTTAGAATTGCAAATCACCACTCGGGATTACCCCTAAACTGGCAAGGTGATGACTTGTATTTTCTGGTGCTACAGCGAATACTTATACTTCACCAGCGCTATTTAATATGGGATTAATCAGTTTCGCCTCATCGCGAATTTCATGCGTAAATAAAAGTATATTTCCTTCAAAACCAAATGATTCTAGTTTCTCACTCTGATAGCGAGTGATATTAATGCCACCTATAGGGTTACCAATCATTGGAAGTATAATTTTATTATAAATATCAGCTATAGTTTTCTTAGAATCCACATCTAATTCTTCATCTAATTCACAGCCGATCTGAGCAAGCTTAACCTTATCCAAAGGTTCATTATATTCTGTATTCTTATACGTAAACGTTAACCGATATGAAGCCATTTTACGTTCCTTATATATTTACGGTTCGAATAAAATATGCGGGTTAACACTTGAAATTTCAAGCCCTCGATATAAGAATACTACGCGTTGGTAATCGCGCTTAAGTTCTTTATTATATATCTAGCTTTTTCCCCAAACCTCACGTATCCCCAAACCAGAAAAAACTACAGATTTACAGTTTCTACTACTTACACTGTCAGGCATTACATCCGTTAAAAACACCGCAACGTTCATTTCTGTAGCATCCTGTATTCGAGCGCTCAATAGTGCCTTTTGGCAACCTTTACCGCGATAGTCTTCTTGCGTATATGCGCTCTTATTCTGCATTGTTCCCTCAATATAGAATGAAATATAATACCTCTCGAAGAGGAAGAAAATAGTTGGTGATAATAGTGAAGCGGAACAGAGCCAGCTTTTTCCGCTTGAATACTCTTTTTATATACTTACACTACACTTCAATATTGATTTATTTCCAACAGTAACCAAATTTGATTTAGTACTTTTAATATTAATCTCGTATTTATTTAACGACTTTTTAGCTTCTTCAATAGCTGCATTCATACATTTACTACTTGATTGAACAAGAGGTTCCTTATCCGGTATTTCATACGAATAAGAAAATACATCTATTTCATCATTTGAATCGTCTTTGGAAAATTTATCTTTAACCGAATTGTAAATATCTTTGCTTACATCGACTGAATCTGACACTAGATTATCTGGTGCTTTTATATTTATACACCCAGACAGAGAAAATACTGCACTTAAAACTATTATAACTGACTTCATCATCTTCCTTTATTGATATTTAAAAATAACCAAATGAATAATATAGTATTTATATAACAAGACTCTCGATCACCCAAATCTGCTCAGCCTAGTCAATAGCAACGAATCAAATAAAAATAAGATACTAATCTGACATTAGAGCCTATTCTAGAAAGTGTGCAGTCCTGTTACTTCTTTTTCAATCCTATTAATTATTCACAATGATAATTATACGACTGATTTTATTAACATTTAATTTTATAGCAAGGAAAAACAAAACTATTTTCTGATAAAGTGTGACAAAGCTGAAAAATAAACAAATAACACGATATGAAATTATCGTATCTGATTAAAAACGCCGACAGAATGACGGCGTTAGGATAGGTAACATATTAAAGGATTGATCTATAAGAAATAAGGCTCTAATAGGACATTTTAATCGGGTGTGGTTTGGTTTCAGGTTCAATAGCTTGATATTAAAGTGCTGTAACACGCACTGATAAGTTATTTTTTCGCCTTTTTACTTTCAAATTTTTTAGTATACTCACCAGGCTCTGATTTTGAACGCCAAACTTTGCGTCCTTTTGAACGGAGTCTTTTTAGAACTTGTAACTTTTCACGTATGTTTGAAAAATATGCCAACTTATTTTTCTCTTCTTCAGATAATAGCTTTGGGTTATGTCGCGAAATTAAACGAAGTAGATGGTAGCGTGTTACTTTTTTAGAAAAAAACCACATTGGTGACCAAGACATACCCCGAAGAGTCACGCGTTCAAAATCAACTATAGAAACCTTGTCACCTTTAATAAGTAAATCGCGCTCAGGTAGAGAGTGACGAGCTACACCTGCATCTAACATTCTTTCAACCAGTAAGCGCAAATGTTGCAGTGCTTCATCAGAAAGTTGCTCCTTATTCTCACCAAATAAACGAGTCATTGTTAGAGTTGCATCATCATCTTCATATTTAATTATTTCAGGAAAACCAGACAGACCAGTTAATCTGAGCAGCGCGAATTTTTCGCGATTATAACGTTTTTTGTAATTTGGTCTAACTTTAAAAGTTTTTACTACTTCATCATTGCCAATTTCGACCCGCATTTTACCCGTTTCATATATTGATACCATACCCACCAACAAACCTCTCACCCTTACAAAGAATACCAGCCTAATACCACTGGAATGACGCTAAAAATAAACAACAACCCCTTGTAAAAATCACCACCAGAAAAACCATACACTAAAGTCTATGCCCTATATGGGAATAATGGAAAAACAATTAGAATTATTTCATATAGAAAAGAAACTAAGAAAAAAAACAGAGGTTGCCATGCCCAAATTAATGCTCATGAATGAGCACTAGTCTAAACAGGAATCTATACTAATAGAAGACCGAATTTGTGGCAAGCCAAACACTGTAAACCATCGTAAATCATTGTAAATACAATATTATTTATTTACACTTCGCTAAAACTAGCGATAAAATAGCGCAAGCCAAACATTATTGCACCACGACTTACTCACCAAGCACGCTTAGACCATGACGCAAATACAAAAATCCCCCCAAACAAACTACTGCCAATGACTTTAAGGAGTTGACTTTCAATCAGAGCGTTGAAGAACGCAACTCGATCTGAGTCTAGAAATAGATATAATATCCGTAGATTCAATTAACTGCCTTATAAGGCCCAAGTCCAACCCTACTATTAAGATCTACTAGCGCGAGCGGTGTGTAGTCATCAATTAGCTTTAATTTTTTGAGTACAGAGACATGGACACTTGGGGTATTTATATCGGTTACCGATGCGACCCTCGGCTCCTTTCCTCCATAGTAAAATTTGTATGAGTCATGTATTTTTTTCGATACATCTTCAGGGTAAGGATAATAACGAGTATCCAATTCCACTTTGTGTTTTATTTTGGCTATCATCCAATTAAATGCAACATTAGAATGATGCCTTTCTTTGTATCCACCTCCGACATCAGCATGAACGCCAGAAAACCAAACCTGCTCTATGACTTGATTATCAGTACCAGCACGCATTGCCCATAAGGTAGGCTTAAACGTTTCTCTCTGCTCATCAATTGAAACAGCATGGTAAGCATGCAAAATATCTTTATTAAGCTTTGTATCATGAAATTGAAGGTATTTATTGGTGATTTCTTTTAAGAATCCGATTGGGATACCAAGTGAACCGACAGTGTCCCATACGCCAACCACTTCGATCTGACAATTGGTATTATTTTGTTTAAAGCTATTTTTTTCGTGCTTATCAGCATACTTATAAATATCGAAAGCATGTTCAATCGACATTTCAGTAAGCTGATCTTTATTTAACAGCCCGCAGCTGTAGATCATACCAGCGAGTGAACGGGCGGTATATGCACCTCGGCTAAAACCCAAAATAAAGATTTTATCGCCACGCTCATAATGTTTACATAATTCGAAATAGGCTTCTCTTATGTTTTTAGCCAGCCCCCACCCTGATATTCCACCAATAAGACTATTGTACCAGTGCGAACCGACACCTTCGTCGTAATACACCACTTGCCGCTTTGGTTGTGTTTTATCTAAGATCTCCCACAAATTTCGAACATTGGTTTCTTCGTTTTCTGTATGTCCATCTTCATCTGGTTTGTTCCATGTACCATCTAAACAAAGAATAATGTTTTTACTCATATTTCCTCCTATGTGATGAACGGATATTTATCATTAGGAGTTTATTTGTTTGTGATGGAATTATATTTCTAAATAAAATCAATATGATTCACTCTGTTGGAACAAAACTGAATCTACATTATTTAACTAGGAGTGATTATCATGAGTAAACTACTTAACCAAGCACAAACTATTTTCACAGTCGCAAAAGATACTGCAAAAACATCAATCACTGCTGGTTTTGGTGTTTATGGCACTATCCTTGACCAAGCATCAAAATCATCAGATAAAGCAACGCAAGTTTTTGAATCTCTTGTTGAGCGCGGTGCGCAAGTTGAGTCAAACCTGAAAGAGCAAACGTCTGCAATATTTACTAAAAAAACCACATCAGAGCCAGTTGAAACTAAATTGCAAAGTATCACTAGCCGTTTTACAGGTGGTCAAGATTCAAAACTCAGTGAATTAGAAAGCAAAATTGATCAACTAACGGTGCTGATTAGCGAACTAAACACAGCACCAAAAAAAGTGACTAAAGCTAAAGTAACTGCTGAAGCATAATAATACGTTAACTGTCGTAGTTAATTGAAATTAGCCTCCTTATTTGGAGGCTTTTTTGATCTTGGGATAAAGCGCGAACATAATCTTTATCTTCTCCTTTAGCAATCACGATAACCCCTTTATGCATCAAATTTGTATAACAGGACTCTCGCCCACCAAATCCGCTCACCCTAGCCAATAGAAAATGATCGAATAAAAGCGATGAAACGAACCGTTGAAAAAATCGAAAATCACATAATTGAATATTATTTGAGCGTTGCAACAAAGCAGCTAAGACTAAAAAGCCATCGCTTAACATTACCAATTCTGAAAATAATGGGTTAATTACTTAAACCGAACTGAGACTCCCCCCCTAAATCACACCCAACACCCAATTAAGTGTAATACATCGCCATTCCTTTAATATCAACAGATTAAACCAACTCAACGTAAATTCAAACTCGCAAAACCATCCAATACCACCGGTTACAAAACAACAAAAAAGAAACAATAATGTAACAAGGTGGTTTTTACTTCGCATATATATGTGATCAAGATCTAAAAAACCATTAAAAAAGTGCGATAAGATTCAAATTAAATAACATTTAATTAATATTCTTAATTATTAATGCAAGTTACTTGACGCAACATATAATGCTTGGAGGATAAGGTGAACACTATATTTACGCGACTAATATCTACACTTAGTTTTAACCGTTTCGAGCTCGAGATCACTTACTTTTCCTCAAGCAGATCTTCCGGTTATGAATATCTAATCATGACGGAAACTGACGCTCTAACAATAAATAATACCGAATTACCCGTGGCGTATAACAACATGCTGCGTTATCCGTTTGCATCAAGTTATGCCTACAGTACGAACAAGGGGCAGACCCTTTCGATTTTCTGACACTCAATATTCAAGCAATTAATGGTCGATGAAAACAGCCTAACTTCAACGATGTTCATGTCTTTGAGTTCGGATATGGAATTTGTGCAAGCAAAACTTCATTACTCATATTGTGCTGCGCAATACCAAATTAATACTCAAGCTAGGGTCAAACCTGACCCCCTATAAATTTAAAAAATGAACACGAAGGATTTACTATATGTTTAATAAAGGATTTACAGTTTTAGCTTTAACTATTTTATTTTCAACTGTCGCTGTTGCAGCTAGTTATATACCGACTATTGCAACTAGTCATACACCACCGACTGTCGATATAGTCACAAGCACAACTCATCACTTTAATTTCAGCGATAAAAAAGAAGTATCTGCTATTTTTTCGGTTAAACCTAAGGGATTAGCATTATTATCAGCTGTTGTTCAGAGTGAATCAGTGGACGACCCAGATCAAGTTAAAGAGTACAGACTTGATGATATGACATTTTCTATCGCTGACGATGAATATGTCTTTAAGAATACAACACCACAGAAAGTGAGTCAGATCACGGTAAATTATAATGATGGTATAACTAACGATAACGTTGCGTTATTAAGATTTGATACCGTTATTGAACCCTTTAGCTCGGTTGTATTTGAACTACCAGGGTTAGCATTCAGCAATATTCGTCATAATGACCAGATGAAGCTATTTTTACCTCAAGTCATCTTTCCACCCAAGGATAAGTCTTGCGATAGGGTGCCAAGATATTGTTACCTACCACCTAATCCAAAACAAAAAACAATATATAATACACACATAGTGATGTTGCACAATGCATTGAATACCGTTGCATTTCCCCCATTTATAACAAGAATAATTAATACATATTGCCCGTTTTTTAAGGAGTGTAAAAAGTATGGCACTCAACCCTTGTCATATGCATCACGTAATATGCTTTCATTAGGCGCTGAGGGTCATACGTTTAACATACGGGTATTGGCTGGCGATTATTTTTCTGCTGGCAGGGGTGGTGGTGATAGAGCGTGGATTAATAATAAAAAAGCAGCGAACACCTCAGGTAAAGCGGCTGTTTATGAAGGTTATATTACAAAAGGTTCAGGGAGTTATAGACCCTATCATCAAAGAACCTATAATACGTTCTTTCATGAAACAAATCATGCATTTGGTTTTTCCCATGATTCAGCAATGACTTATGGGTTAGGTGTTCCGTATAGCCAAGTCTTTATTACTGAAAATTTTTCAGAAATAGACAGAACAACGATCGGTGAAGTAAACGTACCGTCTGTATTTGTGACAACGGAGCTTAACGCAAAAAATGAAATGACATTGGCATTTTATTATTTACCTGATGAAAAGGAATATGAACAGGTTTCACTTACGATGCTAGGGTTATCACTTAATAGCGGTAGTGTTGCTTATAAACTCGATCGTAATAACAAGCCTGTTGATAATACCTTAGTGTTGCATTTTGATTCATTACCCACTGCAACGACATATATTCGTACCCATAATACCGATACAAAATATTTATCGACCATTAAACTCTCTCCGAGTGAGTTGGTGCCCGTTGTTACCTATAATATCGAAGGCAATGACTATGGCATTCTCGATGATAAAGAGTTACTTAATAAAGATTATGATGGTAGACAGATCCGAAATATTTGTACAAATATGGATGGGTTACTTGCAACAAAAGATGAATATCAACGTCTTTGGTACGATTTAAAAGAGAATAATAAATTGAATCTATTACAGGAACGCGTATTTTTATCGAGAGATGGACCATCGAATAATACAATATGGAAATTAGAGTTTAATGACGATGCAATGTTAGCGAGTCAGCATTCTATAAATGATAAACTAGGTACTGATAAATCGCTGGTTTGTATTAAATAATAATTGACCTATTGCGTATTTTAATAACGATATTACGCAGTTAAAACTTGCATCTGTTTACAGGTTTTAACTGCCTCTTTTCCGTTTTGATATAAAGCTTCATTTTCAACCCAAATGTAGTTGAGCCTTTTTTAAGGTTCTGCCAAAAGCTAATTTATATATGTAAACATAACAATAATTAACTAAAAATGATGGGATGATTTCACACTAAATTTAGGAATCAAGTAACGCCGCAAACAGTAGCCAGAGGTCGATTGCTTTGTCTTGTTAGGTAATCTATCTATTAACAATATCAGGTGGCGTACTGCAAACTGCATCGATGACTTCATCTGAGCAGATTAACCTGTAATGAACAACTTTCTCTATTCTCTATCGCAGTGTATTTTAACTAGCTCTGAGCTTATTAATCTTTGAAATGTAGTGCCTTCACCAGACTCTTCTTCAGCATAACCAGGAGAGGATTCTTCCCTGATATTAAAATAAACACTGAATCTGATAAGTTGGAGGGTTGCTATATACATTCATTCCACTTTTTCATGTTGCTTTATTCTTCCTATATAATTTTTACGTAAAAGTATGTAGACGGAGAGCTTTGTTTTAGCAATTTCAACGAAGGGTTTATTTGTTTATTAAATTTATTATTCCCACTAATCATAATTCCATCGAAATATACATTCTTAGCCGATGCGAACATTGACGAAAAAGAAAGAATAATTACCGCAATGTATTTCATATAGTACCTCTGAATACCGAACTAACGCCTCAATAATAAGTGAACTATGTACTGGCATCTTCATCTCTATTACAATATCCGAAACTAGAAAAAATACTATAAATAACAAGACTGTGATTTTTATATAGTGCTCAAATCTATTCCCCCCGACTCCACTAAACGCAAGTTAGAACTTAACCCCCTAAATTGCATGGTTTAATTCAATGGGATTCTGATGCCCTAATAACGACAAGATACCTAGGAAGGTAAATTATTAGTCAAATACATTCCCCATCCGGTTAACCCAACAAGGCTTTCTAAAACAATTAAAACAACGCTTATTTTGGCTAAAACACGCCATAGTTTTTTACCTTTGTAGTTATTAGCTGACTTCCAAATTACAACAGATAAAAGTAAGAGGTATAATGCTCTTAGACAATCTAAAGTCATTATCGATGTTTCACCCTCTAAGTGACCAATCAAAGCTTTAGTCAAGCCTCCAAGTATAAAATACCCACCCCAATAAACATTAACAAGTTCATGATCACCTTTAAAAAGAGCAATGAAAAAACCTTGTTGTATCTCTGCTTTACTATCAGTCATTTGAAAACCCACCTTTGCCAACACTTGGCACATTTTAACTTAAGCCTTTGAATTAAAATCATTTTAACATTAATTTACTAATTATGGATTCAACACCAATAAAATAGTCATTAATATATAAATAACGTTTTTAAATATATTTATACTAAAACTATGAGCAAAACTTACGGCACTTAGAATACTGGCTGATATCAATATAATGAACAAAAACTTATCCCTAATAAATGAACATATGATTAGGTTACAATCTCCATTAGCATCGTGTTATTCATCGTTTGCTACTCTAATTTACCTTTACTGGAAAAATGTCGCTTAAATATTTTAAAACTCATAATATTCTTATCACGTCGCATTAAACTGTTACGAGTCGACTTTAATGCCTTGTTAAATGGCTATTCATTGTCATTAGTTAGGAATACATTGCCATATAATGGCAAATGAACAACCTATAGCAACAGCCCAAAAAAGTGAACGTAATACGCCTACATTTAATAAATAAAGAACGTTATAAAAAACTCTGGAGCCAATATGAACCATAGCGAGTAATTGAATCGTTTCACTTGTTGTGTTGGTTGCTATCGCTAACAATATAGCAGCAGAAAAAATAATAAGAGATTCAAAAGCATTTTGATGGGCAGCTAAAGCGCGTGCTCCAAACCCCTTTAAGTTTGCCTGTTGCTCTCTTGGGTGATTATTGTCGTAACCACCAGCTTTACTCATAGCTAAAGCCAAAGGTATTTTTGCAATAAATGGTAATGATACAGCTGCAATTAAGCACCAAATTAATGTTATCAATGTCTTATTCCTATTTTTATATGCACAATAAACTTGCCATGTAGACATTTTAGCCCATATTAAGCGGGCTAAAATATGTAGCGAAACGAAACTGAATCAACTGTTTTTGTCCCTCTTAAATTGACTTGTTATATGTCTGAATCGCTACTACTGCTTTGATCATAATTCGCAGGAGAACCACTATCAAAACTACTAGAGTTCTGCGTAAGAACAGCAGTTAAAAAAATATAATCGAATAAATGAAAACTAGATCTTTTCTTAACTGGCTTATCTTCGGCTAATAAACTAAAAATTAAACCCGCGCCAAGAATTGGTAACAACCATGCCAAACTTATTAAAATAACTTTCTGTTTCTTATCAAAAAAATCAGACTTAACTACATGGTAAGTAATGAAAATCCCCGCGTATACAGCTAGGCAACAGTATATAGTAATTATAATTATCGGAGTGCTCATAGTTTCCGTACCAAGTAACTCATAGACATAATGACTCCCACAAGGTGCTACCCTCCAACTTCGTGGGGTAGTTTTAAAAACCAGAACTATAATATATTTGTTAAAAAAATGTTAGTAGAAACCAGCATGAGTAAACATAACATAGTTTTTATTGGCATAGCCTTTTATTAAGGTCGCTTATATTGAAGATGTGCGGAGCGTCAAACCAATTCATCTAGGTAAGAATCCATCAATGAAACAATCAGTTACAAAACTCATGCGTCGGTTCGAATCAAAATACCCACATGCAACTCTGCATTTCGTTTATGAAGTCGGCTCTTGTGGTTACTAGATCTACCGTTTGATCACATCGCTCGGCCATTGTTGCTATGTTAATCACAACACTCACACCTTAAAAACATCATTAACCTACCCAGTCACATTTTTATCGAAGATAAGCATATAGGTACATTCAAAGGATTACAGCGAGTGCGGAATTATGGTTTTTTATACGGTAATGCCAAACGGCTGAGAGTGCGCATTCAAGCTATATTGCTGCATCTGTTCAATTGGAAAATGCCTGAACTCGCCGCAACGTTCACTGCGAAAGCAATCAGCATTTGCCCTTGCTCAATACTAGAATAAGGTGTCGGCTGCGCGACACCTTATTCTAGTATGTTATGCCTCTTTACGCTTAAACATTCGTTTTACAAATGCACCGATAGCAATAATGAATATTACCGAAAATTTCTTTATAAAGAGGAACGCAACTGCTAAAAAGCCTGTTTTAGCTATAACTTTACCTGCAACTAAAGCACCTAACCCATATGCAGCAACGTCATCCATATCTGGGTCAAAATCACTATATTTTGAACCTTGATCAAATTCAGCTAATGCCAAAACAGAGTTTAATTTAGTTTCTATTAACTGTTGTTGGTCAATCTGAGCGATGAAATTGAGAACTAACACTCCCTTTCTACCTAATACTCGAATATTGTAATTGAGAGTATTTATAGCATTATGAATACGATTAAATGTTTTAGTTGTCGTGAGTTCGACAATTTAACGAATATCATAATCAATAGCTCGATTGGCTGTAGGAATTATAATTATATAGGCATCTAACTATACAATATTAAAGGGATTTTAGTCTGATGAATGATTCGCTATGTTAATTCTAGCGAACTAACTCCCTCCAAAAGTTAGTTCAGACCTGTAACTAACAGCCATCAAGCATCCCTGCGTGTTTCCATATTTGTTGTAATAAAAAATTGAGGGGGCCACCACAAGTCTTAGTATTAAAATAGTATATTCCATATCGTTATTTACTTATGAAAATTATCTATAAAAAAACATTTGAAAAAAGATCACTTTATTATATAAAATAATTTCCAAGAGGAACG
>Ga0209396_1001610_pt1 | contig 24755 bp, 22 predicted proteins | sample GOMGulsemesocosm_6_FD_184638 | JGI IMG/M metagenome (GOLD analysis project Ga0209396, IMG submission 184638) | Methane-oxidizing microbial communities from mesocosms in the Gulf of Mexico - GOM8C Gulf of Mexico (SPAdes) (version 2) | ecosystem: Environmental > Aquatic > Marine > Cold seeps... | reverse complement strand
CTGCTTGGCACACTTGTTGGGCTAATATGCTCTATAGGATAACAACCTAACACTTTAATAAAATTTGTAATTGAAGTTATTTCACTTATCGCTTCTTGTAAAACAACATTTTTCAAGTTTGCTTCAACGTCAATATAGAACATTTCTTCCCACGGGCGTCCTTGAATTGGTCTGGATTCAAGTTTACACATGTTGATACCTTTGGCCTTTAAAATAACAAGACAATCAACCAGTGCACCCGCTTTTTGTCCCGTAGCTAAAATTAAGGCGGTTTTAGCTGGAATTTGTTCTGCTACATCAATCGGTTTTCGAGCGACTAAAATAAAGCGACTATGGTTTTCTACTTGATTGGCAATCGACTTTTCCAAAGCGTGAAGCTTGTAAAGTTGACCACCTTCTTCACTACCAATAACAGCAACGCTTTCATCTTGTAATTCATAAGCTCTTGCCATCGCATCAGCGGTACTATCACAATATTCAATGCGAATGTTTTCTTGCTTATCAAGAAAGTTACTACATTGAGTGAAAGGTTGTCCGTGTGCATAAATTGTTTTTATTTTATTCAGTTGAGTATTTACTGCGGTTAATAAACAATGCTCTATCGGTTGGGTTATTTCGCCAACAATCGATAAATTGGTATGTTGTAAAGCATCGTAAACTTCGTTAATGCTGCCAGAACTTGTGTTCTCTATAGGTAACATGCCGTAATCTACATGGCCTGACTCAACCTGAAGCATGATTTCACCAAAGCTTTGACAGCCGTATTCATTTATTTTTTCTGCGCGACGAGAAAAGTAACGGTGGCTGGCTAAATAACTATACGACCCTTTGTTACCTAAAAAAGCGACACTTACCGTAGGCACTTGAATATTTGGATTTGCCAATGTTTGTAAATAGGCTTGTTGGTTCAATACCGAATCTTCAATAATTGTTTGATAAACACTCGTGACATAGTGGGCGTCTAAACCGAGAGCTTTGCCTTGGTTGATCAAACGTATTAGTAATTCTTGTTCACGTTGTTGATCGCGCACGGGACGTATTTGATGAGCTTTACTTTTTGCAACATTGAGGGTGAGCGAACGGCGTTGAGCAAATAATTCCAATAATTGTTGGTCTAATTGGGTTATTTTTTCGCGGATTTTATTCAGATCTAATTCTTCGCTCACAGCACTTCCTACCTATTATTTTAAGATTTTAAGAAAATTGTTAATAATAAAGAACCCAGACGTTTTAGTAATGGATAATAATGAAGGCGACTAAAACAAGGTATTGGGTATATGGGGTCACTGTAGCGAGGAGGACGAAATTGTTCAAGCCTTTATTGCTAAAGGCTTGTATTAAAAAATTCTATATTAGAAAAGATTTTAGCTTTATGGGATACATTGCCAAATAATCGCAAAAGATGACACGGTTGCCACCGCCCAAACAATTGAGCGTAAAATACTAATATTAAATAAATAGAGTAAGTTATAGGCAATACGAGCGATTACATGGGTAACTGCTAATAACGCTATAGTGTCAGTTGCATTATTTGTTGCAATAGCTAATAAAACCGCAGGTACAAAAATAATGAGTGATTCAAATGAATTTTGATGTGCCGCCAAAGCGCGTGCTCCAAAACCTGTAAGTTTTGCTTGCTGGGAACGAGGATGATTATTGTCGTAACCATTCAATTTATTCATTGCTATCGCCACTGGAGCTTTGGCTAGATAAGGGAGTAGGGTGGCAGCAAATAAACACCAAATAAGAACAGTCATGCTTTTCCTCTTTATTATTAATTTTAGTTGTAGTTTTGATTCTCGCTGTTGTCAAACAGCTAATAGCTCAGCAATATCAAAGTATACTTTGTTTCGCCCGGCAAAAAAGGTGACGGTTTTCCTTTTTCCCAATCATCATGACCTAAACCATAGTATGGACTCCATGGGTGTCCAGATTGGCTGGTTGGCATATGTAATATCCCCGACTCTTCGTGACCTGGTGAAATCACCATACGCTGAGAAGCACCAAAGGACTTTCCTTGCACTCGTGGCATATAACTATCGCCTGGCAGCGCAATAGGAGGCATATCTAACCAACGACCAATCAGTGGAACCGCTTTGCTGAGTGGGTGTTGTATATTGCTAGTATTTTGTTGGCCCCAAGTCGCTTCGGCTAACGTTTGTTCTTTTGTCATCTCAACTAATGTCGTGGTTAATGCTTGCTCAAAAACCTTTTGCCAATTATTTTCTGGTAACCATAAAAAATTTTGAGGTTGTTCATTCACCATTTGCCATAGAGGCGTTTCTACTTGATGACGAATAGTACGAAAAGAATAGCTATTATCTAGCTTAGTTAAGTTTTCATTAATTAAACTGAAAACGTCATCTCGTACTTTCAAGCGAAAATTACTTACAATGCGATAGGCAACAGAATCAATGCAGGCACATATATTATCGTCATTGATGGTTTCTTTCACCATTTGCCAAGTTGGATGCTGAGCAACCGCTTTAGGTGTTAAAACTTTTTCATTTAAAAATTTCTGCCAGCGTTGCAAGAAAATAGCACGATCGTCAAGGGCAATATCGAGTAAATCTTGTTCTGAAAATTCGCCTTTAGCATTCAAACTATCTCTTATTTGTTGTGCTCTTGCGCCTAATGCATAGCCACCATTACCTAGTTTTTCTAACATTTCTTCGCCAACCACACGGGTATTGGCTGTCCATAAGCGGTTATTTTGAGGATTCTTAATTTTAGGGTATTGCGCTGAACTCAAATACCCTTGCCAATTATTTTTACCATCAGCCCAGTGGGTTGGTGTTTCGCCAAAGTTAGCTGATTTCTTTGGTATTGCTCCCATAATTGTCCAGCCGATGTTTCCTGCTTTATCTCCGACCATTAAATTTTGTGCTGGGATCCCTGCTTGGCTCGCTACAATAAAAGCTTCGTCAACGCTTGTCGCCAATTCGAGTTGAGTGTGGCGAAGGTTTACCGCCTCCACATCGTGCGCAACCCAGCGATATGCTAATAATTGCTGCTTACTGTTGGTGCCAATTACTGGTCCCCAAATGGTCTCCTTAACGATAAATTCTTGTGCATCTTGATCTTTTATAGCGATAACTTGTTTATGTTCACTAAAGTTTTTATATCCGGATGGTGTTAAATACTGGCTTTGGTCCTCATTGGTATCAAGAATAATGACATCGCTCCAATCGCCATAACTATTAGTAAAGCCCCAAGCAATATTGCCATTGCTGCCAGTGATAATATTTGGTGTCCCCGGTAGTGTAAGACCGGTTACTTTTATCGCTTCGCTTTTATCTACTTCATATTCAAAGGTTGCTCTAAACCATGTGTTTGGCACGCGAATACCTAAATGCATATCGTTAGCGACAATAGCACTGCCTGTTTTACTGATTCTTCCAGATACAGCCCAGTTATTAGACCCCGGAAATTCTTCACCTTCATCGGTATTATTGGATGAACTTGCTGTCAGGCTATGCACTGATGTTGCTCGTTTATCTTTATCCGCAGTTTGCTCTGACGATGCAGAAGGCCAGGCTCGTTTGGGCATTGCACTTGGAGAATATTGACTACCATCAATGGCTGCATCCCAAATACTTCCTTTGGGGTTAAGAAACGCAAATACGTCTTCACCGAGTGTGTTTTTTATATTACCTAAAGTTCTCTCTCGATCGCCTGCGGCATATTGCAGGTCCATATACATACTTAATACCGTTAAAATAGTATCCTCTTCTTGCCATGAAACGGGATCTTGTTGTAATAATAAATATTCAAAAGGTGGTGACTTTAAATGGTTTATTCCTTGATTAACGCCTCGAGTATAAGCTTTTAGTAAAGATAACTCTTTAGGTGGAAGTTGAGCAACGATCACCCTAGCACGTTCACGAAAACGGTGGCGACGAATATTCTTATCATGGGGTAAGGCTTTTTCGCCAAATAAGCTGGCGAGCTCTCCTGCTGAATTTCTGCGCAGTAAATCCATTTGAAAAAAACGTTCTTGTGCATGTATGAAACCGGTGGCAACTGCAACATCGTTACGCTTTTTGGCTTTTATCGTTACAATTCCCTGACTATCACGTTCAACAATTGCAGTATCATTTAAGCCGAGTAATGTTCTTTTTCCTTCAAGAACGGGTAAAGCACTGTCTATTTGGCTGTAAACCCAAGTCGCTAAGGTGGTCATTATTAATAACGAGGAGAGCAATAAACCGATCAATACTTTTTTAATGTTTTTCATGAAATGAATATTTATAAGAGCCGCTAAGTAGTGGTAGATTACCTTAAATTTTATAAAGTTAACATCGCAACAAAAAACTATATCTAAGGCTATTTAATAAAGAAAAGAGAGTGTCCTTTTTTATTGGGTTTTTTCCCGATAGAATAACGATAATTATCAACGATAAACTTACTTCGAGGAGTTTTTATGGCATCGCTACAAGATCAGCTATTAAAAGCAGGCTTAACAACTAAGCAAAAAGCACGACAAGCAAATACAAGTCAGCGCAAGACAAACAAACAAAAACGCAGTGGTGTTGCAACCGGTGAAAGCTTACAAGAACAAGTAAAGCAAGATTTAGCTAAAGCACAGCAAGTGAAGTTAGCGAAAGATACCGCTCTTAATGAAGAAAAAAAGCAGCAGCTTGCTCATAAAGAGAATGTCTTGCGTATCCAACAAATACTTGAACATCATCAAATAAAAAATGTTAATGGTGAAACTGAATATAATTTCACTTTCAATAGTAAAATTAAAAAACTGTTTGTTAATGCCGTTACGCATAGAGCTTTAGTTAATGGGCGTTTAGCAGTCTGTGGTTTAGCGGATAAAAGTTATATTGTCACGGCTGAAACCGCTGAAAAATTAGCGAGCTTAGATCCTAGCGTTATTTTAGTACAAAATGATAAAGTTGAAAGTGATGTGGTTGAAGCTGATGACCCTTATGCAGACTATCAAATTCCTGATGATATGATGTGGTAGTTGGTATTTTTGTGAAATGTGATCATTGATAACAAAGTAATCAAATTGGTATTATGTTAAACTCGCGCAAAATTTAGGAAGGTTGTTTTCAAACAGCTTGGTGTTTTGTTTTTATAATTAAAGAGAAATGGTTTTATGTTTATTGTTCGCTGGATTATTGGTCGTATTATCTTATTGTTAAATTTCATTTTCTCGCCAAATGGTCCGAAAAGAGCTCCTGAGTTACAAGCTGAAGTTGATACGAGCACACAACATTTAAGTTTATATCAACTACCTGCTTGTCCTTTTTGCGTAAAAGTTCGCCGTTCGATGAAACGTGATGGGTTAAATATCGAATTACGTAATATTAATCAAAATGAAAATTACCGTGAAGAGTTGATCAAAGAAGGTGGCAAGCGCACTGTACCTTGTTTGAAAATTACTGATGAAAATGAAAAGGTTACTTGGTTGTATGAATCGACAGATGTTGTTAATTACTTGCAACAATTTGCCCGCTAATTTTAATACTTGTCCTACCATTTTATAAATAATGAAGTTATTTTCTATTTTTCGGGTCTATTGATTTATCGTTGTATAAATTAATAACCCGAGAAATAGCTATATGCTGATTAAATCTCCTGCAAAATCTAATCTAAGAGAAAATCAAATAACCGACGAGAGTGTTTACTTATCACGTAGACAACTTATTAAGCAAATGGGCTTTGTCGGCGCTGGTACTATACTCTCTTCAGCTATACCAAGCGTAGCAAACGCTCAAGGCTTAGATTTCTTTTCATCAAAGCCTGAAAAGGTATTTCAGCGTTACCCGTTAAACTTCACTGCTGATAGTTCTAAAGATACACAAACTCTTACTCCTGAGGCTAAAGCGACAAGTCATAATAATTTTTATGAATTTGGTACAAGTAAAAGTGACCCCGTAAAAAATGCGCAAGCTTTTAATGTTAACCCTTGGAAGTTAACGATAAGTGGAGAATGCGACAACCCTTATACGCTTGATTTAGATGATTTAACAAACAGCTTTGCCCTTGAAGAGCGAATATATCGTTTGAGATGCGTAGAAGCTTGGTCGATGGTTATTCCTTGGATTGGCTTTGAATTAGCCAAACTATTAAAAAAGGCACAACCGAATTCTCGTGCGAAATATGTAGCGTTTGAAACGTTACATGATCCAGCGCAAATGCCAGGGCAGGCAAGCAGAAGAATAGGCGGAGGGATTGATTACCCTTATGTCGAAGGGTTGCGGATTGATGAGGCAATGAACCCACTTACACTGATGAGTGTTGGTTTATATGGTAAAACGTTACCGGCACAAAATGGTGCCCCTATACGTTTAATCGTGCCATGGAAATATGGTTTTAAAAGCATTAAGTCGATTGTAGCTATCAAGTTTATGGAAACTAAACCCGCTTCAACTTGGAATATTCTAGCCCCTAATGAGTATGGTTTTTATGCCAATGTTAACCCTGAAGTTGACCACCCGAGGTGGAGCCAAGCGAGTGAGCGTAGAATTACCTCGGGAGGCTTGTTTGCTAGAAACCGCATAGAAACATTGCCTTTTAATGGTTACGGTGAGCAAGTTGCGGATTTGTACAAAAACCTTAATTTACGAAAGAACTTTTAGAAAAATCGCCCTTAATAACGTATCGAGTAATAATTATCACCACAAAGTATAGAGTTTTCTTATTTAAATTATTCATTCATTCCGCGGCTTTACTGCCGTTAATGAATGCCTATTATTTAGCCTTCACCGACCAATTGGGCGCAGATCCTGTTGAGTCGATCATTCATTTTACCGGCATCGGCGCTTTTAATTTATTGCTGCTAAGTTTGGCGATCACGCCTATCAGCAAGCGCTTTAAAGTATCATTATTATTAAAAGTTCGTCGCTTGGTAGGCTTATATAGCTTTACCTATGCATTGCTACATTTATTAAATTTTTTAGTCTTTGAAGTACAGTTTGATTGGTTTTTATTTTTGAGTGAAATTATTGACCGCCCTTATATTACAGTTGGTATGGCTGGTTTACTTATTTTGTTAACCTTAGCCGTTACTTCTATTTCGTTATTAAAAAAACGTATGGGTAAGCATTGGCAGAAACTACATAACTGGGTGTACTTAGCTGTTGCTTTAGTCGGAATTCATTTTTATTGGTCAGTAAAGTCTGAAATTATTGAACCGAGTATCTATCTACTTATTACGTTTACATTATTAGTATTTCGGTTTAAAAAACTTAAAAAGGCTATAAAAAAAGACTAGTCAGAATCTACTGGCTAGTCTTATATTCTTCACTTATTTAATGACTTTCTAAAAATAAACTTATGGGTTTGCTTCTAGTGTTAATGTGATACCTGAAGAATTACTGTATCCATAAATATCGATATACCATGTACCTGCTGCTGGGTTGCTGAAGGTACAGCTTTCGTTGTTACCATTTTTATATGGACGACAATCCCATGTAGATGTCGTAGATTGTGCTCCATGGCGAATGTATAAGTCAGCATCTCCTGTTCCACCTGCAATACTTATAGTCAAATCGGCATAACCTGCTGGTAAAACTTGAGTGAAGCGTTTCCACTGTCTTCTTGAAACGGAAACATTTGACTCTGAGCCATTAATCGGTGTTAGACCACCAGTAGGTGCTGCCGTGAAACTACCCGTTAAGCTAACGCCCGAAAATGTAGAGTAAGCTTTAACACGAACATAATAAGTACCACCAGTAGAAGTACCAGTACAAGACTCACTATTACCTCCTTTATAAGGACGACAGTCCCACGTTGAATCAGTTGGAGTTGCACCAAACTTCACATACATGTCAGCATCGCCAGAGCCACCATTCATCACAAAGTTGATATTGGTAGCGCCTGCTGGAACTTCCATAGTGTAAACAACATCTGAGCCAGTAGAAGCGGCTAGGTTTGTTGCGGCTACACCGTTTGCTAATACGTTTCCTGTTGGTGGAGTTGTGCCACCACTCGGACAAGTACCAACACCCACGGCACACCAAGCTGTTTCTACAGCTGTTTTCTCTGTAGCGCCATATAAATCTTGTGCTGCTTGAGCTGTTGCTGTTCTTGCACCAGCAAAGTCAGTATTCTGATTCATGTAAGTAACAAGAGCACGATAGAAAATTTTCTCTGCTTTTGCCATACCAATGCTTGGAACTACTGCTGTTGATTTATTACGCGGGTGCGTTCCACCGTCTACTAATAAAACATAAGCTAAGTTAGCAATACCTGAATTACCGTGAACGCCACCTTGGTCGTTACTATTACTTGGATTACTAACGAAAGCGATGCGCTCTGGATACCAATCTTTTGAGTAATTATCTTTAGTTGGGTTGTCCATGTAACGAAGTGCTTTACCTGCAGTGTTATATAAACCGTCACCTAACAACCACGTTGAGGTTGTTGTTCCATTTTTATATGACTCAGCTGAAAGGCCTAAAATATCAGACCAAGCTTCGTTTAATGCGCCTGACGCATTGGCATAAATAAGGTTAGCCGTTTTATCAGTAACACCATGAGTTAATTCATGACCAATAATGTCAAAATCACTGGTAAAATCGTTCATGCCACTTGATGCTTGTCCGTACATCATCTGTGTACCTGTCCAGTAAGCATTAACCACGCCCATATCAACACTTGAAATTAGGGTCATGCCATTGTTATCAAGGCTGTCACGACCAAATTTACTTTGATAGTAATCGTATACTTTTGATGAACCGTCATGGGCACGTTGTGCCGCTGCATTACTGCCACAACTTTCGGTATTGGTACATACCAGAGTTCCTGGTGCTGTATTTGCAGAACCACCATTAAGTGTGTATGTTCTCCAATTTTTAGCTGAGTGTATTTGTGGTTCTCTTGCTAGAATCTCTGAAGTATTTGCATCGAAGTAAATAAAGTCACGACCAAAATCATCTCCACCGTGATCCCATGAAACTTCCATTCTATATGACAACTTAGTTTCTTGTGAAAGTGGTAAGTAAACGTAAGCAAGTTCAGGAGCATTTAAAACATTACCCATACTTTCAGCTGCAGCTAGTGCCTGTGCTTTGTCATTACTTAATGCGTTCGCATTGTTCATTACTGAAAATGACTGAGAAGAGTTAGTCGCCAACGTCCCCGTAACTTTATATACACTTGCTGCTGTATTGGCCATGCTAAATGCACTAGGTGCTGAATTAGTATGCATGATCATACTTGTACCATAAACTTTGATGCCATTAATGGTTTGATCAAAGTGAGTATGAGTTTTTCCTAATTCATCAGTCCATTGACGTCGAACGTTAAAATTTTCATTGCCCGTTGAACCGTAAGAGCTTTGGTTAGTAACAATGTTTTTAAATGCTTGTGCAGCAGGACTTTTAGTTACGGTAGTCGAATTTCCAATCGCAGGGATTGTAGGTATTACAGGGGCAATTACAGGCGTTCCTACATTTCCTTCTTCCTGAATTGACGTTGCGTTAATTTCAATTGCTGTTGCATTCATTGCCGAAGCGGCAAGGGCTGCGCCTATTAGCATCGATAGTTGAGATATTTTATTATTCTTATTCATTAGGTGCTCCTAATTAACTTATGGACGCTTGGATTAAGGCCAAGCGGTTTTATTATTTTCCTCCCTCATTCCTTTGATTTTAAAGTCATCCCAGGGGTGAGGAAATTTTGGTCAGTCTTTGCTGACAAAACAAACGTAACATTAATTTAACACATGTAACAAGTTGTAAATTTTTTGTTGGTAGGGTGTTTTGTAAATAATTAGTTACAATAATGGTGTTTACGGAAAAGCTTGAAACATCGATACGTATTTATCTGTTTAAATATCAGTCAGTTATGGTTTTTGTTTGAAAGGGGGGTTTCTAGGAGGATTTTCAGGGATGTAAATAATATTAACGAAGATAAAATCGAATTAATAAAAATGTAATTATTTCGTTAATCAATAAACACGAGCGTGTTGGGGATTGTCTTTTGCAAAGTTATAAAACTAACTTTAGGTTTTTGCTTTTGACTTGGGATCATACCTTCTACTAACGCGACAATAGTCGTTGATGGAGCATTAGCACTTTTAGATGTAACTATTACAGAAATCAATACTCTCCAATGGCACCCTACAAATCCACAAATATCACCAAGTTCAAGCTGCTGATAAGTTATCCGGTAGTGGGTTTTTGGTTTATCTGCAAGGAAATGAATTATTTTCTCATGTGATTTAACTGCATCAATAGCTATTTGATTAGCTAGACAGTTATTTGAGATCGATAAAAGAAGAATCAAGACTATAAATTGTTTCATAAAGAATCTTCTTTATCGATTTTTAGAGTGGGGTTCTTAAGTGCGAGCAGTAACTTCTAATAGATGGTAACCAAATTGTGTTTTTACAGGGCCTTGAACTGTGTTTAATTCGGCTGAGAAAACCACTTCATCAAATTCTGGAACCATCTGACCACGGCCAAATGTACCTAAATCGCCACCTTGCATTTTTGATGGACAGTTTGAGTGCTCTTTTGCAACTTCGGCAAAATCTGCTCCGTCTTCGATTTGTGCTTTAAGCGCTAAACATTGCTCTTCTGTATCGACTAATAAATGGCGTGCTGATGCTTGTGACATGGTAATTCCTTTAGATTTAATAATTATGATTAAACTTTACCGTATCTTTACGATGAATAAAAGGCTGTCATGGCGTTTCTATTGCGAATTACTTGGTTATTACAATCGTTTTATTTGTTTGCTTTATGGTAAAGTGATTTAAATTAGTAATCAACCGGATTGGATTTTCAATGTTCCTACCAAACTTAAAGCACCTACGTTATCTCATTGCGCTTTACCAAGAACAAAACTTTCACCGTGCAGCTGCCACATGCTTTGTTAGTCAGTCAACTTTAAGCAGTGCGATTCTAAAGTTAGAAGAGCAGTTAAGTTGCCAGCTAATTGAACGAGACAATAAATCTTTTTTATTTACTACACAAGGAATTGAAGTTGTCGAAAAATCTAGGCAGCTACTAGTTTCGGCTAGCGAATTAGTGAACTTTGCTAAGCAACAAGGTAACGAGTATTCCGGCACGGTGAGAATTGGTTGTATTCCAACAATTGCACCATTTTTATTAACAGACTTTGTTCAAATGTGTCAAAAAAAACTGCCTGATTTAGCTTTATATTTACGTGAAGATACCACTGAAAATTTAGTAAACATGTTAAATAATGGTGAAATAGATTTGTTGATCCTAGCCTTACCTATACCCGCGAACAACTTCCATTGTAGAGTTGTAGGGAGAGATCATTTTTATATGGCAGGTGATCAATCTCTCGTTAATAAATTTCAAAAAACCGCAAGTTACCAACATTTACCTGAACAAAGTATTTTTCTATTATCATCAGAACATTGTCTTACTGAACATGCGTTATCGGCGTGTAAACTGGCGGACAAATCTCGTATTCATTCCTTCTCAGCTTCGAGTTTATCCACACTTGTGCAGATGACAGCCTTTCACCAAGGGTTTACTTTTTTGCCTGAAATGGCGGTAAATAAGAATATAGGGCAAAACGAAGGTTTAACAATTGCACCATTAAAACGAGATTATTATCGAGAAATTGGTGTGATCTGGCGAAAAACCTCAATGAGACATACCTTATACAATGAACTCGCTGAGTTGATCTCTGGATTAGTAGAGTAGCCATCCTCAAAAAGTAAGTAGTAAACGTATTTATGTCTAATATCAAAGTATGCAAGTGTCTATTTTTTTAGTTTTTTAAAGTTAACAAAATCAAGGTGATAACTTTTATTTTAATTTATTTTATTAAATTTAGAACTTTTTACTCTCCTGTTGCTACATCTATAGTAACCAACAAATAAAAGAGCATCACAATTGAAAAATAAAAGGAATATTCGTGTTCGAACGAAGCGATGAAACATTAGTCAAGCAGGCACTGAAAGGTAAAAAATCTGCTTGGGTAGCGTTGGTGAAACGCTATGAGAAAAGTTTATATAACTATACCTTGCGTATGGTGAATCATCCGGCTGATGCAATGGACTTGATGCAAGATGTTTTTGTAGTTGTTTTCAGAAGTTTATCGACATTTCGTGGTGACAGTGCTTTTAAAGGTTGGATGTTTAAAATTGCTCATTATAGATGTATTGACTTTTACCGACGTAAAAGGCCGACACAATCCCTTGATGATATACCAGAGCAACTTGATGAAGATAGTGATGAATGTCCCGAATATCAGGCTACTTCAGGGCAACAAGCCGTCGCATTGCAAAAAGCATTGCAAACTTTACCTGTGAATCAAAAGTTAGTGGTTGAATTGAAATTTTTTCAACATTGCACGTTTGATGATATAGCCAAGCAATTAGGTATTTCTGTAAACACCGTTAAATCTCGTTTATATAGCGGTTTAGATAAATTAAAAGATCATTTGGAGTTTGATTATGTCTGAAGATAAAAAGACAACGCCAGAGCAAGCTTTTGAAAAATGGCTCGACCATTCAGATTCAGTTGAAGACTCATTAAATAGCTCATTCAAGGGTCAAAATAAGGAGAGGCAAAGCCAACAAGCGCAAAGTGACGTTAACACGGATGAAGACGCTATTTGGCAGCAAAGATTACAAACGGCGCGAACCTTAGAGCACCAAATTAGTCTGCAGGCAGAACATAGTGTACCAGAATGGGACAGGTCTGCAGCATTTGAAAGTAATGAAACGCCATGGTGGCAATGGGGTGGTTTACCGGCAATGTCGATGGCTTTTTCTGCATTTGCTCTGGCATTAGTGGTGTTTAAAGTTGAATTTGTCATAAACGATAACGGTATGCTACTTACCTTTGGCGATAAACAACAGTCTGGTTATAGCCAAGCAGAAATAGATACCTTAGTGAATGAAAAAGTCGATCAAAAACTACAGTTGTTTGCCAGTGAACAGCAAGTGGTTCTAGCGAATTACGCGGCAGATATTAAGGTAAAGCAACAAGATAATAACCTGCAATTAGCGAGTTACATTATGGGCGCATCTAGACAAGAGCGAAAAGAAGATATAGGTGATTTTATGCAGTATATAAACGATCAGCGCGCCGACGATTCATTAGATAATAAAATTAAATTTCAACAGCTTGAAAGTGTCATAAATTATCAATCACTTGAAAAGCAAAATATTAATTATCAACCGACAAATTCAAAAACATTAAATTCAGACGGCTTAGGTTTAACAACAAAACCGGCTAGTTGGACTTCAGAGGAGTAAGACCATGAAAAAATTAACAACATTAATCCCATGTGCTTTATTTGCTTTAACGGCTACAACAGCGATGGCAGCGGATAATAATCAATACACATCGATGCATAAACAGCTTGATATTATGAGTAATATTATAAAGTCTTCGGTCAGTTCTCAAGAAAACCGAAAAGGGTCAAGAATTACAGGTATTGAAAGCACTTATTTAAAAGGTCAGGGGGTTGTTTTTACAATTAATTCAAGTTCAGGCAATAACCATTGGGGAAATTTCAATTTTAATTTTGCAATGCCTGATATGCCAGCAGTTCCTATTGCACCCGTTGCGCCTATTGCTCCAAGTAGAAGTTCAAATAATGATAATGAATTTCAGCGTGAAATTAATAAGTCAGTTGCACGCAGTATGGACGAAGCAGCACAAGCTTATGAGCATGCAATGGAATCTTTTGAGCATAACCGCGAAGGGTATCGTGAATTACGTGATGAGCAACGTGATTTATCTTATGAATTAAGAGATATCGCCCGAGAAAAACGTGATATTGAATATAAGTTACGAAGAGCAGATGACAACAACAAAAAGGAGTTAAAAGCTGAATTGGCAGTGCTTAACAAGCAAGCAGCGAAACTTGCTGTTAATGAAAAAGCATTCAAATTGAAAAAAGATAAATTACAGAAAAAACAACAAGCTCAGAAAATTGAACAAGAAAAAGCACGAAGCGCTTATTATCAAGGATTAAAAACCTCTTTAACAGAAACCCTTTGTTTATATGGTAACGGTTTAAAAGCATTGCCTAAAAATGAGCATGTTAGCGTTATTTTAAAGTCGGCAGGTGAGAAGGTTGGTCGCCGCTATAAAGACAATATTCTTGTATTTAGTAAGAGGGATATAAGTGCCTGTTCAGCAGACAAAATTACGGTATCGAAATTAACTCAAAAGAGTCAAAATTATCAATTTTAAAACTCGTACAATAGCCGTTTATTAACGTTATCTCTAGCACTTAATATTTATTGTAATATGCTACATTTTGCCACTTAATTATTTTAGTTAAGTGGTTTTTTTTGTTTTAGGTTAAGTTAATTTTTTCCTATGGTCGTTACAATGTTGACATTCTTTTTATTTTTGGAAAAGCATAATGTTATTTTTGTATTTATATTTAGGTTACTCTTTGGTGAAGTTGTATTCTGTTGCACATGTTTTATTTCAGCAAAGTTTAGCATTGTCAGCTCTGTTGTTTTCAATAATAGTCTTTTTCATTTGGTCTTTTATCCCTGTTTTAGGTTACTTGATTGCTAGATTAATTGGAGCGAAAGGACAGTCGAGTGCGCTAGCCTTATTTATTATAGGAATGGGGGCCGGCTTATTAGAAAATTTTCTCTTTTATTTTAAGCTTTTAACACCTTATCAAGGCGATATGGGAACATTAATGGTGATGGGCTTATTTTTTATTACCGCTTATTTCTCTTTGAAAACGCCAACTTGGAGCAATCATTGTCATTAGTCAACAATAATAACAATAACAAAGCCTACCCCAAAAGCTACAATAAAACGGAGCCCGTTAGCATAAGAAAGTGATGATGCTAACGTCTCGTCAATTATTACGCCAGAAGCGGCCACACTTGCTGCCTCTTTAGTTACAGCAATCAATGATGGTTCAGCAACTGGAGAGCCAAAACCTAAGCAAAAAACGAAAGTAAGTAACCAACTCATACTGTCTTTTTTGGTAAATGCTTGGGGCACAGGTTCGCCAATAGGAAATATGTCCATTTCGAGGCCATAAATAAAGAATGTTAAGCCAAGCGCGATTAATGCTAAGCCAACTAATATATTTCCAATATTAGGCATGGGTTGTTGAAGAACAGCAAGTTTAAAAAAGTAATGACTTAAACAATCGGGAGTAAATCTTTACAACTTCCAGGTAAGGCTTTTAAGAAAACTACGCATTGCTGGTTCATAGAAATTAGCGTAATGACCGTTGGTGAGTATTATATTAAACGTTAAAACAAATACTGTGTGTTGAATCAAACTAGTTGTTTTCTATGAACTTAAGAGTAGTAAAACTTATTTATTTTTATGGGGAGAATTTTGGTGTGACTACTTTAAATACTTAAAGTCAATTATGTTTAATGTTTTGAAGATTATTGCGATAAGCGGGTAGGGTATATCACTCGGAGATCTAGTCGACAACAGACACTAGTTGGCCTGTTGTCATTATTGTTTATTTTTAAATGTGATTAACACAAAAGATAACTTGAAACTTTGGGTGTTTATTAATTCATTCAATTTAATTAAAGCGGCTGATACAAAAAGGGCTAATATCAATATCGGTTGATTTATTACTAATTAATTGCCCAATGAGTTTACCTGTAATAGCGCCTTGGGTTAAACCTAAATGCTGGTGTCCTAATGCAAGGTATATATTTTCATGTTTTGGCGCCCGACCAATAACCGGAAGTGAATCAGGCATTGAAGGCCGATGTCCCATCCACTTTTGTGACGCTTTTGCTTTTTTCGTATCAAATTCAGGTAAAACGGTCAGTATATGTTGAGCATTTTTAAATAACATCTCAGCACGTTTCATATTCGCGCTTTGACTAAGCCCTGCATACTCAACTGTACCCGCTAAGCGCAATCCATGTGCCATCGGGGTCATTATAAATTTTCTCTCTGCAGAGGCAACCGGCCGGGAAAGTTGATGTTCTTCTATCATCGGTGGCAAATCTAAACTATAGCCACGTTCAGCTTCAATCGGTAGATTATAACCTAATGGCTTTAACAGTTGCTTCGACCATGCTCCACTTGCGATAACGACCTGATCAAATATAAGCGTTTTTGTTGGGGTTGTTAGGCGTACACCCGAATTATTATGACCAATAGCAAGCACTTCTTCTTGTAGAAATGTGCAGCCTTTTTGAATAGCAAGCTCCGCGAGTTTTAAACAAATAGCTAAAGGATCAGCGGTATGCCCCACATTGGTGAAATATAATGCTGCTTGGACACTCGTACTCAAATTAGGTTCCAGTAAAAGTGTTTGCTGGCGATCTAACAATACGACTGGAACTCCAGCATTTTTATAATGCTCAAACTGTCGCTGTATTGTTTTTTCTGAGCTATTTTCAAAAACAAGCAAGCTTCCTTTCATGGTGAGTAAATCTTCTGCTTGCGCTTCTTTTAATAGTGGTTGGTAATAATTAATTGCATGCTTATTAAGTGTTTTTATTGCAGCACTATTCTTATCCCGTTTTCTGGGAAGCATATTCAGCATAAACCGGCCAAACCAAGGTAGCGCTTTGGGTAAATAACGAGCTGACAAAGAGACAGGCCCTAAGGGATCAAGTAGTAGTTTAGGGAATTGCCATAACAAATTTGGCTCGGCTAAAGGAAATACTTGCTCTGTGGCAAAGTGTCCGGCGTTCGACTTTGAACAACCTTCACCAATACCGGCTTTATCAAATAAGGTTACTTCAAGGCCGAGAGACTGTAATTCAAGGGCACAATTAATACCGATAATGCCAGCACCAATCACCGCGATGTTTTTTTCTGAGTTATTTATGTTTATTTTGGTCATTGTTATCTTTCTATTAATAGTGGTTAAATCATTTCAACTAAACTAACGCAGCAAAAAGCCCTGTGGAAATATGTCATTTTTATCAAGTAAAAATTGATGGCTTCCTGTTATAAAAGCTCGACCACTGACTCGAGGAATAACGGCGATATTGCCGAAATAATCAAGTGTCGATTGAATGTTTACGGTCATCTCTCCTCCGGTAATACTTTCAATGATGACTTTTTTATCTGAAAGTAAATCTTCTTTTTTAGCTAATAAAGCAGCACGAGCGCTAACTCCTGTACCTGTAGGGGAACGGTCTAGTTCACCTTCAGCAAAAATACAGACATGACGAGAATGAGAAGCTTCTCGTGCTGTATTTTTAGAGTAAAAGATGGTGCCATACAAAAAACTAAGATCACTTTCTAGAGGGTGATTGATTTTATGCTCAGCCATTACCGCTTGTTTAATCGCACGACCTGCATTTATTAAGGCTTGGCTATTATCTGGGGTAAGGTCTAAATGCAAACTGTCTGCATCAACAAATGCATAATAAGCACCGCCAAAAGATACGTCGTAATTTACAACGCCTAAACCTTCAACATTTACTTGTTGGTCTAAAGCGTCAACAAAAGCAGGGACATTTTCAAAGCTTACCGACAGTTGGTTGTCAATCAATTCTGCATAGGCTTTGATGAAACCTGCAGGTGAATCAATGCCGATGTATTCGCCTTTTGCTGGCATTGGAATTGAGTTAGTTTCAATAGCTACAGCCACAACGGCAATAATACCGTGGCCGCACATACTTGAATAACCTTCATTATGCATAAATAAAATGCCAAAAGTAGCATCTTTAGTACAAGGTGCTGTAATTAATGCGCCGTACATATCGGCATGTCCACGCGGTTCATACATTAATAATTGACGATAATGATCTATGTGTTCTATTAAATATTGACGTTTCTCTAGAATGGTATTGCCCTTTATTTCAGGATAACCGCCGGTAATGATTCTAAGGGGCTCTCCTTCGGTATGGGCATCAATGGCTGTTACTGCTAAATATTTTTCTTTATTAGCCGCCAAAACTTCTGAATTAATATACATGTTGTTACTCAATAGAAAATTAAACTTGTGTAATGAAAAATATTGTATACAATATTCCAAGTTGGATCCACTGATACTCTTTGTTTTTCAAAAAGGTCATTTAAAAAGTTTTTTTGAAGAAGAAGATCGTTTGGAAATAAGCAACATGATTTTCAAAGTCGTGAGTAAATAATGAAAGGTATTAACTGGCAAGGTGTATACCCAGCAGTAACAACACAATATTTGACGATATGTCGATTAACTTTTCAGCCACTACAAACATGGCTGATAGTTTAATAAGAGAAGGCGTTCACGAAATAATAGCGTTAGGCCGGTTGGTGAAAACTGCTCACACACAAGTACAAAGGAGTACTTGAAATCTGGCGTTGTTATTTACCACTATCACGTTTAGACACTATTCCTACATTTGTTCAATGTATTAAGTTTTGTGAATAGCTAACTACACGTATTGATTTATCGACATTTAATTTAGATTAATTATCACTAAACTAAATTGTAAAGGCTGAAGCCTTACTTACGAGCCCTATACTTGTGTGTGGGGCTTTAGCTTTTAACATTTATAGTCATCATGAAAACAAAAGGTAGAAAATGATCAACGGCACGTTTTTTTGCATCGACGCTCACACTTGCGGTAATCCGGTTCGATTGGTTACCAGTGGTCACCCAAATTTAAAAGGGCGCACCATGAGTGAGAAGCGGCAAGATTTTTTAGAGAGTTATGACTGGATACGTCAAGGACTGATGTTTGAACCGCGTGGTCATGACATGATGTCAGGTGCATTTCTTTATCCTCCATGTCGCGAAAATGCTGATGCCAGTATATTGTTCATTGAAACTTCCGGATGTTTACCCATGTGTGGTCATGGTACTATCGGCACGGTGACCGCTGCTATTGAAAGTGGTTTAGTTACCCCTAAATATCCTGGTAAGTTAACCATCGATGTACCTGCGGGGCAAATTGAAGTGGAATACACTCAGCAAAATATGCCCGCAAATAACAAAGTCGATTCTGTAAAAATCTATAATGTCGCTGCCTATTTAGCACATCAGAATGTTGTACTTGATATCGAGGGATTAGGCCGTTTAATCGTTGACGTTTCCTATGGCGGGAATTATTACGTAATTGTTGAGCCACAAGAAAATTTTCCCGGCATTGACCAATGGACAGCTAATGAAATTCTTCATTGGAGTCCGATTGTGCGTGAAGCAGTCAGCCAAACCGTTACTTGTATCCATCCTGAAGATGCGAGTGTTAACGGTGTTTCACACGTCTTATGGACGGGTAAGCCTAAAAATGATAATTCAGATAGTGCCAATGCAGTCTTTTATGGTGAAAAAGCCATAGATAGATCGCCTTGTGGCACAGGCACCAGCGCCCGAATGGCACAACTCTTTGCTAAAGAAAAGCTCCGTTTAGGCGATACTTTCATTCATGAAAGCTATATCGGCAGCCAATTTGTTGGAAAAATAGAGCAAGTGGTTGAGCTCAGTTGTAACGATTCCAACCCACAAGCTCAAAACGGGAAAATAACCGCAATAAAACCGAGCATTAAGGGGTGGGCAAAAGTCTTCGGTAAGAACTGCATCACTATTGATGACGACGATCCATATGCTTTTGGCTTTGTTGTTAAATAAACAACTTAAAATATTAATTTAGTGAATAGATAACTACGTAGGAGTAATGATGAATATTACCGGAAAAAATTTAATCGCAGGCGAATGGTCTGGCGATGCCAGTAACGGCTTCTCAGCAATGAATGCTATTACCAATCAAGCAATGAATGAAAAATTTGCTGATGCTAATGAAAGTGAAATAGAGCAAGCAATCACTAAAGCAAACCAGGCGTTTGTTTCTTACAGCCAATTAAGTGCAGAAAAACGTGCTGTATTCCTTCGTACTATTGGAGAGCAAATTCTCGAACTCGGTGATGACTTAGTTGAAATGGCTTGTGCAGAAACTGGGTTACCTGCGATGCGTATTCAAGGTGAACGTGGCCGTACGATAGGACAACTTGGCTTATTTGCAAACTTACTTGAAAGTGGTGAATATCAGGCAGTCGTTGATGAAGCTGACGCAAATCGCGCACCTCTACCAAAACCAGAAACACGCTTAGGATACCTACCACTTGGCGCGGTAGCTGTATTTGCTGCCAGTAATTTTCCATTAGCTTTCTCTACGGCGGGTGGTGATACCGCTTCGGCATTAGCGGCAGGTTGCCCTGTCGTAATGAAAGCTCATGCCGCTCATCCTGGTACAGCAGAGCTTGTGGCGCAAGCAATCAGTAAAGCCATTGAAATTTGTGGTATAGATGCTGGTGTTTTCTCACTAATACAAGGTAAAAATTACGGGATTTCTAGCCAAATAGTGACGCATCCAGCCATTAAAGCGGTTGGTTTTACCGGCTCTGAACGTGTAGGCATGATTTTACAACGTCAAATTAATGAACGTGCTGAGCCTATTCCATTTTATGGCGAATTAGGTAGTGTTAATCCTCAGTTTATTTTAGAAAATAAATTAGCTGATGATGCTGTAGCTTTAGCGCAAGGGCTTGTTGCTTCATTAATGATGGCACAAGGACAGTTCTGTACTAGCCCTGGAATTTGGACTTATGTCGCTGATGAAAATGCAACGGCATTTGAAAAGTCTGCCGCTGATGCTATCAGTGGAACAACCGCGGGTGTAATGTTAACGCCGGGGATTGCGAATTCGTATAATAATGCCGTAAAAGAGTGGCAAAGCATTGCAGGTGTGGAATGTTTAGCGCAGGGCAAGGCTGCAAGTGCCGAACAAGCACACTTTTGTAGCGCGACATTATTTGCTACTGATTTAGCTACCTTTAAAGCGAACGAAATATTGCATGAGGAAGTGTTTGGTGCATCAGCACTTATTGTTCGTTGTGAAAGCCAAGTTGAGATGATGGAATTTGTTGCTTTATTAAAGGGGAACTTAACGGCCAGTATCCATGCAAGCGAAAAAGATTTGAATATTGCGCAACAAGTCGCTATAGCGGCAGCTCATAAAGTAGGGCGCTTAATTTACAACCAAATGCCAACAGGTGTTGAAGTGTGTGCCTCAATGAATCACGGAGGTCCTTTTCCTGCCTCAACTCAAATAAGAACGACTTCGGTAGGAAGTGAAGCTATTAAGCGCTTTCAACGACCGATATGTTATCAAAATATGCCGATTGAGTTATTACCTGAATTACTGAAATAGTAAGGTTTGACCGATAACTTGTATTGATAATAAGAATAAGCGGCTAATATTTATTAGCCGCTTTTTTTTAGCTGAAAACCTATAACCCTTTTCTCGGCTTACCCGTGGGGAGCTAAGTTAGAAAATCAGTTCAGCGTTGTATACATGGATGTATGTACTTAAGTTTTGTCTGGAACAAAAAACGGTGCAATCTTTGGATAAGATTCTCATACGGATGTTGAATATAAGAGCAACGTAGGACGTAGTGCCGAGAATAATCATTGTCTTCATACCGAGCTTGATCTCATTTTATGGCTTCGCTCTGAAATTGCATCTTGAAGAGGTACAGGTATATAATGTCGGCACACTTTCCAGAGAAGTATTTTATGAGCATAGTTTACAAAACTCGAACGCAGTTAGTTGTTGAAACCCTTAGAGAGAAAATATTAAGTGGTGAAATCAAAGCGGGACAACCATTACGCCAAGCGGCATTAGCAGAAGAATTAAATGTTAGCCGTATTCCTGTACGTGAAGCGTTATTGCAACTAGAGGCAGAAGGCTTAGTTGCTTTTGAACCTCATAAAGGTGCTACAGCTACAGAACTTAATGCGAGCCAAGTAGATGAATTGTTTGAATTAAGAGCTATGCTCGAAGGTGAGTTATTAGCTTCATCAATTCCCCATATCAGTAATGAAAAGCTTGAAGAAGCCACCGATATATTATCGAAATTGAATAAGGCATTAGGAAAAGAAAACGCTGCTAATACTTGGAGTGAATTGAACTCTGATTACCATAATTGTCTATATTCTGGTGCAAACCGTCCTCAAACCCAAGATCTTGTTAATACTTTAAATAAAAATGCTGACCGATATATTCGTATGCATTTATTGTGGGCTGGTGGTATTTCAAAAGCTGAATCAGAACACAATGAATTACTCTCTTTATGTAAATCGCGTAATATTGAAAAGTCTGTCGCGGTGTTAAAACAGCATATTTTAGGTTCACGTGATGAGATAAAAGCTTTTCTTAGTGAGCGCGAACTTTCAGAAAGTTAAATTTCTATTGACAAAAAAGCACCAGTTCAAGAAAAAAGAGAGTGGTTTATAGTCTGTACTTTACAAAAGGTTATAGCATAAACCTATCTCCTACCTATCTTGTTATTCTTTTTGGTTATATTAAAGCTTTTTCTTATATGGAAACTGTTTACTGATTATGGCATTATTCTTAACATTATTTTGTTATGAAAGTCAGTAAACACCATGAACTTAACTCACTTACAAAAGCTTGAAGCTGAATCTATTCACATAATGCGTGAAGTTGCCGCTGAGTTTGACAACCCTGTCATGCTCTACTCTGTAGGTAAAGACTCTGCTGTTTTACTCCATTTAGCTCGCAAAGCGTTTGCGCCAGGTAAAATTCCTTTCCCATTATTACATGTTGATACTGACTGGAAATTTAAAGAAATGATTGAATTTCGCGATCAAATGGCGAAAGAATATGGTTTTGAATTACTGGTTCATAAAAACCCTGAAGGCATAGCGATGGGGGTTGGTCCATTTACCCATGGTAGTGCAAAACATACCGACATCATGAAAACTCAAGGATTAAAGCAAGCACTTGACCAACATGGTTTTGATGCCGCTTTTGGCGGTGCACGTAGAGATGAAGAAAAGTCTCGCGCAAAAGAGCGTGTTTATTCATTTCGTGACAAAAATCACCGCTGGGATCCTAAGAGTCAACGCCCAGAATTGTGGAATGTTTATAATGGAAAAGTTAACAAAGGCGAAAGTATTCGTGTTTTCCCTTTGTCAAATTGGACAGAGCTTGATATATGGCAATATATCTACTTAGAAACGATTAAGATTGTACCGTTATATTTAGCTGAAAAACGTCCTGTGGTAGAGCGTGATGGTACGTTGATCATGGTTGATGACGATCGTATGCCAATTGAAGAAGGCGAAGAGGTAATGATGAAAAGTGTTCGCTTTAGAACACTAGGTTGTTACCCGTTAACAGGCGCGGTTGAATCAACTGCGGCAACCTTACCAGAAATTATTCAAGAAATGTTATTAACTAAAACCTCTGAACGCCAAGGACGAGTGATTGATCACGACTCCTCAGGCTCTATGGAGAAGAAAAAAATGGAAGGTTATTTTTAAGCCATTTTTACATTTTTTTATTAGCAACATTTTTAGTTTGCTTAGTAAGTAATATAAGCAATAAAACAGAATTTTATAGGAAGAACCATGAGTCAACAAACAGACTTCGCCGAAACTGATTTACTTGAAACAGACATCGAAACGTATTTGAAGAAGCACGAAAACAAAGAAATGTTACGCTTTTTCACCTGTGGCAGTGTTGATGACGGAAAGAGTACTCTGATCGGTCGCTTATTGCATGATTCAAAAATGATTTTTGAAGATCAACTTGCCGCTATTGAAAATGACAGTAAAAAGTCTGGCACGACCGGTGAAACGATTGATTTAGCATTATTAGTTGATGGTTTGCAATCAGAGCGAGAGCAGGGCATTACTATTGATGTAGCTTATCGTTACTTTGCTACCGACAAACGTAAATTTATTATTGCTGATACTCCTGGCCATGAACAATATACCCGCAACATGGCAACAGGGGCGTCGACTTGTGATTTAGCTATTATTTTGATTGATGCCCGTCATGGTGTACAAGTACAAACTCGCCGTCATTCATTTATTTGTTCATTACTTGGTGTTAAGCACGTATTAGTGGCTGTAAACAAAATGGACTTGGTTGATTATAGCCAAGAACGATACCAAGCAATTAAAAAGGAATATCGTGAATTTGCTGAATCTTTAAACTTTGGTGATGTTCGATTTGTGCCTATTTCAGCATTAAATGGTGATAATGTCGTAGAAGAAAGTGCCAATATGCCTTGGTATCCTGGCGCGACTATGATGAAACTATTAAATACCATTAAAGTTGATGCTGATGAAACATTTACTCAATTTAGATTCCAAGTGCAATATGTTAATCGTCCTAATTTAGACTTTCGCGGTTTTGCAGGTACGGTTGGTTCTGGGCATATCCGTGTTGGAGATGCTATTGTTGCTTTGCCTTCAGGTAAAGAAAGCACAGTGAAATCTATTGTTACCTTTGACGGTGAGTTTGATCGTGCAGATAAAGGCCAAGCGGTTACATTAACTCTTGAAGACGAAATTGATATTAGTCGTGGTGAGTTGATCGTAAAGAAAGGTAATCTGCCCATATCTAATAAACAATTTAATGCCAATATTGTTTGGATGCATGAAGATGAGCTCGAGGCGGGTCGTGAGTTTTATATTAAACACGGCAGCAAAATGACTACAGGTCATGCGTTTAGTTTTGAACATAAATTTGATGTAAATACCATGGAGCGCTCTGCAACTTCGCAATTAGCGTTAAATGAAATTGGTTCAGTAAATTTTGAAGTGTCTGAAGCATTGCATTTTGATGCTTATGATGAAAACAAATCATCTGGAGCTTTTATTATTATAGACCGCTTAAGCAATTTAACTGTTGGCGCAGGCATGATAACTAGAGCGGTAGATGATGAAAATAAAGAAAACTATTCAGCCTTTGAATTAGAATTCAATACCTTAGTTCGCAAGCACTTCCCGCACTGGGGCGCTAGAGATATTCTTAAAGGATAAATAGTACGACTCGTTTCAAGAACTTGCCTACATGGATGTAGGTACTTAGG
>Ga0209396_1001608_pt1 | contig 24772 bp, 40 predicted proteins | sample GOMGulsemesocosm_6_FD_184638 | JGI IMG/M metagenome (GOLD analysis project Ga0209396, IMG submission 184638) | Methane-oxidizing microbial communities from mesocosms in the Gulf of Mexico - GOM8C Gulf of Mexico (SPAdes) (version 2) | ecosystem: Environmental > Aquatic > Marine > Cold seeps... | reverse complement strand
CAAGGACAGTGGGTTTTGCTCCTTCGTCGCTTATTTTAACCAACTGATATTTACCTCTTAGTGAGGCGTTAGTTGACTCTGAAGTTTAGTTGCTCGTTTATCAATTTGAATCAATAAAAGGAAATAAGGAATGAAGTTTGTTTTACTTGTTATCGCTAGTTTTTTATTGGCAGGCTCTTCTATTGCAGGTAATGACTTTTCAGCGATAGATAAATACGTTAATGCAGTAAAAAAAGAAGTAGGTTTACCATCAGGAACTGCAGTTTCAATCGTAAAAGATGGAAAGATCGTTTACGAAGGGTATTTCGGCTACTCCAATATAAAGTCAAAGAAAAAAGTAAATGATAAAACGTCTTTTTATCTCGCATCAATTACCAAACCCATGTTTGCCTTATCCATGCTTTTAATGGAGAAGAAAGGAGATATTAAAGATAATACTTCTATGGCTGAGATGTTTCCTAGCTTAGACTTTCCTTATATCGATAAAGACAAAATTGACGTTAAACACCTTGTTTCTCATACCCATGCTTTAGTTAATCGACCACTAGAAGATACGCTCGCATTTACAGGTCAACATAATAGGTTACATCGTCAAAAGTTAGCTTCAGCCAGTCAAAACGATACTGATAATACTTTAGGAAAATACCAGTACAGTAACGTAGGTTACAACGTATTAAGTGTTTGGGCTGAAGATAAATATAAGCAAGACTGGCAAAAGACGCTTGAACAATTGGTTTATCAGCCTTTATCAATGGTGCATACCTCTTCGTATATTACTGATGCACAGACTAAAGGCTTCGAGGTTGCAAGACCTTATCATTTGTATACTAAAAACCCGACAGAAATTATGCCTTTTGAAAAGAATGATTCTACTATGCAAGCTGCTGGAGGCACTTACTCATCAGCAAGAGATATGGCAAGGTTTTTGATTGCGCAATTAAACGAAGGTCAGGTTGACGGTGAACAAGTTTTTCCAAAAGAGGTTATTAAAAAGTCTCATCAAAAGTTAGCTACTAACGACTTAAAGTATAGAGACTTTGTTCGTAAAGGGTACGCTTGGGGTTGGTACATGGGACCCTACAAAGAAGAGAAAACGTATCATCATTTTGGTGGGATTGCAGGCACACATACGCACGCTTCTTTTATGTTAGAGCACAATATTGGACTTGTCGTCCTTAACAATGAAGAAACCGTGGCAAGTACCATGACAGCAGGTATCGCTGATATTGCTTATAGTATTTTATTAGGTAAAGGAGATGTAAATGAAATTACAGACTCTCGAATTAAGGCGATGAAAGTTCGCTGGGATAAAATACAAGCGGATATCAAAGGTACCAATGAAACACATGAAAAAAGAAACGCATCAAGAACAATGGTTCTAACACAAGAAAAGTCAAAGTACACAGGGGTATTTCATAACCCTTTATGGGGGGATTTGAAAGTTAACCTGATAGAAAACAATGGGCTTAGATTTACTTTGGGTGAATTGATTGCCGTCGCTACTGCTGCAAAACGAAAAGACGAAGTGAGGATCCAATTTCCTATTGGTGGCGGAAAATTAGCGGCTTATAAAATTGTTGAGGGTAAGGTGGATGCAATAGAAGTTTATGGGATCAACCCTTTGGGCGTAGAAAAATTTACACGCTTATAATAATTTGGGTGCTTAATATGAGCCAATTAACAAGAAATTCACCAGAACTAAAAGCAGCAGCGGGCTATTCGCTTCGTTCAAGTTTAGCCCACAATTTTTAGCCCGTTAACCGGGCGTTATGTTTCAAGGAGGATGCGGTGAAGTCTAAAGTTTTAACATGGGTTGGAGTTGGTCTATTTGTTATCTTAGTTTTTGTAGCAGGACTATTTAGTGGTGCTGTATTGACGTTTCAAATGAATGGGGCTTCATATACTAAAGAACATGTAGATAATGGTCGTTTTTTTCTATATGCCTTAAAAAGGCTTGAAGAAAAGAAAGACGTCGATGGCGCTATAAGTACATTGCGAAATAGCTTATTTGCAAAAGTTGCAATTGTTGGTATTCAACTAGAGCTACCTACAAATATTAGAGATAAAGAGCTTATAGAATCTTTTTACATTGAAGTCATTGATTACCTAAATGAACATGGTGGACTGTATGATACTTACCAAGTTATTGAAAATGGTAGAACTATTGAAAAGCAATCAGCTTATTCAATGCTCTTGCAAGAATTTGCTGAGAAACATAACAAGGCCATTAAATAGCGGACACGCAACAGTTGGCTCGGTTCCGCTTCACATTTTAGCCAACGATTACTTAGCCGTTTATGGCGGCGTTATATTTTTCTAATGTTGGTCGTAGTGCCCGCCAATCGCGAAAATGTATACAGAGCTATCATCAAATTTATAAATGAGCCTATCTTTTTGAGATATACGCTTTGACCACAACCCAGATAAATTATGTTTAAGTGGCTCAGGCTTTCCAAGTCCGCGAGCAGGATCTGAGCGCAGCATTTCTTTTAATATTTTGCATAGCGTCTTGTGAAGCTTTTTATCTTTTTCTCTCAGTTGCTCGTAAACAATCCAAGTTTTCCCTTCAAAGACTAGTGATCTCATCTAATTGTTCTTTTGTTGGTTTGTAGCCTTTATTACTATTGTGTGTATTCATTGATTCAGCAATTTGCTTCATCAAGCTATTACTTTGTAATACGTGTAATGTTTCTTGCTCTCTTTCCCAGTCATCGGCGCTCATAACAATAAAAGCATCGCCAGCACGTCTGGTTACTTTAATTGGCTCATGTTCGCTAACTGTTTGTTCAACGTATGTTTTTAAGTTGTCTCTAAACTGATTTACACTTATGCTGTCCATAGTAAACTCCAATCTTATGTACGGTAATGTCGTACATTGTAGTTTAAAAAATATAATAAGTCACTTAAAAGGACAAATAACCGTTTGCTGTTTTCGTGCCTCAACATTTTAGCAAACAATTTTTAGCCGCTTATTGCGGCGTAAGCTTTTTCATGGAGATTTAAGGTAAGTGGAATTAATCAAATATTTAAATAAGCACTTTTTTACTAAGCAAGAGCTTCTTGATATTACAAAAATCACAGAACAAGATTTATCAAAATACCAAGAAGATGGAGTGATGCCAAAATGCTCTTATAAGTTAAAGCTAAATATAAAAAGTGATTCATTTTTCGGCTTACACGATGAGAATCAAGAAATTGAATATTACGCAAAAGGCTACTCTTCTTGGTTAGCCATAATCCAATCACTTAATTCAACAACAGCGGTATATGCAGTATTTGCTAACCGTTATAAAATTGCTATTGAAAGCCTTAAAGAGCAAGGTTTTTTTTCTAACAATTCTAAAGTCACCTCAGAACTTAATGAACATATTAAAGAAGAGTGGAGCCACTTTTTAAATGGTATCTATGGTTTATGTACTAAATCGGGATTGCCGGAAGATATAGCTGCTAAAGAATTCTCAATTATCGTAATCAATGAGTTATCAGAGAATAACGATTTAACTCCTGAGCAACTTAATAAGCTAGCTCTAGCTGTCGATCTCTTAGATTCCGCTAGTTCATTATTTGCACCACACGAAAGGTTAAAAAGCTCTCGTCATCGTTTAGTAAATGAAGTTCGTCGTAAATATCAGCTTAAAAGCTAACAAGGCATTCAAACGGACAAGTAACAGTTGGTTTTTGCTCCTTCGTTGCTTATTTTAACCAACTTTTATCAGCCCCAATGCAGGCGTTATATGGTCAATAGGAAACAAATGTATGCTTAGAGTTTTATGTTTAGTTATTATGTTATTTACTTCTATTTCAACTTATTCTCAAGAAATCGCAATTACATTTGATGACGTTCCTCGGCCTGATTCAACATTGTTTTCTGGAGAGGAAAGAACTCAAAAATTAATTAGTACTCTCAAAAAGTACAATGTGCCTGATGTTTTTCTTTTTGTAACCACAAATAACATTACAAAAAAATCAAAGCAACGAGTTAAAGCTTATACTGATGCTGGTTTTTATTTAGGAAATCATAGCAATAGCCATTTTTCAGCAAATCGTGAGGATGTTGAAACATACATTTCGGACATAACGGTCGCACATGATAAGCTAAAAAACTTTGATAATGTCGTGCCCTTTTATCGATACCCATATCTTAAAGAAGGTAAAGATATAAAGACAAGAGACCGTATTCGTCAACATTTACAAAAGATGAATTATCAAAATGGTTACGTAACTATTGATAACTACGATTGGTATATGGATAGTTTACTTCAAACAGCTTTATCCAAAGGCAAAAATGTAGATTATGTCGCACTAAAGAATGCGTATGTTGCAATACTTTGGGAGTCTATACTTTTTTACGACGATATTGCTCAAAAGACGTTAGGCCGTTCTCCAAAGCATGTTTTGTTACTTCATGAAAATGATATTGCCGCTTTATTCATCGGCGATTTAATTAAGCATATTCGCTTACAGGGGTGGAAGGTAATTTCTCCTAAAGAAGCTTATACAGATCCAATTGCTTTTAACGTTCCTGATGTTCTATTTAATGGGCAAGGTCGAGTTGCAGCAATAGCCAAAAGTAAAGGCTGGGATGAAAAATTACTTAGGGATGTTGGTTCAAGTGAAAACTACTTAAATGACTATTTTAAAAATAGTCATATTTTTGATAAATGACCCTATAACAAGACGCTTAAGCGGACGTTAGCATTCAGGTGAAATTATGAATATTCGAGTTGCAAATAAACATGACGTTCCTGATATATGTAACTTAGTAAAGTCACTTTCTCATTTTTATTTAGAAAGTGATGAAAATGAGTTACCAGATTGGTTTTCTGAAACTCTCACTGAGGGCGCATTCTTAAATCGAATTTTGAATGATGAGTATCATAATTTTATTTATAAAATTAGAGGTGATGTAGCCGGGTATTTATCTTTAAAGGGTAACAGCCATTTGTATCACCTTTTTGTGTCTGAGGTTCATCAAGGTCAAGGAATATCGAGGCATTTATGGAACCATGCAATGAATGAGTACACATCTGAAGTTTATACTCTCAGGTCTTCATTGTTTGCCGTTCCAATCTACAAAAAATTTGGTTTTAAGGCTGTTGGCGAAGTTGGAGAAAAAGATGGTATTGGCTTTCAACCTATGGAATTACGGGGGTGAAATGCTAATAAACGCTTAGTTGTTTAAACGAACAAAAAATAGTTGGCTTCCTTCACTTCGTTAGTTATTGTAGCCAAACTATTTTTAGCCCGTTTTTGGGGCGTTAGAGGCCACTAAATGATGAGAATAACGATGAAGTTGATTATCCTACTTATACTATTTGTTTCTTGCATTGTTTTTGCAAATAATGACAGCGATAAAAAACTTAAAATTAAAAAATTAAGTGATAACGTCTATCAGCATATTTCATCTAAGAGTGTTGAGCCATGGGGGTTAGTAGAGGCAACAGGCCTAGTCGTTATTAATGGAACTGAAGCACATATGATTGACACTCCTTGGACAACTCCAGATACTAAAGAATTGATTGAGTGGATTGAAGCTAAAGGACTAACTTTAAAAAATACTGTAGTAACTCATTTTCATACCGATGCTAGCAACGATTTACCACTATTAAATGATTTAAAAATAAAAACTTATGCAACACCACTAACTAATAAACTTCTTAAATCACACGACAAAGAAGCGTCTAGTGACGAGATATCAAGTAATACATTTGAATTAATTGATGGTGTCGTGAGTGTTTTTTACCCGGGAGCAGGCCATTCAGAAGATAATATTGTTGTCTGGTTACCTAAAGACAAGATATTGTTCGGCGGTTGTTTTGTTAGAAGTCTGCATGCTAAAAGTTTAGGTAATACTGGAGATGCTGTTATTAGTGAATGGTCAAATTCTATTCAGAACGTCATTAATCGTTACCCTGATATTAAATTAGTTGTTCCAGGACATGGAAAAGTTGGAGATGTAAGTCTGCTCACTCATACACAACGATTAGCTTTGTCTGCAAAGGCCTCTAACAAGACAATTAAGCAGGACTAAAAACAGTTTTCTGCTTTCGTGCCTCAACATTTTAACAAACAATTTTTAGCCTCTTAAGGAGGCCTTGAACTTACTTGGAGATTTCAGTGGTAACTGTTAGAGAAGCCGCTTCATCAGATATAGATATTGTGCACGATTTGATTATTGCCATCGCAAAACATCATAATCAAGAACAATATGTTGTAACTACCAAAGATGAATTAATTAATTCTGGGTTTGGCAAAAACCCTTCATTCGGCGTGTTATTAGCTGAAGCCGATGGTGAAGTGGCCGGATACTGCTCTTACACATGGAACTATTCAATTTGGCTTGGTTCAAGCTATATGAACATTGATGATGTATTCGTATGGGAAAAATTCAGAGGTAAGCAGATAGGTGAGTTGTTGATGCTTAAAGCTAAAGAAGTATGCTTAGCTAAAGGTGCCAGGCGAATCAAATGGGAAGTTGAACAAGACAATCATGGTGCAATAAAATTTTATGAGCGTTTAGGTGCAAACATAGATATTAAAGGTCTTTTCCGATGGGATGTTGCATCGTAAGCTTACGAGCAATTAAAGCAGGACAGTTAACTGTTGTTTATGCCTCACATATTTTAACCAGCTATTATTTACCGCTTAACGTGGTGTTATATCAATCAATAAAATGGAGTTTTATTCATGAAGTGGGAATACAAAACGGTTCAATTCGAATACAAAGGGTTATTTTCTTCAAATGTTGATGCCGGAGCATTACAAGATGACCTAAATTCTTTAGGAAATGACGGGTGGGAATTAGTTGATTTTGAACTTAATACAGGTAGCCTTGCGACCAACGTCGGAGCAATCGCTATTCTAAAACGCCTTAAATAGAGGATATGCGCAAATTTAAATAACAAGATGCTCAATCGGAAAATCGCTAACAGTTTGCTCGGTTTCACTACGCTATACTATTTTAGCCAACTATTATTAGCTTCTTAACGGGGCATTAAATGAATGAACATATGAACCTTGAACTTACTAATGACCCAGTCGCTAGCGACGATGAATTTGTCGTAAATAAATTACGAGAGTATAACCTTCAATTTGTTGAAAAGGACGCTAATCCTTTATCGGTTTATTCTCGCGATTCCGAAGGTGATATTGTCGCTGGCTTGACTGGGAAAACATATTGGAACTGGCTTCACATCGACTATTTGTGGGTGAGTGATTCTGAACGTAAAAATCAGTTAGGATCTAAACTGATTGCCGCAGCTGAAGAGGAAGCAATCAAGAGAGGATGCACCGGTTCAAGTTTAGATACCTTCAGCTTTCAAGCTTTAAGCTTTTACCAGAAACTTGGATATTCTGTTTTTGGTGAGCTTAACGGCTACTCTGGCAAGCATCAACGTTACTACCTGGAGAAACAACTTGGGTAAATCATTTAACAAACACCCTCAGTTGGCAGCTAGGATGCGGCTGTGGGCGTTATATACAATGGAGAAGCGGTGAGATATTTACCTTCATTTATTATCGGTTTAATTTTCACATTAATAACGGATATAGTTTTTTACTTGTCGGCTCGCTATTCTCCAATAGTAGACTTTCTCATTGCTACGCCTGAGTTAAATGCGAACAGTTTTGAGTATGTATTGTTTGGGCTACATGACATGACTATTACATTGTTACTAGCTTGTTTATGCATAATTTTCTACAAAAAGGTGTTAAAAAAATTCCCTTTAAATTTTAAAAGTGCCCTCATTATTCAGTTACCAACAATTTTCATAGTATTAATGCATACATATCAGCTATTTCAATATTCGTCTTTTCCTATGGCCAACTCTATTTATGCTATTGTTGAAATATCAGGACGAGTGTTAAGCTGTGTGTCAGTGCTTTTAATCTATTGGCTGGTAGTTGCATATAACAAGCAAATTAATCACGGAAAATATTAGTTAGGTTTCACACTTGGCAATATTTTGGAGAACATTTTATGAAAAAATATGGACTTAATCTGGCAAAGAGTATTATTGCTTGGAGCTGGTGGAGCAAAACTAGCCGGTATTCCTGAACTTCATCAGAGCTTTCACCTTCTGGGGTTTCCTGAGTGGTTTGGGTATTTTATCGGCGCTTGTGAAGTTGCTGGTGCCATTGGCCTTTTTATCTCTCCATTGAGTGCCCTTGCTGCGCTAGGTATTGCTATGATTATGAGTGGAGCCATTTATTTTCATACTCTTCATACCCCTTTAACTGAAGGGGTTCCAGCTCTAGTTGTTTTAGCTTTATGTTTTTATGTCTTTCTAAAAACAAAAGGAATGATGCTAAAATTCAGTAAAAATAAACAAGCTATTCAAACAGAAAAATAATAGTTTTTCGGTTCCGATCCGCTTCACATTTTAACAAACTATTAGCCAGTACCTTACTGGCTGTTATGTTTCATGGAGACTCAAGTGTCTAAAAATACTGCTGTATATTGGAATACGTTATCCGCTGAGAATGCTCATCAATGGGAGCCTATCGAAGGTAGTGATGGAATGCTAGAGCAATTAACCATCGCTCTAGATTCAACCACCGGGGATTACACTCGATTGACACGATTCAAAGCGGGAGCCGATACAAAACTCTTTGGTGGTAAATCACATGATTACCCCGAGGAAATATACATAATTTCAGGCCGACTTTATGATGTTGCATTTGATCAATGGTTGGAGGCCGGCCATTATGCTAGTCGTCCTCCTGGCGAAATTCATGGGCCATTCATTTGTGAGCAAGACTGTTTGGTTATGGAGGTTTCATTTCCAAGTCAGAGTGTCTCTGCCACATAAAAACTAATAAATAAGAAAAAACAGTTGGTTATTTTCGTTTCTTAACCTTGTATCCAACAATATTTTGCCTATTAACAATGGTCTTAGCTGTATTACCAAGGTTTAATGTATGAATCAGAATATAAATATTCGCCCAGAGCGTAATGATGATATTAATGCTATCGAAAAAATCATCATTGAAGCGTTCAAAAATAGTCCTCATAGCAACCAAACAGAGCATAAAATAGTAACTAAACTACGTAACGATAATTCTCTTTCGGTATCTCTAGTTGCAGAAGTGAATAAAATGGTAGTAGGTCATATTGCTTTTTCTAAAGTTAAAATAAACGATGAATTTATAGAATGGTATGGTTTAGCCCCCGTTTCAGTTAATCCTGAATATCAAAACCAAGGAGTGGGTTCACAATTAATACGGGCAGGCTTAAGTGCCATTCGAGAGTTAGATGCTAAAGGCTGCGTAATTCTCGGAGAGCCCGCATACTATAATCGATTCGGTTTCAAAGCATTTAGTGGGTTAGTGTTTAATGGAGTCCCGCCTGAGTATTTTCAATCATTACTGTTAATGGGCGACATGCCAAAAGGAAATATTGAATACCATAAGGCTTTTGCATAACAAGCCCCCTCAAACAGACTAGTAACCGTTGGCTCGCGCTTCGCGTCATTGTAGTCAACTTTTTTCGCCGCAGAGTAAGGCTATACTGCTTACAGATGGCGGCACTAATATAGGCATAGGTTGAACAATGGAATGTATTCATACTGAAAACTCTAAAAGGTTATCGAAAATATTTAAAGTATTCTTTCCGTTGCTAATTATAATCAGCATTATCATCTTTCAATATTATCGCTACAGTATCGATACAATCCAAATATTGGTCGTCTCAAAAGATTCTGAGTGGGTTGAACATTGTACTGAGCATGGATGTGTAGAAGCGCTTATGTTTACTATAACAAGCAAGGTTGAATCTTTTACAACGAGTGAAGAACTATTCCACCAATTAGAGCCTAAAAATAGTTACTTAGTTGGCACTAAAGGGTGGAGTTCATTCGGAACAAACCGTAAGTTAATTCAAGTATATTAGCTAAAACGTTATAACAAGCCACTTAATAAGGACAAGATGTTGTTGGCTTTTGTTAGACTAGGATAATATGAATAATACAAAAGTAGTTGCGATAAGTGGGGTTTCGGGGGCAGGTAAAACCACCATTGTTAAGTTATTAGCTGACGAATTTGATTGTCCTTTTTTACTGTTTGATGATCATATCGATGAGGATACTTATCCTCAAGACATGAAAGCTTGGCTAAAAGATGGAGCTAATGTTTCTCTTATTAAAACCCCAACATTTGTGAGTGCTTTGAAAAGCCTCATTGATAAAAGTAGTACTCGATTTATTTTCATCGAAGAACCATTTGGTCAAGAGCGGCATTCTATGTCGTTATTAATAGATTATGTTATTTTATTAGATCAACCAATGGAATTATGCCTGGCTCGTATTATCAAAAGGCACACAGATAATCCGAATGCCGATTCAATAAATTCAATAGCAAACTACTTGGAAAAATACCAAGATTACTTTCGGGTGATTTATAATAACACTGCAAACCAAGTAAGATGTAACGCTGATTTAATATTTCAAGATGTGGATTCCATTAAAAATACAACGCATTATATTAGTAATTGGTTGGAAAAAATTACCACCAACGAGGAAAATTATGACTACTGAGCACGGTGAAAGTTCCATCTCGATTGATGGCGACCTAATTACTGTTAAAGCTGTTGGTGCGTTTAATCTTGAAGGGATTGTTAAGGTCATTACCGATCTAGAATTAATCATTAACAGTTTTTGTCAGAAAGAATTTAAATTACTGTTTGATTACTCACAAACAGAAGGAGGAACTCCCGAAGTTTTTGAAAAAATCAATGAGTGTAATATCTGGTTAAATAGTCAAAATATGGTCGCTAAAGCTCTAATCATAAACTCACCGATCACTTTGGCTATTTTAGAAAGTAGAACGCCAGCAAGAAATTCTCAAAACACCAAAAATTTTGCCGATAAAGCCAGTGCAATTGCCTGGCTCAAGTTGCAGTCATAACTAGAATATGTGACGCTTGCCCTGCTCCACTTCGTATCATATTTTAGCAAGCGTGACTTAGCTCGTTATTTAACACGCTTTATGTTTACAGCATTTATAAATTAAATTTGGATATTCGATGAAAAAAATTATTAGTCTATTTTTAGCTATTTTCGTTCTCACTGCTTGTGCTCCTAAAATTGGAAGCGAGGAATGGTGTTCAGACATGAAAGAGAAACCTAAAGGAGATTGGACAGCTACAGAAGCTAAAGATTTCACCAAGCATTGCATCTTTTAAAATAAGCATAACAAGCTAATAATTAAAGACAAAATAAAGTTGGCATCTGCTATTTCGTCGCTTATTATAAACCGTTAACAGGACGTTATTTACCCAAGGAGATAGTTATCGAATACGCAGAAGAGTTCTCGAAGCCTGAAAAGTTTAAGAGAATATTCCTATTTCTTCTGCTAGGTGTATTGGTTATGATAATTAATGAAAAATGGTATCTCCCTTTTATTGATTGGTATGCTGATACTGTTCATTGCCATACACCGTTCGGGTTCTCGGGAATTTCGGTGATGTGGCATTTGTTATTTGTAGGTTTACCAATGTTCTGTGCTTTTATCATAGGTATTGTTACCGTTCCTGTTGGTTATAAAGGCCTTATTCATCAACAATTCCCACCCAAAGGGATGAAAGTCTATAAACCCACTAAAGTTCTTCGAGGCTGGAAAGGCAATGTTAAGTCAATATTTCACCTATTAATACCGACTTTCTTAATGTTATTTTCTGTTTGGGGCTATTTTCAAGTTGCTCAAATGCCGCACGAAATACCCGAAGATTTCGACTATAGCGTATGTAAAAGCTAACTAATTGCTCAAAAGGACAAATAACAGTTGGTTTGTGCTCTTTCTTCATTTATTTTATCCAACTATTTTTTGCCTCTTAACGAGGTGTTGGCTTTAGAAGAGTTTTATCATGAATTGTGCGATTGTTGTTTTAGGCTCACCCAATGACGTCAATGGAAATTTATTACCCATCGCTCTTTCAAGGTCTGAAAAAGCACTATCTGAGTATAATAGTGTTGGTGATTGTAAAATACTTTGTACCGGTGGCTTTGGTCTGCATTTTAATTCGACCAATATTCCACATGGGAAATATTTACAGGAGCATTTAATCTCTAAAGGGGTTCCTCCCTCTTCATTTATTGAAATTGCTTTAAGCTCTTTTACACGAGAAGATGCAACGCTGTCCAAGCCGATATTAGAAAAACACTCTATTGTGAATGTTATTTTGGTTACGTCGGATTTTCATATGGAACGGGCAAAATTGGTATTTAACCATATACTCCCTAAGGTAAACTTCGTCTACTCAGAGGCGAAAACAATAACTAACGACGCTAAGTTTAAAGAGTTACTTCAGCATGAAAAAAATGCAATTAAGCGTGAATTAGCAAACTTTTAAAGCTAACAAAAAATTCAAGCAGGATATTTAACAGTTTCTCGTTTCATAACATTTTAATCAACAATGATTTGCTTCTTTATGTGGCATTAACAGTTTAGCGGAGTATGTCATATGGAGTGGTATTTATTAGTAGTAGCGATAATTGTGGGACAATTTATTTTACATCGCCCAAACTTATACCTACCAGAAGAGGTGTTGGTTGAAGATGGGGATTTTATATTTATTGATGACTTACCCAAATCAAAATTTTTTAAAGCACAGGGTAGAAAGATCAAAAAGACATTTGTTCATAGAATTCAATTAGCTGGTAATATTGTGTCTTTCTTTAATGCTAGCAGTAATGCGGTAGATATAATGCTACCAAATAGTACATTGGCCAAGCCTATTTTCGAACGCGCCAAGCAACTATTCCCCAATGCAGAAGTTGAAGAAATAAACGACTAACAAGGCAATCAAACGAAGTTTTAGCCGTTGGCTCCCGTTTGTGCCACACCTATTTTTAGCCAACGATTAAACGCCTCGTCATTAGGCGTTAGTTTACAAAAAGGATTTTGGTTATGTTTGAAAGTATTGCGATCTATTCAGGGGTAATTGCAACAGTCTGGATCTTCATTGGGATTTACGTAGCAAGTCGGTTTTATGCTGGTTATAGTCACTCTAAACAGTTTTGTAGTGAACTAGGAGCCGCTGGTAGCCCAACTGAAAAATTATCTCCCATCATTAACAATTACCCACTAGGCTTTCTCTTTTGCTTTTTCGGTTGGTATTTGGCGCAACTTTCTAATGTTTCTCTATTAGTTAATGTTACTGGTTGGTTAGTCATAACTCATGGGGTTGGTACTTGGGTAGCAGGATACTTCCCTATGGATGCAGACCCATTTACTAAGGACCCTACTTTTAACTGTAAGGTACACTCTTGGGCTGGTTTTATCATGCTGCTTTCACTCCTGGTGGCTCCAATATTAATCGCGATAAGTCCAACGACTGAGGTTATACCGCTATATTTCCGTGTTTTTTCAGTGGTTGTTGTTGTCGCTGCTGTTTATTATCTTTTTACTATGGCTAAAGCGATAAAATCCCAAAGTAACCCTGGCATCCATCAACGTATTTCTTACGGTTTTCAGCTAATTTGGCTAAGTGCTTTTTCATTAATATTGGTGTAGTTGTAAAACGAATACACAAATAAATCAGAACAAATAACCCTTGAATAGCTTTAGCTACGCTACACAGATAAACACACAATGACTAACGCCTTAAATGATCGTTATGTCTCGGTGAATTGTGTTAATTACCTCGATAAAGTGAAATATAGTCTTTACAATATGGTGAAATTAAATAATAAAGTAGAATATTATGCAGCTTCCTTCATGCCCTAAATGCAATTCCGAATTTGTTTATCAAGATCAAAGTCTACTGATCTGTCCAGAATGTGCTCATGAATGGAATCCATTAGAAAAACACGGTGAAGATGCACCATTTATCGTAAAAGACTTCAATGGCTCACGATTAAATGAAGGTGACAAAGTCACTATGATTAAAGACCTTAAGATTAAAGGCAGCTCTCAAGTACTTAAAGTCGGTACAAAAGCTATTGTCAGGAGAATAGTTGAAGGTAAAGATCACCAACTTGATTGCAAAGTAGATGGAGCTGGCGAAATGATGATTACTGCAAAGTTTGTAAAAAGAGCCTGAACAAACCACAAGCTGTTTAACAAAGGTTATGTAAACTATTCCTTAATAAAAGTGACATTATGAAAGAATCTATCGACGAACTAAAGAGTGAATTTAAAGCTAAATTACTCTTTTGGAATAACATTCAAAGTATTAAAGTTAAAATTGCTTTATTGCTACTTTTTATCGCTTTAATAGGGCTAAAGGTTTTCACGACAGTTTTAACATTTGACTGGCTAGTCGGTTTATTCAGTTGATTTAGTCCAGCTTAAAATAAATGCATAGTGAGAATGTAAAACCTTAAACAGGCTGCTCAGAGCCTCTTAACTTTAAAAGGACTAATTAAAGTGCTACATACCTTAGAAACAAAGCAACTCAAACCAGAGTTATCAAAGCCATTAACTAAACTGGTGTTATTGACCTTCTTACTTGTGATTGTTTATTTTGGCTATGAGAGGTATGCGTTTCATACAACTGAGCAAAAAGAAGCTGATGCTTTTATTTTATCCCCTCACGTTAATGATATTTATTTTGTAGACATGAGATTACTCAATAATAAGTTAACACGTAAACACAAATATAGATTGGCTAAAGTTGTCAGTGTTACCGACAATAGCGTGGCTCTAGTTTATGGAAGGGTTTTCTATCAATGGCAAAATGCCGTGGTAAATAGCATTAAGTATGATGATCTAAACAATTATGACTACTTCAAGGTAATACCTGATTTCATTCCCTTAAATAAAATTAAAGAAATGAGGACTAATGAGACTATTTACCTCGTTAAGCGACCTATCAGTAATAAACTCTATGGTAGTTTTGTTAACTAACCTTTCTCATGACTATGCTTAGTTAATGTAAGCGAGACTCCTTCAGTCGCCTGTGCTCTCGAATGTTATAACCAGCGAGTGCTGCACTTTAAAAATATGCCCCTATTGAATTTTTCTCAAGTGTATTGGCTATGGCTGCACCTAAATTTAGCGCACAATCATTTATTCAATACGTCAAACCTATCAATGCAAAGTAATAACATATAACAAACCAATCAAGATAAAGTGTTAATTTTACTTTATATTTTCTTTTAACTCCCCCTAAATATTCATTTCAATGAAGGAAGTATCGGTATGAATACAAAACTAGCAATAATTATATTTTTATGTGTCTTTAGTAGTTTGAGCTTGGCAGACCAATCTACTGTTAAGAAGCTTGGTTACCAGAAGAAAGATAAATTATTGATTATTCACGCTGATGACATTGGACTGAATCATTCTACTAACTCCGCTGTTATCAATGCTTTTAAAAATGGCTATATTAATTCAGGTAGCATTATGGTGCCAGCGCCTGAATTTGAGGAGTTTGCAACTTTTGCTAAAAATAACCCACAATTTGATCTGGGTTTGCACATTACTTTTACTTCTGAGTGGCCTAACCTTCGCTGGGGCGGTGTCTTACCCAAAACGGTTATACCAAGTTTACTTGATAAGGATGGATTTCTTCATCTTAACAGTGCCGATTTTGCAAAGAATGCCAAGCTTGACGAGGTTGAATTAGAGTTTAGAGCGCAAATTGAACGCGCCATTAAGTCAGGCATTAAACCAAGTCATATTGATACTCATATGGCCGCTATGTTTGAAAATATAGCCTTGTTTACCTTATATTTAAAGTTAGGCCGTGAATATAAAATACCTACTGTTATCCCATTGAACTTTATATCCAATGTACCGAGTTATATGGACTTATTGCAGGATGAGGACTTTGGTTTAGATAGCTACTTATTTGTTAGCTTTGGAACCGAAGCTTCTATGTGGACTAACGCTTATGATGAATTAATTGATAACCTTCAACCATCATCGGTTAATCAGTTAACTTTTCATATTGGCTATGATGATGAGGATATGGCTGTAATTACCGACAGAAATGCTGCTTTTGGTTCCAAATGGCGCCAACGAGATATGGATTATGTCAGTGCGCTTGCATTAAAAGAGAAACTAAAAAAACAAAATATTAAGTTAGTCAGTTGGACTCAGATCCAGCAGCTTATCTATAAGTAATTATTAACGGCGTTCTAAATAAAATTTATATTATTCTTAAGTCACTAAAAGCACAGATAGTTGTTGGTTTTATATCTTTTTTCGCTTATTTTAACTCACTAGTATTTTCCTCTTAGTGAGGCAGAAACCATAGAAACAATCACAATTTATAAAGTGTTGTCATATACGGGTTAATCTTAGCCTAGCAAAAAAATTAACCGAGAACACATACCGTTGGCTGTGTCCTACTTAGTTCCGCATGGTAGCTAACGATTAATCAGCCCGTAATTTGGGCATTATAACTTACGGAGAGTATCGTGATAAACAAAGGAAGTTGCTTGTGTAATCAAATTCAATATGAAATCCAAGGTGAATTTGAGGATGTACTAAATTGTCATTGTAGTATGTGTCGTAAATTGCATGCTTCGGCATTTAGAACAAGAGCCAAAATTAAATCAAAAAGCTGGAAAACTATTCAAGGTGAAAAGTTCATTAAGTTCTATGAATCTTCTCCGGGTGAGCACAAAGGTTTTTGTTCTGAGTGTGGTTCTAGCTTATTTACAAAGTTTGATGCTTACCCAGATATATTAGGTTTTCCATTCGGTACTTTAGATACTGACCCTAAGGTAACCCCAACTCGCCATATCTATGTTGGGAGCAAAGCAGCGTGGCATAAAATCACAGATGATTTACCTCAACTGATAGAGTTTGAGTAAGGTATAACAAGGCGTTATATTGCATTGAAATAAGGGAGGTTAAATGAAAACAATTGGGCTATTAGGTGGTATGAGTTGGGAAAGTACCCTTGGGTATTATCAAGCGATCAATAAAGGGGTCAGAAAATCTCTCGGAGGTTTACATTCCGCTAAAATTGCTATGTATAGTGTTGATTTCTCTGATATTGAGAAATTACAGCATTGCGGTGATTGGCAAGGGACAGCAGAAATATTGGTTGATGCAGCAAAAAACGTGCAAGCAGCAGGTGCCGATGTATTGTTGATTTGTACTAATACCATGCATAAAGTAGCCCCACAAATTGAAAATGCCGTTGACATTCCCTTGTTACATATTGCCGATGCAACGGCAGAAGTTCTGTTGGAAAAGGGAGTGAAGACAGTAGGATTATTGGGAACTGCTTTTACAATGGAGCAGGACTTCTATAAAGGTAGATTAACTAATAACTTCGGTTTAACTGTTCGTACTCCCCCTAAAGTAGATAGAGAAATTATTCATAACGTAATTTATAAAGAGCTTTGTTTAGGGAAAGTAAATCCTAGTTCTAAAATTGAGTATTTACGAATTATTGAAGATTTAGCCGCTCAAGGGGCTGAGGCAATAATTCTAGGCTGTACTGAGATTGGATTATTAGTGAACCAAGCCGATACTGATGTACCATTACTGGACACAACATATATTCATGCAAACAAAGCTGTCGAGTATGCATTATAACTAATCCATTAACACGAGGGGAAGCTACGTTAAAGCCATTAGCTTTTTTTCGTTATTCACTCATGAAACCCATAAATTTAATGCCGATTACTTGGCCATTAGACATCACAAAGGATAAGTATGCATCTTGCACAATTGAATATTGCCAAAGCTAAATACGCGTTAGAAGCGCCAGAAATTAAAGAGTTCGTAGACAATCTAGAGCCAGTGAATAACTTGGCTGAATCGAGTAGTGGTTTTGTTTGGCGATTAAAGGATGAGAGTGGCGATGCTACGAATATCCAAGCCTTCTCAGATCCTAATATTATCGTAAATATGTCTGTTTGGGAGTCGACCGATGCTCTTAAAAACTTTATGTTCAGAACTTCTCATCGTGAGTTTTTACGTAGAAAAAAAGAATGGTTCGATAATATACCCGAAGACAGTTATGTTTTATGGTGGGTTCCTATCGGACATATTCCTACTGTTGAAGAAGCCGTGCAAAAATTGGCGCACTTACGAAGTCATGGTGATAGCCCCAATGCATTTACATTTAAAAGTAACTTCAGTGCTGATGAGTACATAGAAAGCAAAGCCGAATAAAATATTCAAATACTCGTACAACGGTTGGCTATTTCTCGTCCATCAAATATTTTAGTCAATAATTAACCGCCTCGTTATGGGGCCCTCACTTACTCAAGGAAATCCATGCATCGCATTATAATGTTAACCCTATCTCTACTTTTTTCCTGTGCGGTTACCGCTGAGACAAGTATTGATGATCAAAAGGTCAAAAGAGCCGTGCTCGACTATATCGAGTCACAACACCAAGTCGCCCCTGAGTTAATGAAAAGAGGCTTAGATAAAAAATTAGCTAAAAGAACTTACTGGGAAGCTAAAGATGGCTCAGAAATTATAATGGAAACTGATTTTGATACCATGGTGTGGGTGGCAAAAAACTACAACAAAGAAGGTAATAAGTTCCCATCATCTCCCAAAATGGATATCAAAATACTCGATATCGATAATCGTGTGGCGTCGGTGAAATTAACAGCGGATGATTGGATCGATTACATGCACTTATATAAAAATGAAAATAACGAATGGAAAATAATTAACGTTTTGTGGCAATACCATGATCCTAAAAAACATTCGAGTAAGCCGTAAGCTAAAAAGTCCCTTTCTCGTCGGGACGATTGAGTTGAAATCAATATAGTGGCAATGAATTACTCAAACCCATTTATGAAATGTATGGCTGTGCAGTAATGTTTCGTTAAAACGAACCTAGGCACTAATCTATGGCGTTTTTATACACTGATGAGGTCATCGATGAACCTATTTATTAAAATAATTTTAGCTAGCCTTCTGTTTATTATTGGTTCTTATTATTTGTATTTTTTTGTTTACCCTAGTATTACGATAATAAATAAGTCAGCCCATTTAATAGAAAAGGCCAGTATTGGTTTACCTAAGAGTAATTTAGATTTTGGCTCTATTAAACCCAAACAAGAAAATACCCTTTATTATTCACTTGCTCAAGATGATGGCAATTATCATTATTCATTTAAAATCGATGGTGAAATCATAATCGGCTCTTGTGGCCACTTAACAAATAATGAATTGAACAAGCGGTTTGTCATTACCGTTAGAGAGAATAACCGGATAGATTGTAGCTAATAACTCGCATTGCAAAACAAAAGTGATTACGGATAATTTCAATTAACGCAATCATCAAAAATTCAGAAAGTCGCAAGCACGCTTTCCTATTTTTTGCTCCACTCTACATTTTATAAAGCAATATCTTGGCTTTAATCCTTTTAAAGAGAAGAGTCTCCCTGATTATGCATTTTCTTTGATGTCAGCGACAATAGCGATATAATAGAGCCGAATAGGCACTGCTAACAATATCTGATATTACTCATTAGCGTTCTCATTTTGCCTACAATTATTAGCCCCTCAGTTGGGCGTTATATACCAAGGAAAATTATGCACTCTCAAAAATCTCGTAGATTAAGAAAAAAACTATATTTAGATGAATTTGCTGTAAAAGGAGTTGAATTAAGCTGTAATTTAACCTGTAAGGATGAGTCTGAATTAGCAACAATAATGGATGAGTTTTTTGTTTACGTAGACAGTTTAGACTTGATTATTGGCGGGGGTGGTGATCTTACTTCCTTTGGCGGATTTATTTCTTCTCATGATCGCTATGGTTCAGTCACTGAATCGGACATAACAAACCTCTCTACTTGGTTGAAAGGCCAAGATATCATTTCAGAGTTTACTCTTGGTGATCTTGTCGATGCTAACTACGGCATGTAACAAGTAAATTATGCGAGACAAGTAATCATTGTCTCGCTGTTTTCAGCGTTTATTCACTACAATTCCCCACCCTATCCAGGGCGTTATATCGAAGAGAATCTAATAAGATGCCTGAAGCAGATCCATTAAAAATCATGACTTTTTCAACCGCTAAAGACCTCGGCCAGTGGTTAGAGGTAAATCACGCCACTAAAACTGAGCTCTGGGTAAAGATATTTAAGATAAAGAGTGGCATTGAAAGTGTTACTTGGAATGAGTTAGTGATAGAGGTTTTATGCTGGGGTTGGATTGACGGTGTGAAAAAGTCAATGGATGAACAAGCCTACCTTCAACGCATAACTCCTAGAACAGCACGAAGTAATTGGTCAAAAAGAAACACTGAGCATGTTGAACGTTTGATAAACGAAGACAGAATGCAGGAGTCTGGGCTTGTACATGTGCATGCTGCGAAAGCTGATGGCCGTTGGGTAAATGCCTATGTGGTCAGTGAAATGGAAGTGCCTGCAGATTTCATAGCAGCACTAGACAATCAGCCAAGGGTAAAACAGTTTTTTGAAAGCCTTAATAAATCGAGTCGTTATGTTATCGCGCACGGATTGATAAGTGCTAAAAAATCCGAGACCAGACAAAGGCGCTTTGAAAAATTCATGAGCATGCTTATTCAAGAAGAAAAGCCTAAATAGCTAAAATTCTGTATGATAAGTCAATCAAGCGGAATTAATAAATATACTCGGTTTTGCTTAGCTATACCATTTAACCAACCACTACTTAACCTGCTATTTGGCCATTTGCCTTTTAGTCAATATCATATCTATGGATGAATATAATGATAAAGATACTTTCACTCTTTTTTACCTTACTAGTTCTCATTACACCCAAAATTGCATTGTCGACTGAATTAAATACAGGAAAACGAATTACGCTAACGTCTGTGTACTTAAACGAAGATCGTGAAATTCAGATATTATTACCAGAAAGCTACGGTAATAATATTGGAGCAACTTATCCTGTTATTTATCTGATGGATGGTGACTATGTTTTTCATGGTGTCTCTGGAATGCTGGATTTCATGGCAAATAAAGCGCAGTTAATCCCTGATGTGATTGTTGTTGCTATAGCCGATAAAGGAACAGATATATATCGCCAGTATATGACGCCGACAGGGTTAACCGCCCCATCAAAAAAAGAAGATGCGGGTAAAGCTGAGCAATTTCTAACCTTTTTAACAAAAGAAGTAAAACCTTATATAAACAGTAACTATAGAGCAGCAGATAACGCAATACTCGTTGGGCATTCAATGGGAGGGCTATTTGTATTTAATGCACTGTTAGAGTCTCCTGATTCTTTTGAACATTTTGTGTCGATGAGCCCTTCTATTTGGTTAAATGACCATGCGATTATGGTAAAGGCAAAAAACTTTGTTGAAAAAAGTGAACATAAACCTACGTCATTACATTTGTCATTAGGTGATGAGACTCGATCTGGAATCTATGGGGTTATCCAGTTATTGGATGAAGTGCAGCCAAAAAACATTCACTGGAATTTTTCGCATTATCCCGATGAAAATCATAATTCCGTTGGGCTCGTTGCCTTACGAGCAAATTTAAAACAAATATTTAAAGGATGGCGCATTTCTGATAAAGAATTGGAAAATACCAAGTCAGCGGAGCAATTAATTAAGTATTATCAGAACATTTCATTGTCGTTGAATATTACTCAACCCATTCCAACACCTAGTATACAATCTGCAATCAGATCGTTTTATCGCCAGAAAAAAACAGCTGATATCCCAGCATTTATGGAAAAGGTAAAAAGTGAACTTCCCGAATCAGAGCAAGCTTTTATTATTATGTTAGCGAGTTATACTGGGTATTTTGACTCGCCTAAATCTGCCTTAGGCATATTACTCAAGTCGGAAGATAGATTTAAGCATTCTCTAGAATATGTAAAAAGTATTGCGTCAACTTACGAACAGTTGGGTAAAAAGCAATTGGCCTTAAGTTATTATGAAAAAGCACTACGTTTGGCTAAGCAATACAAAAATAACCAATGGCAAATAAATATTATTAAAGCCAAGTTACTAAAGAATAAAGCTTAACAAGCTAATTTAACATAAATGAACAGGGACGTTAGGCACAGACATTATCTATCTTTATGCCACTTTCAAATAACGTCCCTACCCTGTTTTTTTTCTCCAACGTCGTATATGGTAGCCCACTATTATTTTTCTCTACCTGAATCGTTAAATATCTAGGAGTTTACCTTGATTATTGTTAAGACTGAAAGGTTATGTATCCGTAAAATTACCCACGATGATGCTAAAAAATTATCCCGGGTGTTAGCCGATCCTGAAGTAATGAAATACTCAACAGTTGGCGTTCACACAGATGAACAAATTTATGACTATATAGCTAATTGCATCAAGCAATACGAGCTAACAGGTTATGGTCATTGGGCGATTTATAATAATGTCACTGATGAATTTGTCGGTGTTTGCGGTCTTAATAAACATAAAGTGGAAGGTGAGGATGTTATACATATTAATTATCGTCTTGCTACTGACCAACAAGGTAAAGGTTATGCTGTCGAGTCAACTTATGGGGTTTTAGCCTTTGCTAAAAAATCTTTAAAGCTTAACGCTGTACATGCTCTAATAGAGTCAGCTAATGTTAGCTCTGTTAAAGTGGTAAACAGAACAGGATTTCAATTGATTAAATCTTCTGTATTTCGTGGTTTTGAAATAGATATCTATCATATCGCTTTATAAAGCTAGAAATAACAAGGAAACTCATGCGTGTAGCCCTACTCTTTTTACTACAAATTTGTACCTTATCAAGTTGTGTCATGTATTCAGCGCCAGAAAATGACACTAATTTTTCGAATGAAAGTAAATTAAGTGACTTTGTCGGTTGTTACAAAAATATTGGTGAAAGTGGAGAAGATAATAGCCAGGTATTACTTTCAAATGTTATCTGGCCAAATAACAATGAGATAAGCCACAAAAAAATAAAGCAAATTCATGTTCAACTTATCGCTAAAAATTCAATAAATGTTGAAGCACTGTCTGGCACTGAAGTTATCTATAATTCCACCTTTGTGAATGATAAAGACTTTACAATAAATGAAGGTCTGATCACAATCAAAAATGAATTCCTTGGCTCAATAGCAGCAGAGTCAGGCAACCCTTTTATTGGTGTCGCTAGTGGCTCAACCACAATTGGATTAGATCAAAATGGTCATGGTAAAATGTCAGATACCGCTACTTTTGCAGGAACTGCGTTTATATTTATACCTTTAGCTGGTCATATTGATTCTTCAGTTCGTTTTATTAAATCAAAAAATGAGTGCCATTTAGGTACAAAATCACAAGGTTAGGCATGAAAAGCGATAATGCAACAAAAGAAGATTACTTAGTTTTAATTGAAATTTGGGAAAAGTCTGTGCGGGCAACGCATGATTTTTTGCCCGAAGAAAATATAAAAACATTAAAACCTCTTATATTAGAGCACTACTTTGATGCGGTTGATTTACGTGTCGCTCGAGATGATAACAACAAAATCCTTGGCTTTATTGGTATAGCACAAGGCAATGTAGAAATGCTGTTTATATCTCCTGATTCTCGTCATCGTGGTGTGGGTGCTTTTTTATTAAAACATGCGATTAAATATCAATCTGCCTGTAAAGTAGATGTAAATGAGCAAAACACTGATGCTATCGGCTTTTATAAGCATTTAGGTTTTAAAACTATTGATCGCTCAGCATTAGATGGCCAAGGTAATGCTTTCCCATTGTTGCATATGGCATTAGAAACAATATAGCAGGTTGCTTTTCATACAAAATAACCATTAGCAATCGCTGCTCGATTATAGCCAAGCATTCGTTATGCTACTGTCTTACTTTGCTTATAGGAAATTTAATGAATTTAGAAGTATATCAAGTCGATTCTTTCACATCAAAGGCCTTTAAAGGTAATCCGGCAGGTGTCTGCATCACAGAAAATGCTCTTGATGATAGCCTCATGTTTGCCATAGCTGCTGAAATGGCGGTATCAGAAACGGCATTCTTGTCGCTGAGTGATCTAAAACTAAGGTGGTTTACACCAAAAGTGGAAGTCAACTTATGTGGGCATGGCACCTTGGCTGTCGCGCATATTCTCAAAGAAAAAGCACTTTTATCTGTTGGTGAAGAGGTGATTTTTGATACTTTATCGGGCTCACTGCACGTAAAGGTCGAAGACAAGCATATAGAAATGGACTTTCCTGCAACCCCGGTTGATTTTAATATGACTCCTAATGACGAAATGTTAGCGCATTTAGGGATCAAGCCTGAGCAAATGCTATCCTTTGGTGTTTTTGACTCAAAGATTTTTATTGAAATAAGTAGTGAAAGTCAGTTGCGTGCTCTTAAGCCTAATTTCGATGGATTAAAGACATTGCAAGGTCGTAGTGTGGTTATTACAGCAAAGGCTGAAGCAGAAGATATTGATTTTATTTCTCGTTATTTTGCCCCTTGGGTTGGTGTTAATGAAGATCCTGTGACTGGGTCTGCGCATTGTACGCTAGCACTATACTGGGGGGAAAAACTGAGCCAGACAGTACTAACGGGTTATCAAGCTTCAGAACGTGGTGGTGTTGTGAAAGTAGAGCTGTTATCAAAGTCAAAGCACAGAGTAAAATTAATTGGTGAAGCGGTCACCGTTCTTAAAGGGACTATGTACGTATAAATTTGCATTACTAATGCGCTTAAACACTGAGGTATAAATATGGATAATTATTTTTGGTTTTCGCTACTCATAGCGATGAATTCACTGTTGGTGTTAGGACTTGCAATGAATGTTTCTCGACTTAGAATTAAACATAAAATTTCCTTAGGTGATGGCGGTAATCAATGCTTAATGGCTGCCATCCGTACTCACTGTAATGCGTTAGAGCAATTACCTATTTTTGCCATTGTTATGATCGCCCTTACTTACTTAGGTACA
>Ga0209396_1001605_pt1 | contig 24790 bp, 21 predicted proteins | sample GOMGulsemesocosm_6_FD_184638 | JGI IMG/M metagenome (GOLD analysis project Ga0209396, IMG submission 184638) | Methane-oxidizing microbial communities from mesocosms in the Gulf of Mexico - GOM8C Gulf of Mexico (SPAdes) (version 2) | ecosystem: Environmental > Aquatic > Marine > Cold seeps... | reverse complement strand
AGGTTTATTATTTTCTCGTTTTTACGTTAAACAGGACGAGACAGAAGATGAAGAAGCAGGAACTGATTGATATTGGCGTTAATTTAACAAACGCTGCTTTTCACAAAGATTTACCTGATGTTATTGAACGCGCCTCTGCCCAGGGGGTGCGTCGTTTAATTGTTACTGGCACGGATATCGCCGAAAGCCAGCTTGCTTATCAACTTACCCAAGATTACCCACAGCAGCTTTATGCGACAGCTGGTATCCATCCGCATGATGCTCGCCATGCCACTAATGATAGTTGGCTGCAAATTAAAACCCTTGCTCAACATGATAGCGTCGTTGCTATTGGTGAATGTGGCTTGGATTTTAATCGTGATTTTTCACCTCGCCCGATGCAAGAAGCTGCGTTTGCAAAGCAGTTAGAGCTTGCTGCTGAATTAAACATGCCAGTATTCATGCATGAACGCGATGCTAATGAACGTTTTATTGCGATCTTGAAAGAGTATCGATCAGCACTGCCTGCGGCTGTATTACACTGTTTTACCGGTTCTGCGAGTGATCTTGCCGCGTGCTTAGAGCTAGATTTACATATCGGCATTACTGGCTGGATCTGTGATGAACGCCGTGGAACGGACTTATACCAGCTAGTACGAGATATTCCTGCTGATCGGTTAATGCTCGAAACCGATGCGCCGTATTTATTACCACGAAACCTAAAGCCAAAGCCGAAATCTCGCCGTAATGAACCTTGTCACTTACCGCATGTAGCTGAAACGATTGCCAGAGCTCGGGGTGAAGATATAGACAGTTTACTGAGTCGCAGCTTACAAGTGACAGAACAGTTCTTCCGACTCCCTAAGCTGTGATCATTATCACCTGAATTCATTTTATTCTTGCATTAGAGTAGACAAAACCGACTAATCAGTCTATTTTAATTGACTAACTAGTCGGTTTTTATATTGAGGTGTGAGCATTATGAGCGTAGCGGAAATCAAAATGAATGATAGCGATGGTATTGATGAAATTGCAGCAATGGAGCAGATCTTTACTACACAAAAACAAGCCTATTTAAGCCAACCTGAATGGGATATAGCGGAACGTAAAAAGCGCTTAACGCAATTTAAAGCGGCTTTTCTCGCCAGTAAAGATGCTTTGGTGACAGCGGTTTCTGAAGATTATGGCCACCGTTCTCGTTACGACACCTTAATCGCTGATATCTTACCGACGACGGCACAATTTGGTTATACCATCTCGCGTCTAGCAAAGTGGATGAAACCGACAAGACGCAGTCCTGGGTTATTATTGGCCCCCGCTAGTGTGACTATTCATTATCAGCCTGTTGGTGTGGTTGGTATTGTTGTGCCTTGGAACTTCCCGATTAACCTGGCTATTGTTCCGCTTATTACCAGTATTGCTGCGGGGAATCGTGCAATGCTTAAGATGTCGGAATTCACTCCGAAGACCAATCAAGTATTAAAACAGATCATTTCCTCGGTATTTGATAGTAAAGATGTTTGTATTGTTGAAGGCGAAACAGTGCTATCAGCGGCATTTACCAAACTGCCTTTTGACCACTTATTATTTACCGGTTCAACGGTAGTGGGTAAACATGTGATGCGCGCGGCTGCAGATAACTTAACGCCGGTGACTCTTGAGCTTGGTGGTAAATCGCCAGTGGTTGTTGCCCCTGATATTGACATTAAAGTGGCGGTTAATCGTATTATGTTAGGCAAGAGTCTTAATGCCGGGCAGATCTGTGTTGCGCCTGACTATATTCTTTGCCCTCGTGCGAAAGTTGCGGAATTTGTGAAAGAATATCGTAATGAGTTTAATCGTCGTTATCCTGTAGCAATGCAGAATGATGACTACACCAACATTGTTGATGATCGTCAGTATGGGCGTCTTAAATCGTGGTTAGAAGATGCCAAGCAAAAAGGTGTGCAAGTCGAAACAATGCAGGATGGCAGTAGCCTTGATGATCAAAGACATCGTATGTTACCGCACTTATTATTAAACGTGAGTGATGACATGCAACTAATGCAAGATGAGATCTTTGGTCCGCTATTACCTATTCTACCTTATGATACAATCGATGATGCAATTAGCTACATTAAAGCGCGCCCACATCCTTTAGCTTTATATATCATGAGCTTTGATAATAGTACCCAGCAAAAGATCCAACGTGAGACTATTTCCGGTGGTGTCGCGATCAATGATACAATTATGCATGTTGCAGCTGAAGATGCGCCGTTTGGTGGTGTTGGCCCTGCAGGTATGGGGCATTACCATGGTATCGAAGGCTTCCGTACTTTTTCCAAATCAAAGACCATTTTGAAACAAGGTAAATTCCATTCTACGCGTTTTGTACATGCGCCTTATGGGAGTTTGATACAAAAAATAATTTTGAAATTTTTCTTGAGATAATATGACTAAATCTAAAAGAACACTGATCTTGGATGCCGCACTCGCGTTATTCACGGTCAATGGTTTTCATGGCACCTCGACAGCGGCGATTGCACGTGAAGCAAAAGTCGCCACGGGTACCTTGTTTCATCATTTTGTGACTAAAGAAGCGTTGATAGAAGCCTTGTATCTTGAAGTAAAAAAAGAATTTGCGCAGGCGCTATTGCAGCAAAGCGATCCTAATTCAGTGTTCCCATTAACAGATATCTGGGTTAATGGGGTTAACTGGTTGGTTGCTCATCCACAAAAAATGGCCTTTATTTTACTGTGTAGCCATTCGCTATACTTTGATAAAAAGGTGCAATTAGCTATATGGCAAGAGGTATTAGGCTTTTTTACTCAGCTACTAAATGCGGGTATTAAAAATGGCACGGTTAAAGATTTACCGATCCCGTATTTATTAACGACCTGCGAAAGTATCTTATTATCTACAGCTAGTTATGTGTATGCATTACCTGCAGTAGATCAAAAGGCTGCGATTAATTCGTCAATTAATGTAATTGTTGATGCTATTTCAGTACAAGGTGCTGATATTCACTTACTCACGCGGTAAGATGAGACCATAACCAAGAGCAATCCCTTGCTCTTGGTTACCTAATTCGCATTCCTACCTCGCAAGGAGATATCGTGAGTAAAACTATTCTAGGTGGCTTTCCAAATCGTCGCCCTCGTCGTAATCGTAAAAATGACTTTTCTCGCCGTTTAGTTGCAGAGCACCAGCTAACAGTTAATGATCTTATCTATCCAATGTTTGTGTTGGAAGGTAAAGGACGTCGTGAAACGATTGATTCAATGCCGGGTGTTGAGCGTTTATCTATTGATTTACTATTAAAAGAAGCGGCAGAATTAGTTGATTTGGGCATTCCAATGATCGCTATTTTCCCTGTTACGCCACTAGATCAAAAAAGTTTATTGGCTGAAGAAGCGTATAATGTTAATGGTTTGGCACAAAAAGCGGTTCGAGCGTTAAAAGAGTCATTCCCTGAATTAGGTGTGATGACGGATGTGGCACTAGACCCATTTACGACGCATGGTCAAGACGGTATTATTGATGATAGCGGTTATATCCTTAACGATATTACCACGGATATATTGGTGAAACAGGCGCTTTCTCATGCTGAAGCTGGCGCTGATGTTGTTGCCCCATCAGACATGATGGATGGTCGTATTGGTGCTATCCGCGGGGCACTAGAAGAAGCCGGACATGTAAATACGCAAATCATGGCTTACTCTGCAAAATACGCATCTAATTACTATGGTCCTTTCCGTGATGCAGTGGGCTCGGCGAGTAATTTGAAAGGTGGCAGTAAGGTTACTTACCAAATGGATCCGGCTAACTCTGATGAAGCGTTACAGGAAGTGGCGATGGATATCCAAGAGGGCGCTGATATGGTAATGGTTAAACCGGGCATGCCTTATTTAGATATTGTGCGTCGGGTTAAAGATGAGTTTGGTGTACCGACATTTGCTTATCAAGTGAGTGGTGAGTATGCGATGCATATGGCGGCGATCCAAAATGGCTGGCTGAAAGAGCAGGAATGCGTTCTAGAGTCGTTATTATGCTTTAAACGTGCGGGTGCTGATGGCATCTTGACGTATTTTGCCAAGTCTGTGGCTATTTGGTTAAAAGCAGAGAATGCTTAATTAAAGATATAGACACAGCTAAACAATAACCGGGCTTTTGCTCGGTTTTTTATTATTTGGCTTTAAAAATAAAGCGATCGAGCACCTTATTATAAAATGTTGAGAATGTGAGGCCAATAATAAAAGAAAACGGCAGTGCTGTAATGGTGCTCTGTAACCAAAGCTCTAGAAACCCTTCTGTGACCCCTTGTTTTTGCAATATTATAACCGCAGACATAGATGTGCTCATGGTGATTGCCATGCATAATCCCATGACCAGTCCTTTAAGTTTTAATGATAGTTGTGGCATAAAAATAACTTCCTGAATTAACAAAACTGCGTGTGAGCTTTAGATTAATTATATTATTTCATTTATATTAGTAAACTGGCTTTTTTGAATTGGTAGAGTTCATAAATGAAATCAATAGATTTAAACTCTCTAGCTTGGTTTTGTAAAATTGTCGAGCAGGGCTCGATCCAAGCTGCTGCGCAATTGTTGTTGGTACCAGCACCGACGTTGTCACGGCATTTGAAGCAGTTAGAGCAGCGTTTAGGTGTTAAGTTACTGAATCGTTCCGCTCATGTTATGGAGCTAACGCAAGAAGGTCAGCGTTATTATCAGGGCTTACATGCCAGCATTAATGCGATTGACGAAGCGTTATTACAACTCGAGAATGATAATGTTAGTTTGACAGGAATGATCCGTTTGTCTGCGCCGAATTCGGTAATTAATAATTATTTAAATCTTTGGTTAATTGAATTTATGCAAACCTATCCTGGCGTTAAATGCGAATTGCATACTGCCTTAGATGATAATCAGGCAATGTTAGAGGGGGTTGATTTAGCACTGACTGTATATCCTTCTAAGCAGGCTGACTGGGTGCAAAAACGGTTATTTTCGCGCACCTTTTGTGTAGTGGCTAGTCCGGAATATTTAACCTTGGCTGGGGCACTTGATAATCCGGCAATGCTTAGCGATCATCATTTATTAGGCAGTGATTCTGACCATCAATGGGTTTTTATTAACGGTGACGATAGCACTGCGGTCAGTCCAAGTTTTCGTTATATAAATAATGATGTGGATAATATATTGGCAGCTTGTTTACAGGGGCTCGGGATCTGTTGTGTGCCGGAATTTTTTATTCGTCAGCATATTAGCGAAGGCAGGTTAGTTCAATTGTTGATGGATTATCAATTACCGGAAAGGGGCTTGTATATGACTTATCCGGATCGGGTGTTACTCCCTTTAAGGGTGCGGCGTTTAATTGATTTTTTGACCGAGAAATTTACCGTTATGTTAGCAGATAAGCGTGTTGGTTAACGCTTATCTGGTTTACTCTGAGAGCTCAACAATGTGTAATGATAGCTGATGTTGCGCTTGTAACTGTTGCTCAATTTTTAATGCTGCCGCACGTAATGGATGTTGGGCTAACCATTGCGTTGGCAAAGTGATGATTAATGTATTTTCTTCTGCGAGCGCTAGGGTGAAATCAGGGATCGTACCATCAGTGCGTCGCAAGGCTAATGTGCATGACACTCTTAAAATACGACAAAGCAGTAACGCACTTGCGTAGCTGATTGCTGACTGTTGCGCTAACAAGGATAAATTTAATTCATCACGCTGATTAATTAATAATGCCGATAGCAGTTTTTTTTGCGCTTTGGTAAAACCAAGCATATCAGTGTTATCAATAATATAAGCGGCATGTTGTGGCGCTTTTTTATAATCAATTGATAAACCAATTTCGTGTAAACCGCTGACGTAGGCAAGTAAAGGACCTGCTTGGGTATCGTCTGCTGTGATCGTCGCTTTTAACTGATCGAAGGATTTTAGCGCTGTGCTTTTAACACGCTCGGCTTGTTCCAGATCGAGCTGATGTTTTACCATCAATCCATTGACTGTTTGTTGGCGAACATTATGGCTGGCACGTAGTCCGGTCATTTCGTAAATAACACCTTCTCTTAACGCGCCACCGGCTAAAAACATATTGTTAATATCGAGGCTTTCAAATAACGCGGTAAGAATAGCTAAACCACTGGCAAATACTGGTTTTCTATCGATTGCTAAGCCCTTTATATTGAGGTCATCAATATGGCCACAAGCAATAGCTTGCTGTTGAATACGGTGTAGTTTAGTCAGTGTTATATGTTCGTTTTCGCCTTGTGCAACCATGATCTCTTGCAGGGCTTGGATGGTACCGGAAGCGCCGATACAGGTATCCCAGCCCAAGGTTAAATACTTTTCTTGCAGAGGGTTCAACACCGCTTTTGCAGCATCAATTGCCCGCGTAAAGTTGTGTTGATTGAGCTTACCATCTGTAAAATAGTTATTTAACCAAGTTACACAACCCATTTTAAAGCTATAAAGTAATTTAGCTTGGGCTTGTTCACCAATAATGAGTTCAGTGCTAGCGCCACCAATATCAACAACTAAACGATTACCTTGACCACTGCTGGTGTAGGCAACGCCTTTGTAGATAAGTGCGGCTTCTTGTTCCCCGGAAATAATATTTACCGGGTGAGCCAATATTTTTTCTGCTGTTGTCAGAAACTCCGCGACGTTATTCGCTAAGCGTAATGTCGCCGTACCAACAATGCGAATATTCGCAGTCGGGATATCTTGGAGCTGTTCTGCAAACAAACTTAAGCAATCCCAACCGCGCTGCAATGCAGCCTGATCAAGATTGTTGTTTGCATCTAGGCCCGCCGCAAGTCTTACTTTGCGTTTAACTTTAGCTACAGTTTGTAGACTATTGTTAATTTCACGAACAACCAGCATATGAAAGCTGTTTGAACCAAGGTCAATGACAGCATATAAATTTGACGAACTTTTTTTACTCACACTAATCACTTTATCTATAAACAAACTATTTAATTAATGGGTTTTGTTATGCGTATTATGCTGACGCTGGCCAGTACGACGCGTTCTGTTATTACGATCATTCATTGTTCTTGAGTTACCTGGACGCGCACGTTTAGTGTGGATTGGTCGTGGTAAGTCAGTTAGTAATGCTGATTTATCGTAATGACAAACTGGGATCGCATGTTCTATATATTCTTCAATTGCGGGTAAATTATAAATGTATTTCTCACAAGCGAAGCTAATAGAATGACCTTCTGCACCGGCACGACCAGTACGGCCAATACGGTGTACGTAATCACCACAATTATCAGGTAAGTCATAGTTAAATACATGACTTACTGCTGGAATATGTAGACCACGTGCGGCCACGTCTGTTGCCACTAAGATATCTAATTTACCTTGGGTAAACTGCTCGAGAATACTGTTACGTTTCTTCTGCGGGATATCACCAGTTAACAATCCAACACGGTGTTTATCTGCGGCTAGGTGACCCCAAATGTCTTCACATTTGTGCTTGGTGTTAGCGAAGACAATAGCGCGTTCTGGCCATTCTTCTTCGATTAACGTTTGTAATAAAGCCATTTTGTCATCATTTGACGGGTGAAATAGCTCTTGAGTAATTGTACTACCCGTTACTTTTTCTGCTTCAACGGTTACTTCTTCTGGTTCATTCATGTGCTGATAAGCTAGTTCACGAATATCCCAGGTAAAGGTCGCTGAAAACAGTAAGTTTAGGCGCTGTTTTGGCTCAGGCATTTTACGCATTAGATAGCGAATATCTTTAATGAAACCTTGATCTAACATGCGATCAGCTTCATCGAGTACTAATGCTTCAACACCGGACAAATCCATTGCTTTTTGTTTTTCAAAATCAATGATTCGGCCAACGGTACCAATAATGATATCAACGCCTTTTTCAAGATTGTCACGTTGAATATCGTAGCTTTCACCACCATAAACTAAGCCCATTTTAAGGCCTGTTGCTTTGGCGATTGGTATTGCATCTTTATGAATTTGAATTGCAAGTTCGCGAGTTGGCGCTAAGATAATAGCGCGAGGCTTATTTTTTGGACGATCTTCAGCGGCTGGTGTTTTCAATAAATGGTGAAAAATAGCGGCTAAAAATGCAATCGTTTTGCCTGTCCCTGTCTGTGCTTGACCGGCGACATCTTTACCTTTGATGGCAAATGGCAAGCTAAGCGCTTGAATTGGTGTACAATATTCGAAGCCTGACGCTTCTAACCCAGAGAGTACGTCGGCATTTAGGCCAAACTGGGAGAACTTATGTTCTGTAAGATGTTTTTTGCTCATTTAATTAGCATATCAGGTTAAGCTTGCATTAAGAACTTAAATCTATTGAAATAGGGCAATGAGTGCCACATATATGTAGTAACAAAATTATTTTATTGGAGTAAAAAATGAGCGACAAAATTATTCAGCTAACAGATGCTGCTTTCGATACGGATGTTATAAATTCAGAATTACCTGTACTAGTTGATTTCTGGGCTGAGTGGTGTGGACCTTGCAAAATGATCGCACCAATCTTAAGTGAAGTTGCGGAAGAGTACGCAGGTAAAGTAACTATCGGTAAATTAAATATCGATCAAAATTCTGGCACACCACCTAAATTTGGTATTCGCGGTATCCCTACTTTATTGTTATTTAAAAATGGTGCAGTAGCAGCAACTAAAGTTGGCGCATTATCAAAAGCGCAATTACAAAGTTTTCTAGACGAAAACCTGTAACATGTAAAATACTGACGAGATTTTGTTTTTTAATCTCGTCAGTATGCTATTATTCAGTGGACGAATAAAATTATAAATGCTAATTTTACTGTTCGTTTATTGTTCTACGTGCCGAATCAGGCATCATAATCAATGATCCAATCATTGATTCAATAATTCAAAAATATCGACTCATTACTTAGTTAATGACTCACACACTCGATCATTGATTCAAATATTTTATCCTTGGTTGACATCCCGTTACGCAAAGGTTGCATAAGCTCGAACTCATCATTATGAATTTAACCGAATTAAAAAACACACCAGTTTCTGAACTTGTAAAACTGGGCGAATCTATGGGTCTAGAAAATCTGGCTCGCTTAAGAAAACAAGACATCATCTTCTCGATCCTAAAAGCTCACGCGAAAAGCGGCGAAGACATTTTTGGTAATGGTGTTTTAGAGATCTTGCAGGATGGCTTTGGTTTCTTGCGTTCAGCAGACAGCTCATACCTCGCCGGACCTGATGATATTTATGTATCACCAAGTCAGATCCGTCGCTTTAACTTGCGAACGGGTGATACCGTTGGTGGTAAGATTAGGCCGCCAAAAGATGGCGAACGCTATTTTGCCCTGCTAAAAATTGACCAAGTTAACTTTGACCGTCCAGAAAACTCTCGTAATAAAATCCTCTTTGAAAACCTTACTCCAATCCACCCAAATGAACGTCTTCGTTTAGAACGTGGCAATGGCAGTACCGAAGATATCACTGCACGTATTCTTGATTTAAGTGCACCGATCGGTAAAGGTCAACGTGGTTTAATTGTGGCACCACCGAAAGCTGGTAAAACAATGTTATTGCAAAATATCGCTTCTTCAATTGCGCTAAATCATCCTGAAGCAACCTTGATGGTCCTGCTTATCGATGAACGTCCGGAAGAAGTAACTGAAATGCAGCGTTTGGTTCGTGGTGAAGTGATTGCTTCAACATTTGATGAACCAGCTAACCGCCACGTACAAGTTGCGGAAATGATGATTGAAAAAGCCAAGCGTCTTGTAGAACACAAGAAAGACGTGATCATCTTACTGGATTCTGTAACGCGTCTCGCACGTGCTTACAATACGGTAACACCATCATCAGGTAAGATCTTATCTGGTGGTGTTGATGCTAATGCCTTGCACCGTCCAAAACGTTTCTTCGGCGCAGCGCGTAATGTTGAAGAAGGTGGTTCTTTAACGATTATCGCAACTGCATTGATCGATACTGGTTCGAAGATGGACGAAGTAATTTACGAAGAATTTAAAGGTACTGGTAACCAAGAGTTACACCTTAACCGTAAAATTGCAGAGCGTCGTATTTATCCTGCGATCGATTTTACTCGTTCAGGTACGCGTCGTGAAGAACTGTTAGCAGATAAAGCTGAGCTACAAAAAATGTGGATCCTACGTAAAATCGTACACCCAATGGGCGAGATTGATGCGATGGAATTCCTGATTGATAAGCTGGCGATGACGAAAACCAATGATCAATTCTTCGAAGCAATGAAGAAGCAAAAATCATAATCGCTTAAGTTAACTGTCTGTGATTAATATTTAAAATAAACGCCATACATTTTGTTTTTATAACAAGTGTGTGGCGTTTTTTTTGCAAAAAATAGCGTGGAATTGTTTATGAAATATAAAGACCTGAGAGACTTTATTGCCTTACTTGAAAGCAAAGGCGAATTAAAACGTATTCATCAAGAAATTGATCCGTATTTAGAAATGACGGAAATTTGTGATCGCACATTAAAAGCAGGCGGTCCGGCATTATTATTTGAAAATCCGAAAGGTCATACTATGCCGGTATTGGGTAACCTGTTTGGTACACCCGATCGTGTTGCGATGGGCATGGGTCGTGAAAGTGTGTCCGAGTTACGCGAAGTGGGCCAGTGGTTATCTTACTTAAAAGAACCTGAGCCACCAAAAGGCTTTAAAGAATTAATGGAAAAGGTACCAGTATTTAAACAAGTACTGAATATGCCAACTAAGAAACTGCGTAAAGGTCCTTGCCAAGAAATCGTATTAACGGGTGATGATGTTGATTTAACAAAAATTCCTGTTCAGCATTGCTGGCCTGGGGATGTGGCACCACTAATAACTTGGGGATTAACTATCACCCAAGGGCCATATAAAAAACGTCAAAACTTGGGGATTTACCGCCAGCAAGTGCTGAGTAAAAATAAGTTAATTATGCGCTGGCTATCGCATCGAGGTGGCGCGCTAGATTTCAAAGAATTCCAAGAACTGAACCCTGGTGAAAACTACCCTGTGTCTGTGGCATTAGGCGCGGATCCGGCGACTATTTTAGGTGCGGTAACACCGGTACCTGATACATTATCTGAATATGCTTTTGCTGGATTGTTACGTGGTAGTCGTACCGAAGTCGTTAAATCGATTTCCAATGATTTAGAAGTGCCAGCGGGTGCTGAAATTATTTTGGAAGGTTACATCGCTCCGGGCGAGATGGCAGAAGAAGGTCCTTACGGAGACCATACTGGTTACTATAATGAGACAGATTCTTTCCCTGTCTTTACGGTGACGCATATCACGATGCGTAAAGATGCGATTTATCATTCGACTTATACTGGTCGCCCTGCCGATGAACCTGCGGTATTGGGTGTGGCATTAAATGAAGTATTTGTGCCTATTTTACAAAAACAATTCCCTGAAATTGTGGATTTCTACTTACCGCCGGAAGGCTGTTCTTATCGTATGGCTGTGGTTACTATTAAGAAACAATATCCAGGCCATGCGAAACGGGTAATGTTGGGTGTGTGGTCGTTCTTACGTCAGTTCATGTATACCAAGTTTGTGATCGTCTGTGATGATGATATTAATGCTCGTGACTGGAATGATGTGATTTGGGCTATTACTACGCGTATGGATCCTGCACGTGATACCACGATGATTGAGCATACGCCGATTGATTACCTTGATTTTGCGTCACCGGTATCTGGTCTCGGCTCAAAAATGGGCATGGACGCAACCAATAAATGGCCTGGTGAGACAGATCGCGAATGGGGTGAACCAATTGTGATGGATGAAAAGGTTAAGCAGCGAGTCGATGATTTATGGGACGAATTAGCGATTTTGTGATATAAATGAGCTAGATCATAAAAATTCGTGCTTGTCAGAGATTGAGATTGAAAGGGAATGTATGTTAAGAATTAAGTGTGAAGTGACATTATTAGAGTCATATACAGATACTGTATTTAACGTGAAGTTAAAGCCAGAACAGAAGGTTGAGTTCCAGGCTGGGCAATATCTAATGGTGGTCATGGCCGAAGACGACAAGCGCCCATTTTCTATTGCTTCAAACCCAAGTAATGATGATATTTTAGAATTACACATTGGAGCATCAGAGCAGAATTCGTATGCAATGCAAGTAGTGGAAAGACTAAAAAGCGGTACAGTGGAAGTTGAACTACCCGGTGGTAATGCAGGCCTAAGAGAAGAGTCTGAACGCCCTTTAGTATTAATTGCTGGCGGTACAGGTTTCTCTTACACTAAGTCTATTTTAGAGCGTGCTGTTGAAGTTAATCAACGCCCTATTTCATTATACTGGGGTGCTCGTGAAGCATCGCATCTCTATGCTTTTTCGTTGGCACAAGAGTTAGCAGCTGCGCATCCACAGGTGACGTTTATTCCTGTTGTTGAAACGGCGCCTGAACAATGGTCAGGTAAAGTAGGCCAAGTACATAAAGTTGTTATGGATGATGTTGCGGATCTCGCTGCATGTGATATCTATATCGCGGGTCGCTTTGAAATGGCTGGTGCGGCGCGTACTGATTTTGCACCACTAGGTGTAAAAGAACATTTATATGGCGATGCATTTGAATTCATTTAATCGATAGTGAATTTGCGCGTATTAAAAAAGCCGTAACTGATGTTACGGCTTTTTTATTATTCAAACACTGACTTATGCAACATGATTAAGCTTGTTGATGATAGCTTAAGCTTTGTTTATAGGTTGCGTTTGCATCGTTAACTAGCCCTAGTTTCTCGTAAGCGTACGCGAGAGCACTATATGCGGTAGTCGAGGGTGATTGGCTTATGCCTTGGCTTAATTCTTCAACAGCCTCGCTCCAACGACCTTCTTTCACCATTAACTGGCCAATACATACCGCTAATAGACCAGAACCTTCACGCGTCTGCTGCAGGCGTTTAAGACGTTCGATTAACGCATGGTAGTCTGTCAGGTCTAATGTCGGCGTTAAACTGATCAACTCTGGGTATAACTCATTACTTAACGCATCCATCATTAGCAGGTAAGCAGACTGATGGTCATTACGACCTATCAATAGGCTGGCTGTTTCTGCTAAATAGCGGCCATCATGTTTTAGAGTTTTAGGCAGGGTGCTCCAAGTATCAAGCAAGCCTGTACTGCCTTGTTGTTTGGCTACTTCACCTAAATGTTGGAAATGACTCTTTTTACTTAGTTCATCTGCTTCATTTGAGGTTAATAATTTTTGTTTTTGTAATTGTGGGATAAGCGTGAGTAATTGACCCCATGCTTTTCTTTCAATACATACGTCTTTGAATAACGCGAGTACAACTTTATGCTTTGGATGTTTGCTGTGTAAAGCTGACAGAGATACAAATGCTTGTTCGAATTGTTGCTGCTGAACTTGCAATTTGGCTTGGGTGATCTCCACTGCAAGGGTATTTTTATCGGCGTTCTTGAGCGCTAATGACAAATACTCATCACGCTTTCCTTCATTACCCAGTCCTTGCGCAGATTGTGCCGCCGCAAGGTAGTTTAATACCGGCACTTGCGCTTTCTTAGCTGCTTTTAAGGTTAACGTTTCTGCTTTTTTAAAATCGCCACTGGCTAATGCTAAGATACCTTTTTCTGTTTGTATTTTAGCTCGAGCTTGATGATAGCGATTAAACCAACCTAGACTGTGAGTCAGTCTATTTATTAATGCTTCGATCGCTAATAACGCGAAATAGAAACCAACTACCATGATCACGGCACTGCTTACCGTTGCATCAATGATATAATCTCCGGCCGCAATCATCACATAACCTTTATTGCCCATTAAATAAGGGGCTACTATTGCACCTGCAAGAAGCAACGCGATTAATACTATAAATCTAACCATTGTTATCTGCCTCCGCTTATTCTGCGCCAGTGGTGTTTGTTAATGCGTTGATTTTACGATCTCTTATTGTCGTTTGAATCAATGCTGCACTGCTTAATTTAGTTGGGTATGTTGTCGTTATAGTCACTTTACTTAGACTATCCAGACTCGTTAACATACTTTTTGTTGCTGGTTGGTTTACATCGTAATAGCGTTTGATCCATGCTTTGGCTGTTTTTAGCGCCTGTGTAAACTTAGCTTGGTCTTGACGGTGTACGGCCAACTCAGCTTGTAATAATTGGGTTTTTAAATTTTCAGTTAAATACCAAGCTGTTTTTGGTGATAGTAGAGCATCGACAGAGTTATCTTGACGGCGGATAGTAATGAAATTATCGCTGAACGATTTCCATGACTTAGTTAGATTCGCTTTCCAGTCAGCACTATCACTCGACAACTGCGTGTCAGACGCCACGGCTTCTGGACGGGTAAATCCGGCTAATGCCAAGTTATCAACTTCTGCTGCTTGGATCGCAAGTTTTAGCGCTAAACCATCACGGTCAATGCGTGGTAATTTACTCAGTGTGGCAATGTCTTGCTCAATCACTTTACGCAGCGGTAATAGGCTAGGATCATTTAATTGCGTTAAACGACGACTTGCTGATGATAATAATGCGAGGCTGGTATCAATATCTTGCTCTAAGGCTATTTTACGGCCGGCGATACGAATTAAATATTCTGCTTCTGCGAGCATCCATTCATTAGGATTTCGCATTTTCAGATTTGCGATCGCAAGCTGCACGGTTTCCAATTGCGCTGCCGTTAACTTTTCGCTGCTTTGCATTTTCGTAAGTTGCTGCGTTGTTTTTGCTAATTGACTGGCAACGGTTTGTTTGTCTTCGCTTAGCTGCAGGCGTAACGATTGCTGAGTATCTTTTTGATCTTGAAGCTGTGCTTGTAATGTTGCCATTACTTGCTGTTGCAGCTGGTTTTGTTGATGACTATGATAATAAAGACCAGCACCAAGCCCTAGCGTTAATAATATCGCTACGGCACCTGTGACAATGCCTGCATTACTTGCTGGCTTACTTTCCGTGTCTGTCGTGACAGCCGAGCCATTATTTGTTGTTTTAGTATTGGCACTTTGACTGCTATTCTTTTTGTCTGTCATTTAGCTTATTCCTATCTGCATATCCAATTGCTTAATAGCATTAAATAATGAATTATTCGATGCACCACTAGCAACGGTGACGTGTTCTATTCCTAACGTATGAGCAAGTGCTGCTATTCGTTGACTAGGAACAATAAAGTGTAAGTTCAGTATCCAAGGTAACGCTGTGTAGGGTATCGTTTTTATCAGGTTACCTAGAATTTCACCGCTAGTGATAATAACACTATTGATAGCGAATTGTTGCCACTTATTAATCAAGATATCTGGATCATAACTAGGGGCAGTTCGTTGATAAACTTCACAATATGTCACGTTTGCGGTGCGTTGGGTGAGATCTTCTGCCATTGTTTCTCGGCCACCATTACCGCGTAGAATGACAATTTTTTTGTGTTCTACTGAGGCGTTGGCGAGTAGTTTTAACACCCCTTCGCTATCATGCGTATCGGGTATTCTTGCGTGATTGATACCGTATTTCTGCCAGCTTAGTGCTGTCGTAGGGCCCACTGCAATATAGTTAATTTGCTGTGGCCAAGTTTTATTTGCGTTTATTAGACTGGTGTTAGCATAATTTACAGCATTATCGCTTATGGCAATAATATAGTCATCAGGCTGTAATTTTTCCAGTATTGAGCTGACTTTATCAAACTGTTGTCCTGCGGAAATATCTATAAATGGACAACATAAGGCTGCCCCATTAGCAGCCTCAATCTGGCGAGCAAGTTGCTCGCCTTTAACACGTGGGCGAGTGATTAGCGCCCTGATTTTCATGCGTCTGCAGTATTATAAACAGCAGTTAAAATTTCTTTTGCACCTTGTGCAAGTAGGGTATCAGCAAGTGTTAGCCCTAGTTGGCGTGCATTTTTGCGGTCACCACGGATCTCAGCGCGGATAACTTGGGTACCGTCAGGCTTACCCACTAGTCCACGTAACCATAGTTCATCACCGTCGATCAGTGCATAACTACCGATTGGTACCTGGCAACCACCTTCAAGCGCTAAGTTCATCGCACGTTCTGCCATTACGCGATCACTGGTTAATTCGTCGTTTAATGGCGCGAGTAATGCTTTTACACGTTCATCTTGGGTGCGACATTCAATGCCTACAGCACCTTGGCCAACCGCTGGAAGACTTTGTTCAGGCTCAATATAGCTAGCAATACGGTATTCCATATCTAGACGTTTTAGGCCGGCTGCTGCTAGAATAATCGCATCATATACTTTGTTATCAAGCTTGTTTAAACGCGTATTCACGTTACCACGTAAGTCCATAATTTTTAGATCTGGACGTGCTTCACTTAACTGGCATTGACGACGTAAGCTGCAAGTACCAACGATTGCACCTGGTGGTAGTTCTTCAATTTGACGGTAGGTATTTGAAACAAATGCATCACGTGGATCTTCACGTTCACAAATGACTTCTAAGCCTAAACCTTCTGGAAATGCAACTGGTACATCTTTCATTGAATGCACGGCGATATCGGCACGGTTTTCAAGCATTGCTACTTCAAGTTCTTTTACAAAAAGACCTTTACCACCCACTTTTGCTAAAGGCGTATCTAAAATGATATCACCCTTGGTTACCATTGGAATTAATTCAACGGTAAGGTTTTGATGGATCGCTTCTAGACGTGCTTTTACATATTCAGCTTGCCACATTGCAAGTGGACTCTTACGGGTTGCAATTCTTAGCGTTTCAGTTGCCATGTTATTTCCAAATTTAACTAGATTGGCTAAATATTAACAGATTTAATCTGTTAATGGTTGATCTAAGATGGGGTTATTTGTAAAAATCATCGCTTATTTAACCACTCAATAACATGCGTTATTAGGTCGAAAGCAGTAAAGTATTTAGTGGAAACAGGCGTGATAGCAGATTAAGAGAGGGGATAAGATAATGATTTATAGCGTTGGTTATTAGGTTGCAGCGTGTGCTGCTGCAACCTAAAACATAATTACCTTGAATTAGTCACAGTTAAGGCGGAATGCTGTATGGCTTTTCTTGATGTGTTGCTTAATGTCGCCAAGCACGGTTTTAACTTCACCTTTTGATGTTGCGTCTTGCAACTGGCTAAAAAGATGCGTTAATTTGTCTATACCTTGCTGGTAAGCCATATGTTGCATATGGGTACTATGATCCATGCCGTCCATATTAGCCATATTACTGTGGTCCATGCCTTTCATGTCTTGCATATTAGCCATGTTGCTGTGGTCCATGCCTTCCATGTCCTTCATATTAGCCATGTTGCTATGGTCCATCCCTTTCATTGCGGGCATATCTTGCTGCAATTTTAATGGTATTTCATTTTTAGCTTTAGTGCTGTTCACCAGTAATTTTGTCAGCTGAACTTGCATTGCGGCTTGGTCACCACGCTTAAATGCACCGACATAGGCTTTTAAATCATCGCTCATTTCTGACATTACGTTGCCTAGCTGGGTGTCTTTACAGTGACCATCACCATCGCTGTGGGCAAATGCTGTAGAGCTTAGGGCCGCGCTAAGTGCGATTGCTATTGTTATTTGTTTAAACATTATATTGCTTCCTTTTATATATTAATTTTATTTATGCGTTGTCATGCGATCTGGTCCATCAATCATTTGAGATCTTAAACTGACTGATTTCCATAGGTAGAAAGATGCTGGTAATACTAATAGTGTCAGAATAATTGCTGAACCCATGCCGCCAATCATTGGTGCTGCAATACGTTGCATGACTTGTGAACCAGTACCATCACCATACATAATGGGTACTAAACCTATGATCACCGTCGCTACAGTCATCATGACTGGGCGCACCCGAAGTCCTGCACCATCCATAACGGCTTGCTGTAATTTAGCTTTGGTTAACTGGCCTGTTGCTAGCGTACTTTCTAATGATTGATTTAAATAAACTAACATGATCACACCAATCTCTACCGCAACACCAGCCAAGGCGATAAAGCCAACCCCAACGGCAATTGAAAAGTTGTAGTTGAGTAAATATAACAACCAGATACCGCCAATCATGGCCAGGGGCAAGGTGGCTAAAATAAGCAAAACTTCGCCAACACGTCGGAAAGCTAAATACAGTAATAGTACTATGATCGCTAGAGTTGCAGGGATCACTACCGATAATGTGGCTTTAGCACGTTGCATATATTCGTATTGCCCTGACCAGGTAATTGAATAACCTGCGGGTAAAACTAGCTGTTCGGCGACTGCTTGTTGGGCATCTACTACATAAGAGCCAAGATCGCGGCCATCAATATCGACGTAAATCCAACCGTTCGGGCGGGCATTTTCGGTTTTGATCATAGGAGCGCCGTCTTCTACATAAATATTTGCGACATCGCTTAAGGCGATCCGCGCACCTTGTGGTGTTACCAGCGGTAATAATTTCATCTGTTCGATGCTGTCGCGATAAGCTTGCGGGTAACGAATATTTACTGGGTAACGTTCTAAACCTTCAATCGTCTGTGTCACGTTCATGCCACCGACTGCTGTGGAGATAACCGCTTGAACATCGACAATGTTAAGGCCGTAACGTGCGGCTTTTTCACGTTGAATATCAATTTTGACATAACGGCCGCCAGCGACACGCTCTGCATAAGCGGATGCGGTACCGGGTACGTTAAGCAAGATTTTTTCTATTTGTTTACCTATTTTTTCAATTTCAGCTAATTTTTCACCGGCAACCTTGATACCAATCGGGGTTTTAATTCCTGTCGCCAGCATATCGGTACGGGTTTTGATTGGCATTACCCAAGCGTTGGTGACACCCGGAAATTGCACTAATTGATCCAGTTCTTGGCGCAAACCTTCAGAGGTCATGCCCGCTCGCCATTGCGCTTTAGGTTTTAGCGTAATGAAAGTTTCTATCATGGTTAACGGTGCTGCATCTGTGGCGGTTTCCGCACGACCTGCTTTACCCCAAACCCTTTCTACTTCAGGTACTGTTTTGATTAATTTATTGGTTTGTTGCAATAACTCCCTGGCTTTACCTATGCTGATTCCTGGGTAGGTAGTTGGCATATACATGAGATCGCCTTCATCTAATGGCGGGATAAATTCACTGCCGATCTTATTTACTGGGTAAAAACCGACGACTAGCAATCCGGCAACGAGACAAAGCAATAATACCGGGGCTTTTAAGCTGAATGCCAGTACCGGACGGTATAGCGCAACTAATCCGCGGTTAATCGGATTTTTATGTTCAGGTAATACTTTGCCGCGGATGAAGTAACCCATTAAAATTGGCACTAAGGTGACGGCCAGTCCAGCGGCTGCAGCCATTGAGTAGGTTTTGGTGAAGGCTAAAGGTGCAAACATTTTGCCCTCTTGTCCTTCCAATACAAATACCGGTACAAAACTGAAGGTTATGATCAATAACGAGAAAAATAGTGCAGGACCCACTTCAGCTGCTGCTTTCGCGATCACCTGCCAACGATTGCTATTGGTTAGTGGAGTCTTCTCCATGTGTTTATGGACATTTTCGACCATCACAATTGCGCCATCAACCATAGCGCCAATCGCGATCGCAATACCACCGAGTGACATGATGTTGGCATTAATACCTTGCCATGACATGATGATAAAGGCCACCATGATACCAATAGGTAAGCTGACTAACACGACTAATGAACTGCGAATATGGAATAAAAACAAGGCACAAACCACAATCACGACAAGAAACTCTTCTAATAATTTAAGATAAAGGTTCTCGACCGCATTATCGATTAATGTTGACCGATCATAGGTAGCAACAATTTCAACACCTTCCGGTAACGAAGCTTGTAATGTTTGTAGTTTGTCTTTGACTGCGGCAATAACGTCACGGGCATTTTCACTGTAACGCATGACAATAATGCCACCAACAACCTCGCCTTCACCGTTTAGTTCGGAAACGCCACGACGCATTTGTGGACCAAGCACAATATCGGCGACATCACCTAATAACAATGGTGTACCCGTGCTGCTGAGTTTTAAGGGAATATTTTTCAGATCATCAATTGAGCTAATATAACCATTAGCACGTACCATGTATTCGGCTTCAGCCATCTCGATGACGCTGGCGCCTGCTTCCTGATTACCATCTTTAATCGCTTTGGTGATCAAGGATAATGGCAGCTGATAACTGCGCAGTTTATCTGGGTCTACGCTGATCTGGTATTGTTTAACCATCCCACCAACAGTGGCGACTTCAGAGACACCGGGCACCGTTTGTAACTCATACTTTAAAAACCAATCTTGAATGCTACGTAGCTGGCTTAAATCATGATTACCACTGGTATCGGTAAGGGCATAAGAATATATCCAGCCAACCCCTGTTGCATCCGGACCTAATGCTGGTTTGGCTGTGCTGGGTAAATTTGGCGTAACTTGCGATAAATATTCTAACACCCGTGAACGGGCCCAGTACATGTCGGTGCCATCAGCAAAGATGACGTAAACATAAGAATCACCAAAAAATGAAAATCCACGGACCGTTTTGGCTCCGGGTACAGATAACATCGCGGTTGTCAGTGGATAGGTAACTTGGTCTTCGACTACCTGAGGTGCTTGTCCGGCGTAACTGGTTTTAATAATAACCTGGACATCGGACAGATCGGGGATCGCATCTATCGGGGTGTTTTTGATCACATAACTGCCGTAGATCAGCACCACTAAGGTGGCGAGTAAAACCATGATGCGATTGTTAATCGACCATTCAATTATTTTTTTGATCATTACAGCTCTCCCTCATCATCAAAGTCTAACCAAGACAGGTCTTCATCTTCAGTGGTGGCCGCTGGTTTTTGGTTTTGCTGCATTTGACCATGATCCATTGGTGCTGTCATACCGCTGTGGTCCATGGATGCAGGGTCCATATTACTATGATCCATGCTTTCCATTATCATGCTATCTCTTGCCCCAATACGATCAAAATCGGCCGTGAGACTTGATTCTGAATCAATTAAAAATTGTGCACTGGTGACAATGCTATCACCATCGTCTAAACCGGCTAATACTTCCACGTAACCTGCCGATTCTCTGCCTAACGTGATCTTGACTGACTGATACTGACCATTGCCTTTGGCAAGGACTATGCGATCAAAATCACCAGCGCGAATGATCGCTTCACGTGGTACTTGTACTGAATCGGTTTGCACTTGGCTCGTTAACTTTAATTTCGCGAACATATTTGGTTTTAATTGTTTATCTGTATTGGCGAATTTGACTCGTACTTTTAACGTTCGGGTTACGGCATTTAATACCGGATAAATATAATCGATTTCACCAGACCAAGTTTTCCCAGGGAAACTGTCTAACTGCATTTCTGCTTTATCACCGACCTGTACTAATCCGGCCTGTGATTCAAATACCTCGGCTTGCAGCCATATTTCAGCCAACTGACCAGCTTCGACTATTTGTGCTGATGGCGAAATATAAGCGCCTTCACGTATGCCTAATTTAGTGATGTAACCGGATTCTGGGGCATAAATAATGATATTCTGCAGTACTTTTTTGCTGCGATTAACCTGGTTGATTTGTTCCTGGCTGATGCCTAGTGCAGATAATCTATGCTTGGCTGAAGCGATCAGGATTTTATTCCCGATGCGAAGGGTATTGAGCAGTTCTTCTTGGGCTTTGATGAGTTCTGGTGAATACAGAGAGAGTAGTTTCTGGCCTTTATTTACATATTCACCTTCACTATTGATATATAGTTTATCGACCCAGCCTGATACTCGGCTGTTTATTTGCCACAGGGTATCTTGATTAAACTCTAACATACCAACGGTATTGATCTCGGCAATGAAAGGGCGCAATGTCGCAGTTTGAGTGCGCACCCCTAAGTTATTTTCTACTCGTGCCGAGATAGTGACTAAGCCAGCATCGCTTGCGGTATTTGCATCGGCATAAACAGGAACCAAGTCCATGCCCATTGGCGATTTACCTGGTTGATCGCGACGATAGTTGGCATCCATCGGGGCTACCCAATAAAGCAGTTCTGGTTCCGTAGCTGATGCTGTCGTGTCGGCGTAAACAGGGACTAAATCCATGCCCATTGGTGATTTTCCGGGTTGATCTCGGCGGTAGTTAGCATCCATTGGTGCGACCCAATAGAGGATAGTTGGCGTTGCGGTATCTTCGCTATTATTTGTTTGTTGATTGGTAAACCAGGCTCCTACCGCAATACCGAGTGCCAATGTGATTGAACTAGCTAATAATGTTTTCATGTCGACCTCTATAATGCTTGAAAGTAGCGAACGCGGGCTAAAGTTTTTAAACCTTGGAAATGCAATTGATGGTATTCGAGCTCTAAGGCCTGTTCATCCATTAATGCTTTGATAACTTGTTCAAAATCATTGGTATTAGCTTGGTAACCTTGCATTACTGCCGCACTATTTAATTTGGCTTGTACCAGTAGCGTGTCTTGGTAACGCTGCATCCGAGCTTGGGTATTACTGAAGTTAGCGATGGCCCCATTTAAGATGCCATTGAATTTTATCAGTAATAGGTCTTTTTCCGCTTGCTTGATGCCTTTACCTTGGGTCGCGGCGATCACCACTTGATCTTGTCGGTTACTGGTAAATAGCGGTACATTCATCGTGACAAAACCACTGAGCAAATCACTGCGATTGGAACCGGTACTCATGTCCATGGATTCTCGGTGACCATAACCTAGCTCTACCTTGAATGCCGGTTTATATGATTCATTGGCAGTGGCAATGGTATTTTTAGCAACATCAATTGCTTGTTGTGCGGCTAGTATTTGTGGATGATTGGCCAGTAATGGGTAATGTTGCACCTGTGCTTGTTGAGCATATTCACGACTTTGTGACCACTCTGGTAATTGCGAGTCTAAATCTACGAATGCTTGCGGCCCGACCCAAGATACCAGTTGTCCGCGTAATGCCTGCTCTTGCTGTGCAAAGGCAGAAATTTTGTCATCAAATTTCGCTAGTTCCAGTTCTGCCTTTATAAGATCTTGATTTTGTTTGTAACCAAGTTCGAATTGGCGATAGAGATTCGTGACATTTTGACGGAACAGGTCCTGATTTTTTATCAGGATCTCCTGCGCCATACGGGTAAAACGAATATCGAACCAAAGTTCTCTGATCTGCAGTTTTAATTCTAATTGGCGATTTTCTGCTAAATGGATGCTTTGTTGTGTTTGTAGCGCAAACCCTTTAGCGTTGAGTTCGAGCGTATCACCACGTGAAAACTGTTGTGATAAGCCAAGACTAAATTGGGTCATCGGATCGTCTGACAATGAAAAACTGTCGATCGGTACATTAGCTAAACCGAGTTTTATCATTGGATCGGCAAGTTGTGATTGGCTAACGGCTTGTGCTTTAAAGCTAGTTTGTTGCGCACGGTATAATGTTGCAGAGGGATCGCGTTGTAGCGCAATATCTTCTGCAATAGATAGCGTTAATTGCTGGGCACTAGCATTTAAAGACAGTAATGCTAATAACCCCAAATAAATTTTGGATGGCATGGTGTTCCCTTAATTAATTGGTTTTTAAAAACGATTCAAAATCAATTAATGAGGGGAGGACGATATAAGCTTTCTTGGTATTGTTCTGGTAGGAAAGAAGGGGAGTAGAGTTCAGCTATTGTTTTTCTCGGTATTGCGATGACTAATTTATTCATGGTGATAAAAGGCATTAAGCTGGTGCTTGTGCACTCACCACAATTGGTCATTTCACAACAAGTATGAGTTTGGCTGATATCGATATCATTTGCCATCGATTGGCAAATATTCATTGATTGGTTATCTGGGGTAACAGCATTGTCGATATGGAATTGCATTTTTGGCATGCTGCAGGGGACATTATTTACTGGCATAAGATGGCTGCTCATCGCCTGAAGAGGTAATGAGAACGAGTTTATTAATAATAATAAAACTAGAGCCAATATGCGCATGAAAATATATTAATTGAAAAAAATAGTATGGATTATGTTAAGGCTTACCTTAGGGTCAAGGTCAAGTTGCAAATGAAAGATTAAATTTTAGGTATAAAAAAACCTCGATAAACGAGGTTTCTTTATTTATTCTTGTAAGAAAGTGGTGGGCTGTGAAGGATTTGAACCTTCGACCAATTGATTAAAAGTCAACTGCTCTACCAACTGAGCTAACAGCCCCCGTATTCTTTCTTTTTATAGCTATGTCTTATGACATTCACCACAATAGTGGTGGGTCCTACTGGGCTTGAACCAGTGACCCTCGCCTTGTAAGGGCGATGCTCTCCCAACTGAGCTAAGGACCCACATTATTTTTTAGCGATAGTTGTGGCTATCGTTTTAACTGGTTGCGGGAGCCGGATTTGAACCAACGACCTTCGGGTTATGAGCCCGACGAGCTACCAAACTGCTCCATCCCGCGACAATTCTGTAAGTAAAGTGGTGGGCTGTGAAGGATTTGAACCTTCGACCAATTGATTAAAAGTCAACTGCTCTACCAACTGAGCTAACAGCCCTTTACTTTATTGTTTCTTTTACAAGAAACTTTGTTGTGTATGTCTTATGACATAATCACCACAATAATAGTGGTGGGTCCTACTGGGCTTGAACCAGTGACCCTCGCCTTGTAAGGGCGATGCTCTCCCAACTGAGCTAAGGACCCACATTATTTTTTATCGATAGTTGTGTCTATCGTTATAACTGGTTGCGGGAGCCGGATTTGAACCAACGACCTTCGGGTTATGAGCCCGACGAGCTACCAAACTGCTCCATCCCGCGACAATACTGTTTTATAAAGAAAGTGGTGGGCTGTGAAGGATTTGAACCTTCGACCAATTGATTAAAAGTCAACTGCTCTACCAACTGAGCTAACAGCCCCAAATTCTTTCTTTATAGTAAATCCCGTTACTTATCTTA